>Ga0209633_10005270_pt1 | contig 11404 bp, 8 predicted proteins | sample Cruoilmetagenom1_FD_187290 | JGI IMG/M metagenome (GOLD analysis project Ga0209633, IMG submission 187290) | Oil polluted marine microbial communities from Coal Oil Point, Santa Barbara, California, USA - Sample 1 (SPAdes) (version 2) | ecosystem: Environmental > Aquatic > Marine > Oil seeps ... | reverse complement strand
TTTGACTATAACAATGGCTTCGGAAGCAGGACAACTGGAGCTGAATGTAATGGAACCGGTTATTGCTCAAAGCATATTTGAATCAACTGAAATGCTCAAAAACAGTATGGCCACGCTTCAGTTTCGCTGCATTGACGGAATAACCGCCAATGAAGCAGGCTGTCGTTTGCTGGTTGAAAATAGCGTGGCACTTGTTACAGCATTAAGTCCTGTACTTGGTTATGAGGTTTGCGGGGATTTGGCTACAGAAGCATTGAGTACAGGGAAAAGCATAGCAGAACTGGTTATTGAAAAAGAATTATTATCAAAAGAAGAAACGGAAAAATTGCTGACACCAGAAAATATGCTTCAACCTTCATAAGGAACGAGGATGAATTAACAGATAATATCTGCTATGAATTTACTTAAAAATAACTTCCTCAAGCATGCACATAAATTTGAGTCAGGTTTGTTCGATTTGTCCGATCTGAATCTATGATGCATAGTTGGGGAAGTTAATTCGTCATCGTTCCTAACGTCCCGATCCAGTTCCCTACCCAATACGTGACTTCAATAACTACGATTGCTATCAGAAGGTGTTCGCCTACGATCTTCCAGGGTACCTCGCCCTGTGATTTTGCGATGACATAGCTTAGAATAGACAAAATGGAGAATCCCCATATCAAATTCACAACTATGGCAGCAGACAGGGATAGGAAAAGGATGGGAATCACAAATGTCATAGAGATAACAAATTTTGTTAGAAAGGTCGTAATAGTAGCTCCCCAAACATGCCTGGCTGTGTTAGTGTTATCCGCTTCTTCAGAAATGTGGATTCCCAGCGCATCAGAAAACGCATCAGCAATGGCAATTGTCAAAATACCGGCAAAGACCACAATCCTGGAATGAGTCCCTGAGTGGAGACCGACCATGAGACCGAGAGTCGTGATGACCGCTGATGTCAGTCCAAACGAAATACCTGTTTTCAACCAGTGTTTCATCTATAAAAATATTCCTAACTTTCTTTGATAAGGCGCAGTAATTCATTGGCCGACATTTTTCCGCTCATATCCGCTCCGCCAAGCAGGCTGTCGGCCAGATCACGTTTTTTTTGGTGTAATGCAACAATTTTTTCTTCAATTGTATCTTTTACAACCAGCCTGTAAACTGTTACCGGTCTTTTTTGACCGATCCGGTGTGCGCGATCCGAGGCTTGATCTTCAACTGCCGGATTCCACCATGGATCCATATGAATTACATAATCGGCTGCAGTCAGGTTTAATCCAAGGCCGCCGGCTTTAAGGCTGATTAAAAAGATATCACTCTCTCCGGCCTGAAAAGCATCGACCCGTTTTTTACGTTCTTTCTGGGTGGTGCTTCCGTCAAAGTACTCGTAGCTGATACCTTTTTCTTTAACATGTTCCCTGATAATCTTTAAATGATCAACAAATTGGCTGAAGACTAAAGCCTTATGCTTGTTTAAGATCAGTTCATCCAGCAAATTGCCGAATACTGTGAGTTTTGATGATTCAAGTGCAGTTTCCGGCAGGACAAGACTGGTGTTGCAGCATGCCCGGCGTAATTTCATGATTTCGGCAAAAATTTGGAGATGCTTTTGTCCGGGGGGCATATCTTTATTTTCCAGTTTTTCTATTGCCTGTCGCCGTAAGGCTTCATAAACAGTCATTTCTTCGGAGCTTAATTCTACGTTTAACAGGATGTCTGTCCGCGGCGGCAGTTCTTCCAGTACCTGATTTTTGGTGCGTCGCAGCATAAATGGCTGAATCAGTTTTTTAAGCTGCCGCCGAACTTTTCTGTCCTGATACTTTTCAATAGGAATGACAAAGTTTTTGTTAAAATGTGATAAAGAACCCAAAAAGCCGGGGTTGATAAAACGGAACAGATTCCATAGCTCGCCAAGATGGTTTTCAATGGGGGTGCCGGTTGTGATCAGCTTGAATTCGCCTTTCAGTTTCATGGCCGCCTGGGAGCGTTTAGTCGTAAAATTTTTAATAGCCTGAGCTTCGTCCAGAACAATGGTTTGAAAATTTATTTCGGAAATCATTTCTGCTACATTAGTTTGTTGCAATAAACCATAGCTTATAACCAGTAAATCAAAGGCTTTTAAATTTCCAATAATTTTTTTTCTGTTACCTGTTACCAAAGAAACAAAATTTAGTGTTGGAGCAAATCGTTTGGATTCAGTTTCCCAGTTCATACAGACTGATACAGGTGCTACTATCAATGTCGGCCCTTTGGCAGCTTTTTTCAGGATTATGGAAAGCGCTTCAATTGTTTTGCCAAGGCCCATATCATCAGCCAGGCATGCGCCTACACCCCAGTGGGAAAGGCGGGCAAGCCATTTAAAGCCTTCTACCTGGTAGTCACGGAGTTCAGCCTTAAAAGTGGAAGAGAGCTTCGGCTTTAATAGACTGGCGGCATTCATACGTTTTAAATGTGCTTTCCATTCTTTGTCGCCTCGAATGCTTCCGATATCTTCTGTTAAATCATCCAGAGAAAGAGCTGTTAGAGGATGAAAACGTAAATCTTTGCCGGATTTATTTGCATAGACTTTCATTTCCTCCAAACGCTTTTGGAATATTTTGGTCAGCGCCAAAAACTGGCCGTCTTTAAGCTGGATAAAGCGTCCTTTAGAGTTTTCCAAAAGTTTAAAAAGTTCCTGTATTGAAACCACAAGGTTATTATCAAGTTTTAACTCACCTGATACGGAAAACCATTCCTGCTGTTTTTTAATTTTTAGATGAAATTGATTGATATCAGCTTGCTGCCTGATTTTGTAAGTTTGTCCTTCAGGCCATTCAACGATTGCCGATTTATTCAGAGCCTGAAGTTCCAGCAAGGTTTCAAGGCAATCTTCCGGTTCTTCAATATGCCATTCAGCTTCTCCTGCTTCTGATTCTTCAATCGCAAGAAGCCTGGGGCAGGCTGAAATAACTTGATCTGCCAGCTTTTTTTCTTTTTTAAGATTACGTTTTGCTTGAAACTGTTGATCTCCGATTTTGGAAATAACGGTTTCCCCGCCCTCTCCAGGACGAAAATAAGGACCATCAGTTGAAAATGGACGTGTCAAAAGATTAAGTTTCAAGCCATGTCCAAAAGGCAAAAGATGAAAATGAGGCTTTGGGTCTGCAGATATTTTTTTTGCATCACTAATTATACCGTCTATTTCCGAATGAACGGTTATAAGGGAGGAAACATTTTTAACCGCATCAAGAACCTGCTTTTTGGCGATGGCAGGAATTTGTATTCCTTTATTAAGAATTTTGGCTATCTGTTTAACTTCTTCATTAAGTTCAATAACTTTTATTCTGGTCGGTGATTCCTTAATCAAGTGAATTTTACTGTATGTATCTAAAGAACCGTAAAATGAAAGTTCAAATTTTCCTTTGGAAGATTTGCTCACTATCAGTTCAGGTTCGCCTTTAACAATCTCCAGTTGAACTGTTGGTGAAGTTTCCCAAAAAAGTAACGGGTGTCCCACAAGAAGAGTAAGCACTCTGGAACTGAAATAATATGAACTCGTTGAATGACCCTGCCAGCTTGACTCATATTCTCCTTTAATGCAGGAACAAATTTTAATATCCTGAGGTGTTAAAAAATTAAAAGTTTCGATCTGGTTGTATAAACGTTTAAGAGCAATCGGCCTCCCTTTACTCCAAACGCCTTTAGCATTTCTGGTTTGCTCACGCGGACTAATATCCCATTTATGATATTTTTCAAAAAAATCAAAAAGCCATACCATACGCGAAATTTTTTTATTATTTTTTGAAGGTAATTGCTGAATATTAGTCAGGGCTCTTAAAGCCTGTTCCCATTTTGCTTCAGGTTTAACAAGATCAACGATAGTCTCAATTCCGGTTTGTTTACGAAACAGGGTTGCCTTTGCTTTGTAAAAGGTATCGCCTGATAAAAGCCGTGACAGCAATTCGGCAGATTCAGCAGCCAGCCACTCATAACCGTTTCTTTCAGATTTTTCATGAAGCTCTTTGAGAAATTTTTCTGTCTTGTCAATTTTTTTCTTGTTTATCCAGTAGATAGAAAGGGCTATTGTAAAATTATTAAAAGGATTTATTATAAAGGGTGGCAGAGGCCATGACATAATCGTCTCTGCAAAGTCAGAATCGCCTTCCCGTGCTTGCAGCATAGCAAATAAAAACCTATAGGCTTCCTGAAAAGGATTAAAATCATCATTATATGCAGTATTAGTATAGTTTTTTGCGGCTTGAAAATTTGTATTTGTACCGCTTTTAATAAGAGCAAAAATAAAAAAAATACCGGGAATAGTGTTAAAATAAATTTTTCGTCTTTTTGTTGTTTTTTTTAAAAGCTTAAAAGCAGTGTTATAATGAGATATTGATTCTTCGTTTCTACCTGCAAGAAAAGCTGCCAAACCTTTAAATGATAGAGCCTCTAATCCTTCAAAATTTACAAGTACTTGTTCTGTCTCAGCTATTTTACCTTGAAGTATTAACTGTTCTGCAATAAGAATTGCTACGGGATATTTAAGTTCCGCCCTGATTGTTTTAAAGGAACTCTGTAATAATGAAAAAATAGCCTTGTTGCTTGGAGGCAGCTTATTCTCGGAATTTTTCAAAAAAACCTTGAGAACATCCACAAGCAACTCATCGGATAAATTTTTAGTCATCCAGTCGGCATCAAACGAATATTTAAAAATATTCACATAGGGATGTTTATAAGAATATAAATCTTTATAGCGGTCAATATTATTTAAAAGTAAATTTTTAACATAAGCAGTATCTTTTCGATATATACCGATCCGTATGTTCCTGACAAATTGATCGTAATTATCTGGATAACTATCCCCCGCCCAGTCTTTTTTTTGCGGAATAACTTCTTGTACAACTCTTGCGATAATGTCGAAAAGTCTATTTTTAAGTAGCATTCTACAGACTGGCTCTCTAAGGGGGATAGCGCATCTCACAGAAGAGTTACCCTCAATAATACCATCCAAAATCATCTGCTTGATAAAACGAGGCAAAGTTTTAATTGTTAAAAATTTATTATCAGGCCCGCGAGCCCCAAGTATGGATAAGCATTTTATTAGAGTAATTCTTGATGTTTCAGTAAATATCACAGAAAGAACATTAACAATTGTTTGGTGTGTGTGGGATAGCTCTGTATAAGATTTTAGCAACTGTTCATAATTTTTGTAATTTTTTTTATCGGGAACTAAAAATAAATTTGCGGTAGATTTTTTATTCATTTTTTGGCATTCTTCCTAAGGAACGGGGACTAAAAGCCTCCAACTTTTCTTAACAAAAGTTTGCTTTCTGCTGTTCTAATCCGTTCTTCCTGGTCTTCCTTTCTTTTTCTGGCAGCCTCCAGTTTAGCGGACAGGTCAGTAAAATCGGCTGGCTTAAGCAGGTAATCAAAAGCACCGGTTTTCATTCCTTCTACAGCAGTTTCAGTGGCGCCATGTCCTGTGAGCATGATAACTTCAACGAGAGGAAATCTTTTTTTTATTTCTTTGAGAGTCTCAATACCATCCATGCCCGGCATTTTAATGTCCAGAATAACAACATCAATATTATTGTTCTCTAATTTTTCAAGGCACTCCTGACCGCTATGAGCAGGCGTAACCTTTTCTCCGACCTCTTTTAATCTTAAGGAAAGCATTTCCACAAAATCTTTCTCATCATCAACCAGCATTATTTTTGTCGGTATTTTAATCATGGTATATTTTCTCCTTCAACTTTATACTAAATTCGGTTCCGTGTCCAACCTGGCTTTTTACATAAATTTTTCCGCCAAGTTTATCAATGATATTGCGGGTAACAAACAGGCCAAGGCCAGTACCTTCTCCAGGATTTTTAGTACTGAAAAAGGGTTCAAATATCTTTTCCAGATTTTCTTTGGGGATTCCCTGTCCGGAATCTCGTATTGTTAGAGTTAGTTCGGTATCTGTAGTTTCAAGAATTATGGTAATTTTCCCTCCAGTACCGACAGCATGAATGGCATTGGTTAAAAGATTAATTAATACCTGCCGCAACTGATATGGATCGCTCCAGATGTTTAAGGATGTATCAAATTTTCTTATAATTTCAATATCATTATCCTTAATTTGTTTGCCCACCAGTTCAAGAGCTTCATCAACGAGCTCAGAAATATTAACTTCGGCCGATACAGAATCATTTGTTCTGACAGTCTCAAGCATCTGATGTGTTATTCTCCTTGCCCTGTCTACTCCTTTTTCAATTTTACCCAACGCCATTTCAAGGTCTTGCCTGCTCGGTATATCAGACATCTCTTCTCTTTTTAATACAAGCCTCATCCAGCCTGCAGATTCATTAATAATTGCAAGCGGATTATTAATTTCATGGGCCACACCTGCCGACAATGTGCCTAATGAAGCAAGCCTTTCTGTAGCTATCATTTGCTGCTCCATATTTGCCCTGAATTCCGAATCTTTTACCTTTTCCTCTTCATGCTGAATTTTATTAAAAGCCTGCTTTATCTTTCCAACCAAATGTTCCAGTTCTATCGGTTTGGTAAGATAATCAAAGGCACCCAATTTTATACCCTCGACACCATCAGAAGTCGCTGCATGTCCGGTTAATAGAATAATCTCTGTTTTTAGATATTTTTCCTTAATTTTATGAAGGGTTTCAATACCGCCCATGCCGGGCATTTTAACGTCCAGCACAACTACATCAGCAGATTTTTCTGCAAGGATAGCCAGACACTCTTCCCCTGTTCCGGCCTGTTCGGCACTAATACCCCTTTTTTTTAAACGCTTGGCAATGGTTTGACGAAAATCCTTTTCATCATCTACCAAAAGAACGCTTATATTATTTGCATTTACCATATTTTTTATATAAGCCCCAATATTTTCCACCATACTGATGCAACAAGTATGAGGATCGCCAGTAAAATAGGAGTAGCGACTAATCCGAGTTTTGTAAGATCGGATGATTTGAAATATCTATAACTGTAAGCAATAGCATTGGGCGGGCATCCGATTACCAAAAGCATGGCAAAGGATGTGGCAGTTCCAAGACACAGAGCAAGAACCCTGGGATCTACCCCTTCAAGTTGTGCCATGGGGAGTACAATCGGTAATATCAGAGCCGCAGCAGCCACATTTGCCATGGCATTTGTAACCAGCGCTCCGAAGATTGCAACGCCGGCAAACAGCAGCAGCCATCCTCCTCCCTGAACTAAAGGAAAAAAGAGGTGGGCAAAATAAGTAGCTGCACCGGAGTATCCCATTGCCAAACCGAGTGAAATACCGCCTCCGAAAATAAATAAAGCAGTGCCCCATTCGAGGTTATCATTAATGTCTTCCCATTTTAAAACTTTGAAAAGAACAAGCGCGGTTATACCGAGCATACCTGTTACAGAATAATGAATGCCGTGCAATCCTTTGGTAAACCACAAAAGAAGCGATAGACCGATAATTATAAGGGTCTTTTTTTCCTCAGAAGTCCATGGCCCCAGTTCCTCATCAAATTCTGGAAGTTTATACTTGGGATCGGGAGGGAATACAAAATAAACAATCAACACTGCAACCGGAACTGTAATAATAGCTATAGGCATGCAGTACATTATCCAGTCAAAAAAAGTAATCTCAATGCCTGTAAATTCTTTAAGAAAAGCTGCCGACACCATGCAGCGGCCACCACCCATCAGAGTTCCCATGCCCCCGCAGGAGCAGGCAAATGGCAGTGAGAGCATCATGAATTTTGCTGTTTTTGTATTAGGCTCAATTCCGATTGCTTTCATTAATGGAAGCATTGTTACAATTCCTATGGCACATGCAGCCGCATCATGCATAAAGGAAGATGAGATGCCAAGTCCCATGGCAATGATAAATGTAAACTTGGTTACGCTGGAGCCGGCTTTTTTTACTATAAAATAGCCGAGCCGTTTTGTTACACCCGCCTTGTCCAGAGAAATGGCAAAAATCAAACAACACATTATAAATACAACTACAGGATGCATATAGGGAGCCCATGCTCCTTTTACATCGCTGATACCCATAATTACCAGAAGAACGCCGATACATATGGCTGTAATCTCAAGGGGAATCGGTTCTGCCACAAAAAGAAAAACCAGAACTATCAAAATTGCCAGAAATCTTTTTGCCCTGGGAGAAAGGCCATCTTCATAATCTATCTGAATTGTTTCTTCTTTTAATTCAGCAGCCTTTTCATTTAAAAATACTCCCGAACATTCTGCGCTTTTCGGGTTTTTTGCTTTTACAATATATTCTCCGGTCGGCCTGTTTTTATCTGGAACCAGAGTAAAGTGCTGGCTTATACTTTGGAATAACACCTGATTATTATCATTACTTATCTTAAATTTTGTTCCTTCCGGCCTGGGTAAGAGTAAAACAATAATACCTAATGCCAGCGCCAGGCAAAGCTGGAATTCTTTAGTTTTTAAAAACATATAGTATCCCCCTCTGAATTTAATTTTTTAATGCATTGTTTTTTTTGGGCTCTTGATTGATATGCCTCATTGATTTTGTCTACAAGTTCTTCAAAATCACACGGTTTTGTAAGGTAATCAAGAGCGCCGAACTGAATTCCTTCCCGTGCCGCTCTTGCTGATCCGTGACCGGTAAGCATGATGACGGCAATATTCGGAGCCATTTTTTTTAAAATTTTCAATACTTCGATCCCATCCATATCCTCCATCTTCAGATCTAATACAGCCACGTCAAATTTTGCCTCACGTAACGCCTGCAAGGCCATGGAACCGCTATAAGCTTTGAATACATCTATATTCCTTTTGAACAATCGCTTGGAAATAACATTTACAAAATTCTTTTCATCATCAACAAAAAGAAGTTTAATGCGCTCTAATTTTTTGCTTTTTGTATCATCATGCGGATCGGTCTTGATTTCATTCTTCTCTGACATGTTTTTTCCTAATAAGAGCGCCTTAAAGCAATCTCATTTATACGCGCTTCAATTATTTTTTCTTCATGTTCTCTTTTTTTGGTTGCTGCTTCTTTCATTTTACTTATCAAAATATCCATATCGCATGGTTTCATGAGATAATCAAAAGCTCCGAGCTTCATTCCCTCAATGGCGGTTTCAACCGTAGCGTGTCCGGTAAGCATAACCACTTCAACCAACGGAAATTGTTTTTTTATTTCCTGGAGAGCGTCAATTCCATCCATTACCGGCATTTTAACATCCAGAATGACAACTTCCATATTTTTATGTTCTTTTAGCTGTTTTAAAGCTTCGTTTCCGCTAAAGGCAGTAAAAACAGTAAGTCCTCTTTTGGTTAAACGTTTTGTCATTGTCTCGACAAAAGGGACTTCATCATCAACCAAAAGCACGGTTATTTTAATCATAATCAATTTTTCTCCTTATTGGGAACGAGGACGAAATAACTTCCCCGTTCCTTTATTTAGATTCATTGTTAGAACTTGTTGAAATCGGAATCCAGATACTAAATGTAGTGCCGATATCAATGGCACTTTTTACATCTATTTTGCCCCCCAGCTTGTTTATGATACCATAACATATGGAAAGTCCCAGGCCAGTCCCTTTTCCGACCTGTTTTGTTGTAAAAAACGGATCAAAGATTCTGGCAAGATTAGGTATAGGGATTCCGGAACCGTCATCTGCAAAATCAATCACTATACTGCTATTTTCCAACCTGGTGGCGACAGTAATAGTGCCTCCGTTTTTATCCATGGCATCAAGGGCGTTATTTATCAAATTTAAAAATACCTGCTGTAATTCCGACTCGGATGCCATTATAGAAGGCAGGTCTTTTTTAAAATCGGTCTTTATTGTTACATTGCTGTATTTTGCCCTCTGCTCTGAAAGGACAACCATCTCGGTTATCAGATCGTTGATCTGTATGTCCTGCATACGGCTGTCTGTTTTTCTTGCAAAAGAAAGCAGCTTATGTGTTATTGCCTTGCACCGTTTTCCCTGAGTTTGAATCTGCTGGATAGCCCTTTCGAATTCATCAAGATTTTCACTTTTATGGAATTCTTCTTCTTCCAGCAAATCCCCTATCCATCCGGCTTCTTCAACCATTATAGCAACCGGATTATTAATTTCATGGGCAATTCCGGAAGCCAGCTCACCTATGGATGCCAATTTACCTGTTTCAATTACCTGCTGATTCATCATATTTTTTTCGCGATCAGTTCTTGAAATACGTTTGACAACCTTTTTTGAAAAGAAAAACGCCATTGTAATAATGGATATGCTTGCAAAGATAATAATAAAAAAGGCAATCATCTGGGAGCGGTTTAATTCTGAAAAAGCATCGGCCATATCTTGTTGAAATACCATCAACCAATCGCCGTTTTTGAGAAAAGAGATTACATATATTTTTTTCTTTCCGTTCTGATCCTTTTTATCAAGTATATATATTCCGTTTTGTGAATTATTTTTGTCTTTTATATAATTTAAACAAGCATCCGGAACAACATCTCTAAGAGGTTTGGTTTGAAATTTTCCTTCTTTATTGAGTATAAATGCAAAGCCGGTTTTTCCGAGCCGCAAATTTTCTACAAGAGAATTAAAAGCCATAAAATCAATGGTGGCCCTTAATATCCAGTATTTTCCATGCCAGTTTTGCCTTACCGCTATAATAAAATGATGGTGACCGCGCAAACCCAAAAAAACGTCACTGACAAAATATCGACTTTTAATTGCATTTTTAAACCAGTCTGCTTCCGAATAAACGGCCTTTAGCAATTTAAAGGGGCCTGCATAAGCGACCTGAAGTCCATTTTCATCTATTACCCCCAGATCAACAAAGACAGTGTTGTATTCTTTTCTGAGGGAAGTAAGCCTTTTCTGTAAAAAAGCTTCATCACTTAATTGTTCAAAGTTAAAAGATTTTGATAAAAATTGAATATCATTCAGCTTTTCTACTAAAAAGCAATCAATATTCTGTTTATGTTTCAGCACCAGTTCTCCCAGATGCGCATGGACTTTTTCTGTATAAGCGGAATGGAATTGTTCAAGAATAATGGCGCTTACGATCATCATGGGAGCTAATGCACCTATGATAATTCTCAAAACAAGTTTTTTAGTCAATGATTTGTAGTATTGCTCGTTTGATTTTTTTTTGTTTTCCATGATTAAATCATTTTATATGAAAATGATGAATTTTGAATTATAAATGTTGAATTAAGGAATTTAAATATCATTAAACGCTATCTTATTTCTATGTTTTGTTGTGCCCGATGGGGCATTGGGGTTTATATAAAAACTAAGGAACGAGGACGAAATAATTTCCACAAGTAGCGCATAAAATTGTGGAAATTATTTCGTCCTCGTTTCATACTATTATTTATGGCCTTTCGCGTTTCCAAATTAACGAAAATTAAAATTTTTGAAAAATATTATAAACTAATTGCTTCAAGTGTTCAACACTATTCCCTTTTTTTTCTACAAAAAAA
>Ga0209633_10005269_pt1 | contig 11404 bp, 9 predicted proteins | sample Cruoilmetagenom1_FD_187290 | JGI IMG/M metagenome (GOLD analysis project Ga0209633, IMG submission 187290) | Oil polluted marine microbial communities from Coal Oil Point, Santa Barbara, California, USA - Sample 1 (SPAdes) (version 2) | ecosystem: Environmental > Aquatic > Marine > Oil seeps ... | reverse complement strand
AATTGCTGTATTAACTACTTCTTCTACACTACGATCATGTCCTAAGTGAATTACTTCTACACCAGTAGCTTGAATAATTCTGCGCATTACATTTATCGCAGCATCATGCCCATCAAAAAGTGAGGCAGCAGTAACAATTCGTATTTTATTTTTAGGGATATATGCTTTTACTCTTTCCATGTAAATAAACTTCAAAAATCAAGTTGCAAGTTAATGATTTTGTAGGATTATAACTTAGGATGAAAAAGCAAAATTTAAGAATTCACAATTAATGAATTAAAAGGGCGAAAAATTAGTTGTTTCTCCAAAAATAAGGGGTAAATATTATGATAACCGTAAAAAGTTCTAATCTACCTAATAACATTAAAAATGCCGACCACCACTTCCCTAAAGGGGGAAGCATATCATAATTATTAACAGGACTTAATTCGCCAAAAGCGGGTCCAATATTACCTAAAGAAGAAGCTGCAGCTCCCATTGCAGTTACGAAATCAATGCCTAAAAAACTAAAAACTAAAGCACCAATTGCAAAGATAATTAAGTATAAAATAAAGAAAGCCATGATGTTAAAAACAATACCTCGAGTTACTGATTTGTTGTTATATCTTACAGGAATAATGGCATTAGGGTGTAAGGTTCTTTTAAATTCGAGAAAACCATTTTTGATCATAATAATATGGCGAACAATTTTAACTCCACCAGCTGTTGAACCTGCAGAAGCACCTAAAAACATCATTACAAAAAACATTACGGTTAAAAAAGGAGACCATATTGTAAAATCTGCCGAAACAAAACCAGTAGTTGTGATAACAGCTAATACTTGAAATAAAGAATGTCTAAATGCGCTTTCTAATTCTCCCAAAACCATTGGATGTGCGATAGCTTGAATTTCTGTAGCGTATTTAGTAATTTCAGCATAATAGTAAATTACCAAAGTTGAGATTAAGGTTATTACTATTGTTGCTAATGCATAGTATTTAAATTCTTCATCATGTAAGTATTTACTAAATTTTCCTTTTACAGCAAAATAACTAAGTACAAAGTTCGTACCTGCAACAAACATAAAAAAGATAATTATATATTGAATAAGAGGTTCGTTATTCCAATAGGCGATACTTGCATTTTTGGTAGAAAAACCACCTGTAGAAAGTGTACTCATAGCATGGTTAATTGCATCAAAATAACTCATGCCTGCTACTTTTAATAAAATGGCTTCAGCTAAAGTTAGGCCTAAATACAGGTACCATAATCTTTTTGCTGTATCTGTAATTCTAGGGTGTAATTTATCGGAAGAAGGTCCTGGAGCTTCGGCTGCAAATAACTGCATACCTCCAATTCCTAATAGAGGTAAAATAGCAATTGCTAAAACTATAATTCCCATACCGCCAATCCAATGGGTTGTACTTCTCCAAAATAAAATACTTTTTGGTAAAGCTTCAATATCATTTAAAATGGATGCACCAGTTGTTGTATAGCCAGACATGGTTTCAAAAAACGCATTGGTAAATGAGGGTATTGCTTCAGTAAAAACATAAGGAAGAGCGCCTGATAATGACATGGTTAACCAGCCAAGAGTAACCACTAAATAGCCTTCTCTTTTTTTTATTTGTTTTTTAAATCCTTTGGTAAAAAATTGAAATAAAACCCCAAGAGTAATGGTAATTAGTCCGGCAAATAAAATTCCGTTAAGGGCTCCATCTTTGTAATACCAACTAATTAAAGCCGAAAAAAGCATAAAACCACCATTAAAGATGAGTAGTATACCCATCATTTGGAAAATGATTTTAATATTTAGTTTTTTCATTAATTAAAGAAATTTTCTACTTTAGAAATAGTTTTAGGAAAACAACAGACAACTACTTTATCTTCTTTTTGTACTTGAAAATCACCTAATGCTATGAGCCCTACATCATCTCTTATAATTCCACCAATAATTGCATTTCTAGGAAAGTTAAGATCTCTTATAAGTTTTTTAGTGATTTTAGAGTTCTTTTGCGCTTTGAATTCCAAAATTTCGGCATTAATATTATTTAAAATGGTCATTTCTAATACTTCACCTTTTCGAATGTATCTAAAAATACTGTTTGCAGCCAATAATTTTTTATTGATTAATGTATCAATACCAATATTCTTACTTAAGTCAAAGTAATCTACATTCTGAACCAAAGCGATGGTTCTTTTCACTCCTTTTGATTTGGCAACCAAACACGACATGATATTGGTTTCAGAGGTTCCAGTAACTGCAATAACAGCATCCATATCGCTAACGTTTTCTTCTTCAAGTAATTCTATATCCCTTCCATCACCATAAACCACCAAGGCATCTGGCAATTCATCGGCCAATTCAATAGCTCTTGACTTATGTTTTTCAATCAATTTAATATTTAAACTTTTATTGCACAGCTTTTTTGCTGTTTTTTCACCAATTTTACTACCTCCTAAAATCATCACATTTTTTATGGGGTTGTTTTTGGTGGCGGATAATTTATTTAGTTCTTCAACACCTTCTTTTAAAGTAATAAAATAGGCTTGATCACCAGCCATAAAAACAGTGTCTCCTCTAGGAATTAATGTTTCATTTGATATTTTTCTTTTAATTGCAATTGGCATAAAATGGATGCCTGAAAAATTTGCTGCAGCTTTTTTAACCGACATCCCTACAAAAGGAGCAGCTTTTGAAAGTGTCATTCCAACCATAGTAAGTTTACCTCCTTCAAATTCGTGTGTGTCATGAAAAGCAGCTTGTTCTAAAAGTAATTTAATTTCATTAGTTGCTAACTCTTCGGTAGAAATTAACTCATCAATACCTAAATCGGTAAAATTGATTTTTTCTTTATTATCAGTTAATTCTGAATTACTAATCCTAGCAATAGTCTTTTTTGCACCTAGTTTTTTTGAAATTACACAAATTGTAATGTTTGTAGTTTCAGATGAAGTTACTGCAATGAGCAAATCTGTATTTTCAATATTGGCATTATTAAGTGCTGATATTGATGTTGCATCTTCTTGTAAAGTTTTAATATCTAATCTAGTATCGGCATAAATTAAACGATCTTTATCTTTATCTATTAAAGTGATGTCATGTGATTCATACGAAAGTAGTTTTGCAAGATGAAAGCCAACTTCTCCAGCTCCAGCAATGATAATTTTCATGGGTGTTTCATATTTAGTAAAAACAGGTTACAAATGTATTATATTTTTCTTTTATATCTTTAAAGAAAAAACATGACTTTTTATAAGAACACATTAACTATAAAACAATGGAATGAAGACGACAGACCTCGAGAAAAATTGTTGGCAAAAGGTAAAATAGCCTTATCGGATGCAGAACTGGTAGCGATACTTATTGGATCTGGAAATAGAGAAGATAGCGCAGTTGCACTTTCAAAAAAAATATTACTTAGTATTGGCAATAATTTAAATGCTTTAGGGAAATTAACTGTTGGTGATTTGACAAAATTTAAAGGCATTGGAGAAGCCAAAGCCATTACTATAATAACTGCACTTGAGTTAGGGAGGAGGAGAAGATTAGAAGAAGCGCTCGAAAAACCAAAAATTACAAGTAGTAAATCAGTTTTTGATGTAATGCAGCCCATAATTGGTGAATTGCAACATGAAGAATTTTGGATTATTTATTTAAATAATGCAAATAAAATTCAACTAAAAATGCAAATGAGCAAAGGAGGAATTACTGGTACGATAGTAGATACAAGGTTGATTTTTAAAAGAGCTATCGAGTTAACAGCAACAGGAATAATTTTATGTCATAATCACCCATCAGGAACATTGAGACCTAGCGCTTCAGATATAAATTTGACTAAAAAAATTAAAAAAGGAGGTGAAGTTTTAGATATAAAAATACTGGATCACGTAATTATTACAGAGAAAAGTTATTATAGTTTTGCCGATGAAAATATGTTGTAAATACATAAGAATTCATTTGGTTTGTATGAAACTAATTTCTTAAAACCACTAAGAAAGATTACATTTGATTTTTACAATATAATTGCTCATGTTATTAGTTTACACTTATAAAATTACACCTAGATTAACTTATATTTTTAAACATATATTTACACGTATTTTAAAAATTCAGGTTGGTTTTACTACCAAGATTGAAGAATTTATAGCGCATGAGGGTTTAAAATTTTCTTATACAAAACAAGCATTAGGTAAAGAGTTATTTGTAAAAAGTGATGATTTACTTTTTAATCAAGGAATTGATTATTTAGATATTAATATTTCGGATTGGGATGACACACCTTGCTTTTTTCAAACCAATTCAAGTAAAGAGCTTCCGTGTGACTTATTTGCTGCTAGCTTTTATTTAATAAGTAGATATGAAGAATATTTACCTCATGTTAAAGATGAATTTGAAAGATTTCCTGCTCAGGAAAGTTTAGCTTTTCAACATAAATTTTTAGATAAACCAATAATTGATATATGGGCATATAAATTTAAAAAAGTATTATTAGAAAAGTTTCCAAATCACGTAAGTGAAATAAATAATGTTGATCGAAAGTTTCAGTACATTTCAACAATTGATGTTGATATTGCTTTCAGTTACAAACATAAAGGTTTTATAAGAACTATTGGTGGAGTGTTAAATGATTTGATTCATTTTAAATTGCAAGATATTTTATATCGATTTTTAGTAATTTTTAATTTTAAAAAAGACCCTTTTGATACATTTGATGAGTTAATTAGGCTTAAAAAAAAATATAATGTTAAAACCTTATTCTTTTTTTTATTGAGTGAATATACAACCTATGATAAGAATATTTCTTCGGGAAATATGAATTATAAACTTTTGATTAAAAACATTGCAGATTATACAGAAGTGGGAATTCACCCTTCTTTTTTTAGTATGAAAAATGAATCAAAAATTAAAATAGAAAAAATAAGATTAGAAAATATAGTAAATTTTCCAATCACAAAATCTCGACAACATTTTTTGCGAATAGAGTTACCTGAAACGTATCAAAATTTAGTTGATTTAGAAATTAAGGAAGATTATACCATGGGGTATGCTTCACATTATGGATTTAGAGCAGGAACTTGTACTCCATTTTATTTTTATGATTTAGATTTTGAAATTCAAGCGCCATTAAAAATTTTTCCGTTTGCTGCTATGGATGGTACTTTAAAAGATTATTTAAATTATACTCCAAAAAAATCATTCAATATCATGATGCAACTTGCCGAAGAGGTGAAAAATGTAAATGGTACATTTATAACACTTTTTCATAATGAATCTGTTAGCGGAACAGGGCGTTGGAGAGGTTGGAATAAATTATATGAAAATTTAATCAAAGAGCTACATAAACCTCACTAATGGCTATTCAATATTTATCAAATAAAAATTTAGATCTTGTTAAATATGATGCATGCGTTTTAAAATCATCTAATTTTAGAATTTATGCATTAACTTGGTATTTAAATAGTGTTACAGATTCTTGGGATGCATTGGTTTTGAATGATTATGAAGCTGTAATGCCTTTGCCAAATAAAAAAATATATGGAATTAGTTATATTTATCAAGCCCCATGGATACAGCAATTAGGTGTTTTTTCTAAAAATATAATTGATGAATTCACTATGGTGGAATTTCTTAGAAGTATTCCTAAGAAATTTATTTTGGTTGATTATTTTTTTAATTTAGGTAGCACATTTAAAAATAAACATACCAAAGAAAGGGTTAATTATATACTTCCTTTAAGTCAAGATTTTAAAACTATAAGAAGTAATTATAATAAAACTAGAAAGAGGATTAGTAATAAAATATTTAACGACTATGTGATAGATGTTAATGGGAATATGAATGATTTTTTAGAATTATATAAAAATCAAAACTATGCTTTTAAAACACATAAAGATGCTTTTAAAATGCTTAAAAAATTATTAAAATCAAAAAATCAAGCTATTAATATTTGGATGATTTCCCTTAAGGGGGAATTTATTGCGGGCTTAATCTGGCTTAAAGATAAATATAGAATTACTTATTTATTACCTATTGCTAACGAGGTAGCTAAACAAAACAATGTTCCCACTTATATAGTAAATAAATTAATTGAAAAGAATCAAAATACAAATTGTGTTTTGGATTTTGAAGGATCTATGAATGAAGGAGTCGCCAATTTTTATAAAAGTTTTGGAGCAGAAAAAGAAATTTATTATTGGTATAAAAAACAGTTGATTTGATAAAGAAAAAGAAAATAAAGATATGCTTTTTAGCAGATAAGCATAGTTTATTTGACGACAGAATTTATTGGAAAATGGCTGTTTCATTAAAAAAAAATGGCTTTGAAGTTTATTATTTACTTATTGGCAATAAAAATGAAAAAGGTATTACCAAGGAAGGTATAAATTTTGAAATGTTAAAGCTAAAAACATTTTCTCAAAACCGATACCTGAATTTTGTTCTTAAAAGGTTAAATCCGAATAATAATTATAAAAAACTTTATAAAAAAGCAGCAAGTTTGCATGCGGATATATACCATTTGCATGATTTAAATATCATTAAGATAGGTAAAAGAATAAAAGATTTATCACATAAACCTATTATCATTTATGATGTTCATGATCCTTTTTCTGTAAATATAAAAGACTATGTTGGAGGTCAAACCAATTTCAAATGGATAATTAATTTATATGCGAAGTATATTAATCGTTTTGAAAAAAACAAAGCTAAGCATTATGACTTAATTATCACAACAGAAGAAAATTTAAAAAATGAATTCCAAAAGTATTTACCAAGAAACAAAGTTGCTATTATTTATAATTATACTTATTTACATAATTTTAGAACTGAAAGCATAAAAAAATATGATTTAATTTACTGCGGAGGAATTACTGAATATAGAGGAGCAATAAAAATCATAGAAGCAATACATATTTTAAAACAAGATTTTAAAAATATGAAAATGATTTTCTTGGGAACTATATTCTCTGCCAAACTAAAAGAAAAAATGTTGCATCTTATTCAAAAATATGATTTAGAAAAAAATATTGAATTAAAAAATAATGTTCCATATCACGATGTTGTAAAATATTATAATCAAAGCAAAATAGGTTTAGGTATCTTTTTACCTATAGAAACACATAAAATAATATTACCAATAAAACTTTTTGAGTATATGGCAATGGGTTTACCAATTGTGGCGAGTAATTTCGGACACATCCATAATTATGTTTTAAATGATAAAGTTGGTGTAACAGTGAATTCAAATAAGCCAAATGAAATTGCTAAGGCTGTAAAAGAGTTATTGCTAAATGAAAAATTATATAATTCATGCAAAAATAATGGTATAAAAGCTGTTGAAAAAAAATATGCTTGGTCGACTATGGAGAAGAAATTACTTTTAACCTACTATGAGCTTTTAAAATCTAGAAAACAATTAAACAATGGCAGCTAATAAAACTTTTTTTAAAGATTTTAGCTGGTATTTTCTAGGCTCATTTATGCCTTTATTTATTGGCTTTATAAAAACGCCTATTTTTACAAGGCACTTTAGTAAGGAAGCTTATGGGAATTTAGCGTTAGTGACTATTACTTTTACTTTTTTAGGAATGTTTTTGTTTTCATGGATTGGATCTTGTCTTTGGCGATATTTCAACAAATACGAAACGAAAAACACTTTAAATACCTTGTACTCCAATTTGTTTTTTCTTTTTATTTCTGCTTTTGTTTTGTTGTTAATAGTTTCATCTGTTTGGTATATAATAGCAAATAAAATTATGGTAAAACAATTGGTGTTTTATTCATTTTTTCATTTGTTTTTAAATCAACTATTCCTATTTTATATGGTTGTAGTTAGGTTAAAGGGAAAAGCTAAGTTTTATACAATATTTCAAACCATTAAAGCTTTAGCTGGTGTTTTAATAGCTCTTGTTTTGGTTTTTTATTTTAAAAATGATATTGTAGCCTTGGTTTCTAGCTTGGCAATTGTAGAAGTTTTTGCGCTAGTATTTTTGCTCTTTTTTAATCCTGTTAAAGTAAAAATAAAATTTAAACTCATTAGTAAACCAAACCTGATTGAGTTACTAATATATGGCAGTGTAGGCTTGATTTTAAATATAAGTTTACTAGCGATTACTTATAGTGATAGGTATATAATAGCGTGGTTAAACAATTTAGATGAGGTTGGTATTTATGATCAGGTTTATAAAATTTCTCAATTATCTGTTGTGGCATTAGTAACCATTTTTTTTAATACGGTTAATCCTTATTTATTAAAAGAATTAGAGGTGAATTTTGATAATTCAAAAAAAATAATTCAAAAATATATTAAAGTTTTTGTAATATTTGGGTTGCCAATAATATTCTATTTAAGTCTTTTTTCTAAAGAGATTTCAAACATTTTGTTGGGCAAAGAATTTAGAGTTGGTTATACCATAATGCCTTTTATATTTATGTCTGCTTATTTACATGGTATATCAAATTTTTATGAGCTGAGATTAAAATTTTCTAATAAGTTAAAAAGGTTAGGAATTATAGCCCTTGGAGTTGCAGTTTTGAATGTAATATTAAATATTATTTTTGTTGGTTTATATGGGTATAAATGGGCAGCTTATACAACATTAATTACTTATTTGATATTAGTAGTTATTTTACATGTTATGGATAGGGAAATTATTATTTTGACGAAAAGCAATAGCATACTATTATCAAAAATAATTATTTTATTAGCTTTACAAGGTTTAATTTTTGTATTAATGAATAGATATTTTGAAATAAATATTTTTATAAAATTAGCTATTGGCTTACTTTACACTTTGATGTATTTCATTTTATTCAAAAAACCAATAAAAGCAGCTAAAATTCCAATAAATTAAAGATGAATATTAAACACATTTTTTTTGATCTTGACCACACTTTGTGGGATTTTGAAACCAATTCAAACAAAACTTTTGAATATATTTTTAAAAAGAATAGTATAGATGTTGAAATAAATAAATTTAAAGAAATTTATAAGCCAATCAATGCAAAATATTGGAAGCTTTTTAGAGAAGACAAAGTAACAAAGGAAGCGCTTAGATATGCTAGACTAAAAGAAGCATTTGATTTATTAAAATTTGAAACTAATGATGATGTAATTGAAATATTGGCGGAAGATTATATCACTTATTTATCTAGCTATAATACATTATTTGATGGCGCTTTAGAGGTGTTAACTTATTTACAAGTTAAATATCAAATGCACATTATTACCAATGGCTTTGAAGAAGTACAATTTAAAAAATTAAAAAATGCTAATTTATTGCCTTTTTTTGAGCAAATCATAACATCAGAAAAAGTAGGCGTTAAAAAACCCAATCCCCAAATATTTAATTATGCTTTAGGTTTAACGAATGCAACACCTAAAGAAAGTATAATGATTGGTGATAATTTTGAAGCAGATATTTTAGGTGCAAAAAATGCAGGTATGCACACTATTTTTTGTGATTTCAATGGTGAAATTGCAACCGAAAAAGTTTTAACTGTTTCAAAATTAGTGCAGTTAAAAAATTACCTGTAGTTTTTTAAATATCCTTTTGTAAAAATAAATGTATATTTATCGCTTAATAAGATTAAATTGCTAGAATTCCCCTTCTTATGATTCGTAAACTTTGTTTATTATTTTTCTTTGCGCTATTTTTTATAAATAGCTTTGGACAAAATCAGCAAATACTATTTGGTTTCGATCAATTGCCCCAAACCTTGATGTTAAACCCAGGTGCTGAAGTTACTTATGATAAACATCTTGGAGTTCCGTTTTTATCTAATTTATATTTTCAAGTTGGTGCAACCAATAAAGATATTACATATAATAATATTATTGCTGGTACAGATTCAAATTCAGATATTTTAAGAAATGTTTATAAAGAAAATTTAAGTAATTCCGATTATTTTAAAATCAATCAAAAGCTTGAAATTTTCAATGCCGGTTTTCGTTTAAAAAACCCAAAATATTATTTGAGTTTTGGTATCTATCAAGAATTAGATGGTTATTCAAGTTATCCCAAAGACCTAATTAATTTGTTTTTTGAAGGCGATTACTCAGATACAGGTAATCTAATAATTGACGAAAAGTCAAGTTTTGATAATATCAACCTCGTAGGTGAATTAGTAGGAGTGTTTCACGTTGGGCTTTCTAAAAAAATTAATGAGCGATTAAATATTGGCGCCCGATTTAAAATATTATCTGGCTCCTTAAATATAAGTGGGGTAAATAATAAAGGGCATTATATTTTAAGTGATGATGCTTTAGTTCGTGATTATAATCATCAGTTTAATCAATTAAATGTTTTAGCAAATTCTTCTGGTCTTATCGATGAAAAAGGAAACAGTGTTATAGGTTCTTCAGCTGAAATTGCTAAGGGTTTGTTTTTTATGGGCGGTAATATAGGCTTAGGTTTAGACTTGGGTTTTACTTACCATGCTTCAGAAAATATAATTGTAACGGGTAGTTTACTAGATTTAGATTATTTAAAATATAACAATAAAATTACGACTTATAAAATTACAGACGATTTTAAAATACCTAATGATGAACCTTTTAATCCAACTGATGGGAGTGAATTAAGTTATTGGGAAAATGTTTTGGATTTGGAAGACATAGAAAGTAGTACAATAGTACCAATTGACGTTAATAGTGATAATTACAAAATAAATCGTTCACCAAAATTAAATGCAGCAGTAAAATACCAAACTTTTAGAGAAAATAAAGAAAAGAATAATTCGGCTTTTAGAAATACCCGTTATGTTACACCAGTAAATGAAGTTTTAATTACTGAATTTGGAATTCAAACTTATACCGCTTTTAGACCAAATAAGGTAGATTGGGCAATAACTGCATTTTTTTCTCGCGAATTGACAAAAAATTTAAATACTAAAATTACATATACTTACGATCAATTTTCTGCAAAAAATATTGGTCTAGGGTTTTCAACGCACGTACGTGGTTTTAATTTTTTCGCTACTGCGGATAATTTATTAGATTTGTTAAAACTAAAGGATAGCAATTACCAATCTTTTCAGTTAGGTATGAACTTTATATTTGATTAAATAAAAAATTATGAAAAAAAGTATTATTAGTACATTGATCTTATTTTTATATGTATCTATCTCCATAGCACAGTCCAATTTAAATACTTATAAATATATTATAGTTCCTAAAAAGTATGATTTTTTAAAAGAAGATAATAAACATAAATTAAATAGTTTGACAAAGTTTTTATTTGAAAAGCAAGGCTTTAAAACTTTGCTTGAAGGCGATGATTATCCAAATGATTTAATGAATAACCCATGTTTAGCATTAACTGCAGATGTACAAAACAATTCGAGTATGTTTACTTCAAAATTGGTTATTGAGTTAAGCGATTGCTATAATAAAGTTGTATTCACATCTGTTCAAGGAAAAAG
>Ga0209633_10005268_pt1 | contig 11405 bp, 9 predicted proteins | sample Cruoilmetagenom1_FD_187290 | JGI IMG/M metagenome (GOLD analysis project Ga0209633, IMG submission 187290) | Oil polluted marine microbial communities from Coal Oil Point, Santa Barbara, California, USA - Sample 1 (SPAdes) (version 2) | ecosystem: Environmental > Aquatic > Marine > Oil seeps ... | reverse complement strand
GAATAACCGAATGGTGCATTCTGTTGCTTACCCATTAAAGGAATTCCCTAGAGTCCACTTTTCAACTTTTCCTAACAGTGTGGGAAATAGTCAGCCTCCAGGGGAGGGGAATTGGGCAGATCCCCCTAAGGGGAGGTGAGAGAGCTTACCTTCTTTGGTCCTGGTAGGTACTGCGGTGATATACATGACTACTGCATTATAACACAGAATAGCCATAATGGCAATAGCCTACTTAATCATAACTGACTACTCTAAAACGGCGAAAAGGGACGGGAAACAGGCGATTCACATTCATTTTCCAGAATCTTTGTCGAAAATGGGGTGGAACATCCGTTGTAATACGACCGAAGGTCTCTTTGTAGCTAAATCGGGGGAGTAATCGCTATTTTTAGGCTTATCGTGGGATTTGCATTGGCAGCACAATTATGGTATTATAAACAATAGGTTGTAAGCTTGAAGCGAGAGTGGGCATTTCCCCCACTTTTTTGTTATTTTAAATAGATAGCTGGGAAGGGAAGGTTTCAGCTAAGATGAAGAGCGAGTTTATGGTTGCTCTTACCCAACTTGCTGCTGAAAGGAACTTGCCTAGAGAGGTAGTTCTTGAAGCTGTAGAGGGGGCTCTTACCTCTGCTTTTAAGAAAGATAGCTTGGTAGCTAATCAGGATATCGCTGTTGAAATTGCCCCCCAAACTGGTGAGGTTAAGGCTTATATTCAGAGAGTTATAGTGGAACAAGCCGAAGACCCCTACCACGAGATTTCATTGTCCGAAGCTAAGAAGCTAAACAGCAGGATCCAAATTGGGGAAATAATGAAAGAAGAGTTCACTCCCCCCAATGCGGGACGCATTGCTGCTCGAGTAACTAAGCAAGTAGTGTTGCAAAGATTGCACGAGGCAGAACGCGATGCCCTGCTTAAGGACTATGCTGACAAGCAAAATGGCCTAGTCAGTGGTGTGATTCGCCACACAGAGCCGAAATATCTTATCGTCAACCTGGGTAGAGCAGAGGCGATAATCCCCATTACGGAGCAGGTGCGTAGTGAACGCTATCGAATCGGCCAGCGGCTTAAATTGTACCTTATGGAAGTATCCTACCATGATCGGGAGCTACAACTTCTGGCATCACGGACACATCCTAACCTGGTACGTCGTCTTTTTGAGTTGGAGGTACCTGAGATTTATAATGGCACTGTGGAGGTAAAGGCGATTGCCCGTGAGGCGGGGTACCGAAGCAAGGTAGCCGTGGCTAGCTCTCAAGAAGGTGTTGATTCTGTGGGTTGTTGCCTTGGCCCCCGTGGCATCAGGATCCGAAATATCATCAAGGAATTAAATGGGGAGAAAATAGATGTAATTCAGTGGCATCCTGACCCGGCTGCTTTTATCGCCAATGCGCTAAGCCCTGCCCCTATTATCCAAGTGGAGATAAACAGCCAGGAGAAGGCAGCCACTGTAATTGTTCCCGATATGCAACTCTCTCTAGCTATTGGTAAAGAGGGGCAGAATGCTCGGCTGGCTGCTAAGCTCAGTGGCTGGCGCATTGATATTAAGAGCCTGTCTATGGCTGAAGCGGAAAGAGAAGCTGAATTAGCAATCACTCAACCTGAACTACAAGGTGATGAAGCTATCCTGGAGCCAGAAGCTCCACAGATAGCACTGCCCCTCGATGAGATTGGAGAAGTCTCCCCGGCTGAGATGGTAACAGAGGTTGAGACGGAAGTGCTACCGGCAGAGCAAGAGGCTGAACTCTCCCCAGAGGCCACTTCCCCTCTGCCAGATTCTTCCCTTGGAGAAGCACCACTGGAGACACCAGATAAAAGATCACCGGTTCGATTCGCTGAGGAATTACTTGTCTCCCGGAGCTTTAAACCTGATGCCAAAGTGAAGAAGGACAAAAAGAAGAGGGTAGGGAGGACTAGGGGGCAGCTAGGGAGTATTGAGGAGGAAGATTATTAGTAAACAGTCACCCAGGGCCAAAATCCCTGAGCGTACCTGTGTCGGTTGTCGCAGGAAGAGACCGAAGCGGGAATTAGTCCGTTTCGTGCGTGCCTCCTCAGGGGTGGTAGAGATAGATCTCTCAGGGAAGAAGGCGGGGCGAGGGGTGTACCTATGTCCTTCGCCAGGTTGTTGGGAGATGGGGCTTAAGAAGAATCGATTAGACCAGGCATTACGCACCAAGATAAGCCCGGAGAAGTGGGCGCAGCTTGCTGAATTTAGATTCTTCCTTAAAGATGTAGGGTGTGATGCAGGCTAATAAAAAACCAAGTGTAACTTCACCCCGTAAAGGAGAGGTGGCGCACTCTGTCCAAATCCCCTCTTCGTTGACAGTCAAAGAGCTGGCAGAATTACTCAATATTAGTCCGGTAGAGGCTATTAAGCAGCTGATGAGAAACGGTATTATGGCGAATATAAATCAGGCTATTGACTATAATAGCGCAGCAACTATAGCTAAGAGCTTAGGCTATGAAACAGCGGAGAAGTCACCTCATCAGCCTATGGTAGCTGCCAAAGAGGGCAGAAGGGACCAGTATCTTGGGGAACAAAATCTGAAGCCTCGGCCAGCGGTGATTACCGTCATGGGGCACATCGACCACGGTAAAACCAGTCTTTTAGATGCTATTCGCCAGACAAATGTAATCGCTACGGAGGCAGGGGGCATTACCCAACATATCGGTGCCTATCAGGTAGATATAGATGGCCGAAGGATCACATTTTTAGATACCCCGGGGCATGAAGCCTTTACCGCCATGCGAGCTAGGGGGGCGCAAGTGACTGATATTGCGGTTTTGGTGATCGCTGCTGATGATGGGATAATGCCACAAACGATAGAGGCGATATCTCACGCCCGCGCCGCTGGAGTGCCTATTGTGGTGGCCATCAATAAAATCGATAAGCTAAATGCCAACATAGAACAGGTCAAGAAACAACTTAGTGAGCAAGGTTTGCTTATTGAAGAGTGGGGTGGCGATGTCATTTGTGTTCCCATCTCAGCCAAAAAGAAACAGGGCATTTCCGAGCTTTTGGAGAATATCCTTATCGTGGCCGAGATGCTAGAACTCAAGGCCAACCCGCATTGCCCTGCTTCGGGGGTGATTATTGAGGCAGGGTTGGATCGGACTAAAGGGCCGATAGCCACCGTTCTGGTGCAAAATGGCACACTTAGTATTGGTGATAGCATGGTAGTTGCTGATACTTGGGGCAAAGTCAAAGCTATGTTCAGTGATGCAGGCAAGCGAGTTAAAAGTTCAGGGCCAGCAACCCCAGCGAAAATCCTCGGATTGAATGGTGTTCCCCAAGCTGGCAATATCCTCAGCGTAGTATCTTGCGAGCGGGAAGCAAAGACCGTGGCCCAAAAACGACGAGAGGAAAAGCAGCAGGAATTACAAACCAGGGCGATTAGCTTAGATAGCCTCTCTAGTCGAATTCAACAAGGTAAAGTGAAGGAACTTAATATTGTCCTCAAAGCCGATGTTCAGGGAAGTATTGAGCCGCTGAGAAGCTCCTTGCAGCAGCTAGAAACGGACAAGGTGAAGGTGCGCATCATCCACTCGGGCAGCGGGAGTATAACCGAAGGTGATATATTACTGGCACTTGCCTCAAAGGGAATAGTTGTTGGTTTCAATACCCGTCCTGACCCGGGAGCAAAACAACTGGCCGAGTTAGAGGGGGTAGATATTCGCTGCTATGAGGTAATCTACGACCTGGTAGACGATGTGGACAAGGCGCTTAAAGGCATGCTTGAGCCAAGCTATATCGAGGTTATTGAAGGGCGTGCCGAAGTACGGGAGGTGTTCTCCTCAAGCAAGCATGGGAAAGTGACTGGGGTCTATGTGCAAAGCGGCAAGGTAAGTCGTGGCGCTCTGGCGAGAATTTTGCGCCAGGGGCAGAAGGTGCACCAATCCAGTATTAGCAGCCTAAGGCGTTTTAAAGATGATGTGAAAGAGGTAGAGGCTGGCTTTGAGTGCGGTGTAGGTATTGAGGGATTTGGCCAGTTTGAAATTGGCGATATTATTGAAGTCTATAAGAAGGAAAAGGGATACTTGACAGGGAGCCGCTAATGACACGACGTATTGAACGGCTCAATCACCTTATTCGAGATGTATTAAGCGAATTGCTCCAGCGGCAAGTTAAAGACCCCAGGTTGAGCAACTTCCTTACCGTGACTCGAGTCTCCATTTCGCCAGATCTACAGCATGCTAAGGTGTTTATCAGCATTATGGGCAGTGATCAGGGAGAAACTCTAAAAGCCTTGTATAATGCCTCGGGTTTTCTTCGCAAGGAGCTGGGGGCACGCTTAACATTGCGCCATATTCCCGAGCTGAGTTTCCACAATGATGATTCCATCGAGCAAGGAATCCGTGTCCTCCATCTTATTGAGCAGGTGGCAGCTGGCGAGGGCGAACAAGACCAAAGCGGGTATTGATGCCATCCTGACTCAGTGACAGCAGCTAACAGTCCCGTCAAAATGCGGTAGGGTGTTGTCTTTATATGATGTTCAGGAAATAGTGGTGGAATCTCAAGTCATCGCCTAGCTCAGGATGAAAGGCAGAAGCCACTAGTTTCCCCTGCCTGACAGTAACTGCCAGCCCGTCAGGTAATTTAGCCAAGACTTCTACCTCGGGTCCTATTTTCTCGATAATGGGAGCACGGATAAAAATAGCGTGGAACAACTTCTCCCCCAAGATAGGCACCATCAGGTCAGTCTCGAAGCTATCCACCTGTCTCCCAAAGGCATTTCGTTTTACCCTTATATCCATTAGCCGCAAAGTTTCTACCTCGGAGTTGGCTACCTCCTTGGCTAGAAAAATCAGGCCAGCGCAGATCCCCAACATAGGAAGTCCCTCTCGGGCAAGCTGTTTGAGAGGCTCTATTAAGCCAAAACTGTGTGCTAACTTACTAATAGTGACACTCTCCCCCCCAGGAAGGACAAGCCCATCTAAATCGGCGAGTTCTTCAGGTAGGCGGACAGGCAAGGTAGCTACCCCTAGCTGGTGCAAGATGTCGATATGTTCTACAAAGGCACCTTGTAGGGCTAACACTCCGATTTTAGTCATTGACAAACCCGGCCTTTATTCCATCTCGCCCCAACTTTTGCCCTGTTTAACTTCCACCTTGAGTGGGATGCTTAGCTTAAGTGCCTGAGGCATTATGCTCAGCACCAAATCTCTTAGCTGAGGAAGTTCCTCATTGGGTACCTCGAAGAGAAGCTCGTCGTGCACCTGAAGGATCATCTTGCTTTCAAGTCCATGTCTGGCGATCTCTTGCTGCAACTTAATCATAGCCAGCTTGATGATGTCGGCAGCGGTTCCCTGCACCGGCATATTTATTGCCATCCGCTCTGCTGCTTGCTTCACCTGAGTATTAGTGGAGTTTATCTCAGGGATATACCGCCTCCTGCCTAACACGGTTTGTACATATCCTGTATCTCTTGCCTCGCTCTTAGTACGCTCGAGATATCCCTTAACCCCACAATATTTTTTAAAGTAGGCCTCGATGAACTGGGTGGCTTGTTGCCGAGAGAGTTCGGTAGCCTGCTCCAGGCCATAGTCACTAATTCCATATATCACGCCAAAATTAACTGTCTTGGCCACCCGCCTCATCTGGGGAGAGACCTCATTTAACGGGAGGCCGAAAATGTTACAGGCAGTAGCCGCATGAATGTCCTCATCCTGAGCAAAAGCAGCAACCAGCTGAGGATCTTGAGAGAGGTGAGCCATAATTCGAAGCTCAATCTGAGAGTAATCGGCGCTCAACAGAAAGCAGTTGCCTTGGGCCACAAAGGCTTGCCTTAACTGCCTCCCCTTTTCAGTGCGAATAGGGATATTTTGTAGATTGGGGTCACTTGAAGATAGCCTCCCGGTAGCTGTAGCCGTCTGATTAAAGCTGGTATGAATCCGGCCATTATCAGGGTCGATCAATCCAGGCAAGGCATCAACATAGGTAGATTTCAATTTGGCTAGCTGTCGATATCCAATTAGAAGTTCTACCACCGGATGGGTCCCTTTAAGACCCTCCAAGACAGCAGCATGGGTAGAATAGCCACTTTTGGTCTTACGGGCTCGGGGTAGTTTGAGTTCATCGAAGAGAACTGAGCCAAGCTGATGGGGTGAGTTTATATTAAACTCATGGCCAACCCAGTTATAGATTTCGGCTTCAAGTGTGGCCATTTCCTCCCCCAAATGTTTAGACATATCCCTAAGTTTAGTCGCCTCTACAGCCACCCCATTCATCTCCATAATGACAAGTGTCGGGACCAATGGCATCTCTACCTCGTTGAATAGGTTCCATAAGCCGTTGGCCTTGAGCTCCACCTCCAGCAGCTTGCTCAAGCGCAAGCTTATATTGGCATCAGCACCGGAGTAATCAGCCACCAGTGGAATGCTGACCTCAGCCATGGAACTCTGTTTCGCCCCGGAACCAATTAGAGAGGTAATTGGTACCATCTCAATGCCTAGTTTGCTGAAGGCGAGCCCTTTGAGTCCCAAGGATTTTTCTCCCAAAAGATAAGCGGCAATCATGGTATCGAAATCGAAACCACGAAGATCTATCCCCTCTCTTCGGAGCACGGTCATATCGTATTTGCCGTTGTGGGCAATCTTGGTGATATTAGCATCTTCAAAAAGGGGCTTAAGTTTGGCTATAACTTGAGAGGTGGGAAGCTGGCGACCTACTTTATGCCCTACAGGTATGTAATATGACTTCCCCGGTGCCGCTGACAAACTAATGCCTACAAGTTGGGCCTGTCTTGCCTCTCTGCTGGTAGTCTCAACATCAACAGCGAAGGACCCTCTTGCTCCCAGGGTGGTGACTAGCTCATCAAGGGCGGGGGTGGTATCTGCAATGAGGGTGGAGATGGGCATTGGTAACTGAGAAGCTGGCATTGAGATGCCAGATTCAGGTAATTTCTTCAGTAAACTTGAGAACTCCAGCTCTCGGAATAGCTTTACTACCTTGCCTCGATCATAAGTACTGAGACGACAGTTACCCAGTTCAAGGTCGATCGGCACCTCAGTAACAATAGTCGTTAGCTCTTTACTCTGCCGGGCGAGCTGCTCATTAGCCTTCAATACCTGCTGAAGTTTAGGTGGAGGAACTTCACTCAAGTGTTGGTATATGCCCTCAACGCTGCCAAACTGGAGGATAAGTTTTGCCGCTGTCTTCTCACCAAGGCCAGGGACACCGGGGATGTTATCAGAAGGATCACCCTTTAGTGCCTTAAGGTCAGCAATCTGTTCTGGGGCGAGGCTGTAGCGCTCCCTCACCATCTCAGCATCATAAAGTATGGTATCGCTAAATGGTCTTCCCGGACGGGGGATCATCACCTGAACATAGGGGGAGACGAGCTGGAGAGTGTCGGTATCGCCGGTGATGATTATGCTCTTGATCCCTTGAATACTCGCCTGTCGACATAAGGTGCCGAGGATATCATCGGCCTCATAGCCCTCTACCTCGAAGATAGGGATGCTAAACGCCTCGGCCAACTGGCGTACCCGACCAAACTGGCTGGCCAGTTCATCAGGGGTCTTGGGGCGATGTGCTTTGTAGGCGGCAAACTGCTTATGTCTGAAGGTAGGTGCTGGGCTATCAAAGGCAATGGCCCAATGAGCTGGTTTAAGTTCCCCAAGCACCTTTAGCAGCATGCTAGCAAAGCCATAGACTGCTCCAGTGGGTTCGCCAGTCTTGGTCACCGAGAGAGCAGGTAGGGCATGGAAAGCACGATGGATGAGGGCATGGCCATCGAAGAGTAATAACAGCAGCTTTTCTTCGGGCATTGCACCTTTCAGCGGCAAGATTCCGCCTTTAATGCAAAGTATGTGAGTGCCAGGAGCTTTAGGCGATTCTACCGCCCCAACTATTTCTATCTCTTACCACAAGGGTGAGGCCTTCCCGCTTCACAACTACAACCTGCTCACCCGGGCTTGGGGTTGAATCAGTTGATAATGCTTCCCAAAGCTCTCCATCAACTTTTATATAGCCCTTCGGGTTTAGTGGCGTTATTACCTTGCCTGGGGCACCGATTAAGGCTTCGGGGCCGACTACTTGCTTCTTGTTCAGCACCGGGACAATAAGTTTATACAACCCAAATGAGCCTGCTCCCAAGATAACCACCAGGCCAATAAAAGCCCCTGAGGGTAAATCTATCCCCACCCTTCGCAATATGAAAAGGGCTATCACTATTAACACTATATCATCTAGAAGGGTGACACAGATGATGGCAAGAGCCCTGGCATGCTTTTTCATGTCTTCTTAAGTCTAATGTATAGACTAACTATAGAGTATACTTCCCCCAGTGAGACTCCTAAGAAGTGGCAGGATGAGGGGCATCAACAGAGCAAGGGAAGCCTTGATTAAGGCAATTATACTGATAATGAGGGAAATCATTTAGCCATCTCCTTTCCATTTATGGGAGACAATGAACCTACCACGCCATTTTGACTATGTTACTTGCAATCTGCTTCATTGTCAAGCAGCTACGAGAGAATTGTTCTCTACTGTAAAAAGATAGGCCTTAACAAAAGAGGTTAAATAAGTTATGCTTATGAACAACGCTAAATGAAAATGAAAGGGGGCAAGCGATGGCTAAGGTGCATTATGAAAGCGAAGCGGACTTGAGGTTGCTCCAGGGCAAGATTATTGGCGTTATTGGCTATGGCAGCCAGGGGCACGCCCAAGCTCAGAACTTGAGGGATAGTGGTTTGAGGGTTATTGTAGCTGAGGTGGCAGGAAGCGAGGAATGGGGAAAAGCCCAAAGCGATGGATTTAAGGTATCAAGTGCAGAAGAGGTAGCCAGAGAGGCAAGCGTGATCGTTATGCTTGCCCCCGATAATCTACATCGAGAAGTCTACTATCAATCGGTGGAAAAAGGGCTCTTGGCAGGTAAAACGCTAATGTTTGCCCATGGCTTCAATATCCACTATAGCCAGATCATCCCACCCAGCAACATTGACGTGAGCCTGGTAGCGCCAAAATGCCCAGGACATATGCTCCGCCAGCTTTATACCGAGGGCTCGGGAGCTCCAGCCTTGGTGGCGATCCATCAAGATGCTTCTGGCAAGGCGAAAGATATCGCACTGGCCTATGCTGAGGGCATTGGCTGTGCTCGAGCTGGTGTCCTGGAAACCACTTTTGCCGAGGAAACTGAGACCGACCTCTTCGGGGAACAAACTGTGCTATGTGGTGGCGTCTCCGCCCTGATAAAAGCTGCCTTTGAAACCCTGGTCGAGGCTGGTTATCAGCCAGAGGTGGCTTATTTTGAGGTCTGTCATGAGCTTAAGCTTATTGTTGACCTTATTTACCACGGTGGCTTAAGCTACATGCGCTACTCGGTGAGCGACACCGCTGAGTATGGTGATTACACCCGGGGGCCACGAGTCATTGATGATCTGGTCAGAGAAGAGATGCAGCAGATTCTCGAGGAGATTCAAGATGGAAGTTTTGCTCGTGAGTGGATTTTGGAGAATCAAGCTGGGCGCCCCAGCTTCAACGCCCTGAGGCGCCGGAATCAAGGGCATCAGATTGAAATCGTGGGCCAAAAACTCCGCCAGATGATGCCCCAGCTTCGGAAATAGAGTGAGAGGAACATGGATAAGATTATCGTTTTTGATACCACACTACGGGATGGAGAGCAATCAGCCGGAGCAGCGCTAAACGCTGAGGAGAAGCTGGAGATCGCCAAGCAGCTAGACAGGCTGGGGGTGGATGTTATCGAGGCTGGTTTCCCGTCGAGTTCCCGGGGCGATTTTGACGCAGTACATCTCATCGCCCGAGAGGTAAGCCGCCCTATCATCTGTGCCCTGGCCTACGCCCAACCCAAAGCTGTAGATGCTGCCTGGGAGGCAATCAAAGAGGCCAGATATCCTCGAATTCATGTGTTCCTCTCAAGCTCGGACATACATCTCTTCTACCAACTCAGGAAAAATCGGGAGGAGATTATTGATATTGCTAAGAACATGGTAGCCCGAGCTAAGGGATATACTGAGGACGTGGAGTTTTCTCCCATGGATGCTACCCGCACTGAGCCATCATTTCTGTATCAAGTCTTGGAGGCAGCCATCAAGGCTGGGGCCACTACAGTGAATATTCCCGATACTGTGGGCTACGCCATCCCCAAGGAGTTCTGTAGCCTGATTGATGGCATCTTCGACAATGTACCCAACATTCACCATGCTGTGGTCAGTGCCCATTGCCATAATGACCTAGGACTAGCTGTGGCCAACAGCCTGGCTGTGCTCGACCGTGGGGTACGCCAGATCGAGTGTACTATCAATGGTATTGGGGAGCGAGCTGGCAATGCTGCCTTGGAAGAGATTGTGATGGCTCTTGGGACACGCCGAGATCTGTTCAACTACACTACTGACATTGACTTCACTCAAATCTCCAAGACTAGTCGCCTGGTGAGTGAGTGCACTGGGATGCCAGTTCAACCCAATAAGGCTATCGTAGGCGCTAATGCCTTTCGTCATGAATCGGGCATTCATCAGAACGGCATACTGAAAGAAAGAACTACCTATGAAATCATCGACCCTGAGTCAATAGGTTTGGCCGGCACCACGCTAACCTTGGGCAAGCTCAGTGGGCGTCATGCCTTTAAGAGCCGCCTCCGGGATCTAGGCTATACCTTGAGTGAGGAGGAGCTCAGTCGCACCTTTGCCACCTTCAAAGAGCTTGCCGACAAGAAAAGAGACATAACCGACCGAGACCTTGAAGTCCTAGTCGCTGAGGAGTTGCGGGCCGTATCTGAGACCTATCACCTGGAGCAGGTGCAAGTCTCCTGCGGCGACCCTGGCATCCCCACTGCTACCATCAAGCTTGTCGGCCCCGAGGGGCAAATCTTGGCTGACGCTGCTTTAGGCACCGGACCTGTAGATGCCGTGTATAAAGCGATCGATCGCATTATTGGCGTGCCAAATACGCTTACTGAGTTCAGTGTTAAATCTATCACTGGGGGCATCGATGCTATTGGTGAGGTGACCATCAGGATTGAGAGTGAAGGCAAGACCTATGTTGGGCGTGGTGCCTCGACCGATATCGTGGTAGCCAGCGCCAAGGCATATATGAATGCATTGAACAGAGTATTGGCAACGAAGGGTGAAGTAAACCGGTAAGGGAGAGAAGTCGAGGTTAACTAAGTGGGCAGCGGCTTATCCCCCATTTTTGGGCATAGTCCTGCTTCAGTCGCTGGAAGCGATCCTGATACGAAGCGGGGGTAATTCTCTTGGTGCTCATGATTAAGGCATCCTCCCCATTATCGGAATAATACTTGCGCCGCAGTCCAACCCCAGCGAAGCCGTATTTTTGATAAAGCGCTTGAGCAGGCAGATTAGAGGCTCGCACTTCTAGGGTGATCACTTCAGCATTGAGCTGTGTTGCCAAGTTTATGACAGAAATAACTAGCAATTCCCCAATCCC
>Ga0209633_10005267_pt1 | contig 11405 bp, 11 predicted proteins | sample Cruoilmetagenom1_FD_187290 | JGI IMG/M metagenome (GOLD analysis project Ga0209633, IMG submission 187290) | Oil polluted marine microbial communities from Coal Oil Point, Santa Barbara, California, USA - Sample 1 (SPAdes) (version 2) | ecosystem: Environmental > Aquatic > Marine > Oil seeps ... | reverse complement strand
TTCTTTGTTTGTTACAGTAAAAGCGAGCTCACCCGTGTTATAGTAGACTTTTTCCAGGCCATCTTTAATTCCCTCAGCTGTAGCGGTTCTTGTACCGTTTTTGTATTCGATCTGAGATTTCACAACACCATCTTTAAAGTGTTCTGTAAAAAGTTCTGCATGAAGTGTTGAAATGGCTAGGAAAGAAAGTGTTATTAAAAGTATTTTTTTCATATTGGGGTAGTTGTCCTTGTATTGAATACGACAAGTCGTATGAGCTACATTACGCTGTGTTGATCACAGTGTAGTGTAGCTTTTTTGATGTTTACAAAAAATCGTCCTAAAAGAGTGCTTTGTGTTCTACCATCGCACAGTAATTTTGTACCACATTGATCCCTGCATCCTTGACACGTTGCGCTGCATCGTTGTTGATGAGTTCGAGTTGTGTCCAATATGTTTTGACATCTCCTCTTGCAATCACTGCGTCAGCAATGGCATCCAGGGCTGCTGGTTTTCTAAAGACGACGACCATATCTACAGGTTCAGGGATCTCTGCCAGACTTCTGTAAACTTTTTGACCTAAGATCTCATCATGTTTAGGGTATACAGGTATCATCTTGTAACCTGCATCTCTCAGGTAGTGTGCCACATGGTTACTGGCTTTGGTGTCATCTGGTGATGCGCCCAAAACGGCAATGGTTTTGGCTTCTTCAAAATATTTTTTCATCTCTTCACTGTTACTATTTACACTCGGTAGTTCACATTCCATGGTCTTTATCCTTAATCTTTGATATAATTCTCCCAATATAATATCTAGGAAAGATAATGTTAGACTTAAAGACTATACAGAAAGCTTATGAAAGAGTATCAAATGTGGTACATCGTACCCCATTTTCTTATGCACCTATATTGAGCCAAATATCCGGTTATGAAGTGTATCTCAAAAAAGAGAACCTTCAGCGTACCGGGGCTTTTAAACTCAGAGGTGCTTTCAATAAGATCGCTACATTGATTGAATCAGGGGACAGAGGCGGTGTCGTCGCTGCATCTGCGGGTAATCATGCACAAGGTGTGGCTTTTTCATCAAAACACTTTGATATAGAAGCAACCATTGTGATGCCAGAATCAACACCGCTTACTAAAGTACAAGGGGTGAAAGAGCTTGGCGCAAATGTTATACTTCATGGAAGTAATTATGATGAAGCTTATGCGTATGCTGTGATATATGCTCAAGAGAACAGTAAAAGTTTTGTACATCCTTTCGCAGATGATGAAGTCATGTCCGGTCAAGGTACAGTTGCACTTGAGATGTTTGATGAGAAAGACGATCTTGATGCGATGATTGTCTGTGTAGGTGGAGGAGGGCTTATCTCCGGTATGGCAGTAGCAAGTAAGGCTCTCAATCCAAAGATCAAAGTAATTGGTGTATCTTCCGCTGGTGCACCGGCAATGAAAAATTCCTATGATGCAAAACAAGCCCTTGATACGGTAAGTGTAAGAACCATTGCTGACGGGATTGCAGTACGTGATACTTCACCCATTACACTGGCACATATTTTAAAGAATGTGGATGTTTTTGAAACAGTTTGTGAGGATGAGATAGCTTCAGCTATACTGTTTTTACTCGAAAAACAAAAAGTTTTAGTAGAAGGTGCAGGTGCCGTAGGTGTTGCAGCACTTTTGCACGGAAAGATAGACTTGCCTAAAGGCTCCAAGGTGGGTGCAGTACTGAGCGGAGGAAATATTGATGTCACGATGCTCTCCCTTATTATCGAAAAAGGGCTCATGAAGTCTGGACGTAAGATGAAACTTCTTGTCACACTTATGGACAAACCAGGTGCTTTACAATCCCTTACAGGAATACTGACAAGTGTCAGTGCAAACATTGTACAGATAGGGTATGACAGGACTTCCATAGACTTGGAGTTTGGTGATGCACATGTTTCTGTATCGTTGGAAACAAAGGGTGCAGAACATCAGGCACAAATAAGGGAACAACTCAAAGAAGGTGGATTTTCTTTTAAAGAAGAGCATTGATGATAGCCATAGATCTAGGTTCAAATACATTACGTGTATTAGCATATGACTGTGTGACAAAAAAACAGATATCAGAGTATGAGAAAGTAGTTAAAACAGCTGATGGTTTAGCCGAACATGGTTTTGTGAATGATGAAGCGGTAGAAAGAGTGATAGTTGCCATCAAAGAAGCACAAGAGCAGATGGACTTCAGTACTAGGGTCAAGGCCGTTACTACAGAGGCAGTACGAAGAGCCTCTAACTCAGATAAAGTACTTCAACTAATTAAAAAAAAGACAGGTGTTTCTTTTAATATTATATCGGGAGACGAAGAGGCAAGACTTACACTTTTAGCTGTCAAACATAGACTTGAAAAATTACAACATGCTTCAAATACCTTTGTACTTGTAGACATAGGCGGTGGTTCAACTGAACTCATTTTCCATTATGAAAATGAAACGATCTCTAAAAGTTTTCCTGTAGGCATAGTGACTATCGCTCAAACCTATGAAACGCTGGATAAGATAGAGTTTGTACTGCCTAAAGAGATGTTTGAGATGCAAATGTTTGCTACTGAGATGTACGCTACCAAAGGTAAAGTAAATTCATTTGTAGCCACAGCTGGTACCCCAACCACAGTCGTAGCCATGAAGTTAGGACAAACTTATGAAACTTATGATGCCTCTAAAGTCAACGGTTCTTCCCTCGAAATGAATGAATTGGATTTCTACTTAAAAAAACTACTCTCCCTGCCTTTTGAAGAGAGGGAGATCGCAGTAGGCACAGGACGTTCAGATCTGATAGCTGCGGGTATACTTATTTACAAACAACTCTACACTTTATTAGAGTTTGATTCCTGTATCGTGATAGATGACGGATTACGTGAGGGTGTGGCTTTAGAAGCGTGTACTGAATAAAACCCAATAAACTCTAATCTTTTTTAGCTATAATCAAACAAAATATAATAATGGAGTGTAAACCATGCAGATGAGTGGTGCACAAATGGTATGTGAAGCGATTATTGCTGAGGGTGTTACAACCGTATTTGGTTACCCTGGTGGCGCGATCATGCACGTTTATGATGAAATATACAAGCAAGAGGGGTTCGAACATATTCTGAACCGTCACGAACAAGCTTCTGTTCACGCAGCAGATGGATATGCAAGAGCTACAGGTGATGTAGGGGTTGCGATGGTCACTTCGGGACCTGGTTTTACGAATGCAGTCACAGGACTGGCAACAGCATATATGGATTCTATTCCTCTTGTTGTTATCTCTGGGCAGGTACCTTCACAGCTTATCGGGACAGATGGTTTCCAGGAGATTGATGCAGTAGGTATCTCAAGACCATGTACTAAACATAACTTCTTGGTACGTTCTCTTGAAGAGCTTCCTCGTTTACTGAAAGAAGCCTTTTATATTGCACGCTCTGGAAGACCTGGACCGGTACTGATAGATATACCTAAAGATATCACTGTAGACATCGGTGAATTTATTTATCCTGATTCTGTAGATATCCCAACGTATAAACCGACATATAAAGGTAATAAAAGACAGATAGAAAAAGCTGTTGAAGCAATGAAATCTGCGAAAAAACCTTTGCTTTATATCGGTGGGGGTGTCGTCCTTTCAAATGCAAGTGACTTAGTACGTGAATTGGCACAAAAAACACAGATACCTGCGGTTGAAACATTGATGGCAAGAGGTGTACTGGGTGCGAAGAATCCATTGCTTCTTGGTATGCTTGGTATGCATGGTAATTACGCTTCCAATATGGCAATGTCTGAGACAGATCTGGTTATTTCACTGGGTGCAAGATTTGATGACAGGGTAACAGGTAAACTTTCAGAATTTGCCAAATATGCTGATATTATTCATGTTGACATTGATGCAGCAAACATTGGTAAACTTGTCGATGTTGATTATCCTATTGTCGGGGACATCACTGAAGTTGTAGAAGCGATGCTTCCACAACTTGATGGTATAGATACAGATAGATTTGAAGCATGGAGAAACATCTTAAAGCGTTATGATGAACTTCATCCTCAATCGTTTGTTGATTCTGATGATGTGATAAAGCCGCAGTGGGCTATTGAACGTATTGGTGAACTTGTAGGTGAGAATGCGATCATTACCTCTGATGTTGGACAGCATCAGATGTGGGCAGCGCAACATTACCCTTTTGACAGACCTCGCCAATGGATCAACTCCGGCGGACTTGGAACAATGGGCTTTGGTTTTCCTGCAGCACTTGGTGTTAAAAAAGCATTTCCTGAAAAGACAGTTATCAATGTTACCGGGGATGGGTCAATACTCATGAATATGCAAGAGTTAGTGACTGCTGCTGAGTACAAAATACCAGTGATCAACCTCATACTGAACAATCATTTCCTCGGAATGGTAAGACAGTGGCAAACGTTTTTTTATGAAAAACGTTATTCTGAGACAGATCTGACATTCCAACCAAACTGGAAAGCTTTGGCTGAGGCATGTGGTGGTATCGGGTATGATGTGACAACCAAAGAAGAGTTTGATGCAGCGATCAAAGATGCAATAGAACAAGACAAAGTATGTTTTATGAATGTAGCGGTAAACCGTTTTGAAGATGTACTTCCGATGGTTCCATCGGGAGGTGCACTGTTTAACATGATGTTACCTCAAAAAGTGGAGGGGAAATAATGGAAAATTCAATTAATGAAAGACGTGTTATTTCTGTTATTGTTCTCAATGAAAGTTCAGTACTTGCACGTATAACAGCACTCTTTGCCGGGCGTGGATATAATATTGAATCTCTCACTGTGGCACCTATCCCTAATAGTGATATGTCACATATCACTATTGCAACCAATGGCTCTGCTAAAGTGATGGAACAAATTACGAAGCAGTTACATAAGTTGATCCCAGTCTATAAGGTCATTGAGCATGAAGAGATGGTTGAAAAAGAGATGGTTTTAGCGAAGTTCCCGATCACAGAACACCTTTCAGATGTCGGTGCCTTATGTGCGGCTTACAATGGTGGTATTGTCAATGTTGGTAAAGAGATGATCATTGCAATGGTTGCAGATGAACCTAATCGTATTAAACATTTTATAGAGGCAGCACAACGTTATAATCCATGCGAGATCATACGTGGCGGTGTGGTAGCCATCGAAAGATAATAAAAAATATTAAATCGCGTAGGGTGTTGTGTCCTCACAACACCAAATATACGCATATCAAAGGTGTTGTGAGGACACAACACCCTACATATAAGGATTTACATGACTTATAAACTCTCCCAGATCATCAAAGAATTAGATTTAGATTTCAACGAAAATGATATTGACATTGATGGCATCCACACACTAAGTGAAGCAACACCTACACAACTTTCTTTTTTTACAGACAGCAAGTATGCATCACAACTTCCAAATACAAAAGCAGCAGCAGTGTTTATAGATGAAAAATATGCAGACCTTTTACCTTCTTCTACAATTGCACTCATTACCGATGAAGCATACTTGAAACTCGCCCTTGTATCAAAGTTTTTCGCACATAAGCTGATCACAAAAGGTGGACATCCGGTGATGGGCGAGAATTGTGACATAGATAAAAGTGTACGCTTTGGTAATAATGTAACACTTGGTGATAATGTAACAGTGATGGCAGGGTGTTATGTGGGAGATAATGTTATTGTCGGTTCAGATACTTTACTGCATCCTAATATCACCTTGTATCATGATACACAGATCGGTGCTGAGTGTATCATTCACAGTGGCACGGTCATTGGATGTGATGGTTATGGGTTTGCACATACTAAGCTTGGTGAACATGTGAAGATTTATCAGAACGGTAATGTGGTGGTGGAAGATCATGTTGAAATAGGTGCCAATTGTGCCATAGACAGAGCAGTATTTGGCACAACATATATACGCAAAGGAACAAAACTAGATAATCTCATACAGATAGCGCATAATTGCGATGTGGGGGAACACTCTTTATGTGCAGCGCAAGTGGGGCTTGCAGGTTCGACAACTTTGGGAAGAAATGTTGTGATGGGCGGACAAAGTGCTACTGCAGGACACTTGGAAGTGGGGGCATTTACAACCATAGCAGGTAAAGGTGGTGTGACAAAATCACTTGAAGGTGGTAAAACCTATGCAGGTTTTCCTGCGATAGACCATAAATTATGGTTACGTTTACAAGCTAAAATGATGGGATTGGTAAAACGTAAAAAATAGTCAGTTATTTGTGATATAATAATTTTTCATTAACAAATACAAAGGATTATTTATGAGCGGAACAGTAACAAAAGTAGACGAAATGACATTAAGCGGAACAAAAGACGGAAAGATCAGTATTACAACTGTATCTCAACCTTACGGACCTAAAAGTGAAAGCGTAGCAAGTATTGGTATTTCTCTTCAGGCAGGTTCTGAAGAGCCAGATTGGAAAGTACATATTCCTAAAGCAAATATTGATGCGGTGATCGAAGCCTTAACAGCAGCAAAAAAGAGTTTATAAGTTTAAAGAGAAAAGTATATGGGCTGTGCCCATATACTTCTTACTCATCATGCATCATGACTTTATACTGGTCTAATGCTCTTTGCATTAAATCTGGATCAGGAATCTTTCTTCCTGCAATATATCCAATGATATTACCCTCATCATCGAACTTAGGTTTGATCCATACGACAACAAGATAATATTTACCCTCATTTGTCATATTTTTCACAAAACCTTCCCAGTAGTTCCCACCTTTAATAGTCTCCCACAAACCTTTAAAAGCCGCTTTTGGCATGTCCGGGTGTCTGTTAATATTGTGTGGCGCTCCAATGAGTTCTTCTTTAGTGTACCCTGTCAAGTCTCTAAACTTACGGTTGGCATAGGTGATGATACCCGCAGTATCTGTTTCTGTGATCATCACTCCCCCATCAAAGGGAACCTCTATATCTACAGGATCAGGTTTTGTGATTTCTTTACCGGTGATGATGTTTTTAATTGTTTTTCCCATTTCTTCTCCATGAATTACAGTAGGTTGAATTAAAAGCTTTTTGGAGGGCAGAATAACGTAGAAACTAATTATAGTATCTTGCAGTTTGGCAATCTACATGAGATCCATAACTTTCTGTCCTCACCTCACGATGAGTTTAGCTTTTTTATACATTTAACTTATATAAATATATAATACCTATCTGTAGCTTACAGCATATTTATATTAACCCTAAATCAAACATACTTTGCTACAATTACAAAATTAAGAGAAACCCGAATTTTGGCAATTTCTATTGCACAATTTGGGATAAAGGGGCATTTTTTGTCTATAGTAGAAACGATCAAATTACTTTTAGAACAACGTATACTTGTGATAGACGGTGCAACCGGTACACAGATACAAAACTTGGAAATTCCTTCTGAAGCTTGGCTTGATGAAAAGGGTGTAGATCAGGAAGGGTGTAATGAACTACTCAATGGCACGGCACCTGAACTGATGAGAAAAGTACATTATGCTTATGCAAAAGCAGGTGCAGATATTATCAAAACCAATACCTTTGGAACAATGCCATGGGTACTTGATGAGTATCAGATGGGTGAGCGTTGTTATGAGCTTTCTAAAAAAGGGGCCGAACTTGTTAAAAGTGTGTGTGAAGAATTCTCTACACCTGAACAACCCCGTTTTGTTTTAGGATCTATAGGGCCGGGAACAAAACTCCCTTCTCTGGGACACATTCATTATGATGAAATGTTTGAAGGCTATAAACTTACTGCACTGGGACTGATTGATGGCGGATGTGATATCTTTATGCTTGAGACCTGCCAGGATCCTTTACAGATCAAAGCAGCATTGCATGGATGTGAAGCAGCAAATGAAGAGAGGGGAGTAGCACTGCCTATCATGGTTTCTGTGACGATAGAACTTTCTGGTTCTATGCTTATTGGTACAGATGCAACGACTATCGTAACTATTCTTGAGCCATTTGATATATTGTCATTAGGTTTCAACTGTGGTACAGGTCCTGACCAAGTCAAAAAACATTTAAAAACCCTATCGGAATTGTGTGATATACCTATATCAGTACATGCCAATGCAGGACTTCCTCAAAATAGAGGAGGGTATACCTATTATCCAATGGGGCCAGATGAATTTACAGATAAACAACTTGAATTTACTGCATTTGACGGAGTGAGTTTTTTAGGAGGCTGTTGTGGTACAACGCCTCAGCATATTCATGCACTTAAAAAGGCAGTAGGCGAGTTAAAACCTAAAAAGCCTGCGGGATCTATTGAACCATCTATTGCTTCACTCTTTAACACTACGGAGCTTTTTCAAGAACCGGCACCTCTTCTTATAGGAGAGCGTTCCAACTCTACGGGTTCTAAGGCATTTAGAGAACTCATTATCGCTTCTGATTATGAAGGTACCCTTACCGTTGGTCAGGCTCAGGTACGTGATGGTGCACATTGTCTTGATGTGAACGTTGAATTCGCAGGACGTGATGGTGCAAAAGATATGAAAGCCATTATGGAGCTTTACAACCAGAAAATACCTTTGCCTTTGATGCCAGATGCCACACGTGTAAACACCATGGAAGAGGGATTGAAGTGCATTGGTGGTAAGCCTATCATCAACTCTGTCAACCTTGAAGATGGTGAAGAGAAGTTCCATGCTATATGTAAACTGGCTAAAAAGTTTGGTACAGCACTTGTTTGTCTGACCATCGATGAAGTAGGAATGGCAAAGACCAAAGAGGATAAAGTTGCCCAGGCAGAGCGTATGTATGATATGGCAGTCAATGGTCATGGTATAGATCCTAGAAATCTTATTTTTGATACGTTAACGTTTACTGTAGGTTCGGGAGATCTGGAATACCGTGATGCCGCAATTCAAACACTTGAAGCTATACGTGAGTTGCACATTCGTCATCCTGAAGTAGGTTCTACACTGGGGCTTTCAAATATCTCTTTTGGATTAGATGTTAATGCCAGACGTTATTTAAACTCAGTCTTTTTACACCATTGTTTACAAGCGGGGCTTACAACGGTTATTATCAATGTCAAGCACATCATTCCTTTGGCAAAAATGAGCGATGATGATAAGGCTATTTGTGAAGAGCTTCTTTTTGCTCCTGATGACCAGTCTTTGTTTAAGTTTATAGATCATTTCTCAGATGTAGATATTGATGATGAAGCCAATGATGAAGAGTATGAAGCGATGAGCAATGAAGAGAAGATAGCCAAGCTCTTACTTGATGGTGACAAAGATCGTATGATACCTCTGGTAGAAGAAGCACGACAGGAGATACACCCAGATACTATCGTAAATGAAATCCTTATTGATGCCATGAAAGTAGTAGGGGAACTCTTTGGTTCAGGGCAAATGCAACTACCTTTTGTGCTTCAATCAGCTGAGACCATGAAAACTACGGTGGATTACCTAAATCCACATCTTACTAAACAAGAAAAAGAGACCGATACAACACTGGTTATCGGTACAGTTAAAGGTGATGTACACGATGTGGGTAAAAACCTGGTGGATATCATACTTTCAAATAACGGTTTCAAAGTTGTTAATGTAGGGATAAAAACAGACTTACAAGAGTATCTTGATGTGGTAGATGCGCAGTCCATCCAAGCCATTGGTATGTCTGGACTTTTGGTAAAGTCCACCGCTGTGATGAAAGACAATCTTGAAGCAATGGCTGAAATGGGTATGACCATTCCTGTACTCTTAGGAGGGGCAGCACTTACTCGCTCTTTTGTAGATGACTTCTGTCGGCCTATCTACAAAGGCCCTATCTTTTACTGTCGTGATGCGTTTGATGGGGTTATCTCCATGTCTCGCATAGAAAAGTATAATGAAGACAATACTGTAGGACTGGACACACGTTTAGCAGGAGATATGATAGAGCGTGAGGAGAAGGTTAAAAAAGAAGTGATCATCCCACCTTTTGCAGAGATAAAGATGCCTGAAGTCCAAGAAGTCCCCACGCCGCCATTTTGGGGTAGACGCGTGTTACAAAAAGAGGACTTGGATCTGGATATGATTTTTAACTGGGTGAACCAGAGAACGGTCATCAAGTTTCACTGGGGTTATAAGTCTAAAGGTATGACTAAAGAGGAGTATCAAAAACTGCTTGATAAAACTGTCTACCCTGCTTATGAGAGACTAAAGCGTGAATTTTTAGAAAAAGATCTTTTTGAACCAACGATTATTTATGGTTATTACCCATGTAGAAGTAATGACCAGGAGTTGTACCTCTTTGATGAAAGTCAGGGCTGGAATGTAGATGCTAATGCCAACCGTGAACCTTTAGACAAGATCATAGGAAATGCTGTGGGAACTTTCTCTTTCCCTAGACAAGGCAGAAAACCACACCGTGCACTCTCTGACTTTTTCCATCACGATAGACATGATGTGATGCCTCTTACCTGCGTGAGTGCAGGACCTAAATTTTCAGCCTATGAAAAAGAGCTGTATGATGCAGGTAAGTATTTGGAGTATAACATGGTACACGGCTTTTCGGTTGAACTTGCCGAAGCACTTGCCGAAGTAGCCCATAAGCAGATACGTCTTGACCTGAACATAGCAGACAAAGAGGGGTCATCGTTACGTGATGTACGTATGAACCGTTATCAGGGTGCGAGATATTCATTCGGGTATCCTGCTTGTCCTGATCTGGAGCAGAGTAGGCTTATCTTTGATCTGTTAAAACCTGAAGAGTTTGGTATAGAGTTATCGGAGACTTTTCAGATACATCCGGAGCAGAGTACTACTGCTTTGGTGGTGCATCACTCTAAAGCTACTTATTATTCGGTGTAGAATAAGATGAAATCATGGTTAATAGTTAAGTCTTTATTTCCATATAGTTTTCCAAATTTAATTATTATGTGGACATTTTTAATATTTTTACAACAAGATAGCTATTCGCATGGATTTATCACAGCTTTAGGTAATAATATCTTGTTTATTGTTTTATTTGGAGGATTGGCATATACTTATTATGGAAAAGTAACCAAAACAAAAAATATTAAAGCACGAGCTATAGCCTTGAATATTGCAATTTTACCATTAGCTTTTATAAATATACTTTTTATGCCAAAAGTTATTGTAGGTGATAAAATTGGTGAAAGTGGTATGGCATATCTTCTTCCTATGATTTATTCACCAATGATTTTTATCATCGTATGGATAATTGCCTATATTTTCATAAGTTATAAGAAAGTATAGAACTGTGTTTCTTGGCTATACAGACGTGATACATGGTAACGCATACTTCAACTCAATCTAACAAATAAATCTTAATCTATCGTTAGAAGGTGTAATATTGTAGGGTGTTGTGTCCTCACAACACCGTAATTTTTAACTTTCTGATATGTATTGCATTTTGGATTTATTGGTGTTGTCGGGAGACAACACCCTACAGAGATGG
>Ga0209633_10005266_pt1 | contig 11407 bp, 8 predicted proteins | sample Cruoilmetagenom1_FD_187290 | JGI IMG/M metagenome (GOLD analysis project Ga0209633, IMG submission 187290) | Oil polluted marine microbial communities from Coal Oil Point, Santa Barbara, California, USA - Sample 1 (SPAdes) (version 2) | ecosystem: Environmental > Aquatic > Marine > Oil seeps ... | reverse complement strand
AAGTTGGCGTTACTTTTTTACCGCCATTTACTAGGCTAGCATAAGCTGCCGCCATACGCATGAGTGTTGTTTCGCCCGCGCCCAAAGCCCAAGCAAGCTCAGGTTTGGTTTCATCATAAATGCCAAATCTACGGCCATAGTCATTAATCGGGCTCATACCAATATCACTAGCGAGGCGCACGGTCATCGCATTACGGGATTTTTCAAGGCCCAGGCGCAATGTTGACATGCCGTACCATTTCCCCGCGTTAAAGTTAGCAGGTTTATAAAATATTGGGCCGCATTCTTTTTTTTCTGCAGCCGCCTCGAGCGCGCCCTCCTCAGCCCCTTCCGAAGGTGGCATGTCTTCGGCCTGACCGTCTTCATCGGCAGTGCCGAAGCGCTGGGAGATGCGCCCTTCCTCTTGCTGTGAAAGGCAGGATTCATCACGATCATTATGCTCGATAACAAATGGCGCATCTAGCACCTGCGAAGCAGGTGTGAACCCATTATCAAGGGCCGCGGCATATACAAATGGTTTAAAAGCTGATCCCGGCTGGCGATAGGCCTGCGTTACGCGGTTGAACTGGCTTTGTTTAAAGCTATAGCCGCCGACGAGGGCTAGAATACGCCCTGTGTGCGGGTCCATGGCAATAATGCCGCCATTTACTTCTGGAATTTGGCGTAAATTATATTCATTACTAGTTTTAGATTTAGGCGTTACCTCAACCAAAATTATATCGCCTTTGCTAACAACACTGGTCACTTTCTTTGGACCAGGGCCTAGTTTCCCACTCTCAAGGACTGGCTTCGCCCAATCAATATCAGAAATAGCTAGCGTGCCGTTTTCACCTTCTGCAAAACCAAGCTCAGCAGTTTTGTCTTCAGCACCTAAAACAACTGCGACGCGCCACGGGGCAATGTCTGGCGGGGTTTGAACGTCAGCTAAAAATTCTTTCCAATCTTGACCGGCAGGCAATGTTGCGAGTGCGCCGCGATAGCCATGTCGGCGGTCATACATTTCAAGGCCACGGCGCAATGAACGGCGGGCGCTAAGTTGCATTTTCGTATCGAGTGTGGTTCGTATGGACAGCCCGCCCTCATTTAGCTCATCCTCACCATAGCGCTTGAATATCTCTTTGCGTACTTCAGAAACGAAATACTCTGCCGCCAAGTATTCATCACCATATAATCGGTCTTTTGTGACAAGCTCTTCTTGCTTGGCCGTGTCAGCTTGGTCTTGCGTTATATAGCCATCTGCCGCCATACGGGTCAGTACGTAATTGCGGCGATTGATCGCTTTTTCCATGTTTTTTTCTGGCTGATAATTATTAGGGCCTTTCACGAGCCCCGCTAAATAAGCCATTTCACCAAGCGTCAATTCATCGAGGGGCTTATTGAAATAATTAAGCGAGGCCCCCGCAATGCCATAAGCCCTGCGGCCAAAATACATATCATTCAGATAAAGTTCTAAAATTTCATCTTTACTGATCACTTTTTCAATGCGCCGCGCCATGATAATTTCGCGAATTTTACGGTTAGCATCGCGGTCTTTACCCACGTCCTTTAGGAAATGTCGCGCCACTTGCTGGGTCAGTGTCGAGCCGCCTTCCATGCGTTCTTTCTTGATGACATGCTTTACATTCGCGACCATTGCGCGGGTGAAACCTTTAGGGTCAAAGCCGTCATGAGAATAAAACCGTTTATCTTCGGACGCAACCAAGGCGTGATGGATATCTTTGGGGATTGAACCAATGGGAACAAATACACGTTTTTCTATGCCGTATTCCGCAATAAGTTTACCGTCGCCAGCATGTACCCGCGACATAACAGCGGGTTTATATTGCTGCACTTCTGCGGTTCCAGGTAAGCCTTTTGTAGCCCGAATAACGAGGACAACGAGGGCAATCACCGCAAATACGCCCAGCACAAACCCTGTGCCAAACAGCCATTTAAATATACGCCAAAAACGGCCAGGTTTTTTGCCTTTTTCCGCCTTAGTTTTCTTTTGCGTCTTTGGGGTCTGTGTAGGTTCTATCGTCATGAAAATCTTTTTGGTCTATAATAGGGCACAATTATGGCTAAAGGCGATTCACCCCACTATAAAGCTTATCGCGCAGCCTGTAATGGGCTTTGTGCTGTAAAATAGATATTAATCGCCTGCGTGACGCTCTTCATAAGCTTTTTACGGTGCGCAGCGGTTTTAAGCAGCTTTTCATCTTTAGCATTAGATAAAAACCCCATCTCCAGCAGAACGGCAGGAACATCGGGCGCAAGCAGTACATAATAACCTGCTTTGCGATGCGAATTTCCGACAAGGAGCGTTTGGCTTTTTAATTGAGGTAGTAATATTTCCGCAAACTCGCCTGATTTTGTAAGAGTTTTGCGCTGGGCCAAGTCAACCAATATATCACCTACGGGCGCAGACTGCTCTGCAAGGTCAACCCCCGATATCCAGTTTTGTGAATTGACAATACGGCGCGAACGCCCTTCTGCGCGGCTAGCCAAGGTATAAACTGAGGCCCCGCGCGTCGTGTCTTTTGCGGTAGAATCTGCGTGAATGGAGATAAACAAATCCGCGCCTGCCTTGCGCGCAATATAAATGCGTTTGTCATGGTCTATGTATTTATCAGTACTGCGCGTTAGAACCACCTCATATTTGCCTGTTGCTAGAAGCTGTTTACGCAGTTCTAAAGCCGCCTTTAGCGTCACGGTCTCTTCTTTGAGTTTAGTTTTACCAATCGCGCCAGGGTCATGTCCGCCATGCCCTGGGTCTATTACGATCACGGGTTTTCTATAATGCGCAATCTTGCGCGGTGCGGGCTTTATAATCGGCACGGGAATGCCTGACACTGTTGACCGCACAGCCTTAGTTTCAACAGGCTTTGACAGGCTCGCATTGATAACCATGGTATCTTTTGCAGGTTTGGTAGTCTCAACGACGAAAGTGCTGCCAAGCGTAAAATCGGGCTTTAAGCGCGGGTAAGGTTCGCCTTTGAACATACGCAGAGGTATATCTCCACCTTTTATAGCGACGATTAGCTGGCCATTGCTATTGGCAAAACTAGAATCCCGCGCGCCAGAAGCTAAATCGGCAACAATACGTACATCGCCGTCACCTCTCTTAGAATACCGAACGCTCGCCACACCCCCTACACCCTTTTGCTTTTTGTTTGCATGCAGCTTTGCCCCTAACTTTGCCCCCACAAGATCAATCACAACACGAGGCTGCCCATTATCCAAAGTAAAAACTTTAGGCTTCACATTAACATCATGACTAATAACGATTTGCGTGTCACTCCCACGCACTTGCACGGTAATATCTTCGACCTCTGACGCCAAGACAGCGTGAGAAAACGCAAGCCCTGCGAGCGCGAGCCATATATATATAGTTAATCTCATCTTACCAAGATGCCCAAAGATGTTTGACAGATAGTTACCAAAACCGACTTAAATCGAAAATTACTGATAATTGACTATGCAGGGGTGTATTCTTGTGTAAAAAGAGACACTTAGGAACGGCATATGACTCGTAATAGGCAATGACCGTCCCTACATACATATTTACAAAGCCCGCAATGAGCGCGGCTATATAAAGGTTTTTTACTGATGCGCGCTGTGAACACTTCCAAACGCCAATTTCGCGGGTTTGCCCTGCTAGGCTTTGCGTTCATGTCACTCGACGCATTATTTCATTTAATTAAATTTCAATTTTTAACAAAATACAGGCCGCTATTTTTGGCGAATTCCCCTGCGCGCATACCAATTTTGGTAAGCGGCGCAAGTGCGGGGACGCCGTGCGGCCACACTGGAGAATACTATGTCAAAGAAAATGTTGATCGACGCCTCCCACCCGGAAGAAACCCGCGTGGTGATTGTCGACGGAACCCGTGTTGAAGAACTAGATTACGAGAGCGAAAACAAGCGGCAATTACGCGGTAATGTTTACCTTGCTCGTGTCACACGAGTGGAACCATCCCTACAAGCTGCCTTCGTTGAATATGGCGGCAATCGTCATGGCTTCCTCGCTTTTAGTGAAATTCACCCCGACTACTACCAAATCCCTTTAGAGGACCGTCAAGCTTTGCTCGAAGCCGAGCAAGCGGCGAGCCTTGAAGACGATGAAGATGAAGACAAAGAAGAAGAGGCTAAAGAAAAGAAAGCCAAAGCTGCGAAAACCAAAAAAGGACGCACTAAAACTAAAAAAGATGATGATAGCGATGACAATGATGACGACATTGATTTAGACGCGATCGAAGCCGAAGTGGCAGAAGATGACGATGACGATTCCGGCACTGCCCCTGATAATGAGGACGACGATGATGATAGTGATGACGCTGCAGACGCCTCTGAAAAGGAAGTCGAAGAAGAGCAAACGAAAATGCTCGACAAACGCCGCAAACGCCAATCTCGCCGCCGTTATAAAATTCAAGAGGTCGTCAAGCGCGGCCAAATTCTACTAATCCAAGCTGTTAAAGAAGAGCGCGGCAATAAAGGCGCCGCAATGACAACATACTTATCTCTTGCAGGCAGATATTGCGTCCTTATGCCCAATACGCCGCGCGGTGGTGGTATTTCGCGTAAAATTGCTAACGGGTCAGACCGCAAGCGCCTAAAATCCGTTATGAGCGAATTGTCTGTTCCCCAAGGCATGGGCGTTATAGTCCGCACAGCGGGCGCGAAACGCACTAAAGTCGAGATTAAACGCGACTATGATTATCTTTCACGGCTTTGGGATACCATTCGCGACAAAACCCTAAAGTCCATCGCCCCTGCCCTCATCCACGAAGAAGGCAATCTGGTTAAACGCTCTATCCGTGACCTTTATGGCAAGGACATTGATAACATCCTCGTACAAGGCGACGAAGCCTACCGCATGGCCAAGGATTTCATCAAAATGTTGATGCCAAGCCACGCCAAAAACGTACAGCCTTACAAAGACGAAATTCCCCTGTTTTTGCGTTACCAAGTCGAGAAACAAATCGAAGCCTGCCTTGACCCCGTTGCCCAGCTAAAATCTGGTGGTTATCTGGTTATTCATCCAACAGAAGCCTTGGTGTCAGTAGACGTTAACTCGGGCCGCTCGACGAAAGAGCGCAATGTTGAGCGAACCGCACTCAAAACTAATCTCGAAGCTGCCGAAGAAGTGGCACGCCAAATGCGCCTACGCGATCTTGCAGGCCTTGTCGTTATTGACTTCATTGATATGGACGAAAACCGCAACAACCGCGCCGTAGAGAAAAAAATGAAAGAAGTGCTTAGCCGTGACCGCGCGCGCGTGCAAAACAGCCGTATCTCGCAGTTTGGCCTCATGGAAATTTCGCGCCAACGCCGCCGCAGGTCGTTGCTGGAAGGCTCCACCGCTTCATGTGAACATTGTCACGGAGTTGGCCGCAAACGCTCTATCGAATCAAGCGCACTCAAAGCCGTACGCGCGGTAGAAGAAGAAGGTATTCGCGGCCGCGCAAAACGCATCCGTCTAAGCGTCGCCCCTGCCGTTGCCTTTTACTTAATCAATGAAAAACGCGAACTTTTACAAAGGGTTGAAACGCAATTTGACATGTTCACCGAAGTCCTTGCCAACCCAGATCTCATTCGTCCAGAATTTGACGTGACAAGGCTGGAAACTAATGACGCGCCGGGCAAAGATCCGCTAGAAGCAATCGCTGCCGAGCATCGTAAAAACCACCAACAAAACCGTAAGCGCAAGCCTAAGCCCAACCAAAACTCCAGTGATAAGCCTAAAGAAGCACGCAATGAAGAAGGCGGCGATGACGACGAGAATAAGCCTAAGCGTAAGCGTAGACGTGGCCGCCGCGGTGGACGCGGACGGCGCAACAATCAGCAAAACAGCGAAACAGTTGAAACAGCTAACACCGAAGAGCCATCAAAATCTGGCGCTGATACCAACGCTAAAGCGGACACACCGTCAGATGACAAATCTGGTGACACTAAAACTGGTGACGTTAAACCAAAGCCAAAGCGTAGAACGCGGGCTAAAAAGGCAGACGCAGCTAAAGACCCGCAAGTAGAAGAGCAAAGCACTGGCGATACTGAAAAGCCTAAACGCAAACGCCGTTCACCGCGCAAAAAAGTAGCAGAAACAGACGCTGAAACAACGCCACAAGCTGACGCAGATACTAAAGCAAAGCCTACGCGCAAACGTGCTGCCCCTAAAAAAGTGGCTGATAAAGTGGCTGGTAAAGATACAAAGCCTGCTGGAAAAGCTAAAGCCGCGGCAAAACCGAAAACAACCGCTAAACCAAAAGCGGCAGCGAAGCCTAAAACCAAAGCTACGGCGGCCCCGAAAGCTGCTGCAAAGCCGAAATCTACGGCGAAAGCGAAAGCTAAGACTGAAGCTAAGCCGAAGGCGGAGCCAAAAGCTAAAAAGGTAGAGCCAAAAGCTAAACCAAAAACAGAGGCAAAACCAAAGGCCAACGTAAAAACAAGTGAAGAAACTGCCTCAAAGAGCAAAAAGAAGGGCTGGTGGCAAAAACGTAATCCATTTGGATAACAAACCACACAATTGATATAAGGGCGCGGGCAAGTCTCAACTGTATTCTAACAGCAGTTTAACTTGCCCAGTTCACCTTGCCGTGATGTTTTGTTTACTGGCGCTTCTTGGCGCCGCAATATATAGTAATAACATGAAACCCGCTGGACTTTTATGACATCAAAAACTTTCGCAGCCTCCCGTCTTTGGACGATATTGCTAACGATGATTTTCACCGTTAGCACCGCCCTCCCCGTGAGCGCGCAGTCTTTGCTACGCGATACAGAAATCGAAGAGACTTTGCGCGCCTATACGGACCCGATTTTAAGAGCCGCTAGTTTGGACGCAAATAGTGTTGACTTATATTTGGTCAATGACAAATCCCTGAACGCTTTTGTCACCCGCGGTCAAAACATTTTCATCCATTCTGGCCTTATTTTGCAGGCAAAAACACCCAACCAACTTAAAGGCGTTATCGCTCATGAAACGGGGCATATTGCGGGCGGACACCTCGCGCGCCGTGATTACGGAAACCGCAGTGCTTATGGCGCTATGCTGATCGCTGCGGGCGTTGGCATTGCTGCGATTTTAGCTGGTGAAGGCGAAGCAGGCGCGGCCATTTTGCTTGGCTCACAGCAATTTGGTGCATTAGAGGCGCTCGCTTACTCTCGTGTCAATGAAGCCTCTGCAGACCAAGCCGCCGCGAAATATATGAATATAACGGGTCAATCAAGCCGTGGCCTTGTGCAGTTTTTTGAAAAGTTCCGTTACCAAGAAGTCTTATCTAACGGGCGCCGTTTCCCTTATTTCCGCTCTCACCCTTTGTCCAATGAGCGCATCGATAAACTGCGTGAAATCACTGAGGAAAGCCAATATGTAGAGGTGCTAGATACCGAAGAAGAAATTAAATCATTTGCTATGATGCAGGCAAAACTCATAGGGTTTTTAGACGCGCCCCAAACCGTATTTTCCAAATTTCCGGAATCAGATCAAAGCCAGCCCGCGCGATATGCCCGCGCTATCGCATATTATCAAGCGGCTGACCTTAAAAGTGCGCTGCGTTCCATCGATAGCTTGATTGCAGAAGAACCTCAAAACCCGTATTTTTACGAACTTAAGGGGCAGATGCTATATGAAAGTGGTAAAGGCGCGCTAGCCATTGCTCCGCTTGAGAAGGCAGTGTCCTTAAAGCCTCAAGCCCCACTACTAAAAATAGCGCTTGGGCAAGCCTTGATAGAACAAGAAACTGTAGAGCAGACACAAAAATCCATCAAACTATTCAAATCAGCCCTTCAAAACGAGACTAGTAATGGAACGGCTTGGTACAATCTTTCACGCGCTTATGAGTTTATTAATGAACCCGCCTTAGCGCGTTATGCCACCGCCGAGCAAGCTTTCGCCATGGGTGATTACAACCGCGCTCTTTCATTCGCACAGCGTGCGCTTGACGGCCTATCGTCCTTCCCCGCCCAGTGGCGCCGCGCATCGGATATTATTGCGATTTCTAACATTCAATTAGCTAAGAGAAACAAACGAAACCGCTAACAAATTATTTAGCTTCACCTGATATTTTCCTAAAAAAATTGGAGTCCGTAATGCCTATTAAACTTAAGCCAGCAGTCGCCCTATCTGCGCTCATGATGTTCTTACCTCTCGCAAGCTGCGCAGATGCGCAGCAGCGCTCTACACCTGCGAACAAAGGTGAGATTGAAACCATTGTAAAAGAATATTTGCTCGAAAACCCGGAAATCATCCGTGAGGCTCTTATTATTTTGCGTGAAAAAGAAGAACGCCAATCAATTCTGGCCGTTAAAAACGAACTCCGCAATGATAAACGTGATTACTCTGTTGGCCCTAAAAATGCAAAAGTTATCGTAATAGAATTTTACGACTATAATTGCGCATTTTGCAAACAATCTACTGATTGGGTACAAAGAATAGTGAAAAAATATCCTGATGACGTAAGAGTGGTGTTTAAAGAACTCCCTATACTTGATCGCCGTACGGGCACATCTCGTAACGCGGCAAAGGCTGCCCTCGCCGCTGGCAGGCAGGGCAAATTTACGGAGATGCACTTCGTGCTAATGGATGGCACAGCCTTGTCGGAAAAATTCATCAATTCAGAGGCCGTAAAACTTGGCCTCGACATGAAGAAATTCAAAAAGGACATGGCAAGCGATGCGCTAGATGAACAGCTTGAAGACGCTATGATTTTAGCTAACCAAATCCCAGGCCTTACGGGAACACCATTTTTTATTATAAATGAAAAATTCCTCGCGAGCGGCGATGCGGTGAAACTACAAGCAATGCTCAACGAAGCGCTTGCTGAATAATTTTACGCCGCTAATTATTATATAAGTCCTGCCAGTGGTGAACTTGGGTCTGCGTATTTTTTGCGCGGCATACGGCCAGCAAGATAAGCTTCCCTGCCTGCGATTATCGCATGTTTCATGGCGCGCGCCATTTTAATGGGGTCTTTGGCTTCTGCGATCGCAGTGTTTGTAATCACCGCGTCACAGCCTAGCTCCATAGCCGCGGCGGCTTCTGATGCCGTGCCAACGCCCGCGTCGACAATCACAGGAACGCTTGATTGTTCAACGATGAGACGGATATTGACGGGGTTTTGAATGCCATGCCCAGAGCCAATAAGGCCGCCTACGGGCATAATGGCAACGCAGCCTAAATCTTCTAATTTGCGCGCAAATACGGGGTCATCAGAGCAATAGACCATGACTTTAAAACCGTCCGCAATCAGCAATTTCGCGGCGCGCATGGTTTCTTCCATGTCGGGATATAAATGCTTGGGGTCAGACAACACTTCAAGCTTTACGAGGTCCCAGCCCCCCGCTTCGCGCGCTAGACGCAACGTACGCACAGCATCTTCGCCCGTAAAACAGCCCGCAGTATTAGGCAAAAACACTGTTTCCTTGGGATCAATGAAATCAACTAGCATAGGCTCATTTGGGTTTGATAGGTTCACCCGCCGCACAGCAACGGTGACAATATCAGCGCCAGACGCCGTCAGAGCGTCCGCATTTTGCTGATAATCTTTATATTTACCCGTGCCAATGATAAGCCTTGATGAAAACTCACGCCCTGCAACAACAAATTTATCTGCCGCTTGTGTCATTATCCGCCTCCGATGAAATGGATGATTTCTAACTTATCACCATTTTCCAATTTTATGTTTTCAAACTTTGACTTTGGCACAATTTCTAAATTGCGCTCAACTGCAATTTTGCCTTTGGGCAGTTTTAAATGCGCTAACAGGCCCGCAACACTAATATCATCAGGTAAATCAGCATATTCTTCACCATTTATCGTAATTGTAATGGTCATGCGTAATAAAGGCTTTCCGTGTTGAGTTGGCTTTGCTAGTAAGCGTCTCTTAAGAGGTGAACTATGTCAAAGATAGTCTATATCCTAAACGGGCCAAATCTCAAGCTTTTGGGACAGCGCGAGCCAGATATTTATGGCCGAGATAGTTTAGATGATATTAAAGCCCTGTGCGAAACGGCCTGCAAACAACGCGGCTATGCCCTCGCCTTTTATCAAACCAATATCGAAGGCGAACTGGTAGACCACGTGCAAGAGGCTGGCGCAAAGGGCGCAGTTTTGCTCATTAATGCCGCCGCTTACACACACACATCAATTGCGCTTTATGACGCGCTTAAGACCTTGACCATTCCTGTGATTGAAGTACATCTCTCACAGGTTGGCAAAAGAGAATCATTTCGCCAAATTTCATACGTCGCCAGTGCCGCAACGGGAACAATTAGCGGGTTTGGCGCACAATCATACGTCTTGGCCATTGGGGCCGCACTGGACGCCTTAACATAATCCACCTTCATAAAAACAGGGATATTTCATGGCAGCAAAATCAACGAAAAGCGCAGGCACGGAAACCAAACTTGTACGCGAACTCGCAAAAATTTTGAACGATACGGGCTTGACCGAAATTGAAATGGAAAAAGGCGATTTACGCCTGCGCGTTGCCAAAGGCACGAATGCTGTGGCCGTTTCCGCGCCTGTTGCGGCTGCCGCGCCTCTCGCCGGTGCTCCAATTGCCACAGCCTCAGCCGCAGCTCCAGCCGAGCCTACAGTTTCAACCGACGAAGGCGCAGTCAAATCTCCGATGGTCGGCACAGTTTACACCCGCCCTAGCCCTGATGATGACGCCTTTGTGAGCGTTGGCGATAGCGTCAAAGCTGGCGATACTATATTGCTTGTTGAAGCCATGAAGACCTTTAACCCTATTAAAGCGCCGGCCTCTGGAAAAATTACGAAAATTATGGTCGAAGATGGCCAGCCAGTCGAATTTGGCGAAGCTCTTTTAGTCATTGGATAGACCATGATTTCCAAAGTCCTTATTGCTAATCGGGGCGAAATAGCCCTTCGTATTCATCGCGCCTGCAAAGAGATGGGCATTGCCACAGTGGCCGTGCATTCCGAAGCCGACAAAGATGCCATGCATGTGCGCCTCGCTGATGAAAGCGTGTGTATTGGCCCTGCCGCAGCTAGCGAAAGTTATCTAAATATCCCAGCGATTATTTCTGCGTGCGAAATCACGGGCGCAGACGCGGTTCACCCCGGCTATGGTTTTTTATCTGAAAATGCCCGTTTTGCCGACATTGTCGAAGCCCACGGCTTGATTTTCATTGGCCCGAGCGCTGCGCATATCAATTTGATGGGTGATAAAATCGCCGCGAAAGACGCGGTTGCGGACGCGGGTATTCCCGTCGTTCCAGGATCAAAAGGCGGCGTTGCAGATTATGCCGAAGCAAAAAAAGTCGCCAAAACTGTTGGCTTTCCTTTGCTCGTCAAAGCTTCTGCGGGCGGCGGCGGGCGCGGTATGCGCCTTGCGCGTACGGCAGATGATCTCGAAGAAGCTCTGAGCGCCGCGCGCCAAGAAGCTTTGGCAGCATTTGGTGATGG
>Ga0209633_10005265_pt1 | contig 11408 bp, 10 predicted proteins | sample Cruoilmetagenom1_FD_187290 | JGI IMG/M metagenome (GOLD analysis project Ga0209633, IMG submission 187290) | Oil polluted marine microbial communities from Coal Oil Point, Santa Barbara, California, USA - Sample 1 (SPAdes) (version 2) | ecosystem: Environmental > Aquatic > Marine > Oil seeps ... | reverse complement strand
ATGAAGGGCTGATCTTTTATTTTAGAATTACCAAAGATGATGACCCTAATTACGGTATTGTATATGGAATAGAAATCCCGATCATTGAAAATGGCCAAATTATTGCTTATGAAACTTTTTATTGATTGAATTTCAATAAAAAACTACTCTTAAAACTATCAGGTAAACAACCTCCTATCAAACGGAAACTTATAAAAATTGACAATTTTTATTTTTTTAAAATCTTTATGATGTGGATTTATCAAATAATTAAAATCTCCTTTAACAACGGCCGAAGGTACTTTTAAGACACATTTTTTGTTAGAATAAATAAAACTATCTCCTATTTTTTGAGTTTTATTAGTATGTGGAAAGTCATTCCAATTTTCAGGAAGATCTTTATTGTTCAGATTTTGAATAGCAATTGATTTTGGTATATTAATTTCTAACATCACAAAATCCTTTGGTAAAGTTATTAAACTTAAATGCACAGAAACCTCTGCCATGGCTAAAGCTCTACTATTAGCACAATAAATAATTTCTGTTCCTTTTGAGTTCCATCGGTTACCAGATTTAGAAGCACCAACTCCTGATAATTCAGAAGCATATTTTTTTCGAGATAACCTATAAACTTGCAACATAGACTTTAAACAAAAACACCTTGATCAATACGGTTTAATTCTTCCATAACCATTTCTTTGCCGTAAGAATCTTTCAATAACTCTATAGGTTTCATAGATCCTAAAGCAATAGAAATTGTTGTTAGCCAAGTATAAAAATTTTTATTATTATCAAAAACTTCATTTCCAAAATTAGTTACTTCTGCCAATTCAATAATTTTTTCAGAATGATTTGGTTTAAAAATATGCTGTTTTTCATTTTTATATCGCTGCAAGGATTTTGTAGAAATATTTAAAAAATCTGCCCATTCAATATCAGTAAAAGGGGCATTGATTTTAATTTTATCAAAAAAAGAATAAGAAATACCCTTACGAATGGAATGTACAATTAACATTTTGTTATTTAAAAAATCTTTATAAGTAATTGATTTTTTACCAGAGCCAACCTTGTAAACTGCTGAAACTTCTTTAGCTAAATTATTAACTTCCTTTTTAAAATCATCATTAAGATTATTTTGTAAACTCATATTTAAGACATTTGTCTTCAAATATATGACATATATCTTAAAATTACAAATAATTTGTATATTTATAATTCCAATTTGTATTGTTCAGGAAGTAATTTAAATGTTTTTCTATGATGCTCGGTAACACCAAAATCTCTAATTGCTTGTCTATGTTCTTTAGTAGGGTAACCCTTATTTTTCTTCCAATTGTAATTAGAAAACTCTAAATGCAATTTCTCCATATAATCATCACGGTATGTTTTAGCCAAAACAGAAGCAGCGGCTATACTTAAGTATTTACCGTCTCCTTTAACTATAGTTTCATAAGGTACATTTTTATAATTTTTAAATCTATTCCCATCTACAATAATAAAATCAGGTTGAATTTTTAGCTTATCTATGGATAAATGCATTGCTAATATAGATGCATTTAAAATATTGATCTCATCTATTTTTTGTTGATAAACAAAAGAAACAGCAAAAGATAAAGCTTCTTTTTCTATAATTGGTTTTAAAATCCGACGCTGATTTTCAGAAAGTTGTTTGGAATCATTCAATAAATGATGCTTAAAATTTGAAGGCAAAATTACTGCAGATGCAACTACAGGGCCAGCTAAACAGCCTCTCCCTGCTTCATCGGTACCCGCTTCAAAATTATATTTAGAAAATTTAGATTTAAGCATAATTTTACTAGTTTCAAAAATACTAAACCAAATTAAAAACGGTCAAATTTATTTCATCAAAAATTTTACCTTTGTCAACATCAAAATCTTTTCATGATTAAGAATTTTATAATTTTATTTTTTTTGCTTTTTGGATTTTCCGCTGTAGCGCAAATCAATCAAGGTCGAGTACCTTCTTTTGAAAATAGATATGTGGATAACCCCGATGATTCTACACGCGTAAGCACAAAAGAAATTCAAGTTAAACTTAGTGGAGATACGCATATTACGGATTATAAAGTTATTAATTATAAAAATGACACCACGTATATAGACACAACACTTAATATAAATAACGATTATAAATTCAATTATACAAAAAAAGATAAACTTGAGTATATAGCATTTGCCAATCAAGGTCAGACCTATAATACCTTAGCTTATTCATTTAACCACAATAGTTTATATCCAAAAATTGGTGCTCGCGCTCAACATTTTAATTTCTATGAAGTTCAAGATGTTAATTATTATTACGTACCTACACCTACCACTGAGTTGATGTACAGAACAGGAATGGAGCAAGGTCAAGTTTTAGATGGATTATTTACTTTTAATACGTCAAAACAACTAAATGCCTCTATTTCTTTTAAAGGAATGCGTTCCCTTGGTCATTATCGTCAAGCTTTAAGTGATCATGGTAATTTAAGAGCCACAATTAGTTATCACACAAAAAATAATCGATATTCTATCAGATCTCATTTGGTTGCCCAAGATCTTAACAATGATCAAAATGGAGGTTTAACTACTGAATCTATTACCAATTTTGAAAATGGAAACTCTGAGTTTAAAGATAGAAACCGACTTACAACAAATTTTACAGATGGTAAAAGTGGATTGAGGGGCAATAGATATTATATTGATCATCATTATAAATTATGGAATACTATTGACTCATTAAAAACAATTCCATCCATTTTAAAAGTTGGGCATGTATTTAACTACGAACGTAAAAATTTAGAGTATAAACAAGGTATTGCTACTCCCCAATTTTTTGGTGGTGCTTTAAACTCAACTATTGACGATAAACTAAAATATACCAAAATATTTAATGAAGTTTATGCATCACTAACTTCACCTATTACTTTGGGAGAAGTAAAATTCAAAATCAATTATTTTGATTATGATTATATGTATAAAAGCATATTAATTTCTGATGATGGTTTCATTGATTCTAGTCTTAATGGTACTTCCATTGCTATTGGAGGGGAATGGCACACAAAGTTTAAAAAATTTAATTTAGATGTTGATGCTTCAACTATTGTTAGTGGAGACCTAAATGGTCATAATATTTTAGCTGAGATTAGTTATGTAAAAGATAGTTTGTTTTCAATTAAAGCTGGAGCTTTTAGAAACAGTAAATTGCCAAATTTTAATTTTATTTTAAATCAAAGTACTTATAAAGAATACAACTGGCAAAATAACTTTGACAATGAAGAAACTACAGGATTGAATTTTGAAATTGATTCTAAAAAATGGTTTTATGCTTCCGCTCAAATCACAAACATTAATAATTATACATATTTTGATGCTCCAGACCAGCTCGATCAAACAAAACCTGTACAATCCAATGAGTCTGTTAATTATCTAAAAGTAAAGTTAGGAAAGGAATTTAGACTTGGTAATTTTGCATTAGACAACCAATTTATTTATCAAAATGTTTCTAATGGAAGTGAAATACTACCTGTACCTGATTTTATTACCAGAAATACCTTTTATTATTCAAATCATTTATTTAAAGGAAAGCCATTATACCTTGAAACAGGTGTGACTTTTTCTTATTTTAGTAAATACTATATGAATAATTATAACCCTGTAATTTCAGAGTTTTATTTACAAAATGATCAGGAATTTGGAGGCTACCCAATGTTTGATTTCTTTTTAAACCTTCGTATCCGTACGATGAGAATCTATTTTAAATTAGAGCATTTTAATTCAAGTTTTGGTGAATATAATTATTATTCAGCACCAACATATCCATACCGTGATTTATCTGTCCGATTTGGTTTGATATGGAATTTTTTCATTTAAATTAATTCTACATTTTAAAAAGAATAAAAGCAGTTAACAAAACAAAAACATGCAACAAGAATTTCAATTGCAAGTAAAACCAGAAATTGCTCAAAACCAAGAGCAGCTCAAATTATATGTTGCAAAAAAAAACAGGTTGAATGCTGCAGAAATTAACCATGTTGAAATACTAAAAAGATCTATTGATGCTCGTCAAAAAAATGTAAAAATAAATTTAAGAGTTAAAGTTTTTATCAAAGAAAAGTTTGAAGAACAAGAAATTGATTTAAAACACTATAATGATGTTAGTAAAGCTAATGAAGTTATAATAATTGGAGCAGGCCCTGCAGGTTTATTTGCAGCTCTTAAACTTATTGATAAAGGTTTAAAACCTATTGTATTAGAAAGAGGGAAAAACGTAAGAGAAAGAAGACGCGATCTTGCGGCAATTACCAAAGACCATATCGTAAATGAAGACTCTAATTATTGCTTTGGTGAGGGTGGCGCAGGAACCTACTCTGACGGAAAACTTTATACACGATCAAAAAAGAGAGGAGACGTAAATCAAATATTAGAATTGCTAATTTCACATGGAGCAAATAAAAATATTGCGATTGATGCCCATCCGCATATTGGAACAAATAAATTGCCAAAAATAATAGAAGCAATACGCAATACTATTATCAACTATGGCGGAAAAATTCTATTTAATTCAAGAGTAACTGATATTTTATTAAAAAATAATGAGGTTGATGGCGTTCAAACACTACATGGTGATATTATTAATTCTAAAAAAATTATTCTTGCAACTGGTCATTCTGCTCGAGATATTTTTGAACTTTTACATAAAAAAGATATATCTATTGAAGCAAAGCCATTCGCTTTAGGTGTTAGAGTAGAACATTCACAAAACCTGATAGATCAAATTCAATACCATTGTGATGTTAGAAGTGAGCACCTACCTCCTGCTCCATATAGCATTGTTAAACAAGTAAAAAACCGAGGCGTCTATTCGTTTTGTATGTGTCCTGGTGGTGTTATTGCACCTTGTGCTACTGCTCCAGGAGAAGTAGTTACCAACGGATGGTCTCCTTCAAAAAGAGATCACCCAACTTCAAATTCAGGTATTGTAGTTGAATTAAAACTGGAAGATTTTGTAGCATATCAAAAATTTGGCCCTTTGGCAGGAGTAGAATTTCAAAAACAGATTGAACAAAGTGCCTGGCATTTGGCGGGAGAAACTCAAAAAGTTCCTGCTCAAAGATTGGTAGATTTTACTCAAGGAAAATTATCAAATAGCATTCCTAAAACATCGTATCAACCCGGAACAACTTCGGTTGAATTGGCTAGTGTTTTACCAAAATTTGTTTATCAAACTTTACAAAATGGTTTTTTGCAATTTGACAAATCAATGAAAGGTTATTTAACGAATGAAGCCGTTGTTCATGCTCCCGAATCCCGAACATCATCTCCTGTAAGAATTCCAAGAGATAAAAAAACATTGGAACATATTCAAATCAAAGGATTGTATCCATGTGGTGAAGGTGCTGGTTATGCGGGTGGGATTATATCTGCTGCAATTGATGGTCAAAAATGTGCAGAACAAATTAGCCTTGTTTACAAATCTTAAATATCTTTTTTTGAATTTCCCCGAATAGTGTTGACCGATTCATATTTGTCAAGATTAACATGCAATTAGGGCGTTCATTTTACTTTGGACTTTTGACTTTAAACTTTTGACTTAAATATTCTAATACCAACGTTTTTTCTTCTTTTTTGAAGCTTGGGATTTTCTTCCTTTTTTATACTTACTCCCTTGCTTTTTATGTACCTCAGGTTTCGCTTTTGGATCTAATGGATAAGGATGATCTTCTACCACAAAAATATTCTTATGCATCAATTTTTCAATAAGGCTAACATAACTCTTTTCATCTGCAGAACAGAAAGAAAATGAAGATCCTTTTTTTTCAGCTCTACCTGTTCTACCAATACGATGCACGTACGTTTCAGGAATATTTGGAAGATCAAAATTGATTACAGCATCAACGTCTTTTATATCAATTCCACGAGAAGCAACATCAGTAGCAATTAATATATCTACATTCCCTTTTTTAAAACTCTTTAATGCTTCTAGACGTAAATTCTGTGATTTATCACCATGAATACTAACTGCTTTATAATTGTTTTTTATCAACGCCTTTTCCAATTTATCAACCCCAAACTTTGTTCGTCTAAAAATAATCACACTCCCTTTTATTCTATTTCTTAACAGGTGTAAGCACAATTCTATTTTTTTTGGTTTTGGAACATAATATAAAGTCTGATCAACTTTTTTTGCAACCAAATTAGTAGTTGTAACATCTATTTTTTGCGGTGTTTTTAATATAGTATTTGCTAATTGTTGCACTTTAAAAGGCATGGTTGCAGAAAATAATAAGGTTTGTTTGTTTTGTTTACATTGTTTTTCAATCTTTAAAACATCTTCAATAAACCCCATTTCTAACATTAAATCAGCCTCATCAATTGCAAGTAATTCCACATTGGCCAAATTTACTATCTTTTGTTTTGAGAGATCTAATAATCTTCCGGGAGTAGCAACTAATATATCCACTCCTTTATCAAGAATATCTTTTTGAGGATCAATAGAAACACCGCCATAAACAACGGTCGATCTTAAATTAGTGTATTTTCCATACTTCTTAAAACTCTCATCAATTTGAATTGCCAATTCACGAGTAGGACTTACAACTAATGCTCTAATTTTTTTACCTTTTTTTGGAGCGTCTTGTTTATCAAAGAGAATTTGTAAAATTGGTAAGGCAAAAGCTGCTGTTTTACCGGTTCCGGTTTGTGCCGTTGCAATAACATCTTTTTTTTCTAAAATTAATGGAATTGCTTCTTCTTGAATTAAAGTTGGAGTATTATAATTATTTTCTACTATTGCTTTTAAAATAGGCTTATTTAAATGTAGATCTTTGAATTGCATAAAGAATAATTTTAGCAAAGATACTTATTCCAATTTCTAGTTTTACTGCTTATTTTATAATATAAAAATGCAAAAAAAAGTTATCAATTAGTTTTAATTTTTGGCTGTCTTTAACTGCTTTATTTTAATATTTAGTGCTGCAAAAAACAGAGTCATAAACGGACTTAAATAATTAAAAATAGCATAAACAAAGTATTCTCCAACACTAACACCAAGTACTCCTGATTGATATGCACCACAAGTATTCCACGGAACTAAAACAGAAGTCACTGTACCTGAATCTTCAAGGGTTCTACTTAAGTTCTCAGGTGCCAATCCTTTCTCTTCATAAGCTTTGCTAAACATTTTTCCAGGAACAACAATTGCTAAATATTGATCGGATGCTGTTACGTTTAATGCCAAACAAGTTGCTACCGTACTTGCAAATAATCCGAAAACAGAATTTGCCATTTTTAACAAAGCAGAACTTATTCTTGCTAAAGCACCAATGGCATCCATAATTCCTCCAAAAACCATTGCACAGATAATTAACCAAATTGTGCCTAACATACCTTTCATTCCTCCTGAAGAAAATAAATCATTCAATTCTGCATTACTTGTTTCTATGGAAGTATCAACAGTAATGGCATTCATTATACCTTGATATGCACTTTGAAAAGTTAGTGTTTCCGCATTAGCGATTTTCATAACAATATCTGGTTGAAAAATCAACGCAAAAACCCCGCCTAGAAGTGTTCCAATCAACAAAGCAACTAATGGTTGAGTCTTTTTAATAATTAATAAAATAACCGCAATTGGAACCAAAAACAACCAGGCACTAATATGAAAAGATTCACTAATGGAGTTTAAAATAGAAGTAGTATCCGCTTTACCAGTCGTATCAATTGTAAAACCAATTATTATAAAAACTATTAAAGTGATAATAATAGTTGGTACCGTTGTTAAGGCCATATATCGAATATGTGTAAACAAATCTGTTCCGGCCATAGCTGGTGCTAAGTTTGTTGTATCTGATAATGGTGACATTTTATCTCCAAAATAAGCTCCAGATAGTACAGCGCCGGCCACCATGCCCAATGGAATTCCTAATGCTCCGCCAATTCCTATTAGAGCTATACCTACTGTTGCAGAAGTGGTCCATGAGCTACCTGTAGCAATTGAAATTACAGCACAGATCACTACCGTTGCAGGTAAAAATATAGTTGGATTCAAAATTTTTAATCCATAATAAATCATCGTTGGAATCACACCACTGATTAACCAAGTTCCTGCCAATGCGCCCACAAACAATAATATCAATATAGCACCTGTTGTTGATTTTACATTATTTGACACTTCATCAATCATTTTTTTATAGGGTACTTTATTAAAAAAACCCACGATGGCAGCTACCGCACCTCCAAGTAATAAAATAAACTGATTAGAGCCACTTAAAGCATCATCACCATACACAAAAACATTGTAAGCCAACATAGCAACAAGTATAATTACCGGAATCAAAGCCTCCCATATATTCAATTCTTTATTCTTTATAATTTTTGTATCCATGTTTTAAAACTAAGTAAGATTATTTGTTTTTGTTAGATTAAGTGAATATTGTTGAAGTAATAAATTCTATTAAACAGTTTATAATAAATTATGCTCTATAATAGTCACCTCTCCATTTTTTAATTGATTTTTTTATGGCATTTTCTGAAAGATTTTCATTCATTGCTTTTGTTGCTAAAGCAGGAAATTCATCATCCGAGGCAAATCGTAATCCAATAATTTGTCGAACCGTTAATTTAGCATCTAAAGGTTTACCTGTTAGTAAATAGTGTCTGAAATTTTCTTCAACTTTTATAGCTCTATCTTGAGCCTTTAAGGCAAATGAACGTGTGTAAAATGCAATAAAAAATAATAAAAAAGAACTTAAAACAATAAGCGATGCAGAGTAAAAATTGTCCTTAGATGAATTGAATAAATTAACGATTGATCCAATAAACAAAATAAGAATTCCGGTTAAGGTAAAAAAATGATAACCCGGAACATAAAAGCGATGATTAGAATAATTTTGATCTTTCATATGTGTAGTTTTAGTATATAATGTTGTAAATATACTTTATTATTATTTAAAATTTCTTAAATCAAAAACCATTACTAAGACATAAAAAATTTAATAATTTAACGATTAGTTCTTAACTAATACTTTTTCAATAATCTTGTTTAGAGTTTTAAAAATTCATTTTTAATTTGTACATTTCGAACGAACCTTTAAAATTAACTAATTATGAAAAAATCAATTTTTTATTTTGTCTTAGGTCTTTTTGCTCTAAGTACAATCGCCTTTATGAAAAAAGAAGAAGCTGCTACAAATGAATTCAATGATTCTTTTAGTAAAACTTTGCTTCACGCAAAAGAATACACCATAAAAGTTGCAGAGGCGATGCCTGCTGACAATTATAAATACAGACCAACAGACTCTGTAAGAACTTTTGGCGAGCAAATGACACATATTGGAATGTCAACAAGTATGATATTGCATAAATTTATCAAAGGCGAAGAAATGAAGATGGATATGGAAGCAAACCAAAAACTTGAAAAAAGCATTGGAGCTTCAAAAGAACAAACGATTAAATTATTAAACAATGCTTTTGATGACGCTATTAAATCTGTAAAAGATATGGATGGTAAAGGATTAAATAATACTTTCGTTTTTCCTTTTTCACCTGACAAACCTGAATTAACAAATGAACAAGGTTTTTTGTTTTTAAGAGATCATATAACACATCATCGAGGACAAGCAATAATTTACTTGCGTATGAGAGGAATTAAACCCCCTCCATATTCTGGATTTTAAGTTATAATTACTTTTACATAGCCTCAAAAAATATTTTTTTGAGGCTTTTTTTTGATAAATATTAAAAAAAAAAATTATTACCACGCAACCCTATAGTTAATTAAACATCTAAATAGAAATCCCCCCGCTATGAATTTAAAATACAATGTTTTAAATCATCTAAATATTAATGATAATGGCAAGTTTAACGACGTTACATTTCTTGATGATGATTACGATGAATTAAAAAAAGTATTAAATACTTTAAAAGAGAATAATTACATAGTAGTTGACGAATGCAGTTCAAGAAATTTTGAAGCTTTTGGAATTACTAATGATAGAAAAAAATGTTTGAAGGCGAAAATAAAAATAAATGGAAAAATATATCTCCATTCGCTAAATAAGACGGTAGAAGAACCTAGTCAAAAAAGAAAAAGAAGCTTTAAACTAGCTTATTTCTTAAACTTATAATAAAGTATTACTCAAGATTGATCTTAGGATTATTAGGGGGTTTGATTTTCAAACCCTTTTTTTATTTCTTAAAATATCCCTTTTTTTCTACCAAAATTAATCAAAATCATATCTTCCTGAAAGTCAATTACAGGTAATCCTTTGTGATATATATTATTAAATAATCATACTAAAACCTAGTAGTAACCGTTATTATAATTGATTTTACTTCAACCTTTTTTAATTATAAAACGTAAAATCAATTGCTATATATGAAAAAGTACAATTTTTACCCATTGTTTATCCATTCTTTAGAGTACAAGGTATTCTTCTTGGAATTAGACAAAATCTTAATCAAACTAAATATTAATCAAGAAAAAGTAAATTAATAAAAAAGAAAAGGTGATTAACAATTAAAATTTCTTAAAACAAAAGATCCCTTTCAACAAAAAAAAATCACGCTTAATCAATTTATTAAGCGTGATTTTTTTATTTCAAAGTTTACCTTTAAAAAGATTAGAATCGTTGACCTCTGATAGATCTCAACTGTAGATCGACAAATCCATGTAACGTTTAAACGTGTGGTACATTTTTTGTTTAAAATTAAACCTCAAAAGCAAGGATTAACTTTGTTGATCCCTGTTAGACCACTACTGCAAATCAAAAATCTTATCACGCTAAAGCGTATGATACATTTTTTTATTTAAAATCAAACCCTAAAAGCAAGGATTAACCTCGTTGATCCCTGTTAGACCACTACTGCAAATCAAAAATCTTATCACGCTAAAGCGTATGATACATTTTTTTATTTAAAATCAAACCCCAAAAGCAAGGATTAACCTCGTTGATCCCTGTTAGACCACTACTGCAAATCAAAAATCTTATCACGCTAAAGCGTATGATACATTTTTTTATTTAAAATCAAACCCTAAAAGTAAGGATTAACTTCGTTGATCCCTGTTAGACCACTACTGCAAATCAAAAATCTTATCACGCTAAAGCATATGATACATTTTTTTATTTAAAATCAAACCCTAAAAGTAAGGATTAACTTCGTTGATCCCTGTTAGACCACTACTGCAAATCAAAAATCTTATCACGCTAAAGCGTATGATACATTTTTTTATTTAAAATCAAACCCCAAAAGCAAGCTTTGGGGTTTGATTTTAAATAAAAAAATCCGCACTTTCGTACGGATTTTTGAATGATGTGGGCAATGAGGGATTCGAACCCCCGACCCCCTCGGTGTAAACGAGGTGCTCTGAACCAACTGAGCTAATTGCCCTAAAGCGGATGCAAATATAATTGAGTTTTTTATTC
>Ga0209633_10005264_pt1 | contig 11409 bp, 8 predicted proteins | sample Cruoilmetagenom1_FD_187290 | JGI IMG/M metagenome (GOLD analysis project Ga0209633, IMG submission 187290) | Oil polluted marine microbial communities from Coal Oil Point, Santa Barbara, California, USA - Sample 1 (SPAdes) (version 2) | ecosystem: Environmental > Aquatic > Marine > Oil seeps ... | reverse complement strand
TGGTACCTTATCGATCAGCCCCAACAACCTTTTTACTACTATAGCCCTGCCTATCTCTATTTGAAACCGCTTACTCTCCAACAGGAGGAGGAACTTCATCTCAACTACAGGATTTTGCACATCGCGGGAGATGTGACACCCCGGATGCTCGAATCAGAATATCAGCTTTATATTGACAAAAAAACCGCCCAATAAAAATCGAAGCCATGAAAACCACCTTTCCTAAAAATCAGAGCCGAAGAGACTTTATCAAAAAATCATCAGCTGGTGTCGGAGGGATCCTGTTTGCTCCTACCATCCTTCCTTCCTCTGTAAAATGGAGAGGTGCCAATGACAGGATGCAGATAGCTCATATCGGTGTAGGTAGCAGAGGTACCGGGGAGCTAAAAAATTATTTTTTGCCACTGGAGGAGAGTCGGTCGGTAGCGATCTGTGATGTTTTTCGGAGCAGACGTGAGAAGGGCGCCGAACTTATACAATCTTACTACAAAGAGAATGGGATATTAGCTCCCGAATGCACTCCTTATTTGGATTTTGAGGAGGTATTGATGCGTAATGATATCGATGCTGTGCATATCACCACGCCAGATCACTGGCATGTCCTGGCAGCCATCAAGGCGGCCAGGGCCGGAAAGCATATCATGCTGGCAAAACCCCTTGGATTAAGCTATCCCAATTACCTGATCCTGCAGAAGGAGCTGAAAAAACAGGATGTGCGTTTTCACTATGCTACCCAACAGCGTACCATGAGACATATGCAGCTGGGCATTGACCTGATCAGGGATGGTAAAATTGGAGAGATTGAGCGAGTGGATGTGTGGGCTCCGGGAAAGAACCCGGTTGATTCGCCCATCTGTAACGAAGTTCCGGTCCCCGACGATTTCGATTTTGATCGCTGGACCGGACCTGCACCATTAAATACTTATTGTCCGGATCGGGTGACAAATAACAGCTCGTGGTTCCAGTATGATTACAGCATTGGCTTCCTGGCCGGATGGGGTGCTCATCCACTGGACATCCTTGTCTGGGGGATGAAGGATAAGGTTAAGGGAGTTTACTCAGTCAAGGGGACAGGTACGTTTTGGTCCGAGGGGGGGATGTATAATAATATCTACTCCTGGGATGTCAGATACAGCTATAAGAGTGGTGTTGATGTCCATTTTCTGAGCACAGACCTGGCTGAGAAAGAGATGTTGAACCATCGGACAATGAAAGAGGTAAATGGCACTACTTTTTATGGATCCAAAGGTTGGATCTCCTTAAGCCGGAGTTCTGCCGAGTCAAATATTCCCGAATTGAATATCAAGCTTAATGATTTTCCGAAAAATCAGGGTGGCTGGATTCTCAGTGAAGAGGGTACCATGGGTCAGATGTTTCTGGATGTTGCCCGGGGTAAGATAGAGGAGACCTGTCCGCTGGACGAAGCAATTATTTCCGACACAATCAGTCATATGGGAGATATTGCTATCAGGTTGCAAGGTGAAATTACATGGGATCCTGAGAAAGGCGAGGTTATAAATGATGAAGCCGCCAACAAGCTCTATATCCGGGAGATGAGAAAGCCATACAGTCCAACTATTGAGATATAGAAATACGTGGATGTAGATAAAAGAATTGTTTTGAAGGGATCTCCTTATTAACTTATGCTTAAGGTTTCCCGGTACTTTTTCCGGTTCCAGACAAAGCCGATCTTTATGGCCTTCTTTCGGCAGGCATCCACGCACCTTCCACAGAGGATGCATTCCGAACTTGTGACCAATCCCTGACCCTTATCTATATATTCCATAAGGGGAATATTGGCCAGACATACGGATTCACAACGGGCGCAATGGTTGCAAGCCTCCGTATCGATAATGGGGACCAACCTCGACCATGTGGATCCAGCGGCGGTGAAAGCTCCCATCATACACATATTCTTACAGGCCCATCGTTTCTCCAGCAAAAGACCCAGGATCAGCGCACCAAGGGTATCATAGATCCAGATATGCTGATAATGGGAATTCAGTTTCGTGGAGAAGAAACCAGGGTCAAAGCGGATGCCGCTGATCTCACCACCATTTTTCCGGATAATGAAAAAGGTAATGGATGACGCCAGGAATGCAACCGGTATCAACAGCCTGAGCCAGGTAATGGGTTTTCTTTTTTTCTGTTTGAATACCCCGTAGCCGAAAGGGAGATCCTGGGTGGTTCCCATAAAGCAGAACCATCCACACCCGATTCTTCCGAAAAGTGGTGAGATCAGGATAAAAGCAAACCAGATCAAAACCACCATGCTCACCACGCCCCAGTATATGGAGTGCCAGATAAATCCGAAGTTGAACCAACGGAAAAAGGCAGGAGTTAAGAGCAGGAACAGTATCCGACTGACGGTATTCCAAAAAGATAATTTCTTCAGCATATTAAGCAGATTAGGTTTTATTTGAGGATTAAAATTAAGCATGGCTTAGCTGACGGGGAAAGGAATTGTCAGAAAGCCTGTGACATGGCTTGTGGGAGGTGTGAACCTGTCGATCTGGTCCGTGGATTAGCCGGGCGGATAGCTCAGATCTCCACCAGTTCCCGGACTTTTTCAGAGTAGCTTGCACTACTCACCAGCTCCGTTTGGTCATCGTTCAACTTGACCTTGTAGCGCATATGTGAGTGTTTTGCGACGGAATGAATCTTCTTTTTATTAACCATATGCTTTCTGTGGATGCGGATGAAGGCATGGTCCAGCACTGTTTCCAGATAGCCCAGCGAATAATTACACAGCAACTTTTCTCCATTTGTTCGGAACACAAAGGCATAGTTGTCGTAGGCTTCGATGTAAAGCACTTTATCCAGTTCTACCAGGAGAGTTTCCCTGTTTTGACGGACGGGAATCCTGTCAAGGCGTGTTGCGGATTCCGGGAATGAAACCGGTGCTTCTGGATCCCTTCCCGGCATTATCTGACTTTTTGATACGTAGTAGAATGTAAATCCAAGCACCGATGTGATAATGGAGTTGCCAAGGTGAAGCTCCAGATTACTGAACGGGGTATAGGATGAGCGATTCCGGATGATGAAACGAAAAATATTTTCCAACTCGGAAGCCACCATGGCCAGCACTACAAAGCTTAACAGGAGAAGGGTGATCTCGACAATCCTGGATCGCTCTCCATAGAAGATGTGCTTGTTGAAGGCCATAATCATCAGTGGAAATCCGATGTTTAATGCAGTGAATACCTGTATCAGCATCACCTGCAGAAAGGATTCCTTCCCCTGAAAGAAATAGTAGCCCAGGGCAAGTACCAGACCAATGAGGACGATCAGGTACAGATTCCTTAATGGTCTTTTTATATCTAATTTCTTTGCTTCTGATTTCGTCCCCATTATTCCTAAAATTACAATATACACTGAACCTACCGGACGAATTGAAAATAAACTTTCAGAACTTCGCTAGCTGTGTGAATCAATGTAGGCCTCCAGTTTAGATTCCTTTGGACCTATATAGTGAAACTTTTCGGCCCATTCCAGGCCAAAGGCTTTGCCGACTTCTTTATCTGAAGGGACGCCCCGTATGCGTTGTGAGTCCACATCCAGAATAATGTTCTTAATGTAGTTACTGTTGGCTTGCTTGTCGCTACCCTCCAGAATGGGCAGGGATTTGCCCTCTTCTGCCAGGCGATCTCTCAATCTTACTCCTGCATCTCCACCGGGCCCCTGGGTTACGATCACGCGGTTGGATTCCACTTTCTGGTCAATGCTTTCGCTTATGTCCACAATCCTGTTTACAAGCTGTGGTCCCCTGGCATAGTAATACCGTTCCCTGACACCATGGGGCATGATCCCTGCATCCTTATGTTCCGGATAGTCCAGTCCGCCTCCGGCCATCCAGCAGGCAGATTCTACTGCAAGGGCCGTAACATAATGGTCCGGATTTTCTTCGTAATGGCCCCAGGGATCGTAGGAGATGACTGTGTCGACTTTCAGCATGCGGAAAAGAAAGATCAAACGGGCTCTTAATTCCACTATGCTGATATTATCCATGCGATGATTGCGGTAACCCAGGTCATATACTTTCTCGCTGAGGCCCAATGCTGTGGCTACTTTTTCATTGTCTTTTTCATTGTTCAGGACCACATTTCCTATGCTGCCCCCACGCCCTGCATGATCATCATTGGTGGTGCGGATCAGATAGCCGGTATAGCCCTCATTGATTAATTTGGCAACTGTGCCCCCTGCAAAAATGGGAATGTCGTCGCAGTGGGGTTGAATGGCAGCCAGCACCTTGCCCTGGTGAGGCAGGCCGGATTGGGATTTTTCTACTACTACTTCTTCAGTACTGCCAACTTCTTCTTCGGTATTCTTGTTGTTAGGAGCGGCCCCATATGAAAGAGGCGCCAGGCCTGCGGCCATACCTGTGGTAAGAAATGATCTTCTTTTCATGAGGAAATTAGATTTGGTTTACGGCTATTACCCAGTAATTTATTAAATTCCCGGATACAAAGACAAATACTAAAGGCCTTATGAAGAATTATTTATTCATTCTGACAGTTTTACTATTGTTTGCAGGAATTTCATGTACTCTTGCTGCTCCTCAGGGGGACACAGTTACGTACCCGCCCTGTGGTGAGTGGGAGACACCACACTATGTAGCCTACAGAACGGCTACGAAGCCTCAGATTGATGGTCGACTGGATGAGTATGTGTGGAAGAATGCCCCGCGTTCTCCCCGATTCAAGGATATGATTTATGGAGAGGAGGCTATTCATGATACGCGGGCTGCTGTGTTGTGGGATGATGAATATCTGTATGTAGCCTACTGGATAGAGGAACCGGATCTGCAGGCAACCCTGACCGAAAGGGATGCTCCCATTTACCAGAACAATGATGTTGAATTTTTCATTGCAGGGCGAGATGGATACTACGAGTTTGAGATTAATTCTTTCGGAACTATTTACGAGGTGCTTTTCTTCTGGGAAGATGCATATATAGCAGGCAACTATGAGGCCATGGAAGGATTGGCTGTTGACCAACCCGGACGTCAGCCATTTAATGGGGTGGGTTATAAGAATCATCCACGGGGACCCAGAGTTGGATTTTTTCAGTGGGACCTCCCCGGCCTGAAGACTGCTGTGTCTATGGATGGTACCATCAATGATTCCAGTGACCGTGACCGGGGCTGGACGGTTGAACTGGCTATACCCTGGGATGGACTGGAGATACTGGCAAAGGCCGATAAACGAAGTCTTCCACCTGGGGATCATGATATCTGGCGAATGGATTTTTCACGCTTTAATCAGTACAAGGAAGCACCACCCTCCAGGGATCCGGGTGGATGGGTCTGGAGCCCGCATGGCACCTGGGATTCACATGTACCGGAATGCTTTACCTATATTCACTTTTCAGTGGAAGATGTCCTGATTGTGGATTGAACACCCATCATACAAACATCGTCTATCTGTTCGTAGTTTCCTCGCCAGCTTTCAAATGCTGCTTCGATCAACATTCCCTGATCCTGCATGGATTCAGCCTGAACAGAGAGGAGCAGTTTTTTTAATCTGCGGGATTTGAATTTCTTACGGTTTTTACCTCCATACTGATCTGCAAAACCATCCGTAAACATATAGAGGGAGTCCCCGTCCTGCAGTTGCATCACCTGGGTGGTAAAATCTTTTTCTTCCCAGTGAACCCCAATGGGTTGTTTGTCTTCCTTCAGTCTGTATAATTCGTAGTCATCATTCTCAAGAGATAGCTTGAGATCCTCTTCTAAGACTCCTTCCTGATCTTTTTTCCTGATCAGGAACAGGGGGATGTTTGCACCGGCAAACTGAAGTTCTTTGTTCTCCATGTCAATTATGGCAATGGCCATATCCATTCCATCTTTCTGATCGTTTACGCTTCCTTCCTGGGCGAGTATTTCTTTCACTTTATTTCTTAAATGTCCCAGGATGACACCGGGCTGTCTGATCCCGAAAGTTCTGAATTGTGCATTGAGAAGGGTTACGCCTAACATGCTCATGAGCGCACCCGGAACCCCATGTCCGGTACAATCTGCTACGATAAGCACGCGATAGCCTTCTATCTCCCTTACCCAGTAGAAGTCTCCGCCTATGATATCTTTCGGCTTATATATGGTAAAATAGTCATCCAGAATATTGTCTAAATATGGAGGAGAGGGAAGAACTGCCTTCTGTATCCTTCGGGCATAGCTGATGCTGTCGGTTATCGCCTGACTTTGCTCCAGGACAAGCTGATGCTGTTTCCTGATTTTTTCTTCAACTCTGACATTTTCTATGGCCCTGGCAATATGGTCCGAAACAAATACCATTAACTCTTCATCTTTAACAGAATAAGCATTTTTAAGGTCATAGGTCTGGACGGCCATCACGCCAATTGTATTTCCTGAGAGTTTTAAGGGGACACCCAGCCAGGAGTTTGATTGGCTGCCAAAGAGTGTTACTTCACCCGTTTCGTATAAATTATTGATGGTTTCATTGGGGAATCGAATGGGCTTACCGGTTCTTCGTACATAGTCGGTAAGAGTTCCGGACAAATCATATAGTGTTGTTTCCAGGGATTCGTCGTAGGCGGAACTCACTCCGGTGGTTTCAATGCTGTCGGTTTCGTCTTCGAAGTAAGGGAAGAAATACTTGTTGGATTTTTCATCATACAGCCCAATGTAAAAGTTCCCGGCATTTACCAGTTCAGCAAGTATGCCATGAATAGTAGCGACAAATTCTTCCATGTTTATGGCGGTATGCGCTTCTTCAGAAATCTTCAGAAGAGCTTCCCATTTTTTGTCATTGTCCTGATATTTATCACTTTCGCCGGGAGTCATCATTTAAATTTTGAACAAAGATATTTATAATAAAAGATTACTTAATAACTTGGGGATCAAATAGGATTTAAATATGAGATTAATACTGGTGACATTATGCCTGGCATCATTAAGTTCAGGCTGTGTAAGCAATAGCAATAAACCGTTAAAAGTTGAGCCCATTCCAGTGGATGCGAAAGTAACAGGTGACATTCTTTCGGGCCCATCCGTCTTGAACGATCCTGACAGATTTGTTTGGGGGGGCAGTGTAGTTAAGGGTGATGATAATAAATACCATATGCTCTATTCCACATGGGAATGCGGGGATTCGATTCCCCGATTCTCTGATTCATGGGTTCTGCATTCAAAGATTGCATATGCCGTTTCTGATTTTCCTGACAGGAATTTCAAATTCCGGAAAATCGTTTTACAGGGCCGAAGCCTGGAGGGAGATTCAACAGCCTGGGATGCTCAAATGGTCCATAATCCACATATCAAAAGATTTAACAATAAGTACTATTTGTATTATGGTGGAGGAAAAGATCCGGGCGTTCAGCCTGAGGGATCCTTAGGAGAACTGGTAAACAAACGTAACAGGGTTCAGCAAAGTCAATGTATCGGGGTTATTGAATTTGACAGTTTTGAAGACCTTGTACAAGGAAACTATAAGAGATCTGATACTCCTCTTCTGTCTCCAAGAACAAGGGTGAAACCGGATAATATTGTTAATCCCTCACCTGAAGGAACAAAGGCGAAGCCCGATAATATTATTGTTGTAAATCCTTCAGTAGTTCAACGTCCTTCGGATGGTAAATACCTGCTCTACTTCAAGGGTAATTTTTACAATCCGGACTGGAGGGGAGTTCATGGTGTTGCCATAGCGGACTCTCCAACCGGACCATTTACAGCAACAGATCATTTTGTATTTGATATTCGCAATCAGGACAGCACCATAGCCAGTGGAGAAGACCCTTATGTATGGTATCATAATAAGCACAAGAGATTTTATGCCGTTCTTAAGGATTTTACAGGAAAAATTACAGAAGGTAAACCCGGACTTGCCCTCCTGGAGTCTGTAGATGGTATAAGCTGGTCCAGGCCGGAGAATCCTTTTTTTATGAAAAAGGAAGTCATTCTTAACAGCGGTGATACGATTCATGTGAATCACCTGGAAAGACCCCAGTTCTTACTGGATAAGAATGGCTTTCCCCTGGTATTATATGCGGCTTGTACGATAGTAGATATCTTCGCAAGAACGGACGGAGCTTCTTTTAATGTTCATATTCCTTTCAGAGTTGATTAAAATGTATTTCAAAATGAAAACCCTGTACGCACTGGTATCACTTTTTCTTGTTTTATGTCTGGCCGGATGTTCAGAGGAGAATCCCCAATTGCCCAACATTATCATAATATATGCCGATGATATGGGCTTTGGGGACCTGAACTGCCAGAATGTAAATTCAAAAATACCTACTCCTAATCTTGATAAACTTGCTTCCGAGGGAATGCGCTTCAGTGATGCACATAGCTCTTCGGGTATTTGCTCACCCAGCAGGTTTGCTATGCTTACAGGGACTTACCACTGGCGCAGGCAACACGATATTGTAGGAGCCTTTGGCAAACCCTTCTTCAGGGAAAGTGATATTACCCTGCCCCAGGTATTGAAGAACAAAGGATATACCACAGCCTGCATTGGGAAATGGCACCTGGGCTGGGACTGGGAATTTCTGAACGAACCATCGGGAGAAGTGATGCAATGGGGATCCATGCGAAAAGTATATCTGCCGGAAGATATCGATTGGAGCCAGCCAGTAGCAGGAGGCCCACTGGAAAGAGGCTTTGATTATTACTTTGGCGACGGGACCATTAATTTCCCCCCTTATGCCTGGGTTGAGAATGACCGCTTCGTCGAACTGCCTTCAGAGGAGATGAATATCAATGATATTGGCTATGAAACCAAAGAGGGAGAGTGGGAATTTCGCCCGGGACCCAAGGTGGCAGGCTGGGATCCTTACGAGGTTCTGCCCACGCTCACAGAGAAAGCCCTGGAATGGATTAATAAACAGGATGATGATCAACCCTTCTTCCTGTATTTTCCTCTGCCTTCACCACATGCTCCTATTATTCCAAATGATGAGTTTGACGGAAAATCTAAGGCTGGTGCCTATGGTGACTTTGTTTTTCAATCGGACTGGGTAGTGGGACAGGTATTAAATGCCCTTGTGGAGAATGGACTGGAAGATAACACCATTGTTGTTTTTAGTGCTGATAATGGTCCGGAAGCATATGCGTGGAAACGTGCAGAAAGCTTCGAGCATTTCAGTATGGGGGATTTCCGTGGACTCAAACGAGATGTTTGGGAAGGCGGACATCATGTGCCGTTTATTATAAAATGGCCGGGAGAGATTGAAGCAGGATCCGTTTCTGATGAGGTAATTTCTCAAGTGGATCTGATGGCTACTATTGCAAAAATAACAGGAATAGATTTGCCCGATCATGCTGCCCCGGATAGTTATAATCTTATGCCAATCTTAAAGGGAGAAGAGCACAGTTCCCCTTTCAGAGAAGCAACTGTACATAATACATACAAGAATATATGGGGTATCAGAAAAGGCGACTGGCTCTATATTAATGGTCCGACAGGGGGACACAGGGTACCACCTGAATCTTTTACAAAACTAAAGGGCTACACTGACTTCAGCACGGATGGGATACTATTCAATATGAAAGAGGATCCGGGACAAGAGGTCAATCTCTATGAGCTTTACCCGGAACGAGTAAGGGAAATGGATATCTTGCTTCAAAAATACCGTGAAACTGGATATTCGGTTAAGAAGGAAACCTTACCCTTACGAGTCATGACCTACAATATCTGGAATGGGTTTGACTGGGGAAAAGACACTGTTCGCAGGGAGAACTGTATTGAATGGATAAAAAGCCAGAAACCAGATGTGCTTGCCTTGCAGGAATTATGCGGCTATACGGAAGAAAAACTTAAAGAAGATGCTTTAAAGTGGGGACATCAGTATGTACAGCTGTTAAAAACGGAGGGCTATCCAACTGCCCTTACCTCTAACAGGCCAATCAATTTAAAGGAACGGGTTGAAGATCCTTTCTGGCACGGATTATTGCACTGCGAAACCTATGGGATTGATTTTTATATCGTTCATTTATCTCCTGCAGATTGCGACATAAGGTTAGGTGAAGCAAGACTTATTACGGAAAAAATCAAGAAGAACGAAGGCAAGCCTTATGTAATACTTGGCGACTTTAATTCTCTTTCCCCTGTGGATGCTGTCTGGATGGAAAAGAAAACTGATCTGAAGATGAAGTCTCTGCAAAACAAAAACACAAAATACTCCAACCTTCGAATGGGCGAGTTTGATTACTCAGTTATTTCCGAATTCCTGGCCTGTCCGGCTGTTGACCTTAGTTTAGGCAACATTGATTTGCAGGAAGCTTTTACATTTCCGGCACCGGTATTAATTGGTAAATTCAACCAGACATCGGAGACTGTTGTACAAAACAGGGTGCGCATTGATTACATTCTTGCCTGTCCTGCACTGGCGAAAACATGTAAGAAAGTTGAAGTCTACAACCGGGAAGAAACACATTTGTTATCAGATCATTTTCCAATGGCAGCAGAGTTTGAAATAGTTCGGAAATTAAATTAAGTAGCGATGAAAAACACCTTTGTATTGATCATGATAGTTTTATTTACCGTGTCATGTGATCAAACAGTCAGTACCAGAGGTATTACTCAATATCCTGATATAAGCTCTTTAAAGACCTTTGGTACCATGGGTAAGGAGCTTCAAATCCTGAATAAGGAACAGGAAACCGAACTCTTCTCTTATGAAGGGAAAGGATGCCTGACCCATATGTGGTTTGGCGGAGACCTGAACGGACACGAGGATATGAGTATACGGGTATATGTTGATGGGGAAGAACAAGCCTCCATAGATATGGAGCTTTTCCTGGGCCATGGAATTGGTTTTAAAGACAGCTATGCTCCCTGGGGAACAGAACTAATGGGAAATATGGGGAGGACCAGTGGCATTTACAATACCTATAAGATCCCTTTCTCGAAGAAGGTTCGTATCACGGCACAGCTCTCCCCAGACGCTGATGTGTCAGAACGACAGCCTACTTTCTGGTGGATTATCCGTGGCACAGAAAATTTGCCTGTGGTATTTAACGGGATCAGATTACCTGATAATGCAAAGCTGAAACTTCATAAACTGGAAAACTATACCGCTGAACCTTTGGAAGAGTTTACAATGGCTGATATTAAAGGAGCCGGCATGCTTTACCAGCTTAGCATGGAGGCAGAGGGCTTAAGAGATACAGATCACTGGAAGGATCTCAGCTTTATGGAATCCTGCGTCAGGGCCTATGAAGGTGGTAGTACAGAGCCCATGTTTGTTTCCTCCGGACTGGAAGACTATTTTTTGGGGACCTATTACTTCAACACAGGGCGATATGCGAACAGACTGGCCGGACTAACTCATTTTGATAAAGAGAAACGTGAGTTTTCGGCTTATCGTTTTCATGTGGACGATCCCATATTCTTTCAGGATGGATTAAGGCTTACGAACCGGTGTGGAGAAAAGATCGGAGATAAGGTA
>Ga0209633_10005263_pt1 | contig 11409 bp, 8 predicted proteins | sample Cruoilmetagenom1_FD_187290 | JGI IMG/M metagenome (GOLD analysis project Ga0209633, IMG submission 187290) | Oil polluted marine microbial communities from Coal Oil Point, Santa Barbara, California, USA - Sample 1 (SPAdes) (version 2) | ecosystem: Environmental > Aquatic > Marine > Oil seeps ... | reverse complement strand
CTTCACGGGCATAGACCTGGTCCCTGCCTAGTATCTCGCTTGCCTGTATATAATAATGAAACAGATCCTTCAAAATCTGCATATCCATGGTGGATCCGGCGACAATGGTAGTAAAATAGTACCATCCGGTAACCTCATCAAAGAAATACTCATATCCGGGTCCCTCAGGTGGATTCTCCGGGGAGTTTGATGGATTGGTAACTAACCATTTTCCATTGGGATGCTCCACCAGGAAATCCATAAAGAAGTCCACAGACCCTTTCATTATGGGATACACACGATTCAGAAACTCAGTATCCTGGTTATATAAATAATGTTCCCATAAATGAGTTGTTAACCACGCACCACCAACGGTAAAGGTACCCCAGGTTGGTCCATCCATGGGTGCAGCAACCCGCCAGAGATCTGTATTCTGATGAAATACCCAGCCACCAGCCCCGTAATGTTCCTTTGCCACCTGAGCTCCCTGGTCCGTGAGCTCTTCTATCATTTTGAACAGTGGTTGCGTCAGCTCAGAAAGGTTCGCCCCTTCGGCCGGCCAGTAATTCATCTCCGTGTTAATATTGGTCGTGTACTTGGAGTCCCAGGAAGGGTTCATATCTTCGTTCCATATGCCCTGCAAATTAGAGGGTTGTGTCCCCGGACGGCTTGAAGAGATTAACAGGTATCTCCCAAACTGATAGGATAGTGCTGCCATTTGTGGGTCTGGTGTGGATTGAATACTTAACATGCGTTCATCTGTAGGCAGAAAGGATGTTGGGGTCTCGGGTAAATGCAAGCTGACCCGATTAAAGAGGCTTTGATGATCTTTTACTGATTGCTCACGTATAGTTTGATATTCTTCATCTTTTATCTTATCCAGATAAGCCTGAACGCGTTGTTTTTCATCCTCGCTAACATCCTTGTAATTAACGAAATTGGTTGCGGCAGTAAAGTAAAGGGTAACTGTATTGGCATGGTTCACATGTATGCGGGTGCCTTTACGGATGAGCTCTCCGCCCTCAGCATTTACCCGCAGGCGGGCTTCATAACGCAGCTTACCTTCGATGCCCATGTAATCTGCAGATTTGCCCGTGAGAACTAATTCATTTTCTCCTTCTCCGTCCATGCGAAAATAATCGGTGGCATAATTGGAATGGGCACCGTTTCGGACTCCTCTCAATTCGGTCTCAAAGGTGATTGCTCCAGGTTCACTTGCCGTCAGGCGAACAGCAAGAACCTGATCTACAGCAGTGGAAAAGACTTCACGGAGATAGGTGACGTCATTTATTGTATACTCCACCCCTGTGATGCCGGTAGACAGGTCCAGCCAGCGCTTATAATGTTGTACTTCCTGCTCCTTTTCAAAAAACAAATGCAGATTGGCCAGGGACTGGTACTTCTGCTGCTCCACGGGATAACCCATTAAGTGACGTCCAAACAGCTTATGCGCTTCAATGGGCTTTCCTTCAAAAATGAGTTTCTGGATTTCAGGCAGATATTTATGGCCACCCTCAACAACCGTGGAATAAGGACCTCCCGTCCAATAGCTTTCCTCATTCAATTGAATTCTTTCTTCATCCACACCTCCGAACACCATGGCCCCCAGTCTGCCATTTCCAACCGGCAGAGCCTCTTCCCATTCATTTGCTGGCCAGGTGTACCACATAAGTGTTGAAGGATCACAGGTTTTGTTCGAAATGTTTACCGCGATCGGACTTAGAAAAGTTGAAGATTCTGATAGATTGGCAGAGTCATTTCTTGTGCAGGAAATTAGTACAATGCAGAAGATGAATGCAAGTTTCATTTCCTTTAGGGTTTTCACCTTGAGAAGCTAGTAAATATATCCGAGTTTGACAATCCATGAAAGTAAATAAGCTGCTTTATCGATAGAGCAATCATCGAAATCAAAGAAAATTTCGATATGTTTGTTTTCATAGTAAGCCAGGCATTTTCCCATCCAATAAAATAAGCTAGTTATGTCAACCCCTCATATCATCATCATCGTAGTAGCAGCGGTAACTCTGCTTTTATTAATGGTGCTGAAGTTCAAGATCTCGGCCTTTATTTCTCTTTTGATCACCTCCATGTTTGTTGGCATTCTATCGGGCATGCCCCTGAAAGATATTCTGGTGAGTATCCAGGAAGGGATGGGAGGTACGCTTGGTTTTGTAGCAGTTGTTGTGGGATTGGGAGCTATTTTCGGACAGATCCTGGAAGCCTCCGGGGGGGCGGAATCGCTTGCCCATTACCTTGTTAAAAAGTTCGGTACCGACCGGGCCTCCTGGGCCATGGTGCTTACAGGTTTTATTGTGGCCATCCCGGTATTTCTGGATGTGGGACTGGTCATCCTTGCTCCCATCCTCTATGCCCTGTCGAGGGATACTAAAAAATCTCTCCTATACTATGGGATCCCCCTGCTGGCGGGTCTGGCCGTTACCCACAGCTTTATGCCACCAACTCCGGGCCCCATTGCAGTGGCTGACATTCTGGATGCAGATCTAGGATGGGTGATCTTCTTTGGTTTCATCCTGGGGATTCCTACCGCAATTATTGCGGGTCCGGTCTTTGGGAAGTACATTTCAAAAAAAATCGATATTCAGCCACCCGAGGATATGATGGCGCACAATCCTTCCGGTGCAACTGCCCCCGAGGACCTGCCCTCTTTCCGCTCCATTGCACTATTAATTGCTGTGCCCCTTTTCTTAATACTGGTGAATACCTTCACTGCAGTTCTGGTTGACAAGGGTGTGTTTGCAAAAAACCTGGTAACAGATATCATGATCTTTCTTGGGCATCCCTTTAGCGCATTGATTATTGCGGCCCTGCTGGCTGTCTACTTCCTGGGTATCCGCAGAGGAAAATCCAGGCAGGAGCTTCTCGATCTGAGCAATAAAGCACTGGGGCCTGCTGGAATCATCATCCTGGTAACTGGTGCCGGTGGTGTCCTTAAGCAAATCCTCGTAGATAGCGGGATTGGTGAAATAATGGCCAACTCCATATCAGACTCCGCCTTGCCTCCCATTCTCCTTGCATGGATTCTGGCAGCCATTGTCAGAGTAACCCAGGGATCTGCCACTGTGGCCATGATCACTGCTGCGGGAATTATGGCTCCGGTACTGAGTTTCATTAATCCCAGTGCTCCAGAAATGGCACTAATCGTTATATCCATTGCTTCGGGTGCCACCCTGCTATCTCATGTTAATGACAGCGGTTTCTGGCTGGTAAGTAAGTATTTTGGCATGGACGAAAGTCAGACCCTCAGGTCCTGGACCATGATGGAATCCATTGTCGCCGTTTGCGGACTGGCCTTTACTATGCTGGCAAGCCTCTTTGTTTAGGTCTTAGAGCCAGGTTTCATCCATTCGACCTTCAGGGAGGCATCATGATTTGCTCCCAGGATATCCTTATACAATTCAGGCCTTCTGGCTCGTTTGTAACGGTGACCTCCTGCCAGTTCCAGTTTATCGGGTGTACATGTAGCCACCACCACCTCATCGTCCATGGAGCGACACTCGGCCACGATTTCTCCATAGGGATCAAGAACCATGGAGTTGCCATTTTTCAATTGACCACCATCAGGCCCGATTGGATTTGAGAACACGGTGTAGATCCCATTGTCATAGGCCCGGGCCGGTAGCCAGCGCATCAGCCAGCCCCTTCCTTTGGGGCCTTCAAACTCTTTTCGAAGCGATTCCGGGTCGCTTTTCCTGTTGTCCCAGTATTTTTGATCTACCCATCCCCTGCCAGGCATAGGTGATGGGGTACACCCTGTTACGTGGGGCATAAAAATGATTTCAGCTCCCAGCAGTGCAGTTGCCCTTACATTTTCAATCACATTATTATCATAGCAGATCAGGATTCCGAATTTGCAGCCATAAAGATCAAAAACCACATACTCATTTCCTGCAGATAGATGCTGACTGATAAATGGATGCAGTTTCCTGAATTTTGCTACGAATCCATCTCCTGTCACACACATCTGGGTATTGTAGACCCGGTCGCCCTCCTTCTCCACCAGTCCTGCCAACAGTGCCACATTGTATTTCCCGGCAATACGGATCAGCTCCCTGGTGCTTTCCCCAGAAGGGACCTCCTCTGCCAGATCAAAAATTTCAGGTCTGGAGAGCTTACTTGTGAAGGTATACGATGTGATGCTCATTTCATGGAAGCTAACAATCCTTGCACCCTTTCCGGCTGCTTCGGCAGTAAGATCCTCGATGCGTGAGAGGTTAAACTTCTTATCCCCGTTCCTGGTCTGAAACTGCGCTGTGGCAATGTTGATCTGTTTCATTCTATATGTAGTATATTGATTATGGGATGCTTATCTTGTCAGTGGAGTTTTTCTCAATGAACTTAACAAAATTATCCAATTCATTGAGAAAACCAATTTCCCGGTTTTGCTAAATTTAGACCATGATAAAAGCCAGAGACACACTTCTTTCTGCACTTAAACAGGGCGGTGAAGCCCTGATGATGCATCTGGGTCTTACGTCCGATGTTACTGTTAAGGAGAGTATTAGTTCGGTGGTGACCGAGGCGGACCTGGCTTCTGAAAAGGTAATCCTGGAGATTTTCCAGGACACTGCCGATCCATTCAATGTGATCACAGAAGAGGCCGGTTATATCGATCATGGATCGGAGTATACCTGGGTGGTGGACCCGCTTGACGGAACCTCCAATTTTGCAGCCGGGCTCCCCTGGTTTGGGGTAATTATTGCACTGTTTCATAAAGAAGTCCCAATACTGGGAGGCATGTATATTCCTGTATATAAGGAATTATACATCACAGAACAGGGCAAGGGAAGCTGGAAGAATAGTGAAGCAATCCGGACTGCCGATTCTGGAAAACTGGAGGAGCAACTGGTGGCTTATTCCTTTGATTTTAGTGATGCACCAGGAAAAACTGAATCAGAAATGGAGATTTTGAAAAGACTCTCAAAGAAAGTCAGGAACATCCGCTCCACCAACTCCCTCGTCGATTTCTGCTATACCGCTGATGGCCGCCTGGGAGCCGCTCTGAATCAGACTACAAAGATCTGGGATATTGCTGTTCCCTGGCTGATGATCAGGGAAGCTGGTGGTATAGTAACTGACATTCGGGGCGAGGAAATCCGCTTTGATCTTTCTGCAAGGAAATTCAGTAAAAACTATACCATTCTTGCCTCCGGGGCTAACCTACATGAATTATTAATGCTTACTATTGATCTCAAATAAATTGATATATGAAGAAGAACTATCGCCTCAACATTATGAATACTCTCAGACTGCTCCCGGTCATTTTAGCTTTTGGACTACTGGCTGCACATTTCTCAAGAGCTAACATGCCTCCTGCAGTGGTCGTTAGTCTGATCATCCCCTTCATGCTCCTGATCAGGAAACCCTGGATTGCCAGGAGTATCCAGATCCTGCTACTGCTAGGGGCACTTGAATGGATCCGCTCTATGTTCGGATATATCAGTGTTCGAAAGGAGATCGGGGAAGATTGGGGAAGGCTCGCAATCATCCTGCTTACCGTTGCTCTGCTAACAGCCTGTTCAGGGCTTGTATTTCGTGGCAAATCTCTGAAGAAGAGATATCAGCTGGAAAAAGCAAGAATATGAAACGAGCAGTACTGCCTGGATTGGTACTGGGAGTCATGCTCTCAAGTTGTACCACTCAAACTGAACCTATAACCGAAGCTGAACAAGAAGAGATGAAGATAAATGTATACCAGGTATTTACCCGTCTGTTTGGGAATACCAACGACACTAACAAACCCTGGGGCACTTTGGAAGATAACGGGGTGGGCAAATTCAATGATTTTAGCGATGAGGCCCTGAACGCCATCAAAGATCTGGGAATAAGCCATATCTGGTATACCGGTGTGCTCCACCATGCCATGGTCACCGACTATTCGGCGATAGGAATTCCAGGCGATGATCCGGATGTAGTGAAAGGGCGGGCCGGTTCACCCTATTCGGTTAAAGACTATTACAATGTGAATCCAGATCTGGCCACAGATCCTGGCTTACGCATGGAAGAGTTCGAAGCCCTGATTGAACGTACCCACAAACACGACATGAAAGTGATCATCGATATTGTACCCAACCATGTGGCAAGGGTCTATCACTCTGTCACCAATCCTCCAGGGGTAGAAGATTTTGGAGCATCCGATGACCTCTCCAGGGAGTACCTTAAGGATAACAATTTCTATTACATCCCAGGCCAGCCATTCAGGGTGCCCGAATGGAGGGACGGCTTCCAGGTGTTGGGGGGTGAAAATCATCCCGGGGCAGATGGCTACTTCAATGAAAATCCGGCCAAATGGACCGGTAACGGATCACGAAGTCCACAACCCGATATGAATGATTGGTACGAAGCAGTAAAGATCAATTTCGGGGTAAATCCTGAGGGGGAAAATGATTTTGATGCCCTTCCCGCTGGCTATGAAAATAAACCCTACCATGTTCACCATGCCTACTGGAAAGATAAACAGGTCCCGGACTCCTGGGTAAAGTACAGGGATATTGCCCTCTACTGGCTGGATAAGGGTGTGGATGGTTTCCGTTACGATATGGCCGAGATGGTACCGGTGGAATTCTGGAGCTATATGAACAGTTCCATTAAAATGAGCAAACCAGATGCCTTTCTTCTGGCAGAGATTTATCAGCCCCATATCTACAGGGATTACATCCGGAAAGGGAAAATGGACTATCTCTACGACAAGGTCCAACTCTACGACAGCCTCAAGGCCATAATGCAGGGGCATGGCAGTACCGATGCCATTGTTCATATCCAGAATGAACTGGCCGACATTGAGCATCATATGCTGCACTTCCTGGAGAATCATGATGAGCAACGAATTGCCAGTCCGGACTTTGCAGGTGATGCTCGCTTAGGAATGCCCGCCATGGTAGTTTCTGCTACAATTGGAAGCTCCCCCACCATGCTCTATTTTGGACAGGATGTTGGTGAACCTGGCAGTGAAGAGCCTGGATTTGGCGCCCCAACTCGTACTTCCATATACGATTACATTGGCGTCCCGCACCACCAGCGTTGGATGAACGGAGGGAAATTTGATGGAGCAGGGCTTTCAAATTCGGAGAAGAATTTGCACGAATTTTATACCACACTTTTAAACTTCACCATGAGCAGCGAAGCTCTGATGGGTGATTACAAAGAGATCCACAGCTTCAACAGGGAACATACCATGTGGTACAACGATCGCGTTTTCTCTTTTGTACGCTGGGGGGGAGAGGAGCGTCTGATTATTGTTGTCAATTTTGATGCATCAGAAACCTTTGGTTTCGATCTCCAGCTACCCGGGGAGCTTATCAAGCTGTGGAACCTTCAGGAAGGCAAATATGCCCTTCGTGATCAGCTCTCCAGTGAAACGCTATCCCTGTCAGTCTCCCAGGAGGGAGCCTCAACAAGGATCGATCTTCAGCCACTTCAATCATTAATTCTTTCTATCCAATAATAAAACCGCTAAACATGAAATTTCACTTCATTATTCTGGCTACATCAGTACTCCTGATTGTTAGCGCCTGCAATCCTGCTCAGGACAAAGAATCAGCATCCGAACTTCCCAATGTGGTGATAATCTATGCCGACGACCTGGGATATGGAGATGTAAGTGCATATGGTGCAACTGAGATCTCCACTCCAAGTATTGACAGGCTGGCCCATGGGGGTGTACGTTTTACCAATGGCTACTCCTCATCTGCCACTTGCTCTCCCAGCAGGTACGCGCTGCTGACCGGTGTCTATCCCTGGCGGAACGAGAAGGCCAAGATCCTTGACGGAACTGCTCCTTTGCTCATTGGCACTGCTCAAATGACCCTTCCTAAACTGTTCAAAGAACAGGGCTATCATACGGGAATCGTGGGCAAATGGCACCTGGGTCTGGGAGATGGCCATGTGGACTGGAACAGGCAGATTGCACCCGGACCCAATGAAGTGGGTTTTGATTACGCCTATATTATGGCTGCTACTCAGGACCGTGTTCCCACCATATATATTGAGAATGGCCGTGTGGTCCGTTCCGATCCAAACGATCCCATCGAGATCTCTTACAAAGAGAATTTCCCGGGCGAGCCCACCGGTATGGATAATCCCGAACTCTTAAAAATGAAGTGGCACCACGGGCACTACAACACTGTTGTAAATGGGATTTCCCGCATAGGATTTATGAAGGGTGGTGCAGAAGCCCGGTGGGTGGATGAAAACATGGCCGACACCTTTCTTGTGAGAGCACAGAATTATATTGTGGAGCATAAGGATGAACCCTTCTTTCTCTACTACGCCCTGCAACAACCACATGTACCCAGAACACCTCATCCACGCTTTGTAGGTAAAACCGGCATGGGACCAAGAGGAGATGTGATAGCGGAAGCAGACTGGTGTATCGGTGAATTATTTAATACCCTGGAAAAGGAAGGCTTGCTGGAAAATACAATGATCATCCTCTCCAGCGACAATGGTCCGGTGCTCAATGATGGCTACTACGATGATGCTGTTGAGAAAGTTGGGACACATACCCCGGCAGGTCCCCTCAGGGGAGGGAAATACAGTCTTTTTGAAGCCGGAACCCGGGTCCCCTTTATAACATATTGGAAAGGGCAAATTAATCCTGCTGTCTCTGATGCCATTGTATCCCAGGTGGATCTCTTCTCTTCCCTCTCCGCCCTGATCGGAAGCGAAACCAGAACCGGGGACAGCGAGGAGCTATTAAAAGTCTTCATGGGTGAGAAAGATCAGGGAAGAAGTGAGCTTGTTATGGAGGCCACTGGCAGAACAGCATTTCGCAAAGGGGACTGGGTACTCATTCCTCCCTACAAGGGCCCTGCTCTCTCCAAAAATGTCAATATAGAAATAGGGAATGCTCCTGACTACCAGCTCTATAATCTGAAGGAAGATGTGGGAGAACAAACCAATCTGGCGACAGGTAATCCGGATAAACTAGAGGAGATGATTGCAGACTATGAAGCAATCAGGGGACAAAGCGAAGAGATTAGTGGAGAATTGGAGCTAAAATGAAATCTGCTTTATTGCAATACCGTTACGACTGATCTGGCTGGTAGAATCACAGCATTCAATGGCTGAGTTGTGAATCCCATATTATGATCTTTATCCGTGGTGTAGGTGCTGACTTTTACATCCTCACCCATATGCGCATCCAGGCATTCCTCAGATAGATTAACAAAGACATATACAAGTTTTTCCTCCTCCGGATCTTTGTATGCAGAAACCAGCACTCCGTTTTTGGGTGACTGTTCTTCTGCGAGCTCACATTTAATCCGTATCATACCGGGACGGACAAAGCGGGAATAGTTCCCCAGCACCCAGAGCAGTTTACTCTCTCTGACCTCACCGTCATGTTGAAGGCTTTCTACCTGTCCCCCCATTTTGCCGGTCTCCCCGTCGGAGCCATCATCCAGGTATACCAGACCATCTTTAAAATCAACCTGGGTAATTGCTGTCCACCACTGCCATGATTTTGCATTGGTTAGCACCATATCATGATGGATAATCCGCGCTACATATAAGGCAGTATTCATACCAAGGTCCCTTCCTCCTCCACCTCCCAATTCATCATTCTCCTGAAGGATGCAGTATTCGCTCATCCAGTATCCCAGATCAGGGTTGGCCATTTTCAGCATCATATTAACCAGACTCCTGTTTGTCACCTGCTCATCCAGGGGCCATACCGAATGATAGCTATGAGCCGAAATGGTAAGTTCTACATTGCTTAAGTCGCCGATATAGTAGGGGGAATCCGGATTGAAAAAGAACTGTGCCTGGTCGTCCTGACCATGGGCTGGCATTCCCAGCTTACTCATATCCATGGCAGCATGACCAATAGTTCCGGCTTCAGTAATGACAATTTGAGTAAGCAGATTTCTGGATGCCAATTCAGCTGACAGATAACGTGTCAGGGCATAAATCTCCTCGTTCAGAGCGGGAGTCCCCTCCTGACTATGTCCATCCCACTCCCACTGGGGTTCATTTACCGGGCTCAGGTAGTTAAAAAATATACCCTCCTCATTGAAGTGTTCCACTACATCTGCCATGTACCTGGCATAATCATCCATGTACCCGGACTTGAGATTCAAATGAATCACACCCCTGGGAGCAAAGCCCTTACCGTTAGCTGTATAGTGCACCGGGGGAGAGTTTGAAAAGGCGAGGAGTTTTTCCACACCCCTCTCCTTTGCAGCCTCAAGGAACCAGCGCTGACCTTCTTGTTTGTTCCAGTTATATGTGCCATCTGCATTGAGAAAACATTCTCCGCGACGCCAGGGATTATCACTGGAGCCTATCTCCGAACTATCTCCCTGCTCAGCTGTGCCTGCTGAAAGATAAAAACGCCAGAGAGAGAGTCCTATTCCCCTGGGATTGCCATCTTTATCAAACTCCTGACTGAACAGCAAATCGGCAATTTGATTCCTTTTATCAATGGGCCAGTAGGTTCCGACAAATTGGGCTCGCCAGGCATCGGAGGCACCGAAACCATCGATATGCTGAAAGGTATGCTCAGGATTTGTTTTTACCTGTAGAGTAGCAATGTCCTGGGCATATATCAGATTCCCCGGAAAAAATAATAGAAGAAAGAGTAATAATTTACTCCTCATGTATAACCAGGTTTCTGAACCTTCCGGAGGAACCGTTTCCAACCCAGAGTCCAATCTTGTCAGATTCAAGGGATGTTAGTCGTTCTACCTTCAAAACCGGCTCGGTCTTTCCTTCCAGCATTACTTCCACACTCGTCCCTGAGATCTTAATAATGGCTTTGAACCAGTCATCGGGATCGGGAGGGGCCTGAATCTCATTCTCAAACTCCATAGTCCGCTCCTCCCTGAGCTTATACCAGGTATACTCGGGATGGTTCACATACTGGACCATATGATCTTTCCGGGCCTGCTCTGTTGCCACAAAATTAAAAGGCCGAAAGTAGATGGCCTCAAAGGTCTCCTCATCCTGGATATTAAAGGCAAGACCGATAAAGCTCCGGCCCGGATTGTTTTCCCCCAGAAGCTCCACTTCAATGCTTCCGGTTTCAAAGACAAGATCCTTCAAAACAGCCAGTCCATCACCTTCAGCTGCATTCATCTCCACAGCTCCGGGAGATTTATCATAAATAGAGAGGGTACGGTTCACAGCATTAATCTGCTGCTCCTGAAAGGCTGTTGCCAGATTCATCTTCTGCTGACCAAAAGAGAGCATGGACACGCAAAAGAATACAAATACGGAACTAAAGATTCGAAGTCTCATTGTCACAGATCACTAATTTGCTTGCTAAGTTTTTCCAGAAAATATATTTCTGCCCAGAACTGCCAGTCAAAGTTAATACTCTGGTTGGCCATATGGTAGTGGTGATCCTGGTCCAGTATGTAGCCTTCCGGCTTATTTAGAATTCGGGTCCGACCATAGACCTCCTCGAACTCT
>Ga0209633_10005262_pt1 | contig 11411 bp, 10 predicted proteins | sample Cruoilmetagenom1_FD_187290 | JGI IMG/M metagenome (GOLD analysis project Ga0209633, IMG submission 187290) | Oil polluted marine microbial communities from Coal Oil Point, Santa Barbara, California, USA - Sample 1 (SPAdes) (version 2) | ecosystem: Environmental > Aquatic > Marine > Oil seeps ... | reverse complement strand
GTTGCTGACAAGCGGATTATTTCAGGGCGTGTGCCTACTACGGTCATTATTTTTAAAGCAGATTTTTTCATATTAAAATATTTCTTGCGGTTTCTGTTTCTCGCTGAGTTATGCGGTGTTATGCGCGGAGTTTCGCGGAGTTTCTTTTTCTGAGTTTTGTGAAGTTTTATAAATTACTTACAATTCTGACTATTCCGTCTTTCATTGATGATACATTAAAATTCATTAGTAAGCCCAGTTTTTTACCGGATAGTTTTAAATAGGTTAATAATTGTTTATGATGTACATCTTTTAATGCTTCTACTGATTTAATTTCAACAATAACAAGATTATTTATCATCAAATCAATTCGATATCCGACATCCATTTTTATTGTATCATAAATCATCGGAAGCCCTAATTGGTTTTGTACTTCATAACCATCTTTTTTAAGTTGATGCGTAAGTGCAGCTTCGTATGATGATTCCAATAAACCGGGACCTAATGCTGTATGCACTTTAAAAGCTGCTCCTCTGATGGCATATGATAAATCATTTTCAATCATGTAATATTTTAAACCACAGCGTGGATGTTTTTATATAATATTCTGCGTTACTTTGCGTATAACTCTGCGAAACTCTGCGAGAAACTTACACTTTCTCAAAATAAGTATCTCCGTCATCCGGATTATAGTGTTCATTGATCCAAAAAACAGTAAATAAGTCTTCATCTCCGATATTTGTTATATTATGGGTGTACCAAATCGGCATATCAACAAATGAGGGCTTATTTCCGTCCAATTCAAAACGAAGCACTTTCTTTGTGCCTATTTTTCGCAGTTCTATTCTTGCTTTCCCTTTAATTACGGCAAATCGCTCTGCTTTACGCGTGTGATAATGATTGCCTCTTGTAATTCCGGGAACGGTAGTCGAAAAACTGACTTGACCGCCGCTGTTCAATTTAATTGTTTCAACAAAAGAACCTCTGTCATCGGAATGTTTCGTTAAATGAAACGGAAAAAATTCTTCATGCTCAATATAACATAGAAACGTATTAAACAAATTCTTTTCAAATTCATTATCTAAATTCGGAATTATTCCTTTTTTGAAATAATTTTCTTTATAAGATTCTAAGAGACTTAAAACTTTTGACACTTTTATTGTTACACTGTGTTTCACTGTGAAACTACTCGGTGTAACACTGTGACCGTCTATTTGTTTCCAAAACTCCTTAAGCAATTCTCCTACATAGATTAGTTTCACCTCGCCGTCAACATCAATTTTCGGTTGTTCTCGGTGAGTCAATTGATGACAAAATGTAGCAATAAAAGAATTATAATACGGATTTCCGAAAGGACCGAAAACATTCGGAATCACAAAGCCTGTAAACGGTGCATTATTTCTTTCGGCCCATTGTTCCAGTAAGTATCGACCGTCTTTTTTAGATTTTCCGTATAGATTATCTCTGTCTTCTTGGGTAGAAGACGAAAATAAAATATGTGGTGTTGACTCCGTAACTTCACAAGCCTTAATAAGCTGATTTACAAGTTGAATATTGGTGTCATAAATAATTTGCGGATTTCCGTGACGATTCATAGCAGCCAGATGAACGATAACATCACAAGATTTTACAAACTCACTTAACTTCGATTCATCTCGAAAGTAGTCATCTTGAAACGGAATACGCTCGACGGTTTCTTGTAAGCCGAGGAAATTAAACAGATGTGTACCCACAAAGCCTGCTTGACCGGTTATTCCTATTCTCATATTTTTTATTTCACGGTGTTTCTCAGTGTAAACTCAGTGTTACACTGTGGAATTATTATAAAATAAGTCAAAACTTGTACTGAATGAACCTTATAAGCAGAATCAAGTATTTTGTGTGTGATGTTATTTATTTCCATGTTATTTCACTGTGTTTCTCAGTGTAAACTCAGTGTTACACTGTGGAATAATTATAAAATAAGTCGTTTAATACCGTTCTTTAAACTTTTAGTATGAAAATTCAACAAAAGTCCAACTTTACTTTTAGATAATTTCAAATAAGTCAAAACTTGTGCTGTATGAACATCAGTAAAAGCTTCAACGGTTTTCAGTTCAATAACAACTTTATTCTCTACTAATATGTCAATTCTATACCCGGTCTCAAGATAAACCTCCTCATAAATCAAAGGCAATGCTTTTTCAACTTCAATTTTAAGACCTTTCTTTCTTAATTCATAAGCTAAACATGCTTGATATGCCGACTCCAAAAGTCCGGGTCCAAGTGCTGAATGAACCTTATAAGCAGAATCGAGTATTTCGTGTGTGATGTTATTTATTTCCATATTATTTCACTGTGTTCCTCTGTGTATACTTTGTGTTACACTGAGACACTACTCCACATCTCTTCTGATTTCCGGAAGTTTCAATAACAGTTTTTTCATTTCTTCAACATCCAACTGATGTGTATTATGAGAATGGTATTCTTCTCCTTCAGACACATGCTCCTTTCCTACCGAAAAATATTTTTGATAGTTAAGATCACGATTATCCGAAGGCACACGATAATAAGCGTCCATATCAACAGCTCTTACCATTTCTTCTCTGTTAACCAAAGTCTCGTATAATTTTTCTCCGTGGCGCGTACCGATAATATTTATAGGAACATCCGAATTGTATAAGTCTTTCAGAGCAAGTGCAAGAGTTTTAATCGTTGCTGACGGTGCTTTTTGCACAAATAAATCACCCGGTTTACCGTTCAGGAATGCATACCACACCAAATCCACAGCATCTTCAAGCGTCATCATAAAACGTGTCATTTCCGGGTCAGTTATGGTAATCGCTTCTCCTTTTTTAATTTGCTCAACAAATAACGGAATCACGGAACCTCTGCTGGCCATCACATTACCGTATCGCGTACCGCATAAGACCGTATTCTCTTCATCTCTGGATTTTGCTACCATCACTTTTTCCATCATTGCTTTGGATATTCCCATTGCATTAATCGGATAGCAGGCTTTATCCGTACTGAGTATGACAACATTTTTTACTTCATATCGAATGGCAGCTTCCAAAACATTTTCCGTTCCTAAAATATTTGTTTTCACGGCTTCTACAGGAAAAAACTCACAAGAAGGCACTTGTTTTAAAGCAGCTGCATGAAAAATATAATCCGCACCTTTTACGGCAGTCTCCACAGACCTTTGATCTCTTACATCGCCGATATAGAATTTAACTTTCGGGTTATTTATTTTTTTTCGTAAATCATCTTGTTTTTTTTCATCCCTGCTGAAAATTCTTATTTCCGAAAACGCATCTGTATTCAAAAATCTGTTAAGAACAGCATTGCCGAAAGAACCGGTTCCTCCGGTAATCAGTAAAGTTTTATTTTTAAATGTATTTATTTTTTTTTGCACAATTATTTATTTTTTAAAGATTTATAATACCATTCGCAAGCTTCTTTAAATCCTTGTTCGGCATTATATTTCGGTTTGTATTCTAATACGGCTTTTGCTTTTTCAACGGAAGCAAGCGAATGCGGTATATCGCCTTGTCGCTTTTCACCGATTATATAATTTACCTTTAATATTTCCTTATCAAATCTAGATAAATTTGTTTTTAAAGCCTCAAACAGTTCAAATAATGTGGTATTTTTTCCGTAAGCAACATTAAAAACATCATATATTTCTTTAGTTTTCTGAGTTTTTTTGTTTGAATTTGCTTGAGCAAAATATTTATTCAATTCTGATAGTATATTTTCCTTAGGTGTTATTGCAGCAAGTTCATTTGCTTGTATCACGTTTTCAACATAAGTAAAATCTCTGCTGTAAGTTCCGTCTCCGTTTATAATCGGCGATTCATAGTTAATTAATTTTTTCACCCATAAAGGAATGACTGCTGCATAAGCTCCGTTCGGGTCTTGGCGTTTGCCGAAAACATTAAAGTATCTTAAGCCGATTGTTTCCATACCGTAAAGCTCACTGTAAACTTTAGCAAAATATTCATTTACAACTTTTGTTATCGCATACGGGCTAAGCGGTCGCCCGATGTTTTCTTCAATTTTAGGTAAAGCTTGTGAGTCACCGTATGTAGAAGAGCTGGCAGCATAGATAAAACGTTTTACCCCTTCATCGCGTGCAGCGGTAAGCATGTTTAAAAAACCGTCAATATTCACTAAATTTGTGGTCACGGGATCTTTAATACTTCGAGGAACAGAACCTAAAGCCGCTTCATGAAAAACATATTCACAGTCGCGTACAGCCAGTTTACAAATATCCAAATGCCGGATATCACCTTCAACAAATTGAAAATTAGGGTTATCCGTAAATATCGAAATGTTCTTTTTATGTCCGGTGCTCAAATCATCGAGGCAGATGACTTCGTTATTATTTTTCAGAAAGTGTTCTATAAGGTTACTTCCGATAAACCCTGCACCGCCTGTTATTAAGATTTTTGAGTTTTTTAATTGTCTATTCACTTTTTTTTATCAATGTATTTTTAGTGTTTCTTATATATAAATTACTGAATCATAAATACCTGCAAAAGGTTGTAAAGGCAGTTCGACATTCAAAATTCAGTATTAAACATTTGATATATTGCTGATTATGTTTTATCTTGAATAATAAAGTTTTGTTATCTGCAATTATATTTTTTTACTGTATGACTTCCCAATATCCTGTTTTTTTACTGCCAACACGTTTTATAATGTTTTTTTCCTGAAGTAAATATAAGTCTCTTTTGATTGTTTTATCTGATACATTATATATTTCTGCCAAATCCTTTTGATTAATATTTTTATTTGATAAAATATCTTTAATTATGTCTTTTTGCCTATCATTTAAAGGGACATTTAAAGGGACATTTAAAGGGACATTTAAAGGGACATCTAAAGGGACATCTAACTTTTCTTTAAATAAAGTTACTTTAAAACCATTAAATACTTCTTCAAATTTAGGAGGTATAACTCCATAATTCTTACAAATATTGAGTATCCTTTTTATGCCTGTACCATATTTTTCTATTATTCCTGTTTCTTTAAAGGCTTTAGCGATTAACTTATTTCTTGTTTGAGAGCTGTAATTATCTGTCAGTAAATTTTCTATTGTTATTCCGCCAAAGAGCTTTCCTTTATTAAAAAATTCTATTTTATGATCATAAATTTTAATAATACTTCCGCTACTGTCTCTATAATCACGATGGACTATCATATTTACAACAATCTCTCTGATAGCATCAAGTGGGTAATCAAATCGCTCTTCATGTTGTGCCTCGCCTGTTATAATAAATTCTATCATTAAATGTTTTCGGATAAAAGCAATTGACTCATTAAGAGCTGTAAACAAATCAGTTTCTATAGAAATACTGTCAATTATAGTTATTTCACTTTTAAAACGTCCTATCTGAATATCGCTGATTAAGCAATTATCTTTAACAAATAATAAATAAGCACCTAATGTTAGTTTATTATTTCTGAGAATTTCTAATTTTGAAAGAAAATCATAAGGTTGTTGATTTATTTTTAGTTGTTGATTCTTTTCTATTTCAGAAATAAATTTTTCAACTTTTTCTTTTGATATATCTTCAAGTGAATGGTTAGGATCAGTATAAAAATCCCAACTACTGTTAATTGTTTTTAAATATTCCTCAGAAATTTCAGTCAAACCCATTTGATGATTTGAGTTTTTTACTCGTTTAAAATACTTACCTTTAGCTGAAATAGGTTTAACCGGAAATTCATTTACTTTAATATGTGCAATTGTTTTATTTTCTGTTTCAATTAATTCTATGTCAGGAAAAACAGAAGGTTGCGTTGTCAGTTTTATTTGATTATTCCAATTTTGCAGAGTTTCGCTATCAGTTGTTATACCTTTAATTTCTTTTTTATCAGTAACGCCTATATAAATACTTCCCCCTTTTGTGTTCGCAAAAGCCACAACAGTTTCGATAACTTGCTTATTGAATGCCTCTTTAAATTCAATTTGCTCGTTTTCGCCTTGTGTGATTATATTTCGGAGTTCTTTATTCATTTTACAATTCCCCTTTATCTGACTTTATCACTGCCTATTCGTTTTTCAATCTTTTAATCATTTCAATTGCATCAATATTAATTTCAGAAAAAGCAAACCATTTTTTACCGAGGTCTTTTAATGAAGCTCCGATATGATAAACGGTTTTGTTGTCAATAATCAAAAACCGATCGTGTGATTTTTTGAAAGTTTTTATACTGATTTTAGGATATTGAGTGTTAAACTTTTCCGAATCTAGTTTTAATTGCTTTGATATTTCAGCAGTATATATTGTTGCCTCAACAGCTTGTTCTCGTTTTGAAAGCATTAATAGTACATTTTCGTCTATGTAATTATCTATTAATACAATTGAGCTCTTTGCTGTTTTAATAATATCAGCAATAAATTTGTAAGCATCAAAAATTTGTCCGTTGTAAAATATCCCTTCTTTTGGTGCTAATGCTTTATCTTCTAAAGCATTTAGTATTTTATCAAGTTTGTTATCGGTCTTCCCTTGTTTGATATCAATAGAAATTTGTTTTTGTTCAAGGTTATTAATCCTTTGAAATATGTTTTCATTATACAAAATGAATTTTCTCATACTAACAAAGGCATTTATTATTTTAATACTTACTTCAATAGCCGTTTTACTTCTCAAGATTGCAGAAAGCATAGAAACGCCTTGTTCTGTAAAGGCTAATGGAGGTTTTCGCAATCCCATTATTTCTTTATTGGATGTCGCAATTTGCGATTTCCAATTATTCATCTCCTCTTTAGTAAGTTGAAACATGAATTCGTCAGGGAATCTTTCAATATTTCTTTTAACCTGTTCGTTTAATCTACGAGTTTCTACACCATACATTTTTGCTAAATCTCGGTCAATCATGACCTGTATATTTCGTATTGTGTAAATATTCTCTTGAATATTGGCGGCTATATGCAATTCTTTACTCATATTATTCTATCGTAATTTTACAATGCATTTTTTCAGATTGCCGGCTATATAACACTAATCGAAATATTCACCACTCTATCAGCAAGCCATTAAAAATTGTGTCCCTCGTTTGGTATTTACACGATAACCAACTGAAATAATAACATCTAAATTATAATATTTTGTTTTATATTTTTGGACACCGTCAGCACCCATATGTTCCAAAACGGAACACGTGTTATTTTCGTCTAACTCTCTTGATTTATAAATATTTATTAAATGTTTTGTTATAGCAGGCCGTTTTACGCCAAATAACTCTGCAATTTGTGCTTGTTTTAACCAAACCGTCTCATTTTCAAAGCGTACTTCAATATGTACAGATTGATTATCTGCCTGATATAGTATTATTTCGTTATTGTCCATGTTTTTTAAACAATTATATTCTGCTTAGCTTGGTTCATTTTTTTACCCCCTACCACTTATTACTCAATTTAGTATTCCCGAGTATTAACTTTAAAACTCGCCAAGAGGTGTTTTTAATTGTATAAGCGTCTGCAATCGTATATAAATAACAGTCAGTATTAATTATTCATTGTTAATTATTCATTATTCATTGTTAATTATTAATTATTCATTATTCATTGTTAATTATTCATTATTCATTGTTAATTATTCATTTTTCATTATTCAATCTTTCATTCTCCCGAAACACAGCTTCGCCCTCTCAGTCCCGGAATCGGTCTTCCCGTTAATCCTATTTTAAATTTAAATCAAATTCTGTTAAACAGATTTCAATTCTGATGCCGGCACTTTTACTAATAATGAATAGCCGATATTTTCAATTCGTAATAACAAATAATTCTTTCCGGAATAAGACACGATTTCTCCTCTTATGCCTTGCAAAGCACCGTATGCTACCTCAACTTGCTGTCCTATTTCGAAGCTTTCGGAACTTAGGGTAAAATCAATACGGTGTTCTAAAATCTTCTTTACGGCTTCAATTTGTTCATCCGGCACAGGCGATGCTTTCCCTCCGAAACTTACATATTTAACGGCCCCGGTCGTATTTATTGCCTTGTAATATTCTTCTTCGCTGACATTTACAAATATATACGACTTAAATAAAGCTTCTTCAACTTTCTTTTTTCTGTCGCTCCATTGTTTTACGGTTGTTATAAGCGGGCAGTAATTGGTGATTCCTTTTTTACTCAGTTCGAGAGCAAGTTTTTTTTCATGTCTCGGTTTTGTATAAACGGCATACCATTTATATGTTAAATCAGCTGACATCAGGATTTAAACTTCTTTATTTTCTTTTTAAAAAGATTTAAAGTCCGACCCTCTTTTTCTTCCTGTTTGAAATAATCATTTCCGTAGCCGTAGCCGTAACCGTAGCCGTATTCGTAACCGTAGCCGTATATTCTTGATTTTTTTATACCGTTAAAAATGATTCCCGTTTTCTTTTTTTCTTCTTCTTGAAGCTCACTTAAAATAACCGAAAGGGCCTTTTTCTTTGAGTAATTTTGTCGTGAAACAAAAATATTTGTATCGCTGTATTTTGCAAGCATAACGGCATCGGCAACAATACCCAGCGGAGGCGAATCGATGATGACGGTATCGTATTCCGATTTCAAAAAATCAAAAAGGTCTTCGGCCTGTTTTGAGGCAATTAATTCAACCGGATTAGGCGGAATGGGTCCTGCAAATATAATATCCAAATTTTCAATCTCCGATTTATAGATAATTTCTTCTTTTGTTGAATGTTTAATTAAGTATGTTGATAAACCGTATGAATTATCCGTATCAAAATAATCTTGAATTTTCGGTAATCTCAGATCAAAACTTAAAAGACAGGTTTTTCTATTAAAAGAAGCAAAAACAGAAGCCAGATTCAAAGCAATAAAAGTTTTCCCTTCTTTGGGCATGACTGATGTAACCAGAATAACATTTTTCTTTTTCCCCTGAAGAATATATTGTAAATTTGTGTACACCGAACGTAATGATTCTGATATTGAAGATTTCGGATAGTCAACAAATACTTTAACGTTCGGTTTTTTAAATTGAATAATACCGCCGATAAGAGGGATGGAAGTAATGTCTTCAATATCTTTTTTCTCCATAATTCGGTCGTTCAATAAATCTCTGATATAGATTCCGGCAACCGGAATAAACAATCCGATTAATAAAGCAATTAAATAAATGATACTGTAACTTAATGATTTTTTTTCGTACTGATCAACTCGGGCTTTATCAATTATTTCGGCATCGGGAACATTGGCTGCTTCGGAAATTTGTGATTCGGCTCTTTTTTGAAGCAAAAATGTATAGATTGCATCATTTAATTTGAATTTTCGTTCAAACCCGAATAACATTTGCTGGGTGTGCGGCAGTTTTCCGGCTTCTCTGTCAAGGACATTTATTCTGTTTTCAATTTCACCGATCGAAATATCCGTTGCATTGATTATATTTCCTAAATTAGCAACAATCAACTTCTTTGAATTTTGAATTTTCTGTTCAATATTCATAATTGCAAACGATTTTTCAGAGGTATTTGCCGTCAGGGCATTCTTTTTGGAAGAAAGAGCAATCATTTCATCAACCAGCTTATTCAGCAAAGGATCGTTTATGCCCATGGTTGAAGGTGCCAATAAGTCATCGTATTTTATATTTTCATTGATTGATTTTAACAAATAATTATAGTATTTATTTTTTGATAAAAGGACGGCTTTTTCTTTTTGTAAGTCAGAAAGTCGTTCAAATAAATTCTCAGCTTGCGAGCTGACATCCATTACTTTGTTCGTACTTTTAAACTTTTGCAAACTGTTTTCGGCAAATTTCAATGAATCCGAAATATCATATAATTGGCTGTCAATAAAAGCAATGGTATTCTTAGCTGTTTTATTTTTTTTATCCAGATTTCTATAGATATAAACCTCCGATAATGCATTTAAGAAGTCCGTAATTTTACTGATGTTATTCCCTTTCAGAGATAATTTTAAAACATCTACGTCTTTTTCAAGAGGTTCAACGGTTAATCCCTTTTTATAAGCCAGCGCCTGTTCGTTTAAATTATTAAATACAAATGTGTAAATCGTGTTTTTGTATTCCTTATCGTCATAAAAATGCGTAAAATCAAAGTCCGGATTTTTTATAATACGAAAGCCGTAATTTGCATTTTTAACAGAATCTCCGAAACGATCTGTTTCCGAAAGTGAAACAGTCTTTACGAATCCGAAATTTTCATCTGTTGCAAATGAATATAAAGCAACATCTTCAGCTTCACATTTTAATTTGAATGTATTTTCAGACATAAATTGCAATTCAAATTCTGCTCCGGTCGGTTGAGGAATCAGTGAATCATATTTAACAATAAACGGTGTTGACTTGTAGAGTTCGTTTTGAGAATAGCGATTTTGAATGTAATAAGAAACGGAAAAATCAAGTTGTTTTACGGTTTCTCTGATCACGGAATACGATTGAATAATTGTTTTTTCGTTTATAATGTCTTTACTTCTTCCTCCGAATAAATCCGTATCGCCAAACGGGTTGTCCGCCAATAAAGAAGCTTTTTCTTTTTTTATTAAAAGTGTTGCATTTACCTGATAAACAGAAGTTGTAAAGCGTGTATACAGGTATGCTCCGGCAACGGCAAGCACGGCAGTGATTACGAAAATATACCAATATTTTAATAATCGGAAGAAGAATGATACAAAATCAAAATTATCTTCTTGAATAATGATGTTTTTATTTTCCAAGATGTTTATTTTATTATGGTTTATGTAAGTAGGTTAAGATTACAAGAATCGAAGTCGTTGTTGATAAAACAACCGACAGTGATGAAAAAAACGGGAACGTACTTTTGTCCCAAAAAGCTGCATTTAATTGTTCAACATAAATAATATCATTAGGCATTAAATAAAAAGATTCATCTTCAAGAATCTTATTATCTGTTAAATCAATATGCTGCAAGTCTTTTTTGTCTCCGATTTTTCTTACCAGTTTTAAATTAGTTCTGTTTGCATATTTTGTCAGATCACCCGCTAAACCGAGTAAATCAAAAACCGTTATTTTATCATCAAAATTAATCAAATACCTGCCGGGTCGGTTAACTTCTCCCAATATTGTAATATAGGCATCAGCCAATCTTATCTGAACATTGATTTGTTTAAAATACTTGCTTATTGAATAAGAAACCGAATCCTTTATTTGTTCAAGGTTCAAATCTTTTACATAGAGTTCTCCGACTTGCGGAATATCAACATAACCTTCATTATTAACATTATAGATATCCTTATATTTCCTTTCGGATTCATTCTGCGAATTGACTCTTTGTGTAGCAGGTTCTAATACTAATGCAGTTTCGGGATCCAAACTTGAAAGTTTAATATATAAATTATCTCCCGGGCGAATTTTATATTGCGGGATATTTACGGAATCAGTTGTTGCAATATTGTCCGATTTCTCTTGAAGGTAATTGATTTTCTTCGTTGTAATGCACCAAGACAGACTGAATAT
>Ga0209633_10005261_pt1 | contig 11413 bp, 10 predicted proteins | sample Cruoilmetagenom1_FD_187290 | JGI IMG/M metagenome (GOLD analysis project Ga0209633, IMG submission 187290) | Oil polluted marine microbial communities from Coal Oil Point, Santa Barbara, California, USA - Sample 1 (SPAdes) (version 2) | ecosystem: Environmental > Aquatic > Marine > Oil seeps ... | reverse complement strand
GGGTGTTTGCGATACTACATCCATATTCTGTGCACGATGGCGTAGGTAATGATCCATTAACACCATGGCCAGCATGGCCTCGGCAATCGGGGTCGCGCGTATACCGACACAGGGATCGTGACGGCCCTTGGTCACCACCTGCTGGGACTCACCTTGCAGGTTAACACTCTGTCCTTCCAGACGCAGACTTGAGGTTGGCTTGAGGGCCATGCTCACCACAATGTCCTGTCCCGATGAAATACCGCCGAGCACCCCACCGGCATGATTGGAACGAAAACCCTGCGGGGTGATTTCATCACGATGTTCAGTCCCCTTTTGTTCGACACAAGTAAATCCAGCCCCGACCTCCACACCCTTGACCGCGTTGATACTCATCATGGCATGGGCAATATCGGCATCGAGGCGATCGAAGATCGGTTCGCCCAGCCCCGGTGGGACTCCGGTCGCCTCGACATTGATACGGGCGCCAATTGAATTGCCCTCTTTTCGCAAGGCATCCATATAATCTTCCAGTTCACTGATTTTACTCGCATCAGGAAAGAAAAAAGGATTTTGTTCAACGGCCGCCCAATCAAACTGCTCATATTTGATTGGACCCAACTGGGCCATAAAACCACGAATCTCAATACCGAGTCTTTGTTTGAGATATTTTTTGGCAATCGCACCGGCCGCCACACGCATGGCGGTTTCACGGGCCGAGGAACGCCCTCCCCCTCGATAATCACGTACACCGTATTTTTGCTGATAGGTGTAATCGGCATGACCGGGACGAAAACGGTCCATGATCTCGGAGTAGTCTTTCGAACGTTGATCGGTATTGTGGATAATCAGCCCGATGGGGGTGCCGGTGGTCTTGCCTTCAAATACACCGGACAAAATCTGCACCTCATCGGCCTCACGCCGCTGGGTGGTATGTCGGGTCTTGCCGGGTTTGCGTCGATCCAGGTCTTGCTGCAGATCCTGTTCACTGATTTCCAGGCCGGGAGGACAGCCGTCCACGATACAACCGATGGCCGGTCCATGGCTTTCACCAAAACCGGTTACCGCAAAGAGTTTTCCAAATGTATTTCCTGACATGGGGGCCTACTTGTACAAAATTGGATGTAATGTATTCTCTAAGCGACTATTGTACTGAAAACTTGCCGTCAAATTGACAAGTTTTTCGAATAATTTCAGTATATTGGAAAACAAAAATATAACCTAGTAAACTACTCTGTTGTTGCTTATTTTTTTAAGGCAATTTTCCAGTGTGCCGCTATAGTTACTATACAAATAGTGTCTATATAAAGAATATAACTATTTTTATCACCTTTGAATTTACTGCCCATGTGAATTGAAGAAGTTTCCTACAATCTGTGGGGATATGAGAACAGCTATGAGTTTTATGTTTTTAAACCGAATCATCCACAAAGCCGCCGAAACAAAATATCTGATATCTTTTGGGTTTGCGCTATCTTTTGGCTTGTTTATATTAGTCATCCTGCTGGGCCTGCAACAAATAGATCGCACACACGAACGCATCCAGTCGATTGTCGACAAGCATAATGTCAAGACCGGTCTCATCACGCAAATGAAGTGGGCCGCACGGGAAAGAAGCCTCAATCTTTATCACATGGTGGGTATTGAGGATGCTTTTGAACGTGATGACATATTTATGGAATACCACACCCATGCAGCCGAGTTTGTTCAGGCCCGTAGTCATCTGCTCACAATGAACCTTAGCAGGGAAGAGAAGCAGCTACTTGATGCCCAGGCGCAGTACGCCCGTGCTACTGTCCCGGTGCAGGACTATATTATTGACCTGATGAATGATGACCAAATTGACAAGGCCTATTCCTTGCTCGTTAATACCGCCGTTCCCTATCAGAACAAGATGATAGATACCTTACACCAATTATCCCGCATGCAACAGAGATATGCCAAGGACCTTGCCATACAAAGTGAATTCAGAGTTAACGAGTCCAGCACAATCATTCTAATGCTAAGTTTTTTTGCATTAACCCTGAGTATCGTTATTGCAGTCAATGTTACACGCCGCGCGCTGAACTCGGAAAGAACCTTGCAAATTGAAAAAGATCTTGCCGATGTAACCCTGCAATCGATAGGTGATGCAGTTATCACAACGGATAGAGATAGCATAATTAGAGATATGAATGCGATCGCAGAGCAACTTACCGGCTGGAACAAAACATCTGCAATAGCATTAAAACTTTCAGAGATTTTCAATATTCAGTGCGACCACACTCAATGTCCTATAACAGATCCCTTAAGTGAGGCTATCCGCACCCAAGATATTGTCACGCCAGACAGGAATACCACCCTTGTAGGTAAAAACGAAATGGAATATGCCATTGAGTACACTGCAGCACCTATCAGCGACCTCAAGGGTAAGGTCGAAGGTGGTATTATTGTATTCCGCGATGTCACCCCGATGAGAACCATGGCCTACCAGTTATCGTATCAGGCAAGCCATGATGCGCTCACAGGGCTGCTTAATCGTCGTGAATTTGAGCTGCGGGTAGAACAGGCGATTGGGCATGCGCGCAGCGAGCAGCAAACACATGTTCTGTGCTACCTGGATCTGGATCAATTCAAGATAATCAATGATACCTGCGGCCATATTGCCGGTGACGAACTACTCAAACAGATTTCCACTCGCCTGAAAGATCAACTACGAGATAGTGATGTCATTGCCCGCTTAGGTGGAGATGAGTTTGGCATTCTTCTCGAAGGATGTTCAGTTGAAAAAGCAGAAAAAATCTCTAAAAATATTCTCTCTGTCGTCAAAGAAACCCGCTTTATTTGGGACAATAAATCCTTTGAGCTCGGTGTCAGTATCGGTGTTGTACCAATCAACAATATGACGGGGAATGTCTCTGAGGCACTAAGCGCTGCCGATACAGCCTGCTATGAAGCCAAAGATCAGGGGCGAAACCGTATCCACATTTATACAACAGATGATGATGATCTGGTCAAACGCCGGGGTGAAATGAACTGGGTACACCGCATCACCCATGCCCTGGATAACAACAAGTTTGTACTTTATTATCAGGAAATAGTGGCCATGACGTCCCACGAGTCAAAAACCCGATATTTTGAATTACTGGTTCGGATGAAAAATGACGATGGCAGCCTTGTGCCTCCTATGGCGTTTATTCCTGCTGCAGAACGTTACAATATGATGCCAATCATTGATAAAGTTGTTGTTGAGATGGCACTGAAGAAACTGAAGAAAATCTCTGACGGCGATACTGACGTTCATTTTTCGATCAACATATCAGGTCAATCACTCTCCACACCGAGCTTTCTTGAATTAGTCATTAGAACCATTGACGAAACCGGTGTCGATCCTGAGAAAATCATGTTCGAGATAACGGAAACGGCGGCTATTGCCAACCTGACTCGAGCTATTACCTTTATACAAACATTAAAAGGGCTTGGCTGTGAATTCGCACTGGATGACTTTGGCAGTGGCCTGTCATCTTTTGCCTACCTGAAAAACATCCCGGTAGATTACCTGAAAATTGATGGCTACTTTGTTCGCGATATAATTGATGACCCGACTGACGCCGCTTTTGTAACATCCATCAGTCAAATCGGTAAGGTCATGGGTATCAAGACCATCGCCGAATATGTCGAGAATGTCGAAATTCTGGAAAAACTGCGTTCAATTGGTGTCGGCTATGCACAGGGCTTCCACTTTGGCAAACCCAAAGCGCTCACAGAACTGGATGCCGAGTTAATGGATAAGGGCCGGAATTCAGCGGCCTAGGAGCCTGTCGGATTTAGGGAATCGACCGGTTTTTGCTCCTGCAAAACCGGCACTTCCGCCATCCATGGCGGTCGTAACAAGGGAAGCCATTTTGGCCAGATTTTTCGATTAAATGAGACGAATATTGAGCATATTTAACGACAAAATCGGGAAATCTGGCCAAAATGGCTTTTCCGCAGTAGATTCTTCCTAAGTCCGACAGGCTCCTAGATCACCTTGGAGAATCTTTTTTCGCCTGCTTCACGCAAATAGCGATCAAATACCATACATATATTTCTGATCAGAAACTTGCCGGCAGGCTGAACCTCAATCAAGCTATCTGTACATTTAACCAGCCCGTCCTGCTCCATTTGTTGCAGATCTTTCAACTCTGTCGCAAAGTAGTCTGCAAAACAAATTTTATATTCTGCCTCGACCTTGTTCATATCGAGTTTAAAGTGACATATCAACTGGGTGATCACATGGCGGCGTAATACATCATCATCATTCAGACCTATGCCGCGAAACATGGGCAAATGGCCACTGTCAATGCGCGCTTCATACTCATCCATGGTCTTTACATTCTGGCTATAGCTATTGCCAATTTTTGATACCGCTGTCACCCCCATGGCAATCAGGTCGCACTCGGCCTGGGTCGAATACCCCTGGAAGTTACGATACAAACTGCCATTTTGCTGGGCAATCGCCAGTTCATCATTGGGTTTGGCAAAGTGGTCCATCCCTATATAAACATAACCGGCATCGGTCAGACGCTGCACACACAATTGCAGGATAGCAAGCTTTTCTTCCGGCGGAGGCAACTCTTCGTCAATGATCTGCCGCTGTGTCTTGAACATTTGTGGCAAGTGGGCATAGTTAAAAACCGACAGACGATCCGGTGACATGGCGATCACTTTATCCAGTGTCTGTTCAAATGTGGTGACATTTTGTAAAGGCAGGCCATACATCAGGTCGATACTGATGGAATGGAAACCGGCTGCCCTGGCTGCGACCATTACCTCTTCGGTTTCGGCCTCGGATTGAATACGGTTAACGGCCTTTTGTACCCTGGGATCAAAATCCTGCACGCCCAGACTGAGGCGATTAAAGCCAAGCTCTCTTAACAGCTTAATGGTTGCCGTATCGGCTTCACGGGGATCGACTTCGATCGAATATTCACCACTGTCATCATCCAGCAATTTGAAATAACGGCCGGTCTCGGCCATAAGCTCACGCATTTCATCATGACTCAGAAAGGTGGGCGTCCCCCCACCCCAATGTAACTGGGTGACAATGCGTTGTTGATCAAACAAAGCCGCCTGCATGGTAATTTCCTGATACAGGCGTTGTAAATAGGGTGCTGCCCTTTTACGGTTCTTGGTAATAATTTTATTGCAGGCGCAATAGAAACAGACAGTATCACAAAAGGGTAAATGGAAATAGAGTGATAGAGGTTGGCCGTTGGCATTACTGTTGATAGCGTAATCTTTATACTCACGTTCGGCAAAACCTTCATGGAATTGCACAGCTGTGGGATAAGAGGTATAACGCGGTCCAGCCTTGTCGTAACGACGAATCAGTTCCGGATCAAAAATAATTTCAGACATATCACCTACTCTATACAACGCGAGTTAGCAGACTACTCATATCTTGAGCAAAACAATTTGATACTGATCAATTATTTTCAACTTCCAGGCCTTGCCTGTGGGTCAGGTTGATCAGGCGTAACAAGGGTTTAAAGGGAACCCATACATCAGGCGCCTTATTGACGACATCCATAAAATCCAGATCCTCATCGGCAAATTGATAAGAATCATCACTGAGGGAAGCGTACAGGGATTTGAGGTTGTTCTCCAGTTTTTCGGCCAGCCCCATGGCTCCGCCCATAAATTCTTCATCATATTCGATGGAACTGCGTAATTCTTCTGTATCGATCAGCGCCTGCTTAACCAGTTCGATATAGGCCTGCTGGGTTGAAGGTCTATCCATTGCCATATTATTACCTCTCTAAAAAATATTATTTAAAAACATGGTGGTAGGTCGCCAGTGTTTCGGCATCGAGCATAAAAACACCTTGCCCGCCATGTTCAAATTCCAGCCAGGTGAAGGGCACCTCGGGGAAACGCATCTGTAGCGCCTCCATACTATTGCCCACCTCGACGACCAGTATCCCGCCGGGATTGAGGTAATCACTGGCCTGGGCCAGCATGGGAATGACCAAATCCAGGCCATGCTCACCTGCGGTCAGACCCAATTCCGGTTCGTGGCGAAACTCTTCCGGCAGTCCGACCATGTCCTCGGCATCCACATAGGGCGGGTTGCTGACAATAATATCGTAGCGCCGTCCCTGCAAGGCCAAAAACAGATCCGATGGCAGCAATTCCAGCCGATCCTCCAGTTGATAATGGCTCCGGTTCAGTCCGGCGACCGCCAGGGCATCCTCCGAGATATCCGTGGCATCAACCCTCGCCTCGGGAAAGGCCAGTGCACAGGTGATGGCAATACAGCCACTGCCGGTGCCGATCTCCAGAATGTGCCTGACCGGCTGCTCACCCAGCCAGGGCTGAAAACCGTTCTCGATCAACTCGGCAATGGGCGAGCGAGGCACCAAGACCCGCTCATCGACATAAAAGGCCAACCCGGCAAACCAGGCCTCATTGATCAGGTAGGCCGCTGGTTTGCGCTCACTGATGCGCCGCTGATAGAGGTCAAGAACAGCCTCTTGTTCCTGCGTAGACAGCGGCTTTTCAACATCCACCCCATCATAATCGGGCCGCACGCCCAGGGCATAGGCCGTCAACCAGGCCGCCTCATCCAGGGCATTATCGGTACCATGGCCAAAATAAAGCCCGGCCTGCTCAAATTGACTGGCCCCCCACTCCACCACCTGGCGCAGGGTCATGTCTTGTTCAGGTAAGCTCAGGCTCATCGATTCAGGACGGCTTTTTGGCGTGCTTGGGGCGAAAGGCCTTGATGAAGTCTTCGTTCGTTTCCAGATATGGCCCCTCGATGAGGTCGATACAATACGGTACAGCCGGAAACACCGCATTCAGGCAATCGGCGATGGCCGAGGGTTTGCCGGGTAAATTAATGATCAACGTTCTGCCTCTAATTCCTGCCATTTGACGCGATAAGATGGCTGTTGCTACGAATTGCAGCGAAACGGTGCGCATTTGTTCACCGAAGCCATCGAGAATCTTGTCACACACCGCCTCGGTGGCCTCCGGCGTAATGTCCCGGGGCGCAGGGCCGGTGCCACCGGTAGTGACGATCAGGCAACAGCCTTCAACATCACTCAGTTCCCGCAAGACCGCTTCCACTTCAGGCTGTTCATCCGGTACGAGCCGATTTACGGCTTCCCAGTCATTGGCCAGGGCATTGTCCAGCCACTCACGCATCGCCGGGCCACCCAGATCTTCATAATCCCCCCGGCTGGCGCGGTCCGAGACCGTCACAAAACCAATGCGTATTGCTTGCTTATTCATCTCACCCCAGATCCTGAAAATTCAAACAGACAGGGATTTTAAATGATTTTGCGGGGGAATGAGGTGTTTAGCAGAAAATAAATAGACCTTGTGGAGCGGGTATTTATTTTAAGCAGATATTTGGCCAGGGCACTCTCACGAGGACAGCCATAGCATAGATAAAAAACCTCTGGTGGGTGATTTTCAGTTTGGATTTGTTTTCCAGACAGGGCGTATGCGTTTTTCCAAAAGCAATATGATTAGAACAAAAGAATTCGAAACTCAGAAAGACAAAACGAACTTTGGTGCTGTAAATATTTCTTTTGCACTACAATCAGCGGGGCCAGGAGTCGTTTCCGGTGTGGCCGAGGAATAGGCGCGCTTCACTACCGCCGCCACTACGCGGATGGAACGACATTTCCCAGCCCTGCGCCTGACAAAGCTGCCGCACGATTGCCAGACCGAGACCACTGCCACCCGTCATCAGATTACGAGATGCCTCAAGTCGATAGAAGGGGCGAAACACCGCTTCTCGCTCTTCCTCCGGGATCCCCGGCCCACGGTCTAGGATGCTAATCAAGGGGACGTCACCCTGCTTGCCTAATTGAATAGTGACGGGCTTGTTGTTGCCATAGTACAGCGCATTTTCGACCAGGTTACGCAACACCCTCAACAGACTTTGCTTCGGCAGCGGCCAGAGCCAACCCGTGTTCAGGGTATCATCGGCTTGAAATTCGATCCGGCAGTCACTCTCAGGGTGTTGACCCAACCATTCAGCCTCAACCTGTGCAGCCAAGGTCGATAGCAGCATAGACAGATCCTGCTCCTGCAAGCGCTCTTTGTTGTCAATACCGCGAGCAAGTAACAATGACTGCTCAAGGAGTTGTTCCATGTCCTCGACATCACTCTCAAAGCCGGAGCGGAGTGAAGCGTCAGTGGCATCGGGGTTGATTTCCAGAGCAAGACGTATGCGTGTCAGGGGGGTTCGAAGGTCATGAGAAATTCCAGCCAGAAGTGTCGTCCTGTTCTCCAACAATTCAGATACCGCTTGCGACATTCGGTTGAAATTGTGTGCCAGGGTAACAATCTCATCGGGGCCTTTATCCTCGAGGACAAGACTCTTTTCACCTTTGCCCACCACGGTCGTGGCTGCGGAAAGTAACGCAAGGGGACGAGAGAGACACAGTGCGATGATGAGCGCTGCACTGATCGCCAGAACTATAATCGCAATGACCATGGACAGAAGTACAACGGGAGGCCGGGCACCGATACGTTGTTTTGAAAAACCAAACCGCAGTGTCTGCTCACGTATCGATATATCGATCCATATCCACGCCGGGCGCTGCACATCGTTGCCAAGCGTAATTCTGCTCGTTCCAAGGCGCTTCTCCAACGCCTGCTGTAACAAGCGCTGATAGATATAGAATGGCAGTCGATCCGGTGCCTCGAGCGGGTGCTCAGCTTTGAGTAACCTGATGCCGTGCGCGCTAATCAATTCCAGCTCAAAGTCCGGACGGGTCTCGGGTGGCAATTCTGTCCAGGAGCGATCCATCGCTTCACCACTCCCCACCGCAGAGGTGTCGTAGCCCTGCTCCCCAAGATATTCCATCAGCAACTCTTGCAGACGCAGATCATCATCGACAATCAGGAGCATCTCTTTCCGGTTCTGGCTATTCATCTTTATCTTTCCTTTCAACAATTTCGCTGAAATAGTTTGTAACAAATTAAATATCAGTAGAAATATTTGTGAAACAGGTTGTCTGCATGATGACCATGGTGATTAGGTTCTGGCTCGATTACTTCGTTGCACAGGCACAGTAGCAAATTCGACAAAGTCTCGATAAGAGGAAAATATGATGAATAAACAAATGACATTAATGGGTTGTTCATTTCTTTTGCTGATGAGCACGATTACCCAGGCGGAAGACACTGTAGAAGTAACAAATGAGTCGATGCAGCAGACACGTACCCAGACACGCAGTATGTCTGGTAATGAGGATTCAGCTCAGCGTACCCAGTTGCAAGACCGCGTGCAAACAATGAGCGATCAGGATCGTGCGCTCTACCAGGATTTAAATGGCGGTGGTGAGGGCAGTGGCAACATGCAAGGTTATGGATCTGGTTACGATTCACGCCGTAGTGGTAGCTCCAGTTCTGGTTCCAGTTCCAGTTCCAGTTCCAGTTCCAGTTCCAGTTCCAGATCTAGTTCCGGTAGCGGCAGCAGGGGACGAGGCCGAAGTCAGTGAGATAATGGATAGCTATTTCGCATTTCTGGCGAGAATAACGTTATCACTCCGCACAGCAACTATGTTGCCACTACTCTTTCTGGTGCTGGCCGGTTGCCAGCATATGGGCGCGGATGACACTGATTCCTTTTTTTTTGGTCGCTATACACACTACATGTGGGAAGGGATACCAAATCCGTATACTGATTTAGAAAACCCGCTGCCTGCCTTTGCGGAGAATATCGCGAGTGGAAAAAGGCTTTATCAAACACAATGCCAGATGTGTCATGGTGCATCGGGTGAAGGAGATGGCCCGGCAGGTAAGCAGTTGGTTCCCCGCCCGGCTGATCTGGCGTTTACCCGTAGATTACCAATAGCGACGGACGCCTTCTTATTTTGGACCATGTCCGATGGCGGTGAGCCGATTGGCACCGCCATGCCCGCGTTTGGGGATCGTCTCTCCACTAAAGAGATATGGCAGATTACCCATTTCATAAACGAAGGTTTTGACTCTGATCAGGGGACATCAGAATGATGACGACAAAATGACTCCGCCATTATTGTCGCGGTCTTTGCTGTAGCAAGTATTAAATCCAGGGCTTGTGTTATTCCATGCTCGATTGCATGTACGGCATGTTAAGGTTTACAGTGAACGGGCACGTTCATAGAGATTAAGATTAAATGGGTCGGTGTAAACCTACCCCTTTCTTTCATTTTTTCCCAGCACTAGCTTAAACCCATCATTTCATCCATAAAATAGCCTGTTTAAGCGTTAATTTTGACTATGTTTTAATGCTTTCTATTTTCTATTCAATGACTTGCGTGAGTCTGCCCCCCTCTAGTGCTAGCCCGTAAGTCGAGTCGAAAAGTTGAGGCCTCGCTGGTGACCATCCATGAATAAGGCAGGGATGTTTAGGAGAAATATAATTGTGTCCTTCCAGCACATATTTACTAATGGGTTTTATCACAGGTTTCGGATTTCTCCTCATCAATTACACTTATGATTATTATTGAATTATTCAATCAATATTCATCACAAAAAATAGACATTAAGGTATCCGAGTATACAAGTCGTGTACTAGGCTTTTATTAGTCAATCACAAAGTGAGGGTATCATCATGATGAAAGTTAATGATGCTTTGAATAAAGTTACTGATTCTGTACATGGAATCATGGGCCTGGGTATGACCCTGGCGGTGGCCTTTCTGGTCGTGGATATGCTTTTCCCCGGTACCACTAATATTGTGAATAATGTGGCCGGCCTGGTGAATAGCTTTATCGTCCATGGCCTGGTGGGTCTAATAACATTGATTATCTTCGTTACAATTTTCTCTCGTGACTAAGATTTACATCATGGGTCACCAGCGAAACATTGCTTACAGGAGAACATGTTATGGCAACCGCTAGAATTACCATTAAAGACACTATGTCTAGTATGACCGAGTGGTTACGGACAGCAACCGAGCTGGGCCTGACACTGATCCTTGCTTTTGTTATTATCGACGTATTGTTCCCAGGGACAACGGGTGTTGTCAAAAACCTGGGCCTCATCGTCGGTCAATTTTCAAAAGAAGGATTGGCGGGCCTGATTGCCCTGTTGATGTTCTTGCTTGTCTTTAAAAACAAGTAAACCTCTTCGGTCTTAACAAACCGATTGAACGGGCTCGAAAGAGCCCGTTTTTTTCCTATCAGATTACCTAAAGTGTACTAATTCAAACCTGATCTGACAGACAGTGCTTGATCGCATATTTCTGTTATCGGCCAAAACAGACCTTTACAACATTTTCTTACATGTAAACTGACGCATTCGACTAAAAGCGGATCTTCATCGAAGGTGTTAACAAGTTGGTTCGCCGTTTTTACCACCGAAATTCATTTTCAAAGTATTGCTACACACATTAATAGTTAGAACTCAGAAAGCGTGTCATTATTTTCAATACTATCAACAGCAACAAACTCTTTTGTTTTCATAT
>Ga0209633_10005260_pt1 | contig 11415 bp, 10 predicted proteins | sample Cruoilmetagenom1_FD_187290 | JGI IMG/M metagenome (GOLD analysis project Ga0209633, IMG submission 187290) | Oil polluted marine microbial communities from Coal Oil Point, Santa Barbara, California, USA - Sample 1 (SPAdes) (version 2) | ecosystem: Environmental > Aquatic > Marine > Oil seeps ... | reverse complement strand
CTCCTGAACGGCTGGAAAATTACCGATTCACCCAGAGAAGCCGACTACAATATCTTTTTTGCCAGCGCCCTGAACCGGGTACGCATCGATGAATCCTTTGATATTATTAACAGACTAAGCAGGTTCTCAGGCGAAACAATTGTATTGGGGTGTGTCATGGAGGTCGCTCCCACGGAGTTTCGCGAAAAATGGAAGGGGAAGTTCCTGGCAGTAAAAGACATGAATGAGTTTGACTCATTTTTTGCTGGCTTCGAACATAAGTACAGAGATATTCCTCTCGGGAACAGGCCGGCCAACTCGGGTAACATCTATAAAAATGTAAGCCCTGATGTATTTATCAAGCAACGCTTAGCCCTGGCCATGAGCCCGGTAAGGGTTGGAGATAAACTCTATAGTTATCTGCACCGCCGACAGAAGGAAAACTATGACACGACTTTCATCTGGGTTAGCAATGGCTGTCCAAACAAATGCTCTTTTTGTGCTGAACGCAAGGTAATCGGAGAGCTTCAAAGCCGGACTGTAGATGACATTGTAGCTGAATATGGAAGAATGCTTGACGAAGGGCGAAGAAACTTTGAGTTTATTGGTGATGATGTAGGCTCCTACGGGCTGGATATAAACAGAACATTCCCCGATCTGATTAAAGCACTTAACAGGAGAGATGAAGGACTGGGTGTCAACTGGGTAATCAAACACCTGCATCCCAAGTTTATTATAAAATACCAGGATCACATTATTGATATTGCCCGTTCAGGAAAAGTAAAGGAAATTATCTGCTGTTTTCAGAGTGGCAGCAACCGGGTGCTGGATTTGATGAACCGTCAACACAGCATCGAAGATGTTATTACTACCCTCTTACGTTTTCGAAAAGTCCTCCCGGAAATCAAGCTGGCTACCAATATTATTGTGGGTTTTCCCACTGAGACAGATGAGGAATTTGATCAGACACTTGCCGTATTTGATGAGGTCTATTTTGACAGGGTGCATATGATTAAATATTATGATGCTGAAGGATCCGACTCTCATGAGTTGAATCCAAAGATCTCGGATGAAGCAATCGCCGGGAGAATAAAGCATGGCAAGAAGTTTTTAAAGCAAAGAGGTATCTATTTTCAAACCAGGGACTAGCCCATGCACATCCAGCCTCTTATACTACATTCACAGAATACCTTTAACAATGGCTCATTTATGATGCTCATTAATCTGATCTGGTATTATGTGAAACATGCGCCCGAGCATGCCCGCATTACCTTCTGGGTTGAACTGGATGGCGAAGAGAATTACAAGAGACTCATGAAGGCATTACCTCAGGAGCTCTTTTCCGGTGGACAGGTGGAAATTAGGCAGCTCCCCCTGAAAATCACCTCCATTGATAACTCTTCGATCCTGCTGAAAACAATGCGTTTGATGGCAAAGTTTTATAAGCACCCGGGTATTTTTAAAAAACTGGGAATCGACAGGATAATCTTACTGGGGGGTGATGATATCAGCGAATATTACAAGAAGTGGATGATTCTCTCGGACCTCTACAGAATCTATCGCTATTCCCATAAGTTCCCTACTATTCTGGCCGGACAAACCATCGGGCCCTTCAAAGGTTTAAGAGAAAAAGTGGCCGCCAAATGCCTTTCAGGTACTGTTATCTATACGCGTGATGAACTCAGCGCCTCCTATCTGAAGGACCGCCTGTCCCTCCCTGAAAAACATATCCACTCTTCGGCCGATTTATGCTTTCCTGAATTACCAGGTCAGGAAACTGCCGGCACTATACTGGAATCCTATGCTTTGAAGCAGGACCAATATATCACCATGGTACCCGGGGGTTTTTACAAATTGTATACAGACGACCGGACGGGATATATCAACTCCTGGGTCCTCCTTATAAAAAAGCTATTGGAGACAGACGCATATGCAAAGAAGCAAATTGTATTGCTTCCACATGTGACCCGGCCAGAGGATGATCGAAAAATGATCAGTTCCATCCTTCACTCGCTTTCCAAAAATGAGGATCATACAGAGCGCATTTGCATGATCGGCGAAGAGTTGATGCCTCACCAGCTACGGCAGATTCTGGGGAGCGGATACCTGACCATTTCATCGCGTATGCACGCTGCCCTCTCCACCTTTCAGATGAGAAAGCCGGCAATAGCCCTGGGCTACTCAGTCAAATACGAAGGAGTTATCGGACGCTCGGTCCAGTGTCCACAGTTGGTTGTTCACTGCTCCGCCAATCTGCTTACGGATCCGGAAAGGTTCTCTGTAGAGGTATTGGATAAAACCAGGTATATTGAAGAGCACTATCAACAATTATTAACACAGCTGAAAACACGTATCCCTCAACTGCAAGCCATGGCCGAAGATCAAATCAGGGAAATCTGTTTGCAGGGAAAAAGTGATAGTTAGAGATGACAGGGTTTAAGCAAAAAGTATTAAAATCTAGTCTTGCCATTACCACCAATGTGGGATGCCGGAACAATTGCAGCTATTGCCCCCAGCTTTCAATCATTCATTCCTATAAGAACCTGCAGGGCGATTCTTCTATGGCATTTGAAACATTTGCTGCCTGTATTAAAAGCGTTCCCCGTGATATCTGTCTGTCTTTCTCTGGTTTTTCTGAACCATGGCTAAATCCGGATTGCACCCGCATGATCCTCCATGCACATGAGCAAAATTTTAAGATCAGAGTAAATACCACCCTCATAGGGATGCAGACAAAAGATATTCTTCAGTTAAAGCCGGTGCCTTTTATAAAATTTGTAGTTCATCTGCCTGACGACCAGGAGCTGACCCGGATCCGTGTGGATGAAGTCTATCTGAGAAATCTGCTCTTACTTATCAATGAGCAGCCAGAAAATCTTATGTGGAAGTTTCACCGTTCCACCTCAGGAGCAGGCATCCATCCCCAGGTACTGAAAGTCCTGCAGGAACACAGGGTCCAGATCAAATATTTTGGCTTAAACAGCCGCGCGGGTAAGGTAGATTCATTATCCGGGAATCAGGTGGCAAACCGGGGACAGGTACTTCGTGAGTGCCAGGATTTTCATCACAATATTTTGCTGCCCAATGGGGATGTCACACTATGCCATATGGACTGGTCATTGAAGCATATCCTAGGAAACCTGCTTACCATGGAATACTCTGCCATTCATACAGGGAAGGCCTACAAAGATCTGCTCGAGTCACTGCATGATCCCGAGGCTGATATTCTGTGCCGGGAATGTGAAAAAGACAATGTAAAAAGAACCCTTCCCCGGCACCTTCTTCACCTTCTTAAGAAAAAAATCTCGAGAGAAAAAGACCCTTACTGATCCCCAGGTACATTGATTCTCCTGACTCTAAAATAAAAGACAAGATTCTTACGTAAGTACTGCAGTCTATACCTCATTTTCTTGGGTTGGAGATAATAGACCTTCTTTATATCGAGATGGACCATAACCCCTTTACACATGGGACAGGGTTCATAGGAAGTAATAAGAACCAGGCTATCCCGGGATAAGGCCCTGAAATCGAAATAGTGCATCGATTCAAATACATTTTCTATGGCATTGATCTCAGCATGTCCCAGGGGCTCATTTTTATGGCGGAAGGTATTGATCCCTGCACCTATGATACTATCCTTATACAGGACTAAAGCGCTAACCGGATACTCTCCCAACTGAGCTGCCATATCCTGCAATGCCATAAGCGAATCAAAATGTTCCTGCTTAATGGAAATACCGGGCCTGATGCTGCTTATAGTGATGGGTATAAAAAGCAAAAGCAGCCCCATCATAAGCATGATTGCAGCAAATATAAATACCTTTCTTAAACGCCTCATTTCATTTTTAAAAGAATACTATAGGCCAATCGCATAAGTGGCCGACATCTATAGAACAGAATTTTTAGAAAAAATCTGAACTGACCAAAGAGAACCAGAGGATAAAAAGATACAAGGATAGCTATCCTTCTAAGTAAATGTACATTGAATTCTGGTAGATATCCAATCTTTTGTGGGAAACGACCTCCAAGCACCTCACATCGGATGACCTTCTTTTCAGTTAGCTCACGCTCCCACTCCCCAATTTTAGAGAGATCAAAAGGTGTATGTAAACTTTGATGAAGTGCAGAAAAACCCTCTTTATTGAAATACCTCTGCATTCCCTCCTGGTAATTCAAGACTTCTGGTTTATAGTCCAGTTCCAGAAAGGTGCAAAGGCCTTTCATTACCGATTCCGGATCTCTGATAAGCTCCTCAAACTGAACCCTGTGGAATCTGTCCGGATATCTTCCCTGATACTTTAGTGCAAAACGATTATAGAGGAGCCAGCGTCCCATCGAAAAGTAGGTGTTCCCGGATTCCTTAATGAGTTTTCCTGCCCGCTGAATGGATACAATGTTATCCCTGTAGTCCCGCACCAGGTGAATAAATTTTGCCTTTGGGAATAGTTTAAGGAGTTGGGGTATGAAAAAGGTATATCGGGGATTTTTATCACCTATGGTACGGATCTCCTCTTTGGAAAATTCAGTATGGGTATTCAGGTAAATCAGTTCGCATACCCTCTCAAAGGTGAGCTCAGAGGCATGGCTTTGAATTTCTTTTTCAAGATGGTCTCTTTGAAGATCCGGCGGCTCGAAGCCTCTCTCAAGATCTCTTATGGCCCGGGAAGCAGTCTCTGCATCCCACCTCCTTTTTACAGGGTAGTTATAGTACAGGAACTGAACAAAGCGGGTCTCCAGCGGAATCATTACCTGGGGATGCGCATCGAAAAGAGACCGTAAAAGTGTTGAGCCAGATCTGCCACGCCCAACAATAAAAAAAATATTTGATTGATGACCCACCTTCTATTATCTAAGTTAAACTTAGTAAAAAACCGGCTGCCTTGCAGAATTACTCTCAACCAATCTGTAACAAAGGTCCGCGCTTTTCGTATAAAAGCAAATGTGCCCAGACACAAGAGAAAGCTTATATGTTGGCAATAATTAATTATCTCCCAGCGTTTTAAATATTATTCCGTTAAGAAATAAAAAAAGCCAAGACCAATGGAAAAAACTAATTCTCCAGCAACAACTAAAAAAGAAAAAGCCATTCACCAGACTGAGTATGTCAATCTGCAGGAATTCGGATATGAGAAGTCCGGAAATGTGAAGGGCGATCCGGACATCTATACCTCCTACCTCAACATGATCTTAAATGGGGACCTGGTAGATGAAAAATTCAGTGGTTTGAATGAAGATGAAAAACCTGAAAAACGCAGCAAGCTGAAAGAACTTGAAGCTAAGCTCCAGGAAACCAGCTTGCAGAATGAAAAGCTAAACTCCCAGATCAAGGAAAAACAGGATAAAATAGATGTTCGGCGTGAAGAGTTACTGGACATCCGGAAAAAATATGAAGATGACCCGGAAGCCATGAAAAGGGAGACCTTCTCCCCGTTCAAATTTAGTATTAGCACGTTTATCCTGATCATGCTTACAGGCTATTTGTTCTTCTTTTATGTATCAGCAGCCTTCAGAGCTTTGTATACCGATTTTGAAGGAATTGCCAGTCGCATAGCAGCTGGCCTGGGTACAGGCAGCATCATGCCACAACCTGCCGAACTGTCCGAAGCATTACAATACAATTTCCTTCTTTTCCTTGTTCCCTTTGTGTTCTATGCTTTCGGTTGGGCATTTCATGTCATTCTTGAGTTGAAGCACAAATACAAATTTGTATTTCTTGGCGGCTTGATTGGAGTTACCTTCTTTGTTGATTTCCTGCTTGCTTTACTGATTCACAATAACCTGGAATATGCCAAAGAATTAATGGGACTTGCAACTAAATCATGGGCCGCCGATCCTGCCTTCTATATGATTCTTTTCCTTGGATTCATTGTTTACTTACTCTGGAGTATCCTTCTTGATTCCGTGGTACGTGAATGGGCCAAACGTCTCGTTACGGTTAACCTCAAGAAGATCGTAAAACATCTTCGGAATGATATTAAAGAGCTTCAAAGCAAACTTATGCCCGAGGAACCCATCAGATTTGATATCGCCAACATTCGCGAAGATATTGGCACCGTGATTCTGGGCAATCTGAAATCATATATCGACCAGTTTACCACAGGATGGATTTCCTACCTCAGTCCTCAAAACCTGAAAGAAGTGAAAGTGAAGTGCGTAAATATTAAAAAGGAATTTGAGGAGAAACATTCCATTAAATCAGGTACGGTAAAGGTCATTAAACGCCGAGGTATTTAAATACTTTCGAAACCAAAATCATCCTATGAAAATGAAACAGTCCATTCGATATATTCCGATAGGCCTCCTCATGCTGCTTCTTGCATCATGCATGCCGCCCCAGGAGGAAAAAGCGATTCCGATGGCAGTCAAAAACAACTACATCATTCTGCTTGATCTCAGCGATCGCCTGATTGTTCAGGACAACCAGCCAGAGCGCGATAAAGAACTGATTAAAGAGCTATATACACTTTTCGAAGCCCAGGTAAGGAGCCAGTTATACCTGCGTTCCAGAGATGAAATCAAGGTTGTAATCGCTCACCAGCGCGGTGCCGATCTCAGAAATGAAGTTTACGAGGACAGTTTATACATCAACATCGAAAATATACCCGGTGTGCTACGTCGGAAAACCGAGGAAGAACGGCGAAACATTTTTTTCAATAACCTTGATGTACTGTATGACCAGGCAGTATTTAGCAGTAACCCAAAAGACTTCTATGGTGCCGATATCTGGAAATATTTTTATGAAGATCTGAAAGTTGATTACGTCACAGATACGCTGACTCAAAACTTTCTCTTCCTGTTTACAGATGGGTATCCTATTGTGGGAACGGATCTAACGAAGCTTCAGAGCGTAAAAGAAAGCTATCCGGAACTGAAAGTTATCCTTATGGAAGCGGCTCCCCGCGATAAGGATATGGAATGGGATCGTGTAGTCGAACTCTGGGAAGGATGGTTTGACAGCATGAATATCGAAGACTATATGTTTATCAAACGTATGGCCCTATCCAAAGAAAAGGATATGCTGGCTGAAATCGTCGGAGGTTCCTAGGTCAAACCTCTTTTAATTGATTAATGATCTGCTCCTTGTACTTTCTACTCAGGGGCAGATCATTTTCATTTACTGTAATCCACTCCTTGTTGAAGGATTGAATTTTATCCCTGTTAACGATAATGGAACGATGTATCCTGAGAAAATAGTCGGGTAGTTTCTCTTTAAGGCTACTGATTTTCTCTTTTGATAATATGGCTTCGCCTGAGGAGGTCAGGATTTTTACATAATTCCCCACACTTTCTACATATGCAATTTGGTCATAGGGGATTTGCCTGCTTTTTCGTTCGGACCTTACAACCAGGTAAGCCTTTATAAGTTTCTGCTTTTCAGCCTCCAGCTCCTTCTGCTTCTCCTCCCCCATGAAATAGGCTTTCATAAGGAAAATAATGGTATTCAGAAAAACGAAAAAGTAGAGAACTACGGTGAGAAAAACCACATCGGTAGTTTTGGGATCTAACTCAGTATATTGAAAGTTGGCAAAAAGAATAAGCGATAATGTTATAACAAGCATCTCCAGGTATACCGAGAATACCAGGACATAGATGAAATAGAGGATGAACTTAAAGTAGCTCTTTCTGAGCAGGTATCGGGGCACTAAGAAAGCATTGACCAGATAGGATGTCCCCACAATGACCGGGAAGAGAAAGGACACGAAAAAGAAGGATTGAGACAGCTCCCCAAAAGATCGTCCGAAAGCCAGGGTGAGGATCACAAATGCAAAAATCCAGAATATGGTCTGATATAAGCCGCGCATTCAAAAAATTTAAGCTCAATTTGGCAATTTTTCAGAAACTACCCATAAATTGGGGATGAAATACAGGTTTACAGATGCGTTTCACATTGACTGCTAAGATCCATGAATCTAATTTTGAGATGTAACAAGTTCACAAACTAAAATTAAAAATCATGGTACGTTATTTTTTTGAAGGTGGTAAATGGTTTATGGGAACACTCTCTATCCTATTTCTGGTAATTCTTTCCCTTTCGGTTATTGCCGGCACACTGGCAATAAAATCTACTTCAGGCTATGCCTATAAAATAACCAATTTCATTGGCTACATCAGGTCAGTAGCACTCTTCGCCCTAGTATTCGGTGTATTTAGTCAGATTCTGGGACTGGTGGACATATTTGACTACCTCGCTAATAAAAACAGCGAGATAGCCCCTGCCATTCTGGCAAAGGGAATAAAAATTACCTGCTGGACCACCATCTATGGGATTATCATCTATATGGTCTCTATCCTTATTACCCTGGGACTAAAACTCAGAATTAACTGGGTTCAAAAACCCGAGTAGATCATAGCTTGATTCCCATGATAAGGATATCATCTATCTGCTCAATTTCCCCCTTCCATTTTTCATGGGTCTTTTCGAGAATACTATGCTGTTCCAGCATATCTTTTTCATGAATTTTCAGAAGGAGCTCTTTCAAATATTTCGATTTGAAGGACCTCCTTTTTGGTCCACCTATCTGATCCGCATATCCATCGGTGGAAAGGTATATGCAATCGCCCTTTTCAAGCACCACTTCCTGGTTACTAAAGGTTCTTCTCCTTCCCTCATAGATGCCAATGGGCATTCTGTCAGCCTTTAATTCGACCAATTCATGATTTTTGATAATATAGAGGGGCCGGAAGGGAGGGTACTCCCTAATTAAAAAATTCAGAGCTTCCTATAGATTCTGTAATGCTACTGCAGGATTTTGCTTTGCAGCTTTCCATGTCTGAAGGCTAACAGAAAGCAGCGTAACAACAAAAATAATAAGTGCCCCAAGCAGAAATACCCACCCTTCGAACCCCCTCCTGTAAACAAAATCCTTCAGCCATTCACTCATAATTAACCAGGCTGTAAGACCTCCTAACAGCAGACCGGGCAGAAACAATTTTAGGATACTAAGATTCAGCGACACCATCATCCGCCGAGTTTCAACTCCGAATACTTTTCTTATGGCTATTTCTTTTGTTCTTGTTGCAGTCCCATAGCTTACTAAAGCTATTAATCCTAAACTGGAGAGAACTATGCATAATATGGTAAAGCTTATTACGGCTGACAGGATTTGCTGTTCCCCCTCATAGAGTTTATCATGCTCCTCCAGAACGAAACTGAAGTTTGCCGGCTTGTCTGAGAACTCCGAGATCTGCTCCTGTATCTGTCCAATAGTTTCTGATGCATTGGATTTAATCTTGACAAACAATCGCCTGTTTGCACTACTATACGTAAACAACAGAGGGCGAATTTCACTTGACAAGTGTTGGAAATTGAAATCCCGGACCACACCGATAATTTCGTATTCATCCTCGCCCCTTCTGAGTATTTGACCCACAGGATTCTCAAAACCAAGCAGAGCTGCAAGCGTTTCATTTATAACAATCCTGTCCTGGTCTGTTCCCAGTGATGAAAAGAATCTTCCTTCGGTCAAAGGAATCTGAAAAACCTTGAGGTATTCCTCATCCACAGTAATACGATAAAACGAAGTGTGTGCTCCCTCCTCTAAACCTTCCCAATTCCATTTTTCCAAGGTATTAAGAAAAGTCAGGCTAACGGGAGATGCACCTCCAAAGCAGTATCCCTCCACATTAGGATTGTTTTCTAAAGAGTTCTTGATATCTTGTGAAAACTGATCGTCCTTTAGGGACAGTTTAAACTCAACGATATCCTGTTTGGCATAACCCGTCTCGAAATCCATCATGAAATCAGCCTGTCTGATGATAATTATGCTGGAGATAGAAAGTGCTATGGACAAAACAAACTGACTCAACACAAATACATTTCTCAGATTGCGCTGAAATAAGAAATTTGGTCTTCCCGATACCCTCGATTTAACCAGGGCATTTGAACCCGCTCTGATTGCAGGATAAAATCCAGAGGCTAAACCAACAATGATTATTGAAACTAGCAGACCGATTCCGGCAGTTAATTTGAAATATGCAGGTGAGATGACAATGCCCATAAGATTTTGAAAAATCCGGAGGCATAGCATGGAAATTAATGTAGCTAATCCCCATGCGAATATGGACACTATGACGGACTCTGTAATGAAATACCCAGCTATGTTACCTGCACTCGCTCCGTTAACTTTCCGTAACCATACTTCACCCTCCCTTTTTATCGAATATGCCGATATTAAATTCAGATAATTTAAGCATGCAAGAATCAGGATCAACATTGCAACTCCGATAAACATAAATAGTTTCTTCCTGCTACCATGCCCGTGTTCAACGTTGAAGAATTCGAAATCCGCCTCGTACCTCAGATCAGTGATGGGAATAATTCCAATATTATAATGGTCATCGGTAATTTTCTCTCTCCATACTTCATTCATTAAGGATTGAACCTTTTCCAAATCAGCAATTGCAGAAACTTTGATGAAGGTTGCATCAGAAAGCTGCCACCATTCCTCTGAAATACCATATTCAATCTGATATGGGATAAGAAAATTAAATTGAAGGCTTGAATTGTGCGGTACATTTTTGAATACACCTTTAACAAGCAACACCTGACTATCTTTATAAAGCAGCTCTTTACCCAGTGGATCCCCGTCAGGAAATATTTTATCGGCAAGACTCTGGGAAAGAAATATGGAATTGGGTTCTTCCAGTTCTATTGCCATACCTGATAAAAGCCGGAAATTGAGCACCTCCAGGAACTCAGGGCTTGCTGCAATTCCCTCCTCTACAAAGGATCTCTCATCTGTTTCGATAGACCGGCCCCCATATAGATAAAGAAAGTGAAAACCTGTCTCAATCTGAGGAACTTGCTCCTTAAGTACGGCAGCCAGCGGCGGTGGGGTTTCGGGGAATCGACTTACACTTCCTGCGTTATCCTTAATATCAGTAGTCACCATATAGATCTGCTCAGCCTGATGATGAAATCTGTCAAAATACAACTCCTCGATGGCCCAGGCGGAAATGATAAAAACACAGGCCAGGCCAATAACCAATCCTAAAAGACTAAATGCCGTATGACTCTTAAACTTAAAAATTTGCTTTAGTACACTTTTCAGATTGTGAAGTATCATAACTATGGTATTCAGGACTTCAGAAACAAACATACAACTTATTTTTACGTAGTGTAACTGCTTTTGCAGTTTTTTAACTATAATAGCAGTAATTATATAAATAAGTAGGGTGATAGAATCTTCATTCGGTATTAGGGTAAAAGCAAGGAATTTTTAACCGTAAAAACACATTATCATGAAACGACAGATTAAGTATGTATTGATAAGTATCGCTGCCCTGATGATCGCAGGCAGTAATGTGCTGGCTCAAAACCAGGAGCAAGTGAAGACTCAGACCCAGGAGCAAGTGAAAGCTCAAAACCAGGAGCAGCTGAAGACTCAGAATCAAGAGCAGCTGAAGACTCAGACCCAGGAGCAAGTGAAAGCCCAG
>Ga0209633_10005259_pt1 | contig 11417 bp, 12 predicted proteins | sample Cruoilmetagenom1_FD_187290 | JGI IMG/M metagenome (GOLD analysis project Ga0209633, IMG submission 187290) | Oil polluted marine microbial communities from Coal Oil Point, Santa Barbara, California, USA - Sample 1 (SPAdes) (version 2) | ecosystem: Environmental > Aquatic > Marine > Oil seeps ... | reverse complement strand
AGAGGCTTCAATTGATAGAGGCTGAGTAACTTCATTCATGGGTAGTTCATCCAAGTACGTTAATTACCCATCCTTTTCTACCAAAATCTTGGCGCTTTGTCTAGCACTTTTTAGTGCGATTGCCCTGCCTTATATCGCAGCCGTCAGAACGCTGCAGATGAGATAGCGTATAATTAACCACAATCGACTATATTTTATCAATTGGAGCCAAGAATGCCTGAAGCGATCGTTGCAAGCAAGACCCCTTATGCGATTGACGTCAAAGCCGGAGCAATCTATTGGTGGTGCCGATGCGGGCGCAGCGAAACACAGCCTTTCTGTGACGGCTCGCACAAGGGTACGGACTTTACGCCGGTCCGTTTCGAGGCGGAAAAAGATGGAACCGTGTATTTCTGCGGCTGCAAAACCACCAATACGCCTCCTTTCTGCGATGGCAGCCACAAGGCACTGTAACACAGCTCCCATCATCCCATTCTTACATTTGTGATATCCGATGGCCGTTGAAATCGAGCGCAAGTTTCTTTTGCGCAACGACGAATGGCGGACGTCCGTACAGCGTACTGTCCACATTCGCCAGGGTTATCTGGCCAATGAAAAAACCTGTTCCGTGCGCGTTCGAACGAGCGGCGAAGGCGCTTGGCTGAACGTCAAAAGCCTCACCGTCGGCGCCCAACGCCAGGAATTCGAGTATTCGATCCCTCTTGCGGACGCCAACACGATGCTGGACACCTTGACCACAAAGCCATTGATCGAAAAACAGCGTCATTATGTCATTGTCGGCCGGCACACTTGGGAGATCGACGAATTCGAAGGCGATAATGCGGGGCTGATCGTCGCCGAGGTGGAACTGGACGATGTCGATGAACCGTTCGATCAGCTCGCCTGGGTCGGAGAGGAAGTCACTCATGACCCGCGTTATTACAATACCCAATTGTCCAAGCACCCCTTCAAAAACTGGTAAAATTTCGTTACACCCAATCAAACCCCAGGAGGAAAGTGAATTCAATGAAGTAGCCGAAGCCGATGACAGCCGCCAGGGGCGGATCGCTCGGCTGAGCCGGAACCGTGCTTGGCATAGCCGGAGGACTGGCAGGCTCCCGTGAAGCGGCCCTCACCGGGCCCGGGATTTCAGCCGCCGACCCAACCTGGGAGAACAAAAAGATGCGCCGCACGGGATCGGTTGCGATGGATCTGCAGATCATTTCACCCGATACCGGGCGTATCGTCGGCAGCTTTGTCTCATCCGGCCGATTCACATCCGAATCGGCCACATCGGGGGCTTCACTCTTCGGCGTCGGCGGCGGATCGGCATTTGCCGCCAGCTCGCTGGGCCAGGCATCGCGGGCGGCACTCAACGACGCCGTGCGCCAGGTCAATACTAGGAGGCTGTCCGAGAATAGCGATCGTAGCGAGGGCGAGACTGGGTGAGTCAGATTTTTTCGATCGTTTGAGGCGAATAGTGGGCCTATTTAACGATAATGATCGGGAAATCTGGCCAATCAGGCTCGTCCGCAGTAGATCAGTCTATTCTCGGACAGCCTCCTAGACTGACCACGTCCGGTTTGACGTCCACGCGTTGGCACCGCTCCCTTTTCCAAAAAAGGACTCGATGCTCGTGGATTATTTCATGACAACACGATCAAAGGAGGCATCCGATGGATGAAACCAACAAGAAAACCGCTCTTCGTATGATTCCCTACGGACTGTATATATTGACCACCGAGTCCAGCAACGGACAGATTGCGGCAGCAACGGTAAACTGGGTTGCTCAAACCGCCTTTGCGCCCCCGCTGCTTGTGGTCGGCGTCAAAAGCGATTCAGGCGCTCACAGCTTGATAAAAGAGACCGGCCATTTCGCCCTGAATATCCTTGGAAAAGATCAAGGTTCGGCAGCATTCGCCTTCTTCAAAGCGGTTGAGCGCGAGGGGGACAACATCAACGGCTATGCCTTCCGCACCGGGAGCACCGGTTCGCCGATTCTCGCAGATGTCCCCGCCTATGTGGAGTGCAAGTTGGTCGATACCATCGAGAAAGGAGACCATTCCGTTTTTCTCGGCGAAGTCGTCGATGCGGGGGTCGCAGATCCTCCGGAAGGAAGGCCCGATGATCTTACCTTGACCTTGAAGGATCTCGGTGACAATATTTTTTACGGCGGTTGATCGCTGCAAAAAAAGGGGGCGAACATTTCGCCTGGTTTCCATCATTGAGAGAATTGCTGCATCGCTGGCCTTGAGCCTTGTATTGTCCGGCTGCGCTCATCAGGAAAACAGCATGACCCATCTGACCGCCAACGAACTCGATGCTCAAATCAAGTCAGGCAAGGCACCCGCTATCATCGATGTCCGCTCACGCTGGGAGTATGAAAAAGGACACGTGCCCAACGCTGTGCATATTCCTTTTTGGTCGATTTTCTGGCGCACCGACGACTTGGCGGTCACCCAGGACGACCCGATCGTTATCTATTGTGAACACGGGCCGCGCGCAGGAATTGTGCGGTTCGCCCTGCGCAACGCCGGGTTCACCCATGTTCTTTACCTTGAGGGACATATGGCGCACTGGCGCAAACAGGGCTTGCCGATTGAAATTCAATCCAGCGAATAACTCGCCCGCCGTATCCCCTGTTCCTAGCCGATCAAACTTGATGAGGCGCCGACCATCGGCAACACCGAATCGCGCAAACCGTCATTCACCCGCCTCGCCCCGGCGCGGGAAACCGGCGGATCAAGCTATGATGTCAATCTAAGACCATCCTGTTTTCCATGCCACGCTCGCTGATACTCACTCCCATGCACGTGGTATTCTCCTGCCTGGCCATGTTCGCGCTGGCCGTGTTGGCGCTGGCGATTTTGTCGCTCGATCACCAGCCATTAATCCAAGTCGACCGGCAGCCACCCGAGAGCGGAATTGCCAGCCTCAAACAGATTTTGGACAGCAGCGACCTGATCAACACCCCCACGAAGCCGGAAAGAACGCTGATCGCAACAGAAAAAGAACTGAACGCCGTCGCAAACTATTTGTTAAGACGAACGCTCGGTGATGGCGCCGCACACGTCGCGCTGCGATACGGTACTGCCCGGTTAACGGTTTCCATACCTCTGCCGCTCAACCCGATCGGCTCTTTCGCGAATATTCGTTTATGGCTGCATGAAGAGAACGGCCTCCCGATCATCGGCCGTTTAACAATCGGCCGGCTCACAATCGAACCGGAATATGCTGCCTGGATGCTCAACATGATTATCAAGCATTCCCCCTTTACACAATCTTATGGGCTTGCCGGCAAGCGGATCAAATCGTTAAGGATCACCCCGGGCAGCATATTCCTCACCTACTCAGGGAACCACCATCCGATTCCGGACCACCGGACCATTGCCGACGCAACCAACAATGAACTCCTGAGCATTTACCAAAAGAAGCTGGTTGAGATCACCCGACAACCCGATTTGAAACAACGGATATCGCTAAGCGCTCTGCTTCAGCCGCTTGCCCAATTCGCACGGTCCCGATCGAATCAGGGTCACCCCATTGATGAAAATCGCGCACTCCTGCTTATCCTCAATGAGTATATCAACGGCACTGCGTTGGGCCGCCTGTTGCCGTCACCTATCGACGCCCCCGCTCCGGCTCGACATACCGTCTTATTGAACGGTCGGAGCGATTTGGCGCAGCATTTTATCGCTTCTGCGACCATGGCGGCCACCGGCCATGATACCCTGGCCAATCTCATCGGCTTGTACAAGGAAACGAGCGACGCCAATAACGGCAGTGGCTTCAGCTTTACCGACCTGACAGCCAATCAGGCCGGACTACGTTTCGGCAAAATGGCGGTAAATTCCACCGCAGACGCGAGAAAACTGCAAGACGTTGTCGGTCAAAGCCCGCACGAATCGGTTTACATGCCGGATATACGATCGCTGCCCGAAAACCTGAACAGCACCGAATTCGAACGGCGTTTCGGAGGAACCAACACCCCCGCATACCAGCAGCTCATGCAAGAGATTCAACACCGCATTGCCGCTTGCCCGTTGTACAACCGGCGGATGAACGAACAATCCATCGACCGCTGAGGCCGCCTGGAGAGCGTTACCGAAACCATCTTTTTCCAACCCTGCCATGGCCCGGTCTGCACCCGCGCGATTGAGGATATCGACCAATATCCCGCCCTTGCTGTCAGTGAAGACGATTGAAAAGACAGCCATTCTCACTTGCACTTTTTTGCCGCGTGGCGGGCGCAGCCGCAGCCGCGTTCAATCACGGTCCAGAAAGGGAGCGGCTTTTAGCAAGTAGGAAGAGCAAGGGGTCGGGAAGAGCAAGGGGTCGGGAAGAGCAAGGGGTCGGGAAGAGCAAGGGGTCGGGAAGAGCAAGGGGTCGGGAAGAGCAAGGGGTCGCGTCTTGTCTTTTGCTTTCATGTCGCTCCAGAGGCAAAAGACAAGACGCGACCCCTTCAGATTCACTTCCTGCATGTTGCATCATCATCGTTGTGAACTCCTCTTGGCTTCGGTGGTTTCGTTGATCGCTTAACTCGCCGTCGCTCTTTTCGTTTAGGGGGAGTTCACTCTAAATTCTTTCGCTTCCCATGTCTACTCGACTTCTTTGTTCTGGGTGGCGCGGGAGGCAGATTACGCCCCAATGGCTGAGTCTACATCCTCAGATACCCAGACAACGATTAAAAAATCTTGCCGAGCAGATCAGCTTCGGGTAGGGTTTACCCGAAGAGAGGTTTGAAAGTGGCGTTGAAATTCCTATCCATCATCGGTTGCTCGGTTTCATGATGGATGCAGCGGAAAGACGCATTGCCTTGTATTGGCGCGTTTATATATGATTCATGCTGTGAATGACGGTATGAATGGATATGAATGAACGTCAATGAAAAAAATTGCCTTGACAGCGGCGTTGGCCTTGCCCATACCGCTCTTCGCCCAGGAGCCTGCCGAACGGCTCGATGATATGGTCATAAGCGGTGAGGCGTCACCGCATGAGGCCTTTTTCGACCGGCCGTTCAGCGCCACCGTATTTCCGCGGACAAAGCTCGACAGGCGGGATATCACGGCGGTGCAAGACGTGGCGGATGCGGTCCCGAATCTGAATGTCATGGATGCGGGAATGCGTTCTTTCAATGGGGTCGTTGGCATCAGGGGGCTGGTCAACACGCCGTTTTTCAGCGGACCGTCCACGGTCATTTATGTGGACGATGCGCCCTATGGCAACGCCTTTACCTACGCCAACCGCCTGTTCGACATCGATTCGATCGAAGCGTATCGCGGGCCGCAGGGTGCCCTGTTCGGCCAGAACAGTTACGCCGGCGTTTTGAACGTCCGGAGCCGTCAGCCGACTAATGACCTGACAGGTGCTTTTTCGGTAGCCGGCGGGAACTTCGATCGCTGGGCCGTGGATGGCTACGTGAGCGGCGCCTTGATTCAGGACCGGCTTTTTTACAGCCTGGGCAGCGCCTACCTGCGGCGCAACGGCTTTCTGCACAACGTGTTTCTCGGTACCCGGCCGGACGGTGTGAACGCGATCAGCGGCAGGGCTTCGATGACGTGGAAGCCGTCCGAGCGCTGGGACATTCGGCTGGCCACCAACCTGGACAATTTCGATGACGGCGTGCCGCGTCTCATGCCGTTGAACGACGTCACCTTCGAGATCGCTTCGAACCTCGAGGGGGAAAACAAACAGAGGATCAACAGTCAGTCTCTGCGTATCGCCTATCAAGGGGATGCCCATGAAGCCATTGCCGTTATCGCCCGGCGGGACTGGAAACTCGATCCGCTTCTGGTCGATACGGATTTTACGCCGGCCCCCATCGTCTCTTTTCTATTCCGGGAGAATGAAGAGCAATGGAGTTACGAATTACCCCTCCAGCCTAACGCGCCAACCGGCAATTGGGATTGGTCCGCCGGGTTTTTTGCATCCAACAGCAAGTTCGACGGCCTGCGCCGTTTGACTGTTTTGGGCGTTGACGACCCGATTGATTGGTCAATCGACGAAGACGGCTATGCGCTGTTCGGGCAAATGAGTTACAGCGGGGTCGACCCGTTTCGCCTGCACGCCGGACTTCGCTTTGATTACGTTCAAAAGCGCTTCGAGCGAATCCGCCAAGATCCCTTCGTTCCCGTCGCGCCTATTTTGGCGCGTAAAGAGTATTTTTTCGTTAGCCCGAAGGTTGCCGTGGATTATGCGCTGTCGGACCGGGCACTGATTTACGCGAATACGGGACTGGCGTTCAAGCCGGGTGGCTTCTCGGGTGGCAGCGATCTTCCTGCGTTGGCGGAGTTTGAGAGCGAATACATGTGGGCCAATGAGCTGGGTGTGAAGTGGAGCAGTGATCGCGTCGAGGCAAGCCTGGCCTTGTTCTACTATCGCATCAGGAACTACCAGGTCGAGCGTTTTTTCACGCCGGTGGACTTTGTGGTTCTCAATGCGCCGAAAACCAACTCGTACGGCGGCGAAGTCGAGCTGGACGTGCGCTTGTGGCAAGGCTTGCGCGCGGAAGCGGCCTTCGGTTACACGCGCATCGAGTTCGAGGAATTCCGCGACCCTTTTACGGGGATCGATCTGGCGGGCAATCAAGCGCCGTACACGCCGGAGTTCAATCTGATGCTGGCAACGCAATACGAGCACCCCGCAGGGTATTTCGGGCGTGCCGAGCTCGTCTGGACGGGTGATACCTACTTCGACGATCTCAACACGGAAGTTCTGCACGAAGGCGGCTATGCCGTCTTCAACGCACGCATCGGTTTCAGACGCGATGGTTTTAACCTGTACGTGTCAAGACCCGGGAGATTGTATACACGTTTGCTAAAGAGTTCGGGTTGTTTTTGGTGCCATTGTTTTAGTGCCTCAATGGGTGTGCAATGGTTTAGAGCTCGTTGTGGGATGGAGCCATTATAGAGCCGGACATAGCGCATAATCGTGTCCTCGAGGCTCTGCGAAGAATCAAAGCGCGTGGTAGCGAGGACCTCGGCGATACGGCCGTTGAAGCGTTCGATCATGCCGTTGGTCTGGGGGTGTCTGGGTTTGATGAGCCGATGGTCGATGCCATGTTTTGCACATGCCTGGTCGAACGGATGAGCACCGGTCGGTGAGCGCTCGCCGGTCGCGCAGAAGCGATCGGTGAACTCCTTGCCGTTGTCGGTGAGTACCTTCTGGATATTGAATGGAGCCGCCTTGATCAGGCGGTTGAGACATTCGTTTTTCGGAGGCGGAAGGGAAGGGTGGTTGACCGTCCTTTTTTGTACCGTTTAACATCTTAAAACTATCTCTTGAAACTGTTCTCCGAATATATCATCATTTCGATGCGTTTTCGGAGATTGAACCATGCTTGTCGGCTACGCCCGCGTTTCCACCCAGGATCAGAAACCCCATTTGCAAACTGATGCTCTCAAAAGTGCCGGGTGCGAAAAGATATTTGAGGAGAAGGCCTCCGGTGCGCAGCGGGACCGGCCCGAGCTGAAAGCCGCCCTGGACTACATCAGAGCAGGGGATACGCTCGTGGTCTGGAAGCTCGACCGGCTGGCCCGATCTTTGAAGCAACTCATTGAAACCATCGAGGATATGGAGGACAGAGGGATCGGGTTCAAATCGCTGACGGAAAACATCGACACCACGACATCGGGCGGCAAGCTGATCTTCCATATTTTCGCATCGCTCTCCGAATTCGAGCGCTCCATTATCCGGGAACGCACACGGGCAGGCCTGGATGCCGCCAGAGCCAGAGGAAAAAAGGGCGGCCGGCCGCCATCCCTGACGAAGAAAGACATTCAGGCCGCCAAAGCCATGCTGGCCGACCCGGAAATTACTGTCGAGGAAGTGGCTGCCAGGCTAAAAGTCGCGCCGTCAACACTCTACCGTCATATGCCTGGGGGAAGGGGATCCTTAAAGGAGGGCACATGAACACTGTCTATCTTGAAAAACGCGATCCCGCAAGAAACATGATGCGGTTTTATTCCATCAGAATTACGCCCACGCTTTTCGGTGAGTGGGCCTTGATCAGGCAGTGGGGAAGGATTGGATCAAAGGGGTCGGTGCTGGAAAACTGGTTTGATTCCCAAGATGACGCCGAAAGGGCAGGAGTCAAGTTGCGCAAAGCAAAAGAACGCCGAGGATACTTGCGTTCGGAATGAAGCGCTACCCTATTTCGGTTGGCGGTATGCCTACGAAAAAGGGGTGTTTATAAAAGTCTTCGGAACTCCTCAGCCAACTCGCGCACGCTGATCGCCTCGAGCGTTTCCGAGATGGGATATCGGTCATCTCCGGCATGCACCACGAAGGATCGGATGGGCTTGATATCTTCACAGGCCAGATGGAATCCGCGCCTGACCTTCGCGGAAAGGGCACGTTTGATTTCGATCGCCCAGACGGAACCGTTACTGTGCTCGAGCACGAGGTCGATTTCAGCGCCGGCAGCAGTACGATAGAAGAAGGCCGAGGATCTCCAGGGCAGCACGGAAAGCAGCGTTTCCAGAACGAACCCCTCCCAGCTCATACCGACCACCGGATGCCCGGCGAGCTGATCAAGCGTTTCGATTCCGAGCAGGGCATGAACCAGGCCGCTGTCACGCACATAAACCTTCGGTGACTTCACTAGGCGCTTGCCGATATTGGCATAATAGGGCGATAAGCGCCGCACCAGAATAAGGTCGACCAGCAAGTCAATGTAGCGCGTCACCGATTGCGTACTGACTTCCAATGCGCGGGCGAGCTCCGAGGCGTTGAGGAGCGTGCCCTGCCGGTGCGCCAGCATGGTCCACAGCCGCTCGAGCGTTATAGCCGGGATGCGCGGGCCGAACATCGGCACATCGCGTTCCAGATAGGTGCGGATGAAGTCCTTCCGCAAAGCAAAACTGTCCCGATCGCTCTCCGCCAGATAACTGTCCGGGAAACCGCCTCGCAGCCACAAGCGTTCGCGGGCGGCGCGATCGTCTTCAATCTCCAAGGCGGACAAGGGGGCCATATCGATATAGGCGATGCGGCCTGCCAGGGTCTCGCCGGATTGGCGCAGCAGATCAATCGATGCGGACCCCAGAATGAGAAAGCGGCCTTTGCCTTTCTTCCTGCGCCGGCCTTTGTCGATGACTCCGCGCAGGGTCTGAAACAGCTCCGGCATGCGGTGAATCTCATCCAGAATGATGAGCCGGTCCTCGACATTCTCAAAGAAAAGTACCGGATTGGCGAGACGGTTGCGATCGTCCCAATCCTCGAGGTCGAGATACAGCGCATCATGCACCCGGCCGATCGCAAGAGCGAGCGTGGTCTTGCCTACCTGACGCGGGCCGATCAGGGCAACGGCGGCCTGACGGCGGAGTGCATCTTCGATCTGTTGAGCGACGATTCGAGATATCATCCTTGTAAATTATCCAATCATTGGAAATATTGCAAGGTGTTTTTTATGTGTGCGCCACAACCTCGCAAATTTTCCGGGACCATCCGGAGTCCGGAGCGCCATGCGGGATTTCTGCATAAGCAGATGGGATGCCCCGCCACCCGCTCACCTTCATTGTTCCTTCCGTCAGTGATTCAGTTGCTCCAGATATCTGTAAAACTCATCCCGAGTAAACCAGTCTACCAGCGGAGCCGCCCGGCCGGGCATCTTCCGCTGAATGGCAACGGTGTATCCGTCATCACATCCAGCTTTATCGGCGCAGGTAACCTTGCCATTCGTGCCAGCTGGCACTCCGGAGAATTCCACTAAAGTTCTGATCCGCTGCCCTACCAGGCGGAAATCTAGCGAAGCTGTCACCAGCCGCCACATGAGCCGGTTCTAATATTCGACCACACGGTTATGACTCTATTCGTTATAGCTACAGGATTCGTTCGGATAAGCGCGGGATGTATAGCTTGATTTCACAATCAGTACCCAAAAACGGAGGGTTTCGAAACATTTTGAATGGCTGAAAACGGTAGAGTCAAGATGTGGCGCGGTGGCGTTAGGTTTGGCCTATCTGTTTCCGCCTCTTTCGGTTGGCGGTGCCTCAATAGCTGAACCATAGCTCCGTTTCCACACCCTGCTCATCGAACCGGACGGGCGGATTTCCCGCATCCGGCTCTCGGACAAAACATCACGCCTTCACCCACGACACCTCGCATCCCAAGCGGGTCAGACGTACAAGACCTAGAGTCTCATAAAGGTATGAAGGTGGATAGCCTCCGCCCCCGCGTCGTCTGACTTTGTGCTTGTGACGCAACCACCGACGCAACCGCGCTGCAGTGTAGCTGTCGAGTGCACGATACGCACCGCTGGTCGTCCCGACTTGAAAGTAGTTTGCCCAGCCGCGCAACATACGGTTCAACTTGTCCACCACCATCGCTTATTCTTGCCATGACATCGAATAAGCGGTCAGCCCATGGACATTCTCGACCATGCGCCGGATACTTTTCTTCGACGGACGGTAGCCCAATCGAGCCTTGCCCGTACGCGCCGAATAAAGCCGCCCAAACGTGTAACCCAGAAAATCGAACTCCCCTTCAGGAACCGAACAGATTCGTGTCTTCTCCTCGCTGACCGTGAGCTTCAGGTGCCCCATGATCTCGCGCATTCGCTGCAAAGCTTCTTCAGCTTTACCGCGTCTACACAGAATCACAAGATCGTCAGCGTAGGTCACGATTCGACTGCCGAGACGATCCTCAAGCCCAAACTTCTTCCATCCCAACACAAACCGGCGCATATACAAATTCGCCAGCAGCGGTGAAATGGGTGAACCCTGCGGAATGCCGCACCGCTTATCCTTGGCCTCGGTCGTGCGTGTCTTCCGACCTCGATTATCGGTTTCTTCTACGGCGCATTCCAGCCATTGCTTGATCAGGTGCTGCACGCGCCGATCGACGACGCGGCGGGACACCGACTTCAGCAGTTCAGCATGAGGAATACTTCCGAAGTAGTCCGCGAGATCGGCGTCAACGACGTCCGGGCGGCCTCGAAATAGCAGCTCTTCCACCTCGACTACCGCCTGTTGGGCATTGCGGCCCGGACGGTAGGCGTATTGCTCGGGTGGAAGATCAGCTTCGAAGATCGGGCCTAACACCAGCATCGCTGCTGTCATGCAAAACCCGGTCACGCAGGGTCGAAATACCTAATGGCCTGAGTTTGCCATTGGCCTTCGGGATGAACACTCTTCTGATAGAATCCGGTCGATAAGTCTCCTCTCTGAGCGCAAGCGCCAGTTCGCCAAGCCACCGCTTAACACCGTACGTCGCAACATCCGCGAAGTCTTGACCATCCACACCCGGTGCGCCCCTATTCGAGCGGCATTGAGCATAAGCATGTGCCAAGATGTCTTCTCGGTATATCTTGTCGTACAGCGCGTAGAAGCGGAAGTCGGCTTCAGTCTTCGCTTTCGCGTGTAACGCCTTCTGCAGTTTCTGAACACTCTTTGGAGTTGATAGGTTGCCCAATCTCCTGTCCTTGCCTACTTATTACGTTT
>Ga0209633_10005258_pt1 | contig 11418 bp, 10 predicted proteins | sample Cruoilmetagenom1_FD_187290 | JGI IMG/M metagenome (GOLD analysis project Ga0209633, IMG submission 187290) | Oil polluted marine microbial communities from Coal Oil Point, Santa Barbara, California, USA - Sample 1 (SPAdes) (version 2) | ecosystem: Environmental > Aquatic > Marine > Oil seeps ... | reverse complement strand
CGTTCTAGCGGAATCGAACGAAAGCGAATCTGGGATTCACATATACCAAACGGGACAGTATGGTAATGTATAGATGATGGAGAACCAACCAAACTCATTGCTGCCACGCCGGGGGCGTCCCCGTGATCCGGCGGTCGATCGCGCGATCCTCGAGGCTGCTCGGTCGGTTCTTGCGCGGAAGGGTTTCACCGGCACCTCGATGGACGAGATCGCCAGGACGGCCGGCGTCGGCAAAGACACCCTGTATCGGCGGTGGAAGTCGAAGGAGCTTCTCGTGCAACATCTCCTCACGGTGCTATCCACGGAAAACGCTCCTGCACCGGAGGATGAGGACCCCAGATACGCCCTCTTTGTCTTCCTTCAGGACATCGTGCGACTCAACACTCGGTCCGACTTCGGTGCGATCCTCGCCGGGATCGTTGGGGAGTCGGCACGAAACCCGGCAATGGCCACGGCCTTCCAGCAGTTCTGGAGCGAGCGTCGCAGTATCGCCGGCAACATCATTCGCCGGATCGTCGACACCGACACACCCGACAAAGAGATCGGCCGGATCCTGGATCACATCCTGGGGCCCATCTACTACCGCCTGCTTCTTTCCGGAGACCCGATCGACGATGAGTACCTGTGGGATCTCATCGTCGAGGTCCCATGGGAAACCGATGGGCAAGAGAACCAAGACACAACCACATGAAAAGGATGAACATGAACACCCAAGAACACATCGTTGCCGTTGTCGAACCGACCCGTGATGGGGAGGCAACGATCGACATCGCTCAGGAAGTGGTCCAGAGGGGAGGGCGCGCCACCGTTGTCGTGCTCGTTACTCGCAAGACGATGAGCGACATCAGCGCCTTCGCCGATTCCGAGAGCCTCACCGTTCCCGACGCAAGCGAGATTTACTTCGAGCGACTGGCCGAGACATACGCATCACGAATCGGTAGCCCCGACGCCTCGGCCGTCGTCACGGAGAGCGCGTCCTCGGGTCGAGCGGTTTTCGAAGCAGCGGAGAGCGTCCGGCCAACGTCTATCGCCATGCCCCAGAGGCTTGCGAATCGTCGTGGATGGCGGGCGTCGGTGGCTCGTTCCCAGGTTCCGGTCTTGATCGCACCGCCGATTGCTGCCGCTGCCTGAAGCACACATCGACCGACATCGCCGTCGCACGCCTGGCAGGTCCCGCGTGTCGCGGCGGCGTTGCTCACATCGGCATGGCGCCGTTCTCTCACGGTTTCTTGACCTGGCCCCTCTCTGCATAGCGATGGGTTGTGCTCGCGAGGTGCACCGCTACGGTGCCGAGAACAGCGAGGCTGAAGACGACCGCCTCGACAAGAAGAGTGCCTCCTCCCGCCGCAGACGATCCCGAGACCCCGCACCCAGGACTCCGGCGTCCGCACAGCTCGTATCCGGTTCGTACGGACGCAAGAGTCCAGGGGGTGTCGTGTGCCTCTACCGTTGGAAGCGACGGCGAGCGATGCTGTCACCCCGATAGCGTCGATCTGACGACAACAGGAGAGAGAACGTCCATGCGCCCGCATTACCTGCAACCGCTCTTCGCACCGAAGTCCGTCGTGATGTTCGGAGCAAGCGATCGATCCGACTCGGTTGGCGAGATCGTCTTCAGGAACCTTCTCGAGGGGGAGTTCGGGGGCGAGATCTACGCGATCAACCCGAAGCGTGATGAGATCCAGGGCCACAAGGCGTATGACGATCTCGAGTCGATCGATCGGTCGATCGACCTCGCCGTGGTGGCGACCCCCGCCGGAACGATCCCGGCCATCGTCGAGGAGTGCGGGAAATACGGCATCAAGGCGATGATCATCCTGTCGGCCGGCTTCCGGGAAGTCGGTGGACCCGGTCGAGCCCTCGAACGGAGGGTCGTGGACCTCGCACGCTCGTACGGGATCCGGTTCCTCGGTCCGAACTGCCTGGGACTCATCCGCCCGAGCATCGGCTTGAACGCCACGTTCGGCAACAACAACGCCGCTGAGGGAGGCATCGCCCTGGTTTCGCAATCCGGAGCCTTGTGCACTGCGATCCTCGACTGGGCCGAGAACCGTGATGTGGGCTTCTCCGCCGTGGTTTCCACCGGCATCGGAGCCGACCTTGGTTTCGGCGACATCCTCGACTACCTCGCATCTGACCCGAAGACGCAGAGCATCATCCTGTACGTCGAAGGCGTGCAGGACGCGCGCCGTTTCATGAGCGGGATGCGTGCAGCCGCTAGGGCGAAGCCGGTGATCGTGATCAAAGCCGGTCGTCACTCCGAGGGCGCGGCGGCTTCGATGTCGCACACTGGGGCCCTCGTCGGCGGCGACGAAGCGTTCACTGCGGCGGTCAACCGGTCGGGTGTCGTGCGCGTAGACACCATCAGCCAGGTGTTCGCCGCCGCCGGCACGCTCTCGTCTCGCTACCGGAGCAGCGGCAATCGGATAGCGATCGTTACCAACGCCGGTGGACCAGCGGTCCTCGCTGCCGATCATTTCGCAGACGTGCGTCTCGAACTTACCGAGCTCGGCAAGGAGACCATCAGCCGTCTCAACGCTGTGCTGCCACCCACATGGTCGCGTCGGAATCCCGTCGATATCATCGGAGATGCGCCACCCGAGCGCTACGAGGAGGCGATCGACATCTGCCTCCAGGATCCCGATGTTGACGGTGTGCTCGTCATCCTCACGCCGCAGGCGATGACCCGCCCCCTCGAGGTGGCGGAGGCGGTGGTCGATGCAGCCGACCGCAACGAGAAGCCCATCATCGCATCATGGATGGGAGGTTCTCAGGTCAATCCTGCTCGTCAAGCATTCCGGCGAGCGAAGATACCGACCTTCAACACGCCTGAGGCGGCCGTCGACGCGTTCCATTACCTCGCTTCCTACCGGTTGAACCAGAAACTGCTCCTGCAAACGCCGGAGCGCCTCTCGCTTCAGCATGAGGAGCCGAACACAGAGGCCGCCCGTCTCATCATCGAAAGCGCTCTCGCGGAGAAGAGGAGCGTATTGACCGAACCCGAGTCGATTGCGCTTCTCGACGCATTCCGAATCCCAACCGTCCGCAACGGCATCGCAAGGTCTGCCGAAGAAGCGCTGATCCTCGCTGTCTCGATGGGCTTTCCGGTAGCGATGAAGATCTACTCGGAGGATATCTCCCATAAGTCCGACGTCGGCGGTGTCGAACTGGGCATCCAGAACGCGACGGATGTTCGAAGTGCGTACGTTGATCTCATGGAGCGGGTCCACAAGGCCAGACCCGAGGCCGCACTCCAGGGTGTAACGGTTGAACAGATGCGGCGTTCTTCGAGCGCTCGAGAGGTCATGATCGGGGTGATCAGCGATCCGGTATTCGGACCCGTCATCAGCTTCGGTCTCGGAGGGACCTGGGTCGAGGTGATGGAGGATGTAGCCGTGGCCCTGCCGCCGCTCAACGAGCGTCTGGCCAAGAATCTCATTTCGCGGACCAAGATCGCGGGGCTGCTCGAGGAGTTTCGACACCTGCCGGCGGTCGACATCGATTCGCTGGTCGATGTGCTGCTGCGCGTGTCCAACATGACGTGTGAGCTTCCCTGGCTCCAGGAGATGGACATCAACCCGTTGTTCGTTGACGAGGATGGCGTCATCGCAGTTGATGCTCGGATCGTGGTGGGTGTTCCGCGTCCGTCGACGGACCCGTACCACCACATGGCCATCCACCCCTATCCGTCCGATCTCGAGACACACTTTCAGTTGCCCGACGGCACCGACGTCACGATCCGACCCATCCGGCCGGAGGATGCCGAGATCGAAGCCGATTTCGTAAGGGATCTGTCGGACGAGGCCAAGTACTTCCGGTTCATGCATGCCCTCGATGAACTGACACCGGAGATGCTCGTGAGGTTCACGCAGATCGACTATGACCGGGAGATGGCGCTGATCGCCACGACCAATGAAGACGGGCGTGAAGTCGAGCACGGTGTGGTTCGGTATGTCACCAATCCCGATCGGACCAGTTGCGAGTTCGCCCTGGTGATCTCGGAAGAGATGCGTGGCCACGGGATCGGGCAGCGGATGCTCAAGCGACTCATGGAGATCGCCCTCTCACGCGGACTCGACAGGATGGAGGGAGAGGTTCTCGGCGAGAACCATCGGATGCTCGACATGGTCCAGTCGATGGGATACCAAGTCCAGGCCAGCCCGGACGATCCCGGTGTCAAGTTCGTCTGGAAGGAACTCTGAACCGCGATCGAGGCCAGCCCGCAGGGTGTTGACCGCGGGAGTCGCTGAATCAGTGCTCGAGGGACGTCTCGGGAGTCTGATGTGACCGGGAGGGGTTTACCCGCGTCGTGCACGCTGAGAGGTGGTCACCACCCGGGCGGTAGGCGTCAACACGATTTCGGATGAAGCGGCTGCCGAACACGGTGTGAACGTCGCCGAAGGAGCAATCGTCACCGAAGTCAGCAGCGAGTTCGGCGCATCGTGGGCGGGAGCGAACGCATTCGATGGAGACCTCAACACTGAGTGGTCCAGTGCCGGTGACGCCGACGAGGCGTTTGTCACCATCGACCTGGACTCTGCCCAGGAAATCGTCGGGCTATCGTCGTCTGAATGATCGAAGGCCGGCCATCCCATAACATCGGCAGCGCTCTTGCTCTGGCCACAGAACGTGTGGCCTTGCCGGTCGAGTCCATGCATCGGGTCATCTCCGGACGCTGGCTCGGTGTGCTCGGAGCTGTCGGTGACCCGGTCCGGAGAACGCACGACACCCTGTTGACCGCGGCCTACGAGTCCGTGCGGTTCGGTGCAGACGCCGTGGGATACGGCCTCGACGACGTGATCGCGGTTGAGTCGGGCCTTGGCGACTCAGTCCAGGCGTTCGTGAACGGTCTGTGGGGTGACGATCTCGGCCGACACGAGGACCGGTTGGAGATCTCGATGGCGATCCGTGACGATGAAGGATCGCCGGTAGCGGTCGGCACGGATCTGGACGCGGCCTTCCCGACTGCGACGGGACGCCTGGTCGTGCTGGTACACGGACTCGTTGAGACCGAGCAGTGCTGGTCCGGACAAGGGTCTGTCTCCGGCTTGGCACAAGCGCTTGACGACTCTGATGAACTCACTCCCGTCTCGATCCGGTACAACTCGGGTTTACGAGTGTCGGATAACGGGGCGTTGCTGAGCACTCTCATCGAGGATACCCGAGCAGATTGGCCGGTGCCGGTGCAGTCCATCGCCCTCGTCGGCCACTCGATGGGTGGTCTGGTCGTCCGCAGCGCGGTCGAGGTCGGTCGCTCCGCCGGTCACCGATGGATCGACGACGTCGACGACATCGTGACGGTAGGTGCGCCGCATCGTGGTTCACCGCTTGAGAAACTCGCCAACGTGGCTTCATGGGGCCTCGGTGTGGCTCCTGTGACCGCACCACTTGCGAGATTCGTGAACGGGCGCAGCGTCGGGATCAAGGATCTCAGGTTCGGAGCGATCGTCGAGGATGATTGGAGGGGTGTCGATCCGGATGCTCTGCTACGGGACACGATCGGCGATCACTCCCTGCCATCCGGTATCGACCATCACTTCGTGGCCGGCGTCGTGACATCGGACCCGGCCCATCCGGTTGGGGTGGCGGTAGGTGATCTCATCGTGCGGAGTGAAAGCGGCAGCGGGGGGCGTCATCTCAAGGCGAAGAACGTCGTGGTCGTCGGGGGCAGGCATCACTTCGACCTTCTCCGCGACCCAGACGTGATCGAAAGCATATTTGGTTGGCTCGTTGCGACGCCGGTTGTCAGTCCAACGACGCGATGCTGACGACGGCAGGGTCGACGGCGGGGTTGGCTGGAGGTACCGGGGGGACCGGTTCGTACACGGACTCGAGCACCGGTCGTGGATCCTGCTCACCTCTGTTCGGCCACATGGACATCGCCCGCTCGGCCATCGCCGTGATCGACAGCGACGGATTCACGCCGAGGTTCGCTCCGACCGCCGCTCCGTCGACGACGTGAAGGCCCGGATGGCCGTATACGCGGTGGTATCCGTCGATCACGCCGGTTGATGGGTCTGGCCCGATTGCAGCACCACCGAGGATATGGGCAGTCGTCGGGCGATTCAACACGACCTCGTTGATCGAGCTCATGGGGTCGCCGCCCATGGCCTCTGCAGCGATGCGAGCCGCCTCGTTGGCGATCGGGATGTAGGTCGGGTTCGGCTCACCGTGGCCCTGACGGGAGACGACGCGGGTGCCGAAGATGCCGCGCTTGCGGAACAACTGCAGCGAGTTGTCGTAGCTCTGCATGACCAGGAGGATCACCGCTCGCTCTGCCCACTTGCGCACCGACATCGAGCGGAACCACCGGATCGGATGGAAGACGATGTTTCCGAGGTACCGGAGCGGGCGCGGCATACCCGGACCACCGTCGGTGAGGATTGTCGCCAGGAGTCCCATCACCGAACTCCCCTTGGGGTAGCGCACCGGTTCTATGTGGGTGTGGGGTTCGGGATGGATGGATGACGTGATCGCGACACCTTGTGAGTAGTCGATATCGGTGTCCCTCGCCACCGCTCCGAGCAGTACCTCAGAGTTCGTCCGAACGAGCTGTCCAGCTCGATCCGAGATGTCGGGGAGGCGACCGCGGTCCATCAGAGAGAGAATGAGGCGCGTCGTACCCAGAGCCCCGGCAGAGAAGATGACCTGACTCGCGAAAAACGCCTTGCGATCGCTGCCTTTGATCGGACCCGGGCGCTGAGTCGTGATGCGCCACCGGCCATCGGTGAGTTCCTCAAGATCCGTGACCTCCGTGTCGGGGTGAACGACAGCGCCGCTTTGCTCCGCGAGGTAGAGATAGTTCTTGTCGAGCGTGTTCTTGGCGTTCTGGTTGCATCCGATCATGCATGCGCCGACACTGGTGCATCCAGATCGTCGGGGTCCGACCCCTCCGAAGTACGGATCATCGACTTCGACACCTGGTTCGCCGAGGAAGACGCCCACAGGGGTCGATCGGAACGTATCTGCGACGCCGAGACGATCTGCGACCTGCCGCATCACATCGTCGGCCGGGGTGTCGGCGTCCGCTTCAGTGACACCGAGCATCTTCTTCGCAACGCCGTAGAAAGGAGCGAGTTCCCGTTTCCAATCGGTGATGGCACTCCACTGGGGGTCGGTGAAGAACGCGTCGTGTGGTTCGTAGAGCGTGTTGGCATAGACGAGGGACCCGCCGCCCACTCCGGCACCGGAGAGGACCAGAACGTTGCTGAGGAGATCCAGGCGTTGGATCCCGTACAGCCCGAAGCGGGGACCCCAGATGAATCGCTTCACATCCCAGTTCGTCTCAGGGAATTCACCGGTCCGGAAGCGACGACCGGCCTCGAGGACCCCGACGCGATATCCCTTCTCTGCCAACCGCAGCGCAGAGACGCTTCCCCCAAATCCCGATCCGATGACGACGACGTCGTAGAAGGCGTCCACGAGAGAGGAGAGTACTCAGTATTCAGTACCGATTCGAACGCTCCGCGTTCGAATCAGAACTCTGCTGCGCCCCATACCGGGATTTGAGCTCCATCGATCACCGCTGAACGGTGACCTGTGATGAAGTCGATCACGTTTGCGATCTCATCCGGTTTCGGCCAGTCCACGTAGTCTGCGTAGGGGAGTGCTTCCCTGGTGCGCTGGGTGTCGATCACCGACGGCAGAAGCACGTTGCAGGTCACCTTCGTATCGGACATCTCGCGGGCGACAGATTTTCCAAGCGCAGCGACGCCGGCCTTGGCCATGTTGTATGCAGCCTGTCCGGCCGGTGGATCGACGGCCTGACGGCTGCCGAGCATCACGATGCGGCCCCAATCCTGATCACGCATGTAAGGAATTCCAGCCCGGACGGCATTGAACGCCGACCGGAGGTTCAGATCGATCATGCGGTCGAACCGCACGTCATCGGTTTCGTGCACGTCTCGGCCGCCTGCCCATCCGCCGACGAGCGAGACGAGGACGTTGAGGCCACCGAACGTCTCCACCGTCTCCTTGAAGAACTCGTTCATCGCACTCGCATCGACGGCATCGACACGACGCAGGATGAGTTGATCCTCCGGGAGGTCGAGTTCGCTCTCGAGGAGGGCCGCCTGTTCCGGGATGATGTAGGTGACGCCGAGCTTGAAGTTGCGTTGAACGAGGAGGGGGATCAGCGCTCGACCGACCGCTCCTGTGCCCCCGGTGATGATGGCGATGTTCGATTCGTTCATGGAATCAGCCTAGTGCCGCGGCGCCCGCGCCACGCGACCCGCTCCGGATTGGAGTGGTAAGCTGGCCGCACCTAGGCAAGGAGTCGGCAGTGGCGGAGATCCTCCTCGAAGATATCGGCAAGATCTATCCGGACGGGACCCGAGCGGTCGGGCAAGTCGACCTTGAGATAGGCGATGCTGAGTTCCTCGTATTCGTTGGACCTTCCGGTTGTGGAAAGTCGACGCTGCTGCGGATGATCGCCGGTCTCGAAGAGATCACCGAAGGCAAGATGTACATCGGTGACAGGCTCGTCAACGACGTCGCTCCAAAGGATCGGGACATCGCCATGGTGTTCCAGAACTACGCCCTCTACCCGCACATGTCGGTCTACGACAACATGGCCTTCGGCCTCAAGCTCCGCAAGACGCCCAAGGATGAGATCAAACGCCGTGTGGCCGAAGCTGCTGAGTCTCTGGAGATCACCGACTTCCTCGAGCGGAAGCCGAAGGCGCTCTCGGGCGGTCAGCGGCAGCGGGTGGCGATGGGCCGTGCGATGGTTCGTGAGCCGATGGCATTCCTGATGGATGAGCCCCTCTCCAACCTCGATGCCAAGCTCCGTGTTCAGATGCGCAGCGAGCTTGGTCGTCTCCACAATCGACTCAAGACCACCACCGTGTACGTCACCCACGACCAGGTCGAGGCGATGACGCTCGGGCATCGGGTTGCGGTGATGCGTCCCGTGTCCGAGAATCGCCCGTACAACATGCAGCAGGTTGCACCGCCGACCGAGCTGTTCAATGAACCTCTCAATCTCTTCGTGGCCGGTTTCATCGGGAGTCCGGCGATGAACCTGATTTACGGGACGTTGTCGGCCGAGGGCGAGGACGTGTGGTGCTCGTTCGCCGGTCAGCGCGTGAGGCTTGCGAAGGAGGCGCTGAATCGCCATCCGGGCCTCGAGAACTACATGAACAAGCAGTTGGTGGCCGGGATGCGACCTGGCGACTTCGAGGACTCGAGAGTGGCTCCCGAGGACCCGGACCGTACGATCACCGTGGTCACGGATGTGAACGAGATGCTGGGTTCTGACACCTACGTGCATTTCGCACTCCCCGAGAAGCCGGTGATCACAACGGATATCGAGGAGTTGGCTGCCGCCCAGGGCACCGATCTGTCGACGCTTGGAGACGAGACGAAGTTCAGCGCCCGAGTCAGCCCCGACGTCCACGTTCCGAACGGATCCGAGATCAAACTCGTGCTCGACACCACGAAGATGCACTTCTTTGATCCCGAAACGAACGACCGGATCGGAGCCCAAACACCGTAGTCAAGGCTACGATCTTCGTTCAGACACGGTGATGTCGACCGGCTGAAGAGCCTCAATGAGAGCGTTGCCCGCGATGGCGCGCTGCATCGTGTGAACGCCCCTCTTCGCAATGTCGCCGCGAACGACAAGGTCGATGAGCGCCGTCGCAGGGAATGCCGTCGTGCGGGCGAGTGCCGAGAAGCGGCCGTCGTGAACGTCTTCGATCTCCATGACCCTGACGATCTCGTCGGTTTCAACCCAGACGCGGACAAGCACGAGATCATCGTCTCCCCGCGGGAGGGTTCGATCGAGGGCTGACAGGAGCACGGAACGCGGTGATGGATCGCCCGTTTCGTCGAACAGTCCCATGTCGCGCATCGCGGCAAAGATGCGGCCGTGCCCTGGGAATCGAAGCGTCTTGTACTCCAGTCGATCGACTCGGCCTTCGTAGTCGCGACACATTGTCGATGTTCCACCTGCGGTTGAGAACGCTTCCAGGGGCCCGTGGCCTTCCCATTCGACGGTCTCGAATCGGGTGAGCGGATCGACCGTGCGATACGACCCGTCTTCGACGATCTCGCATGGTTCGGCGTACTCGTTGATCAGACCGGCGGGGCTAAACGCCAGTTGGTAGCCGAGCGTCCCGATCGGTTCCGGTGGGAGGGCTCCAACCCGGATCTGAACGGATCGAACCAGGCCCGGCGTCGTCGCGATGAGGTGTTCGGCCATCGTGTTCGCGAGGCCGGGAGCAAGACCGCAGTCTGGCACAACGAGGACACCGGCTTCGACGGCGGCATCGTTGAGTTCCTGCTGACGAGCGACGACCGTCGGGTTGCCACCGAAGTCGGCGTAGTGGGTGCCGGTTCGAATCGCGGCACCGGCGACTTCGACTCCGAACCGGTACGGGACTGCGGAAACGACGGCTTCGAATCCATCGAGAAGGTTGGCAAGCTGCTTCGCGTCGCTCACATCGAGTTGGACGGGTGATGCTCCGAGTGAGGCGGCGACGTCGTCGGCGAGTGCGGGCTCGGTATCGGCGACCGAGACCGTGTGACCTCTCCGGATGAGGTCCCAGACGGCTGCCGACCCGACGATGCCTGCGCCGAGCACGAGTGTGTTTGGGGCCATGTCGATCTCTCTTCTTTTTAGGGGACGATGCGTTTGAAGGTCTCAGCCCGATCAATGTCGAATCGTGATGCCGAGGTACGTTGCCAGTCATCCACGCGCTCGATGAATTGGGCTCGAGCGTCGTCCGACAATGCAGCGCTCCCCAGTGTGGTCTCGGACTGCGAGGCGTGACAGAGAAGGGCTTCTATCTTGGCGTCGAATGCCAGTGCGGTGATCGGCTCTGCGTGATCCGGTTCGTCCGCGGACCAGAGGAGAACCGTAGAGGGGCGATGGGGGTCGAGTCCCTGATCCGGGTAGAAGAGCGGTTCACGAGCCGCAACGACGGCGTCGACGGCGAGGAGGCCCGTTGCCCTGTGGTCTTGATGCAGTTGATAGCGCTGCCATGGGTCATGTGTGAGCACAACGTCGGGCCGATGGATGCGGATCAAACGGGCTATCTCTCTCCGCAGTTCAGGGGTGTGCTGGAGTTCACCGTCGATCTGATCGAGCCATTCGATCTTCGCCGCACCGAGGACCATCGCGGCCTTGCGTTGCTCACGCTTGCGTTGCTCGATCAGAGCGGCACGGTCGATCGTCGGGTCCCACGATCCCTTCGAACCGTCCGTGGCGACCACGATCACGACTTCCGTTCCTTGCGAAACCCAATTGAAGATCGTGGCCCCGGCACCGAACTCGACATCGTCCGGGTGGGCCCCGATTGCCATGACGCGTTCGGGTATCGGCAGAGGCGGGGGATGGGCAGTGAGCTGATCGTAGAGACCGGGCGGCATGGTGACAGGGTAGGAGTAGATCAGCAGATCAGTAGATCAGCAGAT
>Ga0209633_10005257_pt1 | contig 11422 bp, 7 predicted proteins | sample Cruoilmetagenom1_FD_187290 | JGI IMG/M metagenome (GOLD analysis project Ga0209633, IMG submission 187290) | Oil polluted marine microbial communities from Coal Oil Point, Santa Barbara, California, USA - Sample 1 (SPAdes) (version 2) | ecosystem: Environmental > Aquatic > Marine > Oil seeps ... | reverse complement strand
TTCCAAACAGAGATCTTTTCCCAGTAGAGAATATTCAAAATGCAACTAATAAGGTTTTTGAAATAGTTGGGCCGGATGTTTTACAGTACAGTAATTCAGAAGGTTATCAGGGGCTGAGGGAACAAATAGCAAAAAGATACAAGAATTTCTATGGAATAGATGTATCTACAGATAATATTCTTATTACAAATGGATCTCAGCAGGGATTGGATCTATTAGGTAAAATATTTTTAAATGAAGGTGATAGCGTTGCAATAGAGGAACCTGGTTATTTAGGTGCAATTCAGGCTTTTGGTGTTTACAAGGCAAATTTTCTGCCTGTTACAGTATCGGAAGGTGGAATGGATGTTAATGAATTGAAAACAGTTATTCAAAATAATGAACCTAAAATAATATATACAGTACCAAATTTTCAGAACCCATCAGGAATTACATATACTAATGAAAATAGAAAAGACGTAGCAGAAGTTCTAAAAGGAAGTGGTGTTTATCTTATTGAAGATAATCCCTATGCAGAACTCCGATTTTCTGGAAGTAATAAAAAATCATTCATGGAGCTTCTTCCAGAGCAGACAATCCTTTTAGGTACAGTTTCAAAAACTATTGTTCCCTCTTTTAGACTTGGTTGGGTAGTAGCTCCGGATATTGTTATGGAAAAATTATTGGTTGCAAAACAGGCAGCCGATCTTCATACAAATTATTTTTGTCAAAGAATAGTTGATCAGTTTTTGAATGATTATAGTCTCGATAAACATATCGAAAAAATAAAAAAAATGTACTTATTGAAGAAAGAAACTATGGTTAATGCAATAAAAAAATATTTTCCTGAAGAAATTGAATTTACAGATCCTGAAGGTGGTATGTTTTTATGGGTAACATTGCCAGAAGGAATAAGTTCTATGGATTTGTTTGATATTGCCATAAAGAAAAATGTTGCTTTTGTTCCTGGAGATCCCTTTTATACAAATAAAACAGGCGTAAGTTCATTTCGTCTTAACTATACAAACTCTGATGAAGAAACAATTGTAAATGGTATAAAGCTGCTTGCTGATTCTATCAAAGAGATGCTTTAATGGAGGCTCTAAAAAGTCTTGATGAACTTGTAGAAAGAGTAAAATCTCTAAAAAAGAAGAAGATTGCTGTTGCCTTTGGACAGGATCCTTATACAATAGAGTCTTTGTCCCAATCTATTAAAGAGGGGCTTGCTGAAGCAGTACTTATAGGTGATAAAGATGTAATTGAATCAGTTTGCAATAAGAAAGATATTGATCCTGGTTTATTTGAGATCCATCATAATTCTGATCCAGTCTCTTCCTGCATAGAAGCTGTTGCTATGGTTCGTAATGGTGATGCTGATATAATTATGAAAGGACTTGTTGGTACGGATAAATTTTTGAAAGCAGTAATGGATAAAGAGAAGGGTTTATTACCGACCGGAGCAATAATGAGTTACGTAGGAGCCCTTGATATTCCAAAGTATGATAAACTATTGTTTATTTCAGATCCTGCTGTAATTCCTTTTCCTGATCTGAAACAAAAAACGGCTATGGTAAACTATTCAGTGGCTATGGCCCATAAACTTGGAATAGAAAAGCCAAAGGTTTCTCTTGTAAGTTGTACCGAAAAAGTAAATCCGGGGATACCTAATACTGTAACTGATTCTATAATCTGTAAGATGAATGATAGGGGACAGATTTCCGGATGTACAATAGATGGGCCTCTGGATATTTTCCTTTCATGTGACAAAGATGCCGTTGAAGTTAAAGGTGTTCCTACCCCGGTAAATGGAGAGGCGGATGTTCTTATTTTTCCTACATTGGAAGCAAGTAATGTTTTTTACAAAGGACTTATGCTTTTTGCCGGTGCAGAACTTGCAGGTCTTATTCAAGGAACAACCCACCCGGTTATAGTAATGTCCAGAAGCGAAAGTGCAAAATCAAAATTTTATTGTATTGCATTATCCTGTTTAATGGCAGATTAGGACGATTTTTGAATATACTTACCTTTTTCAATATCGTAATAAGAAATCCCTGGTGTAGGTAGTAGTTTTAATATTGTATTTTCCAAATGGGTCATAATATGGATACTCTCCATCTCCGGTTTATATTCACATATACCAATATACAATTGATCACTATTGTGTTTGTTGGAAAATATACGCTCTCCTACTTTTAATGCAAGAGATGTATCTTTTCCTGGTAGAATAATATAGAAATTATCATTTTCTGTTCTAAAAGGAATGTCCTTAAGAAGACGAATTGATTCAGTGATTGCTTTTCCTGTACTCTGAATACTTATAACTGAATTAGCTTCAGATACTGATTTGAAATTATGTATTTTTATATGTATTAAACTAAAGGTATTCTTTTCTATCTGATAACTCTCGATAAAATCAAGTAAGTAGTTAGTAAATTGTTTTTTCCCAAAAAAATCTGTAATATTATCGTAATAATCTATTTCAAGATTACGCTTAAAAGTATTTTTGAGTTTTTTATCTTTTAATTTGAAAAAAGTGTTATTAGAATTAACAGAGTATATAGGTTTGTGTTCTCTTGATCCTTCACTGCGAAATAGCCCCAATATACCTTTCTCTTCTGTTTCCTGATCTGTAGATAATAAAATATTGTTAAGAACTTCAATTATTTCATATGTATAAAGAATAAGTACTTTATTTGTTAACTTTTTATTTTCTTGTTTTAATAAAAAAATTAGTCTTTTGGAAACATGATTATCAATTTCAAACCATGATTCATCTTCATGATTCCTAATTGTTTCTATTGCTATTTCTCCCTGACTAAATATTTCCAATACCATTCTTTTAAGAATACTCTTAAGTTCACCTACTGATTCATAAAGTTTTGGGATTGCAGTTTTTGTTCTTGGCTGCATTATTTTTGGTAATTCCAGGGACATATTCGGCGTTATATAAGTTTTTTTTAACCATAAGATATCGGAAGCTATTCTCTTTGTATATTCTGTTTCTGAAAGATCAATGCTTCGTTCCAGGTGTCTGCAGTATTCATTTAATGGTCCGATATAGTTTTTGAGAATTAACTCATCATTGAATAAGTACCAATTTTTTATTAGTAGATCCATTTTATCTTTAAGTTCTGTAGGTTTGCCCATATCATTAACAATGAAACCATACTCAATATTGCTAAACCCATAGAATAAATCTTTCAATATTGCAAAAAGTATTACAATTCTTTGCAAAGGATCTTCAGGAGAAATTAATGATATCTCACTGGGTATATTTAGAATTGGTTGAAAGTATGGAAACATATCCGGCTTTTCATCTAAAATATTCCATCCTGCTGAAGGAAACATCTTATTCAATAAAATTATACCCTTTTGGATACTTATATCCTCAATTTCCTCTCTATTAGATATTTCCTCTCTATTAATTCCTTCTTCTGAATCATTTCTTTCAGTAGTTTTTTGAGTATGGTCATTAAGTATAGTTATCAGATCCTCAGTTTTAAGATCCAAAAAATTGAGTATTTCATGACTCTTAAGTCTGAACATAGTATTGTAGTCATAGGCTTTAGTTGAAACAAACATCAATAGTAATGGATAAAGTCTAAATTTTATAATAATAAATACATTGTCAATTTCACTTAGTGCCAGGGTATAAGATTTCCGAAGGCGGTCAATTTTTAAATCCTTTTTAAATAATCCCTCTATGGAGAGTCTATATAAATAATGTAATGCACCTTCTATATCCTTTTTCCTGTTTAGTTTTGAAAGAAGAATAATGGGTGTATAAATCTGTTTAATCAGAGGTGCCCATGATTCCAGAGCAATGTTATGTGATTCCTGTTTAAGTTTAAAAATTTCTTCCTGAATGCTTTCTATATCCCAGGTACAAATTGTATCTGCAATTAGCCAATAAAATGGGTTTTCTTCTCTTCTTATATATTTCTTTTGAATGCTTTTACATATAAATCTGGTTGATTTTACAAGTGTTTTTATAGATTTGAAAAAATAATAATTACTACTTTCTATGAGGTTCGGATTAATATAGTTTTTTTGTTTTAAGAAAATATCAAAAACAGCTTTTATTGTTTGTTTAGAGGTCTTAATACTATGGTCAGGATGTGATGCAAGATAGAAAAGTTTTATTTTTTCCAGGTATGTATATTTAATTGGAATAACATTTTTCTCTTCCTTTTCATTAGAATCTGAAAAGGAGGTTTGATGAATCCATTTATCTTTAGTTTTAGATTTAGTTTGATACAACATTTCTTCATAACGATCATTAATATCCTGATCGGTTTGTTCTATTCCAATTTCACCACCAAGGATTTCGGACATTTTTTTGGCTTCATCTTTAGAGATGTTTCCCAGATTATTTTTAACTCGTGTCAGTTCTCCTGGTTTATACTTTTCTTTCGGTCTTCGAGCCATTTAATCTTCCTAATATAATGATCATTCATATCTGCTTCAAACTCATCATTGTTCTTATATTCTCTGCCAAAAATATCCTTCCAGAGAGATTTTTCTTCCATGCACATATAAAAGTATACCATATCTCTCCATTTTTCTGAAAATCTATTGTAAACAGAGCCAAATATCTTTCGTTTTATATCTATAGGATATGAAAATTTGCCTTCTGCATCTGCAAGGGGCATCTGCAGTATCTTACTTTCCAGTTTTCGCTTACGTAATTGTTTTATTACAGGTTTTATAAAGGTTAAAGTTCCCAGAGAGATTAGCGCAACTTCTTCGGGTTCAAAGTTTTCCTGAATAAAATCTATAATACTATGGTAATCAGTTTCCCAGCCTTTGTATTCTACAATAGGATGGAAATGAAAACCTACCAGTATACCCATATCTGCAATAGCTCTGGCTGATTCAAGTCTTTCTCTAAGTGTAGCGGTGTGATGTTCTTCGGCTTCAATAATAACATCTGTATTCAAAGACCATGTCACAATAACATTCGAGGGAATTTCATTTTTATGAAAATAACCAATTGCATTGGATTTTGTTTTAAGTTCCAGAACTACATTCCTGTTTTTATCAGCAAACTGGAAAATGTCATCTAAAATGCCATCTTTGTTTCCCCACATAAGGGAGTCTGATGACTGGCCTGTTCCTATGTGGTATATTTTATCCGGGTCCAGTTCCAGTTTATCCAGTTTGTCTCTCAGGTTTTCGTGGAGGTATATTTTCCCGTCTGTATAAAAAGATTGAATTGAACAATAGCTGCAGTCAAAACCACAGTTCTTAACAGCATCCAGTGTATACAGGTTACAGCATCTTGTTTTTTCACTGGCAACGGGACAGTTTCCAAGAATTGTACTGTCATCGGATTGACTGACAAAGTTAAGTTTTGGTGATGGAATTGATTCAGGATTAAAACTACTGTAATCATTACTCTGTTGTTTCAGAAAATCCCATTTCCCAGTTACTCTTTTTAGGAGTTCCTGTCTAAGATTTTTCCCTTTTAGTTTTTCGGTATTTTCTTCATTCCAGATATCTGATATTTTACCTTCCTGCCACATTTCAAGATCAGTAGCAATGTCTATTATCTGTTTTATTTCCTGAAAGGAAAAACTGAACTTCTCTGATTTTTCACTAATAAATTCTTTATTGGGTAAAGAAAGTGAAGAATAAACAGGATCTTGTAGAAATTTATCAATTTTATTTTCTAATTTTTTACTCAAAATCTTAAACTCATATTACTATCTCAAGACCTTCCTGGGCAAGATCAAGTTTCATACTGCTTTTCCCTTCAATTTTTTTTCTATAGATATCAAGGAGATCTGTTAATTGTTCATCTGTTCTTAAAGGATCATGATGAAATAAAAATAGGTTTTTTACACCAGCTTTATGAGCCGAATTGATTGCAGTTTCAAAAGGTGTATGTCCCCATCCCATTTTTCCATTCAAGTATTCTTCGTTGGTATACTGACTGTCATGTATTAATACATCAGCTTCTCTGTAGAACTGGAGTATTTTTTCATTTTCTTCTTTTGCAACTATTTCACCTTCTTCTGCCGCATCTTCATCATATCCAGGATCTTTCGGATCTGTTGGGAATAAATTTAAAAAGGGTTCATTATCATAAGCAGTGCAAACTGTTTTTGCCTTATATTCAAACCGGTATCCAAGACAGAGAACAGGATGATTGAGATATTTAGTAGTAACAAACAGACCATCTCCCAGGTCCATTGTTAATTCTTTTAATGGATAATAATTGATACTGGCAGATAATTCACTTTGTTTAATTGGAAAATATCTGTATCTAAGTTGACTCCCTATTATTTCATCAAGTCCTTCATCCTCATAAGTTACTGGTCCATATATATTAATTTCTGTTCCAGGTATATAGATGGGTGTAAAAAAAGGGAATCCCATAATATGATCCCAATGGGTATGTGTTATAAATATATCAATTTTTAGAGGGCCTTTTGGAAGATCATTTTTCATAATGAAATCACCAAGAGCTCTTATGCCTGAACCAGCATCAATAATTACAAGTCTGTTTTCTTCTCCAAATCTGAGCTCAATACAAGCTGTATTTCCCCCATATTCAACAGTATCCGGTCCCGGACAGGGTGTTGAACCTCTGACTCCCCAGAATTTTATCTTAGTCATTTTAAAACCCTATTTTTTAAGATTAAGGAAAATTTTTGCTTTGTTAATTTCCTCATTAACTGTATCTTCAATATCTTCAAACCAGTCAATTGTAACATTTAATGTTTCAAAAACAAACTCTGGTGGTTTTTCAGGATATCGATCTCCGGAAAATCCAATTTCAAAGTAATTTGAAAAATAATTTGCTGCTGCAATTGCATATACTATCTCTTTGTTCTTACCTTCGTAGTTTTCAGGTGAATGATGATATACTACAGCATCTTTTATTTCTTCTCCAAGTTTCCAGGAATGTACAATTAAATGTCCTGATTCGCTGTGATTTATATCCATTGCTGCTGATTCGCTTTTTACCAGGGATTGATTTGTTGCATCAGAGAGACTCATAGCCTTAAGGTACTCAGTCGGGAGCATATTATTAAGAGGGATTTTCCCAATATCATGTAATAGTCCTGCTATAAAGAAGCTTTCAAGATTCTTTTGATCCACCCTTATATGTTTTGCAATGAGTTTTGCAGCAGCTCCTACACATAGGGAATGTCTCCAGAATCCATCCATATTCAGAGCCTGGAACTGATCCTTGTTACTCATAGTTCCTAAAATAGCTGTGGACAAAGAAAGATTTTTTACTGTATTAATTCCAAGCATTATTATAGCTCGTACAAGGGATGTAACCTGATCTGATAGGCCATAATAAGCCGAGTTGATAAGTTTCATAACATTACCCATCAGAACCGGATCAATACGTATTACACTATTTAAATCAGCAGGTGAAGTTCTTGGATCGTTACAAATATCTATAACTTTAGTTACAGATATTGGTAAGCTTGGCATTTTGTTTATATATCCTGCAATTTGTTTTAATCTTGTTTCTTTATCCATTATTTTTTCTCATATTTTCAAGTATATACTGAATCCTTCCTTTCATGGCAGAGCTAATTGACTTATCTGGAAGAAAAGTTGAAAGTTTCTCAATATAATTAAATGTGTTCTCAACTTTACCAGTTGTTATTTTTGTTTCAACTATTTTTGGTGGAATTATGTGTTTTTTATCAATTTTACTGGAAAAACTTTCTCTGCCGCTTATTTTTGCTCTAAGGCTTTCAAGTTTAAGATGCATATCGCTGGATTCAAAATCAACTCTTTTTTCTTCCGGAAGGAACTGTGTAAGGTTTTCAAGGTATCCCAAAAGGTTAGCTGGATTGGATTCTTTTTCTTCCGGGTGATTTTCTTCCTCCTCTGCAGCTTGAGTTATTTCTTCTACAGGATTAGAAGTTATTATTTCCTGTGATGTTTCTACTGGAGGTTGAGGTGCTTGCATATAAACTGGAGGTTGCTGAATGGGTGGTGGTTGTACAGGTGGTGGCTGTATATATACAGGAATTGCCTGATTTTGAGGAAAGCTCTGAGGAACGGGCACTGGAATGTATTGTATAGCTGGGGCTCCCTGAGTGTTCTGATCATTGTTGTTTAAAGAATCTCTTTCCTTTTTTGCTGTTTCCTGAATTTGCTTTAATTCACGTTCTAATTCCATTTCAACTTCATCAGGTAGGTTAAGTTCTTCTTCCATTTCAGAGAGATCCAGTATTTCTTCATCCTCATTTACCTGAATAACCGGTTCGATTCCGCCTATATCTAAAATGGGTACTATTTCATTGTCGAAGTCAGGAATTGTTTCTACAATAACACTTTCTTCTTCAATACCCCCATCTTCTTCCAGAGCATCTGAAGTTATTGCAATGAACGCTTCTAAATTTCTATTCCAAAGTTTTTCATATTCTTCAGTATATTCATCCATTAATTCATCATAGACCTGAAGAGATGAACTAATTTGATCCATATTTTCCGAATCCTCTGTTCCCCCCTGCAGGGAAATCAGAGTTTCAAGAGATTTTATTGCAGAATCTTTATCTCCAAGCTCTTTATACGTTTCTATTAGAGCAGTAAGTATTTCTTCATTTCCATTTGATTCTTCCAGAAGTTGCAAAAATAGTTCGAGAGCCTGTTCCAATAGACCTTGTTTTAAATAAAGTTCAGCTAAAAGGAATCTACTCTCATAGGATCTGGGATTAAGCTTTAGGATATTATTAATATCTATAACACTTAGTTCATATTCACCAATATCTCTTAGTAGTAAAGCCCTTTGGTATAGTGCTTCGTAATTCTGAGGATTTAATTTTACTGAACGATTTAAACAGGTAAGAGCTCTTTTCTTTTTGCCAGATCTTAGATTTAATAATCCAAGAATTAAATAACCACTTGAGCTATTTGGTTCTATTTTTAGTAACGTGCGTATAAGATTTGAAGCTTCTGAAAATGAACCTTTCTCCATTAGAAGTTTACTAAGTCTAAGAAGAATGTCTGTATTATTATTGTCCTTCTGGAGAAGTTTTTTCAGGGTTTTAATGGATTTGCCATTTTCTCCCAGTTCTTCATTTACTTTTGCGAGATTCAGGGATGCGCTGAAGTAATCAGGATTAATCTCCAGAGCTTTATTTAGATGCTTCCCGGCTTCTTCAAACCTTTCCAGGTTAATAAGAGCGACAGCTATATTGTTATGCCCCTGAACATTGTCAGATTCCACTTTTAATAGATTCCTGAATACATTTACTGCTTCTTCATAACGTCCAAGTTTTTGTAGAGTTATTCCCAGATTATTTAGTCCATCAATCCAGCCTGGTTTACTTTTAAGAGCTCTTTTATACTCAATCAGAGCCTCTTCAAGCTTCTCTTTTTTCTCATAAATAACGCCAATATTATAATGAAGGGTAGGATTATTAGGGTCTGTTTGCAGACCCTTTTTGTACCATTCTACGGCTGTATCAGTATCGTTATTTTCATCGTACAATGTGCCGATATTATTGTATACAAGTGTAAAATCAGGTTGTAATTCCAGTGCTTTTTTATAAAAAATAACTGCATTTTTTAAGTTCCCTGTTTCTTTATATAGATTAGCAATATTGTAACAAATATCAGAACGTTCGGGGGTAATAGTATATGCCTTTTTAATTGCTGAAAGAGACTTCGGTAAATCCCCTAATTTTCGATAATTTACAGCGAGATTATTATATGCTTCAGGATTTTCGCTATTAAGTTCTATTGATTTTTGGAAATACTGAATAGCTTTTTTATAGTTTTTTGATTTTGTAGAGATATTTCCCAGGAGGAGAAATGTTCCGGATTTTTTATTATCAAACTCAAGTAATTTTAGAGCGAAATTTTCTGCAGTATCATAATCTCTTATTGCTAAAGCATGATAAGAGTTCTTAAGAACATCTTTAAAAGACATTAGTTATTTCCCGGAGATATTGGTCTGACTGTTATTTCTTTTGAAAGTAATCCTGGATATTCAGGCCCTGCATCATCATAGGCAGCTATAGAAAAATGATAAAGTTGATCAGTTTCGAGACCATGTAAAGTTATATTTGTAATTTCTTTTCCCTGTACTGTCAGAGGTGAAGATCCTTCCAAAGCATCAGAACCGAAATATATTCCCTTTTGGGTTCCATAATAAATTAAGTAACCTTTGATATCCGGTTCACTGAATTCCGGCCAGGAAAGGGTTATTGAGCTTTCTTTTCCTGTTCCATGAAGATATGAAGGAGCCATAGGTTGCAGATTCTTCTCATATATTAAATTCAGTTGAGATAAGGATGGTGTCATTGATTCTTCTCCATCTGTTTTCATATCCATCTTGATACGAAAATACCTTCCCTTATTTTGCAAAATAAAAATCTTAGGAGGCTGGAATTCTATCCATTTTGATTCGTCAAACATAGCTTCAAGATTATCTGAGATATTGTATTGGTAGAATATAGCACTATCTTGTGGGATCTCATGTTCTATCTCAATTTTTTTGAGGATTGAACCTGATCTGCCAAGATCAATTATCTTAGAAATTACAATTCCGGATGTATCCTGATATCTCTTGAGTACAGGGTTTTGGATGAAACCTTTTGAAATATGCAACTCATCCATATAACCTGTAAACCCTTTTCCTATTGTAAGATGATTTGTTCCTGATTGTGATATCAGCGGATAAAAGATTGTTTCATCTTCTTTACCGGTTTTACTTGCATATTGGATTGCTTCCAACTGACCATCAACAAGATATTCGATTATTCCTGATATACCATTGAATCTTAATTGATGATGGTGCCATTTCCCGGGGATAATAGATGTTAACCCCTGCAGATTTATATTTGTGTTCATTTCTTCTGTAAAGAAAATATTATTCAATTTCCAGATAAGTTTTCTATTTTCAATGGAACAGCTCAATTCCTGGGGAACAATATTACCATTTTTGTCTATTAGGGTTCCCTGATATGTAATTAAAATGGGATTTTTACCAAATCTTGAGGGGTTAAGCCAGAATTCTATAGAAAAATTATCCAGGACATCATTACCTGAAAACATTGCATCTGGTCCAGGATAAAGGGTTATTGATTTTTCGGAACCTCTAAAAACACCAGAACTGTTTCCTATAGCTTTCTTAATTTGGGTATTTTCTATCTTTGATTCAACAAGATAATTCCCTGAAGAATCAACAATTTCGTTGTTATCAAAATGAATTAGGAGGTCTGTAAATTCATCCGATTTGTATATTGCAGATTTTAAACCAATACTTGTATAGCCTTTTTTCCCATCAATTTCTTCAACATTGTCCCATGTATCTATTCTATCCCAACCAGCTGCACCCCCTATACTGATATTTGAGTTAAGGGCAAATAGAGATCCTGTTAAAAATAAAAACGATATTATTATATATATATATTTCATAGTTCTATACTTTACTATCGGCATTTAGCTTGTAATATTGATGATC
>Ga0209633_10005256_pt1 | contig 11423 bp, 9 predicted proteins | sample Cruoilmetagenom1_FD_187290 | JGI IMG/M metagenome (GOLD analysis project Ga0209633, IMG submission 187290) | Oil polluted marine microbial communities from Coal Oil Point, Santa Barbara, California, USA - Sample 1 (SPAdes) (version 2) | ecosystem: Environmental > Aquatic > Marine > Oil seeps ... | reverse complement strand
TGATTTAGCAAAGATTGATGCTATATTAGGTATTCGAGAAGGTCAGTTATTTTTCTATGATACTCTTGGTCACGATGTGGATTTTGAAGGAAGTTTTCCTGTTTTATATAATGATATTAAAAATGATTTACAAGAAGCACAAAATTTAGCTAATCAAATCAGAGTTCCTTTTACTAAATATCCAGAATATACAATTCCTGAAGGTAAAAATTATAAAGAACTTCTTCTTACATTACCAAAAAAATCTCCAAATTATAAATCTCTTCATTGGAATGAATCTAATGTACTTGCTCATGTTCGATTTAATGAACATACTGGGCCAAATGGTGAAAAAGTTTTATTTCTTGAAGAGATTCAATCAGATTGGATAAGTGATATTCGCAAAAAAGGAGTACAAGCAAAAAAATATAAATTTGAAGAATCAAAACTTCCTCCTAATGTTCCATGGCAAAAAACCTATCCATTAAAAACCATGCAACGAATGGTTAGGTATGCTGCTGAAAATGGATTTGATCAGATTGCTTGGACACCAGGAAAAATTCAAACAGAACGATATGGAACTGAAAATTTTGTTTGGTATCATGAAAATGATGAGCTTAAATTAATCGGAAGAGAAAATACTAATATAGAAAACAGTAAACAAATAGCAGCTTCAATTCCTAATAAACAAGCTCTTCGTGAACAAATAGAAGATTTATTAACAGAAAAAGAAGATGAATATTCAAAAGATAATTGGAATAAATATATAGACAGACTTACAAATACTATTTGGGATAAAATTCAGCAAGGAGAAGATATTGGATCGTATCAACCAAGATTTGAAGGAATGAATAAGTTTTATGACAAAATTTTACCTAATGAAACTAATAAGTTTTTTAGTAAAGCTAAGTGGGGAAAAGCTAAGGTAGATAAATCTATTATTGAAGATCAAGAAGTTCATGTACTTAAAATTACTGATAAAATGCGGGATAAGGCATTACGTGAAGGTATGCCTCAATTCACATATGCTGGTCAACAAGCCAGTAATGCTGACAAATCAATGTTAAATAAAGCGATTGAATTGGAGCAAACTGGAATAGATAATGAATCTATTCGTAAAGAGACCGGATGGTTTCTTGGAATGGATGATAAATGGCGCTTTGAAATTGATGATCGTAAAGCTGAATGGAATATTAATGGATTAGTAACTCAATTAAAATCAAAATTTAATATACCATTAACGCTTAAAAATGTTTTTAAACATCCTGAATTATATAAAGCATATCCTGAATTAAAAAATATCAACTTTGAATTGAAAGAACTTCCTAAAGGAGTAAAGGCTTCACATAATAGTAAAACTAATAAAATAGAATTAAATTCAGTTTGGATAGATAGATTAGAAAAAGAAGGTAATGTTCAAGATGCTACAAAGAGAACAATCGTCCATGAACTTCAACATGCCATTCAAAGAATTGAGGGCTTTGCAAAAGGTGGAAAACCTACACTTAAAAATACAGATATTGGTGCTGACTTAACTCAAAAACTTAATTCTTTTAAAGAACTTATGCTTAAACAGCCAGATCAAAGGACTGAAAAAGAAACTGAAACATATTTTTGGCTGAAAAAGAATATGCCGAAGTTAAAGAAATTAGTCTCAGAAAAGGCTTATGAGCAGTATCGTAGACTTGCTGGTGAAATTGAAGCCAGAGATGTTAGTGCTCGTATGGACTGGAATAAAAAAGACCGTGAAAAGATAACTCCATATGAGACTCAAGGCATATCAAAAGAAGATGCAATTGTTCAATTTAATAAAGATGTAAGTCTTGAAATGCAAGAACCTTTAGCAGAACAAAAAATCTCTGATGAACAATATCTTAAAAGACATCAGGAAAAAGAAAGTATTTTAAAAAAGATTCAGAAATCTACCAGAATGAAGGCATCTGAAGTTAAGTTAATGTTAGATAAAAGTTTAACTCCAATATCTACAAGACTTAAAAACATCGGTTTGGATGAATTATCTGCAAAGCTACAAATGCTTGACTTTAAAACTTCTTGGCAAATTACTGAGGTATTAAAAGAAGCTCATCCAATGATGATAAAAGCTAAGAAAATGTCTCCAATTGATAGAACTGCATGGGATTCTGCACGTAAAAATTCTGAAATAAGTAAAATAACTCAGCTTGCTCAAAAGTATGATATTGAAGATAATTATAATAATGTTCGAAAAATATTAGATCAAATCCGACAAGATGCTATAGGTGTTGGTTTCGATGTAGGTTTTGTTGAAGATTACTGGCCACGTGTTTTAAAAGATATAGAAGGCTTCTTACAGGCAACACAGAAAATTTCTCGCCGACCAATATTTACAGATGCTATTAAGGCAAAAGCAGACAAACTTGGCATAACAATAACAGAGTTAGGACAAAAATATCCTGATCTTAAGGCAGATATTATTAGTAACACTATTCTTGGTAACTACTCTGGAATTGGTGGGCCAGGGAATATCCAAGGTAGAGTTTTTGAAACTATTCCAGAAGAATATGCTAAATTTTATATGAATTCTGATGCAGCATTAATGCAATATATTTATTCAATGACAAAAAAGATTGAGGCTCGAAAATTTTTTGGTAAAGTATCTCAACAAATGACCAAAATTAAACAAAGAAGAAATCTAGCTCAAACAGAAGTAAGTAAACTTGAAAAACTTAGAGATCTTACATATAATGATGGTTTAATTAATGAGGATAAGCAAAAATTAATTGAATCTCATAATAAAAGAATTGATCTTTTACAAGAAAATATTAAAGATTATGATATTAATCTTGAAAAATATAAAAATCAACAAGATTATACAGAAAACATTGGAACTTATATTAATGATTTAATGTTATCTGGAAAGTTACATAAAAAGGATGAACAAACTGTACGTGATATATTAGATGCCAGATTCCATGAAAAGGGTACTACTGGAATTGTTCATAAATATAAAAATATATCATATATTGATGTTATGGGTAACCCAATGGCAGCAGTAACTCAAATTGGTGATATTGCCTGGGCTATGTATGTTGGGCAGATCTGGAATCCATTAAGACTTCCAAGCAATATAAAGAATTTAACTAAAGCAATATTTAAAAAATCAAATATATCCAAAGAAGCTTTAGGAATTGATAGAATGGCTCAAGAATTTGCTGATTCTGATTCATTAAGTAATTTAGTCTCTAAAGTTTTTAAAGGTGTTGGACTTGAAAGAATAGATTCAATTGGTAAAGAGTTTTTAATTAATAATACATTTGATGCTTATAAGAATCAAGCAAGTTCAAAAAATGGTAGAATTGAATTGATGAAAAAACTTAAGCCAATTTTTGGTAATAGTTCTGATAAAGTCATTAATGAACTTTTGGCATTATCTAAAGACTCTACTGCCAACCCATCTGAAAATATAAAAATGTTATTGTATTCCAGATTATTAGATTTTCAACCAGTAGCACTTTCTGAAATGCCAGAAAATTATTTAAAAGGTGGTAATTGGCGAATATTGTATATGTTAAAAACTTTTACAATAAAACAATTTGATGTATTTCGTAATGAGGTTTGGAAAGATCTGAAGACTGGAAATACTCAACAAAAGTTAAGTTCCATGAAAAGGATGGTTCAATTAATGGGAGTCCTTGCACTTGCCAATGCTGGGGCAGATGAAATTAAAGATTTCATGATGGGAAAGGAAACAAAGTTTAGCGATACAATAATTGAAAATTTTTTAACTATGGGTGGAGCTAATAGATTTGTCCGGATGCAAGCAAGGAGAGAAGGAATTGGTACAACAATTGGTCAAATGATACTTCCTCCATTTAAGTTTATTGATTCTTTAAGTAAAGATGTTTTCAGTGGTGAGATAGCTGATATTGAAAAATCACGAACTTTGGAATCATTACCATTTGTTGGTAAGTTGGCTTATTGGCATATTGGTAGAGGAAGTGAGTATAAGCCATCTATTGAAAAACAAGATTTTAATAAAGCTGGAAAAGGATTTAGAAAATTTAAAAAAGACCTTGAAGAAACAAATGATAAAAGACTTTTTCTTCAGACTAATGCTGATGAATTTAAACAGATGAAAATATATGAAAATTTTTCAAAACCATTAAAAAGAATAACTACTTTAATTAATAAACTTGAAAAGATAGAACAAACTACAAATGTTAAAAAAAGAATCGGTCAATTAACTGAAGGTCAAAATCAATTAATGCAAAGATATTTTGATATAATAAAAAACAAAGATGTTTTATAATTTAAATTGGAGATAATTTTTTAATGGAAAATTTAACTGATCATGATTTGTTACTTAAACACAATGGAAAAATTGATGAATTATGTGAAATTATTAAATTAAATAACGAAGAAGCGATAAGATTTCATAAAAAATTTGAATGTTTTATTTCTCCTGAAGGAACATTTATGACTGTCAAAACTTTTCAAGCATCATGTCCCAGAGAAGATGTTTGGCGGACAATAAATCGACAATGGAAAGCTATTGGAATGCTTGTAGTAACTATGTTTGGAATGGCATTAAAAATATTTTGGAAGGACTAATAAAAATTAGCTGAGGTTAAATTATGATTTCTGATCTTCCAGGATTTAAAACAGATCTTAATATGTATCTAAAAACAAAAAGTAATAATATCTTTATTTTAGATGCTCCTCTTGTTTATAATGATGAGATCTTTGGAAAATTAATAGTTCCTAAAGGATTTGAAACTGATCTTGCAAGTGTTCCCAGAATACCTGTTATTTATGCATTATATGGAGGAAGAGTTCATAGAGAAGCTGTCTTGCATGATGCGTTATATAGGAAAGATTTTCCAGGAAAGATTTCTTTTTGGGAAGCAAATTGTATTTTTCTAAGAGCTATGAATATTAGAAAAATACAATTTTGCATTCGCTTTCCTATGTTTAGTGGTGTTTGTATGGGTGGATATTTTTCTTTCCATAAACGGAAAATGAAGGATAAATTATAATGAATATAAAAATTAAAATCATCAAAAAACCATAAAATTAAAATAGTGCCTGGTACTTACATATTCAAGTTTGTGCCAGGACACGACAAAGGTAATTTTTTATTTAACTTTACGCCAATAAGTTATTGAATTTCCTTTCTCTGCTATCTCTTCATAATTGTTTGAAGTAAAAAATTCTACGGCTTTTATATTATAATGCCAAATGGAAAAAGTTATAGTACAAAGAACTATCATGATGCAAATAATACCTATTGTAAAAAGACTATTATCATTTATATTTATATCTAATTTCATATCTTCCTCTGTTAAAGTTCTAATTTATCCAAAACAGATTGAAGTGAATAATTAATATTTTCAAGTCTATTTGTTGAAGTTTTAAGGTTTTCTGCCATAGGTACAAGATTTTGAATAGGAGTAGAATCTTCTTTTTTGACAATTACCTCTTCAAATCTTAATACCTTTTCAAGCCGAAGATTAAGACTATTTACATTATCTTCAATTGATGTTATAATTTTTTCAATTACCATTATCTGTTTTGTTACTTGTGGGCACTCTTGTTCTTTTATCGTATTATCCATGTTATTTCTCCTTTAATCTTTTTAAATTTTCAGTTAATAGTTCCAAATAAGTTGTGGCTTTAACCGTGTCTCTTACTTTATTATTAATATCTGTTTATGATGCTTCTTTATCTATAGCCATTTTTAATTCTCCTTAATTAATTATTATTATAATCAAAAATCACAGGTATAATTCTTCTCATTTCTGATCTTAACGGCAGCATTAATTCTCGTATTTGCGGATGCGCCTTTTTGCTACATCGTAATGCAAACACATGCCGCCATTCGCGTAAGTTGCAAGTCATAACAATTTCAGTTTTTAAACTATTTGGTAGTACACTTCTTGCCTGTTCCGGCAACAAACCTTTGCTCAATAAAAGCAAATAAGTTCTTTCTGCTTCAAAAATAGATTTATACCATTCCCAATCCTTATCGTTTGTCATTGCAACTTTTGGAAATAATGTTTTATATTCTCCAATTTTTATATCAACCCATGGTGGTATTATAAATGTTATCCCTCCCTTATAATTACAATACCTGGTACTTTCTTGTGAATAACTTGCAAGTCTGTGACGTTCAAGTTCATGCGAAATTCCTCGATCACAAATAAATTTAACTGTCATGGCTGAGTGTTCTAAGACACTATGATGACCATTTTTATTTATCATCTTGACAAAATCTATACATGAGTCCTGGGTTATTTTATCTTCTGATTTATAACATGTCCGACCTGCACGTTCTATTAATTGTAGGACATTTTTACTTTTTCCAGTATTTCCATAGATTCCCATGATTTCAAAACTTGGTTTTATTAAAAGCATTTATTAATCTCCTTTATTAATCTCCTTTATTAATATAAAAACTATTTTTAAAATTCGCATAACAAGCATCTTTAATAATATCCTGATAAACTGTCAAAATTTCTTTTTCAGTTTCAGTCGATAGCGGTTTTTCGTTTAATTTGATTCTTAAAATTTTAACATATTCATGTGTATGATTTTCCTTTTTTGTAGTATGTATTTCATAGACAACTTCAATTGGAATTTTTACTTTACATTTTTCAATCATTTTTTTCCTCTTAACGATTTGTTTTTTTATAATCGACGTTCATTAATGAACGTCGATTAGTTATTTATTAATTTATTTTATATTTTAATCAATCATTGGCAATTCTGATCAGCAAATTTATCGATTATGTTTCGTTTTTCCATTGTTTATAATGAAAATCAACACGTTTTTGATCGAACTCAAAAGATATCATAGGCGTTCCACGAAGTTGCATAAGCTTTATAAGTATATGTTCATTTGCTGTCTCCGCTTTCCCTGTTCCATTATCCATAACAGAACGAACAATATCAATAATCTCCTCATCATAATCTCTGTTTATATAATTTATACTCATTTCATTTCCCTGTAATATTATATTTTTACTTTTTTTGAATTCTGTTAAATGATTTTTTGTTTAACTAATTCAAAATAACATTTACTTGTTGCTACAATATCTGCAAAGGCATCATGAGCATTATCAAATTCCTCATTGAATAAAATCTTATATAATTCGATAAGTTTAGGCCATTTAGGTCTGCCAGCTTTGTTCTTCAATCCACAGAATTTAATTACTGCTTTGTTTTTCATAGTACATTGGTTTGGTAAATCAAGATAGAAGGCTGACCTGGCTTCATCAGATAATTCATTCATATTTCTTTCAAGAAGATGTTGAGCATATTTCCAATCAAAATCAAAATTATGTCCAACAACCAGGTCAGCTTGTTTTAATAATAGTCCAAACTGCTCAGCTGCATCTTTTTCATCAATGCCTTCTTCTTCAGTTTGTTCAACACTAATCCCATGAATTTGTTCAGCATGATAATTTATTTCTCTACTATTAGCTTTAATAATTACATTTAACCTATTAATTTCATTACCTTCTGAATCTGTAAGTAATGCTCCAATTTGGACTGTCCATGCTTGATTTAAGTCATTAGCGGATAGATTTTTTTTGATGAAGCCAGACGTTTCGGTATCAAAAAATAAAATCTTCTTTTCTTGCTTTTTCTTATTTTGCTTTGTTTGTTCTGACATTTTAGCTCCTTTTTTTAGTTTATTAAATATATTTTTTTATTTTAGCCACTTCTTTTTTAAGATAATTGTTTAACAATATTTCTATCCATTAACCTAAAAACTGTTTTATTAATATAATCTGGATCTTGTTTAGTTGTTGCTGTTCTAATGGCCGTATAACGACAAGTAGTAGTAGATTCTTCATGCATAATGAGACCAGACTGTTCTGCCATTTCCATATATCCACGAAGCTGTGTAATGTTATCTACATCAAGATGAAAATTACGTACCAATTCAGTCCAATCAAAAAAATCTCTTGATTCAATAAAAGATAAGACCTTTGCATAAACATTTGCTTGGTTTGCTAATCCAAGACCATGAAAAGCACCTGTCATTTCTTGTTCAGTAATTTGTAAAACAGCTAAAGATTTTTCAAAGTGTTCACTTGTAATGATTAAATCATTTGATTCTGATGCAGATAGTAACATACAAATTTTATTCAAATGTAAAGGTCTACGATGATTATAACCAAGAAATTTATCAGAAGAAATACCAGATTCATCACATTCTTGTTCATACCAATGAACATAAGACCTTAAAAAATCTTTACTTAATGTAAATTGTCCAGTTAAATTTGCTATTTCCTGAAGATCATTTTGTAACATTTGTCGAATTTCTTCTTCTTCTTCAGTTAAAAATTGTAATGCTTTCTTCTGTTTCGGCCCTTGACCAACTACAAAAATAATTCGAGATACAAAACCACCGCCAACAGCATCACGAGTTAACTTTGCTTGTAACATATCTGGTGTAATTGCCCCAAGGATTGTAATCCAACAATTAGATATATCTTCAGTTTTTCTTGATAATGTTTTATATTTCCAAACATCTGCACAATCAAATAAATCAGTTAAAGAAGGAATTAACATTTGATCTCTATCAGATAAAAAGACTTGAAATTCTTCTGCCCAAATTGATACACTTTTATGTTTTTTAGTTATTCCTTGTGGAGTGACGTATGAATCTTCACTATCAATTAATTCTTTATATAATGCTTGAGTACTTCCTAAGGAATCTGCTCCAAGAGGAATTCCAAGTTGTTGAACAAATGATTTTGCTATTTTCATAGCAGTACCTTTACGTCCTCCAGGTGGGCCAACTAATGATACAAAGACATTTGGATAAATTAAACCTCTCAAAGCTCCCCAATCACAATAGCATTTTCTTCTCAAAGCAGAACTAATAGCAGTTAAGCCACTCCAAAGATGATATAATTCTGGAGGTTCAGTTCTTTGAGTATATTTCATATAATACTCAAGCCAGTCAGATAATTGTCGTGCCATAAAATTATTCTCTTATTATTTCATATAAGGTAAATATAATTTATTAGCTTATATAGATATTTTATTTCTTTTTTTATTTTAAATTTAATTTTCCAGTTGCTTTGTCTATTTCTTCTTGGTTAAATTTTTCAATATCAGCCGTGTTGCCTGCCCATTGACGACCAATCTTTGCATCAAGACCGATGGTAAAACTTCTACCTTTATAAGTAAATGTATGTTTCATATGATCATTGATGATGAGAAGAATCTGAAGAAGATTAGGAATTTGACTTTTATGAAACTGAAAAACAATTGAATCATGAACAGTTGTTGTCATTCTAAGATCAAAACCTTTTTTACCAAGTCTGAAATCATTAACACATTTAATCAAGCCACGATTTAATAACTCTGCTACTGTTGATTGAGGTTTGTAACTATAAGCGTTTCGAAATAATGCTGGATTCATAGCACCAAGAAATCTTCGAGGACTGCCGAATAGGTTATATAATACTCTTGTATTTTGAACTTCTTCTTCAATTAAATGATGCCATCTTTTTAAGCCAGGGAAACGATCCTGATAATTTTGAAGAAGTCTTTTACATTCAGATTGAGTCATAAAGATCTCTTCTTTAGCGAGATTATCTGAAAACGTTTGTGCTCCCATTGAATAATTCGAGGCGTGAACTACCTTCTTGCCCATATATCTCATAGTACTTTTTTGATCTACTTTTTTTGTTTTAGCTTCATGGATTACTTCTTCAATTGGAAGATTAAAAATCTTACTGGCATTAAAACTATGAACATCAATTCCTGATTCAAATGATTCTATCATATTTGCATCTTGTGTGAGGTATGCAACAACATGAGCTTCGGCTTTAGCAAGATCAGCTTCACAAAGAATCCAATCAGGATCAGATATTAAATGGAGTTTAAAAAGATAAGGAATATTCTGAAGATTTGTTCCCGTACCAAAGAAAGTTTTTTCAGTAGCTATTCGACCAGACACTGTTCCTGTAATCTTATGAGAACATCGAAGTCGATTATCATCATCCACAGATACTTCAAAATAAGTCGATAAAAGTTTTTTATATTTTCGTATTTTAATAATTATTTTAGCTTCAAATGATCCTTTAACTTTTTTCTTTGCAATTCTATGTAATGCGACTGAATCACAAGAAGCATTACCTGTTTTACGATTAATATAAGGTTTGATCATACAAATACCATAAAAATAAGCAATCATTTGTTTTGATGAATTTGGATTAATTTCTTTCCCAACTATTTTATTTAATCCATGTTGTAATGCATTAATCCAACGAGCATATTTTTTTCCTGCTTGGATGATTCCTTTTTTATTTGTAAGAATGCCATTGAATTCCATTTCCATTAATGGTTTATGGAGTTCCATCATATAATTCATAACATCAGTAGATTCAAATTCTTCTAATTCTTTTATTAAAGCTTCTGCAATTGGAAAAAGATAGGCTGAATCTTTAGCATTATATTTCCAATATTGTGGCCAATCTTTAATAACTTTAAGATGTGATTGTTTTCCTTCATCCTTATAGTAGGGATAATAAGTATAAGCAGAGGTAAGATAATCAAGACCTTTTGGTAGTTCTGTATAGCATCTATGCTGTGCAAGCATTGTATCGAAATAAAAATTATCTGATTTAATATTCATTGTTCGTAAGATGAACATTAAATCAAACATTCCATTTTGACATATAATTTTTATATCAGGATTATTTAAAATTTCTGCTAAACCAATCCATACTTTTATTTCTTCTTCAACTGACCAGTAATTACCTTGATTATTCATAAAAGGAATAGACATTGAAATGATTTTATCTTCATGATATATTGCAAAACTAAAACAAGTAATAAATTCTGGTGTTGATTCAATATCAAATGCTACATATTTCTTAGATTTTATTAAAGCATAAAATTTTAAAACTTCATCAAGACTTGGTTTAATTTTAATTTCTACATTATCCTGTAATAGATCTGGATTTTCAATTATTTTTAATGCTTTATTGAAATCAGCAATCATTGTATAAAAATGGACTGGTTGTTTATAATCTATAGTAAATGAAGGGTGATATGATAAACCAATAATTTTTCCAGCAAGCTTATCTTTTAAATGTGGAAAATCTTCTGCATGATAAAAACTTCCTCTGTATTTAGTAATTGAATCAAAACGAGGTTCGTCGATTAAAAGTTTCATTGCAGTTGCCCCAAGCAACATTATAATTTGTCCTTCAAATTCTGCAAGTTCATCAATTAAAAGAGCTTGTAATTCTCCCCAATTAGGATGACGATAACCTTTTGAAGTCCAGAGTTTATCAGTATTGTTTTTTGGTAATTTGGCTTTACATGCATTAGTTAGATAAATTTGATATCTTGCTAATCTAACTGCTGCGCAAATACGATTAAATTGTGCTCCTGCTGGCCCAACAAAAGGTTCTTGTTTAAGTAATTCTATATCACTC
>Ga0209633_10005255_pt1 | contig 11424 bp, 7 predicted proteins | sample Cruoilmetagenom1_FD_187290 | JGI IMG/M metagenome (GOLD analysis project Ga0209633, IMG submission 187290) | Oil polluted marine microbial communities from Coal Oil Point, Santa Barbara, California, USA - Sample 1 (SPAdes) (version 2) | ecosystem: Environmental > Aquatic > Marine > Oil seeps ... | reverse complement strand
ATAGGTCCGTGCTTCAGCTCGCCGGCGGCGTATCCTTCCGCATGAATATAGGAGATCTCTTTCAGCTTAAGCGCCCCCTCCATCGCAATCGGGAAGCTGACGCCGCGCCCGATATAAAGAACATCCTCAGCTTTGGCGATTTCAGCCGCGATCTGTTCGATCGCCGCTTCTTGCTTAAGCGCTTCGGCGACGAGCCGCGGGACTTCCAGAAGGGCGCCGATGAGCCGCATTTCATCTTCCGCCGCCACTACGCCGCGCTGGCGGCCTGCGGCGATCGCAATGCAAGCAAGAGTGGTCAACTGACAGGTGAAGGCCTTGGTGGAGGCGACGCCAATTTCCGGCCCGGCGGCGGTTGGAAAAATAACGTCCGCCTCGCGGGCAATGCTCGATTCCGCCACATTAACGACGACGCCAATTTTTTGACCGTTGGATTTTGCATCACGCAACGCCGCAAGCGTATCGGCTGTTTCTCCGGACTGAGAGATAAAGAGCGCGCCGCCATTAGCCGCGTAAGGCACATCGCGATAGCGAAGCTCCGAGGCGATATCGATTTCAACCGGCAGTCGGGCCCAGGTTTCGAACCAATATTTAGAGATCAAACCCGCATAATAAGCCGTGCCGCAGGCGGAGATCGTCAGCCGATCGAGCTTTGAAAAATCCATTTCATGGCTCAGGCGCCCAAGCGTTTTTGTCGCCGGATCGACATAACGAGACAATGTATGGGCGATAACTTCTGGTTGCTCATGGATTTCTTTAGCCATGAAGTGACGATGACCGTCCTTATCCACCATTGCATCGGATGCGGAGGAAATGACTTCCGGCCGCTCAGCCTTGCGTCCCGCTTCATCGAATACTTCAAAACCGGCGCGCGTTACCGCCGCCCAATCGCCTTCTTCAAGATAGGTGATGCGGTTCGTAAACGGGGCGAGCGCAAACGCATCAGAGCCGACAAACATTTCGCCGTCGCCGCGCCCGATGGCGAGGGGGCTGCCGCGTCTGGCGACGAGGATCAGATCATCCTCGCCCGCGAAAATCGCCGCGATGGCAAACGCGCCGCGCAATCTTTTCAGCGCCTTGGAAAACGCCTCGCGGGGGGCGAGATTTTCACTCTCCAGATAGTGGGTAACAAGCTGGGCGCAGACTTCCGTATCGGTCTGCGATGCGAAGGCGCGACCGTGGCCGATAAGCTCTTCACGCAATTCGGCAAAATTCTCGATAATGCCATTGTGCACGAGGGCAAGGCGTTCGGTCGCATGGGGGTGAGCATTTTCGTCCGTCGCCGCGCCGTGGGTCGCCCACCGCGTATGGCCGATGCCGGAAGCGCCGGCGAGCGGCTCCTTTTCGAGCAGCGCCGCCAAGACGGAAAGCTTGCCGGCCGCCCGTCTTCGGCAAAGAACGCCGGCATTGACGCTCGAAACGCCGGCAGAATCGTAGCCCCGATATTCGAGCCTTTTAAGCCCCTCCAGAATAGCTGGCGTGGCGTCCTTGTGGCCTAAAACACCGATAATACCGCACATAACAAACTGCTCCAGAGCGCCTACAGGGCCGCCTATACGCCCTGTTTCTGACGGCTGACAATGCCGACGAAACGCCCTGGCGCGCAAGGCTTATACCCTCAGAAAATATTAGCAAATATTGCACCGGAATTTGGCCAAAACTTGAATTCCGGGCGGCGCCATCACTAATTGCGAACGCCTATTTATCCTGAAGCGCCTTGTCGCCGACATCTGCGAGCGGCTTCATAATGTAAGCGAGGACGGTGCGCTTGCCGTTCAGGATGGCGACTTCCGCGGCCATGCCGGGCAGAATATTGAGGTTTCCGCGCTTGCTTTCCAGCGCGTCCGTATGAGTGCGCACGACGATATTGTAGAAGCTCTCGCCGGTTTTTTCGTCTTCAATCGCATCCGGGCTGATCGTCTCAATCACGCCTTTCATTGATCCGTAAACAGAGGCGTCATAAGCCGTGATCGAGACCTTGGCGTCCTGGCCGATTTTCAGAAAACCGATATCGGAGGGCTTAATCCTCGCCTGAACAATCAGCGTGTCTTCGCTGGGAACGACTTCAACGATCGTCTCGCCTGGCGAAACCACGCCGCCAATTGTTGAGACCAGAACCCGGTTAACGATGCCCGAGACCGGCGCGCGAACATCGGTGCGCGCAACCTTGTCTTCGAGCGCGGGAAGTTCGCCTTTCAAGTCTTGGAGGTCGGCTTTGGCAGTGTTGAGCTCATCGACAGCCGTCGCGGCAAAAGTTTTCCGAACACGATCAATCTCGCCCTCCGCTTCGTCGACTTCAAAGGCGGACCGGTTAACCGCAATCTCGGCGCGTTGCTTTTCGCCGCGCGAGGTCGCTTCACGCTGCTGGGCGCGCAACAATTCGACCCTCGGCTCAATCCCCTTGTCGACAAGCCGCTTCATCATCTGAAGCTCCTGGCTGGCGAAGGCGAAAGCCTCACTCGCTGTTTCCAACGACACTTTTGCGTCTTCATGGGCTTCGCGGCGCTGTTCCAGCTTGTTGTTTTCGACGCCAAGCGAGGCTTCCATCTCAGCCCGGCGCGCCTCATAGAGCGCGCGTTCATTCGCCACAATGCGCGGCGCCGCAGCGACAAGCTGTTGCGGAAAGACAACCGGCTGCAACGCGGCTTCGGCCTCAAGCCGCGCAATCCTTGCCGCCAGCAGATTAAATCCCTCGCGGCCTTGCGCGAACTCCACATTCATCTGTGTTGGATCAAGCTTCACCAGAACCTGGCCAGCGGTTACTTCATCGCCCGCCGAGACCAGTATTTCCTTGACGATCCCGCCTTCGAAATACTGGATCTGTTGAAGCTGATTTGAGGTGACAACCTTGCCCTGCCCCCGGGTGACGCGATCCAGCTTGGCGATTGACGCCCAAACCAGCGCCGTCAGAAAGAAAGCAGCAATGACATAAAGTAGATATTGAGCCGCCCGCGCCGGTTCGATCAGCATGACGTCATCAAGTTCGGCGTCATAAGGGGCGAGATCGCGTGTTTCGGTCATCAAGCAGCCTTCGTCGAAACAAGCTTGGGCACTTCGCTCCGCCGCGATTTGAGCTCACGCGCCGACGCCATCGCGCTCAATACCGTTTCGCGGGCGCCGTCGACAATAACCCGGCCCTGATCAAGCACGATAATCCGGTCGACCAGGCGCACCATGGACATACGATGAGTCACGATCAGGAGCGTGCGGCCGTGGGTTGCTTTGTGAAGGCGCGCGATCAACGCGGCCTCCGCATTGCTGTCGAGCGCGCTGGAGGGCTCGTCAAGAAGCAACATGGAGGGTTTCGGCGCCAATGCGCGCGCAAGAGCAATCGCCTGGCGCTGGCCGCCGGAGAGCCCCTCGCCGCGTTCGGCCAGACGCTGGTCATAGCCGCCAGACGAAGCGCCGACAAATTCATGAACGCCGGCGATCTTCGCCGCCTCCAGAATATCGTCATCGGATACGCTCTCCAGACCGAGGGCGATATTTTCCTTAATGCTGCCCGAGAAGAGACAAACATCCTGAAGGACAGCGCCGATATTGCCGCGCAGATCCGACGGCTTGATCTGCCGGATATCCGTATCATCGACCAGAACCGAGCCCTCCGTAGGCTGATAGAGGCCGGTGATCTGCCGAACGATGGTGCTCTTGCCGGATCCGTTCTTGCCCAGAATGGCGACGCGCTCGCCGGGTTCGATCGTAAAGGAGACTTCATCAAGCGCACGCGAGGCCTGGCCGCCATAGGCAAAGCTGACTTCGCGGAATTCTATCTTGCCCTGAAGCTTGGGCCTGGCGAGATAATCGCGCTTGGGATCAATCTCCGACTGCGCCGTCATCAATTCATTGAGCGCTTTATAAGAGGCAAAGGCGCCGTTCATGCGGCTCAGGAGCGAGGCAACCTGCCCCAGGGGGCCCATCGCGCGGCCGGTGAGGATTACGCTCGCAATAAGCGCGCCCATGGTGATTTCATTGGCGCCGACGAGGAACACGCCGATCACGACAACGCCGACCTGGCTGAATTGCTGCGCAAAGCCGGCGACGTTTACAGCAAACTGATTGAGAAAGCGCCCGATCGTCGAAATTTTCGCCTGCCGCATCACCCCTGACCGCCAGCGCGAGCGCATCAAATTGCCGGCATCGACGCTCTTTACGGTTTCCAGTCCAGCAATCGTCTCGATCAAAACGGCGTGCTTCTGGTGGCCCTCCGCCATGGCCTGCTTGGTGCGTTGCATGATCAGCGGTTGGATGATCACGCCCGCCGCGATCGTACCAAGGACGCCGATCAGTGGAACAAGGGCGATCGGTCCGCCGACCATAGCGATGACAGCGATAAACAGAAAAATAAATGGCAGATCGACAATCGCGACGAGGGTTGCAGAACTGAAAAAGTCCCTAAGATTTTCAAACTCTTTGACAAGACCCGCGACCGCGCCGGTTGCGCCGCGCCGCGCCTCGAGTTTCATCCCCATCAGATTGTCAAAAACCGTGGCGCCGACGGTGGCGTCAAGGCGTTGGCCGGCGATGTCGATGAAATAGCCGCGCAATGACTTCAACGCGAAATCAAAGAGATGCGCGATGACCACGCCAATCGTCAATGCGATCAACGATTCAATCGCCTGGTTCGGCAGGACGCGATCATAGACCGTCATGATGAAAAATGACGACACCAGGCCAAGCATGTTGACGATCATCGCGGCGAGTATCGTCTGACCGTAAATTTTCGCGTTGTCGCGCAACGGGCCAAAAAGCCAGTGCTGCGTCGGAATGAGGGATTTCAGGAAGGCGCTATGCTTAGCCATCAACGCCCTCGCTTACGACATCGGCGTATTCTTCCATTGGCGAGAAGAAGCGTAAGAGATCACCCGTATGCTCCATCAGTCCGTAAGTCGCCATATCGCGATTGGCGAGGCCGGTGAGATAAGCAACGCCCGCTTCGAAATAATCATTCTCCGCCTGCAGAACGTCAATCAGATCACCCCGGGCGACCCGGTAACGCTCCAAGACAAGCTCGCGCGTCTCATCATGAGCGATGACGGCAACCTCAAGCGAGCGAAGGCGGTCTGCGGCCCCTTCGCGGCGTTCAAAAGCGACAGCGGCATCCCGCGCAATTTCCTGGCGCACCTGCTCTTCGCCAAACTTTGCCTGCCGCGCGCGTGAGCTGGCTTGCGCGATATCAGCGGCGCGCGCGCCGCCGCCGAAGATGTTGTAGTTGAGATTAACGCCGGCGCGAACGTCGAAATCATCGCCGCTGTCGAAAATGTCGAATTTGACGGCGTCTACCGATACACGCACCTCAGGAAGCCGCGCGCCTTTCGCCGCCTTGTATTCCGCCCGCGAAGCGTCGGCGCGGGCTGTGGCGACGGCAATTTCGGGGCTGCGCTGGACGGCTGCGGCAGCGGCTTGGTCGCGGCCCTTAACGAGAATCGCGTCGAACGAAGGGCGCGCCAGAGCCCCCGCCTCGTCACCGAAAAATTCCTCGTAACGGATTTCTGCAAGGCGCTGGCTTTCCCGAATTTCGGCGACCCGCGCCCGTGCGACCGCAAGCCGGGCGATCGCGCGCGTCACATCGGCCCGTGAGCCGGCGCCCAGCCGTTCGCGCTCCTTAACATCGCCTAGAATTTTCTCATGGCGGCGGACAAATGCATCGCCCAACGCAAGCAGCGCCTGATGGGTCAGAAGATCGTGATAGGAAGCAAGCGCCGTAATCGACAAATCATTGATGCGGGTGCTGATTGAGTTTTTGAACTCAGAATGGCGCGCCCGTGCGCCTTTAATCCTCTGGAATGTCGCCCCGCCGTCAAAGACAAGCTGGGATGCAGAAACGCCCGCGGTAAACTGCTCGCGCGGCCGCAGCGATTCAACAACATTATCTGTATCCGCATCGAAGTCCCGCGTCAGCACATAATCACCGCTGAATTGCGCCGACAATTGCGGGTACAGCGCCGAGCGCGCGCGCCGCGATTCCGCCTGCGATTCATCGAGCGTGGAAACCTGACGGTGATAGGCGGGATGGCGCCCTACGGCGCGGCGTATCTGCGCGCGGAAATTCTCGTTTGCGCCGGTGCTGCTAAGAATAAAGGCGGCGGGGCCAAGCGCCGCAGCAAGCTCGGGATTTGCGTTGATCGGCAAAGGCGCCGGCCGCGCTTCGTTTCCTTTGATATCTTGCGCCTGCGCCGTGCGCAGAGGGGCGACAATATCAGTCGGATACAAGGCCCCCTCGGTGCGGGTCTGGGCGCCAGCATTCGCCATAGACGCAAGCACAATTCCTGAAACCGATGCGCCCAATAGCAAACTTGATTTACGCGCGATCATAACCACCCACTGCTCATTCACAGGCTGAACCAAAACGACACATGCCCGGGTAGGATACGTTAAGGTTAACGCTCCAGTGATAGGCATTGATCACTGACAAAGGTTTAATCGAGCCGATTGGTCAACGGTCTCAGCCTAAAGTGAGGCATGAAATTTTGTTAAAAGATTCTCACAGCGCTTTTAAACAGTTTTTAATAAAGTCCTTCGGTCCCGAATCGGTAATCAGCGCCAATGATTTCACGCCCACTGCTCCACCTCCATCACCACGCGGCACGGGCCGCATGGTTGTTAAGCTGTAAGCCGATTCGTCTGTCAAAAAGAGGGGAGCCGCCCGGACGCGATCAAGCCGTGAACCGCCGCATCCACAGCAAACCCGATGATAAACCCGACCGCCGCGACGCCAAATATGAATAATTCTTCAGAAACATTCATGATGTCGCGGCGGCGCTGATACCACCAGAAAAACGGCAGAAGCACGATTTCGGTAAAGCTCATCACCACAACGACGGCGAGCGGACCCATATAAAAATAGGCGATCGGCCCTGCGGCTAGAACCCAGGCGAGCCGGAGAATATTCGCCAGCAGCGGTATGCGAATATAGCCTTTTGCAATAATCGCCTGCTCGGCGGGAAATGAACTCAGCTTTGCGAGCGGCCGCAAACACAAAATCGCCAGATAAAACCCGGCGCCGAGATAAAGATCGTTAAATAAAACTCTGACAATGAGGTCGGCGCCGCCAATGACGCCGCCCACGCCAAAGGCCAGCAAAAGCGTGATCTGCCGGCGTGCGGAGTAAAATACGTCCGCGGCCTTTTCAGGTTCTTCACGATGGGTTTGCGCGAATTTCGGATAGAACACCCGCATCACATACTGAGTGATGATGCTGAGAACAGTCATGGCGAGGGCGCTCGCCAGCATAAACTTTCCAAGCTCGGCAAGGGGGAAAAACTTTGCGAGAAAAAATTTGTCCGTCTGCGTCAAGACAATACTGATCATGCTCGCCGGAATGACGTAGCGGCAAAACCGCCAAAGATCGAGAACATGCTTGCGGTTCAACCGGAACCGGACCGGTGCGCCCTTCACCAAGGTATAACTGACAACGACGGAGAAAACCGAACTCACGAACATCGAGATTACGATGGCCCAGTAATTTCTGAGAAAATAAGCAGCGCCGATCGTAACGCTGGTGACAAAAAGAAACCTTGAAAAATCGATCAGCGTCAGCCGAACAACTCTGCGTTCTCGCTCGCTGGTCAAAACCGCCATGGATGCAAGGCTGTCGATGAGAAACAACGCCGATGCGACCCTTATTGCCGCGCTCACTTGCGGCGCTGAATAAAGACTTGCGAAAAAATCAGCGCCCGAGAACATAATCAACGCCAGCACGACATTGCGTATGAACCGCACCGTCCAAACCGTCTGTACGACGTCGTCATTCGCCGTGGGATGGCGCGTTACGTATGCACGCAAGCCCATATCGGAGACCATGGTCAGGACGTATGAAATAGACGTCACAATCGCGACGACGCCATAAGCTTCGGGGACAAGAAGCCTCGTCAAGATGAGATTGCTGCCAAGGCGCAATACGCTGGTCGCTGCGTGCAGACCGATCAACAAACTCGATCCATCGCCGAGATAAGGCCTTACACGAGAGACGAGCGGCGGGGGTTCATGGGCGACGGACAAACCGGGCTCCGTAGGGCAATGGCGCGTCAGGTTTCAGCGCGCTTGGGGCGGGCGACGGTTCCTCATCCGGCGGGATTTTACTTTGCTGCTCTGTCGGCTGTGCGGCGAGCGCGCCGACCCTCACTTGAGCCGCCAACAAAGCAAGAAGGATATAACCGCAATGCCAAATATAGGACACCGCGCTGATTGTCGAGATCAAGACAAGATATCCAATCTGCATCGCGATCAACAAGGAAACAATTCTGTGCACGCGGGCGACATCGGGGCTAACGCCGCGGCCGAAGGGCAATCTCCCTAACATTGTCAGCCCACCGCGCATCACCAGAAAATTCGCCCCGATGAAAAGCGACAATCCAACAAGCCCGTAGTAGAGCGAGAGTTGAATATAGACGTTCACCAGGTCGATAATGCCTTCGCCCTGGCGCAGATGGGCAAAGCGCGCCGTATTGATAAAGTCCGCAGAACCAAATAGCGGCCGGTCCGCAAGTTGACGCATGCTCGTACGCACCAACTCCGCACGATAGTCAAAGCTGCCATATTTATCACTCAGCAAATCGCTGTCTTGAAAAACGAGAACCATCATTCCAGCAAAACCAGCCAATAACGAAATGATCAGAATTTGCCGGCCGGCTTTGTTCAATTTGGACAGCAGAAAATAAGAGATTACGACCATCGCCGCAGACAGCCAGGCACCGCGCGCACCGGTGGCGAATATTACCAGCCCGAAAACCCCCAGGCAGGCGAAAAAGTAGAGTTTTGGATAGTCTTTTGCCGCCCGCAACGCGAACGCGATCACAATCCCAATGCCCACAAGAAAACCCAACAATGAAGGAATAAGCGTCGCGCCGATTCGCAGGAGCCCGTTTCGGTAGTCTATGAATGATTTTGCTCTTACAAAATCGGCGATGTGAACATAATAGTTCCATTGCTTCACTGTTGATAGAACGCCTACGCCGGCTAGAATTATAATGCCCACAAAAAAAGCTTTGATCGCGTGCTCGACATCCTTTTGTGTTGTCAACGTACGGCTGATTGCAACATAAGGCACAAAGACCAGCAGAAACTGATCGAGCGTCACTCTCAACATACTTGTGAAGGGAAGGTCGCGGATAGACATCACGCCCGTCAAAAGCACGAAGGTGAGCAATAACCTGTCCACCGACTTTAAATGTTGCGGCGGCGCCGAGAACATCTTTTGAACGAAAATCGGCCCCAGCAAAATGATCGTCACGACTTTCGCGTAGTCAATGCTGACCAGGTAATTCAGGCCCGGAAACGGCACGTTCAAACTAAACGATGCCGGGATCGCGGCAAAAACACCGATATAAAGGAAAACCCGCTTCGCTGCGCGCGAAGGCGCGAAGGCAATCAAAATTGCCGCGATGGCGGCCATCACAATCCACTTGTTCGGAATGAGGAAGGCGCTCGCCGCAGTCAGAACCCAGACTGCGGCAATGCGCAGAGCGCCATAAGAATCACCGCGCGGCGCAGCAAAATAGGACGCCGCCGCAGCGATTGCAGTCATGAGAATACTCGTAAGACCGCTGATCATTCGTCACCTAGCTCCTTTTTGGCGCCCGCCGCTGGAGAACCAACCCTACCCTGAATGATCTCTTCATAGAAATTCAGCGATTTCATGGCGACCTTTTCGGGCGACAGTTGCGCGATAGCGGCTCGTCGGCCTGCGGCGCCCAATTGTTGCGCTCTTTCCGGGCGCTCAATCAACGATGAAATATGCGCCCCAAGGGCCGCCGGGTCTTCAAGTTTGGTTAAAAGCAACTCTTCGTCAGCGCGAAGATATTCTGTGAGGCCGTCTGTTGCGGAGGCGACGACGGGACACCCAAGCGCAAGCGCTTCGGTAACAGCATAAGGAAAACACTCAAAGCGCGACGCGGAAATGCACATGAAAGCCTGTCTGCGCAACTCGTCAGCGCGGGCGCGGCTCACGGGGCCGAGAAATTCGATCCGCGCAAGAACATCTTCATCGAGATGAGCGCGCGCATATTCCTGGAATTTCTGAATGCTCCCGTCAGGCTGTTCAATCCCGTTATCTTTCCCGATCATGATGAGTTTCAGATCGTGGTAGCGAGCTGCCAGCCGGGCAAACGCCGCAAGCATAATATCAGCGCCTTTGATAGCGTCGAAGCGGCCGACAAACAGCAACAGGTTTGGGTCGCACGCATCAAGGCGCCACCCGCTGTCCTCCGGCGGAATAACGACCGGATTGGGGATCGCGGTCCCGAATGTTTCCGCCAGCGCGTAATAGGACGCGACCTTGTCGAGCACTGACCTCGACGGACAGGAAACGGCGCTGCTGGCGCGGATCGCATGACCTTCCGCTTCAATGCGCTTGCGATTGCGTTCTTCTGTCTTTCCCTGATGGACAAGGAAATGCGGCCCGTGAAGGCGTATGGCGACCGGTATGTCCAATAGTTTTTGAATATGGAACGAATAACCGAACGACTCTTCTGTTTCTACAATGTCGATCGGTCCGTGTTGCGAGGCCCTTTCAACCGCCTCGGCGATCCCTCTGGCCATTGTTTTGTTGTCGAATATTTGCGCGCCGCCCAGCCTGTGGCGCGCGGCTTTCAAGATCGACCCCCCAAAAGACCGGTGCGGCGGCTTTACCTGAAAGACGCCGCGCTCGCCTTCTTCGCCGATCAGTTTTGGGGTGATGACGACGCACTCATGACCGGCGCTTTTAAGCGCGCGCGTCATGATATCGACATAAGTGGCGATGCCGTTCTGGGCCTGCGCCGCAGGCCAGGCGGGCGAGAAATAGGCGATCTTCATAAAACACCAATAATCACACGCCGGGCGCATGCGAGACCTGCGCCAGTTTGAAGGGTATTTTGTAAGGTTTTATTAATGGTACCGCCTGGTGGATTTGAACCACCGACCTCTTGATCCACAATCAAGCGCTCTAACCTACTGAGCTAAGGCGGCTCCTGGCAATTTTCGAAGCGAAAACAAGGCCCTGACCTTTATTCGCCGCATCGATACGCTACTGGCTTCTAATATCCTCTACGCAATTCCTCAAGACGGTACGCCGCAAAATTCCCGGCGCAAAGCTGAGCCCGGCCGGTCCGGACGGCGGCATCGAATAGCGGACCCGGCAAGTGATGTAAATCTCGCATTAAACCGGCGGATAGCGGGCGTAAAAGACCCTATTGGGGGCCGGCGTGATCGGCGGCCTGTTCGCGCCCCTGCGCCTCGCCAGCTTTATCGTCAAACCGGGAAAGGCGCTGGCGCAAGGCTCGCCCGCGCAGCCATATGGATGCGCAAAGCCCGCCAATAACAACTGCGGAAACGATATAGGCCGGCCAGACATAGCCGCCATAACCGCCCATCTGCAGAAATTCGTTCATGCCGTTTGTCCCATCAAGGCAAAGCTGATAGCGCCGCCAGAATTATCATCGCTGATGGCAA
>Ga0209633_10005254_pt1 | contig 11424 bp, 7 predicted proteins | sample Cruoilmetagenom1_FD_187290 | JGI IMG/M metagenome (GOLD analysis project Ga0209633, IMG submission 187290) | Oil polluted marine microbial communities from Coal Oil Point, Santa Barbara, California, USA - Sample 1 (SPAdes) (version 2) | ecosystem: Environmental > Aquatic > Marine > Oil seeps ... | reverse complement strand
GCTGGACCGCGCCCCCTTCCTCCTGGAGGCGCAGCGCCTGCATCGTTTCGGTCATCGCTGGACGCCCAGGCTCGCAGATAACCCGCCATCGACCGCGATATCGGCGCCGGTCACATAGGCGGCATCGGGCGACAGCAAAAACGACACCACGCCGCCAATATCCGCCGGCTGGGCATAGCGCTGCAGCGGGATCTGCTTTTCCAGATTCTCGCGGAAATCAGCGTAGGGCGCCAGCATGTCGGTGTCGACATAGCCGGGCGAGATGAAGTTGACGGTCACGTTGCGCCGGCCGATCTCGGTCGCCACGGTCTTGGTGTAGCCGAGCAGCGCCGCCTTGGTCGCGGCATAGGTCGCGTTCCCGGCATTGCCGCGCAGCGCGGTCACCGAGCCGATAAAGACGATGCGGCCCTCGCGCGCGCGCATCATGCCGCGCAGCATCGACCGCACGATGCGTACCGCCGACCAGAAATTCACCTGCATCGCCGGCGTCGCGGCGTCGACATCGATCATCGCCGCGAGGTTGTCGTAGGAGAGCCCGGCATTGTGGACGAAGCCGTAATAGCCGCCCTCCTCCTCGATTTCCTTGGCAAAGGCATTGACCGCCTCGCGGTCCGACATATCGCACCCGGCGGTGCGCAGGTTGGCGCCCTTGACCTCGCCCTTGATCTCGTCGATCAACGCCTCGGCCGGCGCTTTTGAGGTGTTGTAGGTGAACACGACCTCATGGCCGTCGGCGGCGAGGCGGCGGACGATGCCGGCGCCAATCCCCCGCGCGCCGCCGGTGACAAGGACCTTACCCGCCATCAATCGGCCCCGCGGGAGAAGACCAGCGAGACGTTCTGACCGCCGAAGCCGAAGGAGTTGGAGAGCGCGAAATCGGGCGCGGCCTTGCGCGCCTCGTTGGGCACCACGTCGAGCGGCAGGTTGGGGTCGGGCATCTCGTAGTTGATGGTCGGCGGCAGCATGCCGTCGACCAGCGTCATCACGCTGAAGCTTGCCTCGACCGCGCCGGCCGCGGTCAGCGTGTGGCCGATCATCGATTTGTTGGAGCTGACCGCGAGGCCCTTCTCGGCATGGTCGCCAAAGACATTTTGGATGCCCATACACTCCATCTTGTCGTTCTCCGGCGTGCTGGTGCCGTGGGCATTGATGTAGCCGACATCCTCCGGCGCGATACCGGCATCGTCGATGGCGCCCTGCATCGAGCGGTTGATCGCCTTGCCGTCGGGGTTGGAGCGGGTGCGGTGGAAGGTATCGGCGGCCTCGCCGCAGCCGCGCACGTAGGCCAGGATCTTGGCCCCGCGCGCTTTGGCAAGGTCGGGATCTTCAAGCACCAGCGCCGCCCCGCCTTCGGCCATCACGAAGCCATCGCGGTTCTTGGAGAAAGGCTTGGAGGCCGATTGCGGCGGATCGTTCTTGGTGGAGAGCGCCGAGAGCAGCGAAAAACGGATCAGCGCTTCTTCCTGGATCGAGCCGTCGGTGCCGATGGCGAGCGCCGCCGGATGCGAGCCGCGCCGGATCGCCTCGACGCCGAGCTGGATCGCAGAGGCGCCGGAGGCGCAGGCCGTCGTGAGCGTGATGGGCGAGCCTTGGGTTCGGTATTTCCGCGCCAGCACCGCGGCAAGGTTGCCGAAGGTAAAGTCGCGATGCGCCGAGCTCATATCCTCATTGGGACGGAAGGTCGCGTCGGCCATCGTGTAGGGACTGGTCGGCCCTGCGGCCAATGTGTGGCAGAGCTCGTGGCGAGTCTGCCAGTCATGCTCCAGCGGCGGCGCGGCGATGAAGAGCTCGCCGGGGAATTCGTCTTCTTCGTCCAGCCAGCCAGCCTGCCCCATCGCCTCCGCCGCAGCACCATCGGCCAAGGCGTGACTGAGGGACGGCGGCGTCGTCCGGTCGAGCTCAAGAAAATCCACCGAACCCGCAATCGTCGTGCGCAAGCCCTCGGTCGGAAAGCGCGTGATCGCGTGAATGCCTGAGGTGCCGGCGAGCAGCTTGCGCCAGTTGTCCTCCACGCCCTGGCCGAGCGGCGTGATGACGCCTATTCCAGTGACGGCGATTGGCTTGCCGCCTGTCGTGCCGTTGCGCTTACTCATCGCCCCTATCCATCTATTGCCTCCAGGAGGGCCATGCCCTCGCCCTGCAGATAGCCCCACCCCGTTACTAATACCTGATCCACGTCAGCCGCCTCAACGCGCGCCTCGATCGGGGCTTCCGGCGAGAGCGGCGGAAAGACCGCGCGGCGCTCCAGGCAGCCGATCGCGAGCAGCACGTTGGTGACAAAGGAGCTTTCCAGCGAATGGCCGATGGCGCGGCCAGTGCCGCGCACCGCAAGCTCCGGCCCGTCGACGGCAATGCCTTCCAAAAAGACCTGCTCCTCATGGGTGATCGGTCCCGACCCGCAGGCGCCGCTGATCACGGCCAACGGCCGGTTGCCCATTTTGTTTGAAAGCGTCGCCCATTGCCCTTTGGCGAGCTCGGCCGCAGCCCCCTCGCTCCGATCGGAAAGCCCACTCAAGACCCCAGAGAGCTTGGCCACCGGCGTCGCCCCCCTTGCCTCGGCATGCTCGCGCGCCTCCAGCACCAGGAAGGCGCCGGCGCTGCCGAAGGCGACGCCGTCTTTCGCCCGGTCCCAGAGATTACCGACCGGCTGGTTGAGCGCATAGCCGCCGGCATGGACCATGTGGATGATGTCGGGCCGGGCGGCATTGAAGGCCGCGCCGACAAGAAACAGATCGCCCTGCCCCGCCAGGATCTTCTCGTAAGCGATGCGCATCGAATCGACGCCCGCCGCCTCCTCGCCCATGAACGTCCGGCTGGAGCCGGCGACGCCGTGGACGATCGAGATATTGCCGGCAAACAGGTTGGGCAGCTGAGCCAGGAACAGCGTCGGCCGCAGCTCGTTGGAGAGCTGCTCATTGAGGTAGACGCCGCGATCCTCGGCCTTGGCGAGGTTCTCCAAGATATTGTGATCGAGCTCCCAGTCGCGCTCGCCTCCGCCGGAGGCCACGACCATATGCGTGCGCAGCAACAGCTCTTCGTCGCCCTTGATGCCCGCCGCCTCCAGCGCCAGCCCGGCGGCATAGCAGCCGTAATGCATCAGCGGGCCCATGGTGCGCTGATCGCCCGGGCGCGGGATCTGGCTGTCGATGTCGTATTCGCCGACCGGATAGACGGGAAACGGCGCGTAGCTTTCGGTATCGATCGCCGCGGCGAGGGCGGCCGGATCGCCGAGCTTCGGCCACCACTCATCGACGCGCTCACCAAGCGGCGAGAGCAGGCCGGTGCCCGTTACCCAGACCTCGCGCGTCACGTCCAACTCCTAGTGAAAACGCCTTGGCGTCTTTGCGCCCCACGGCGCCGGCCGACTGCGCCGCCGGGCACCGCTTCCACGCCGGGCACCGCTTCCACGCCTGGTACCGCTTCCACGTAAGCGGACAAAAATTTAAACCATTGCTTCGGCAAGGCCGACTTCCTCGGCGCGTTCGCGCACGCGCGCGCGCAGCCCCTCGGTCGGGAACGGCATGATGCGGAAGCGGAGTTCAGCGCCGGCAATGGATTTGTCCTCGCGAAAGATCTCGCCCTTGGTGACGGCGTAGCCTGAACCCTGGTGAACCAGCGCGCCGGTGACCCTCAGTTTTTCGCCCGGCACGACGAAGGTCCGCAGCTTCGCCGATTCGATCTGGATCAGGAAGGGCAACCGATTGAAGTCTTCCAGCGCCAACAACATGAAGCCGGAGGTTTGCGCCATGGTCTCGACGAGCAGCACGCCCGGCAAGATCGGATGATCGGGGAAATGCCCTTCGAAGATCGTCGAATTTTCCGGCACCTCGGCCAGGCACTCGATCAGACCCGCCTGCGTATCCAGCTTGCCCACCCGGTCAACGAGCTGGAAATATTCGAGTTGCATTTGGGACCCAGGCCCGCCTGACGCTCAGGCCTTGGCGGCGATCAGCTCTTCGATCTTGGCCACCAGATTACTCATGACGAAGAATTCGTCGGCCGAGGCGCGCCCTTCGTTCACATCCTCCATCCACTGCTCTACCGGCATCTTGATACCGAAACGCTTGTCGATCGCGAATGTGATATCGAGAAAGTCGAGGCTGTCGATACCCAGATCGTTGATCGTGTGCGACTGCAGGGTGATCTTGTCGCGCTCGATCGAACTCGTCTCGGCGATGATGTCGGCAACCGCGTCGAAGGTACTCTCCGTGGTCGTACTGTCGGGCATTGAACGTCCGGTCCTTACCGTGCCTGAGGGCGTCAAAATCGGGCGTTGTTGTCGGACATGCACAACGGCATGTCAATGCTGCGCTGCGGCATGCCCGATTACACCCGATGCCAAGCGCGCATTCTAGTTCGCGGTCGCCGCCGGCTCAACCGGTTCGGCTGCGTTTTACTGACGCAATGAATACATCAACAATTTGACCGTACGGCCCTGTCATCCCGCGGCATCCTTCGGCCAGCGGCGGTGCACCCACATCCATTGCTCGGGATTTTCGCGGATCCAACGTTCATAGGTTGCGTTCACCTGACCAAGAATTGCCGCGACATCCGCGTCGGGATCGCCGCTGTCGGGGATATCAAGCCGCGGCTCTATGGTGACGCGGAAGTTTACTCCGTCGAGACGCTGCACCCAGGCGCCGTGCACCGGACAACGGTATTGCAGCGCCAGCTTGGCGACCATCGGCGCGGTCATCGCCGGCCGGCCGAAAAACGGCACGGCGACACCCTGATTGTGTTTCTGGTCGGCGAGCAGGCCCAGCAGGCCGCCGCGCTCCAGCGTGCTGCGCGACAGCACCGCTCCCAGCACACCCTTGGGCACCAATCCCCCATGATTGCCGCGCATCTCGATCAGCAACTTGTCGACGTAGGGGTTGTTCGGCCGCCGGAATATCGCATCGACGTTCATACCGAGGATGTTGCCGAACAGCGGCAGGATCTCCCAATTGCCGAGATGGCCGGAAAAAATAATGTGCGGGCCGGGCTCAAAATAAAGCGTCAATGCCTGCTCCACGCCGACGATCTCGATGCGCTTGCCCTTGACCGTGATCTGCTCGCCGCGCTCGGCCGCCAGCATTATTTTGCCGAAGCCCCGTTCGGCTATCCGATCGAAAAGGTCGTCCTCCCAGAGCTTACGCAAATGGGGGTACTCAAACCCCGTGCGCCCGAGATTGTTCCACATGCCGCGGACAATAGCGCGCCGTTCGGCCTCGCTCTTTTCCGGAAAGACCATGGCGAGGTTCGCCGCCGCGCGGCGCGAGACCGAGACACGAGGTCCGATCGTTCGGCCCAGCCAGCCGCCAAGCGCCGAGGCCGCCCGCACCGGCAACAGGCGGATAAGGAATACGAACGCGTACGCACACGCTCCCTCGAGCGCGTATCGGAGCCGCCGCCCGCGGGCTGATCGAGACGCCATGGAACCGGTCCTTCACCCAAGCGGCCAGGCCGCTGGACGAGGCCCTAACCTATTTTCCGCCGCCGTGGAAGCGGCAGCCATCGGCGCGCGCTTACCGAACCGTCCCAATCGGCGCCGCTCGACGCCGCTCGGCACAACCAATACATACAAATATATGTTGATCCGGGTTCGAGCCGCTTGGCGGCTCGATCCGCGGCGGGGACAGCGCCTGCCGCGGATCGCGAATATGCCGCCAACGACCACGACAATACCGCGAACAACCCCATATTTATTGCAATATTCCGTTGATTTCCGGGCGTCTCCGAGGGCCCATTAACACGTTCTTCAGACTGCAGGGGCTAGGGTTTGGGCGCGTCAAACGCGGCCCGCGCATCGATTTTCAAACCCGCTTCAGTGCCCAAGGCAAAGGATCGGCATGTATTTTCCTGAGAGTTTCGCCCAGGCGATCGCTCATGGTGATTCGGCAATGCAGCGGATGCGCGAGATCGAGCTGCCGCCGACGCCGAACAATTACACTATCTGGTACGTCTATCATTCCGGCAGCGCGCCCGAGCTAAAGCGCGACATCGACAAACTGGTCGACAGCAACCAGCGGATCACCAGGGAGCTGGCGAACGAGCTCTATGATCGCTATTTCGGTATTGTCAGCGAAAGCGAGACGATCCGTGAGACCGGCCAGTCGCTGGAACGCGCGATCGAGCGCTTGATGGGCTTCGTGGCGGAAGCCGGCGCCGACAACGCTGAATATGGCGAAGCGCTGGAGGCCTTCTCCGGCCAGCTCAGCGAGGACAACAGCGCCACCAAGGTCCGCTCGATCGTGGCCGCGATCCTGGACGAGACCAAGAAGATGTCGGATCGGCAGGACAAGCTGCAATCCGAACTGGTCGCCTCGACGCAAGAGGTCACCGAGTTGCGCGAGACCATCAATAGCGCCCGCCGCGAAGCGCTTACCGATTCGCTGACCGGCCTTGCCAATCGGAAAGCCTTCGACGAGGCGATCAGCGCGATGTCCATCGAGGCCGAGCAGAACGAAGACACGCTCGCACTGCTGATGCTCGACATCGATCATTTCAAGCGTTTCAACGACACTTATGGCCACCAGCTCGGCGATCAGGTGCTGCGCCTGGTCGCACGCACCTTCACCGAATGCATCAAGGGCCGCGACATGGCCTCCCGATACGGCGGCGAGGAGTTCGCGATCCTGCTGCCAAATACCGAGATCGAGAATGCAGTGATGCTTGCCAACAGTATCCGCGAGACCGTGGCGAAAAAGCGCATCGTCAACCGGCAATCCGGTCAGTCGCTCGGCCAGATCACACTGTCGGTCGGTGTCGCTCTTTATCGCGCCGGTGAGCCGTCAACGGATCTTATCCAACGTGCCGACGAGGCACTGTATTCCGCCAAGCGCGGCGGGCGAAATCGCGTGGCCGACGAGAACCGGCCGGACGCCCACGCCGCCGCATAAAGCCGGCTACGCTTTTCCCCGGCGACGCCGCGCACCGGCGATTTACCCAGTTCAGTTCTAATTCAGTTGATGCGAGACCCGGCAAGGTCCGCCCGTTCGCTCGCCGTCACCACTGGATCTGTTCGACACCCTCGAAGGTGACGGTCGAGCCGTCGGACACGATGATCGTGCCCTCGGCGTCCTGCGACAGGGTGACGCTGCCCATACCGGAGCTCTGGATCGAGCCCGAGGTCAGCGTCAGCGTCCAGTCGCCAGTCAAATAGTCGCCGGTGACGCCGTCGAGTGCGATGGTATCGGTCCAGCCGCCCGCCAGACCGCCTTCGACCGTATCGGCGTCGTCACCGGTGCCAAACAGGAAGACGTCGTCGCCGGCACCGCCGATCAGAAGATCGTTGCCGGCATCGCCCGTCAGCGTATCGCCACCCGTCCCGCCGGTCAGAGTGTCGTCGCCCATCCCGCCCGACAGCGTGTTGTCGCCGCCATCACCGGTGATCGCGTCGTCGAAGCTGGAGCCGGTGACGTTCTCCACGTTGGAGATCGTATCGCCCGCCGCGTCGCCGCCCGAGGCGGTGCCCGCGCCGAGGTCGACCGTGACGGCCGCTGTGGAGCCGGCATAGGAAACGGTGTCGATCCCCGCGCCGCCGTCGATCACGTCGGCGCCGAGCCCGCCTTCGATGACGTTGGCGCCGCCGTCGCCGGTCAGCGTGTCATCCCAGTCGGAGCCGATCAGGTTCTCGATATTGGAGAGCACGTCGCCCTGGGCGTCGCCGCCGGTTCCGGTACCGCTGGCAAGGCTCACATTGACCGCCAGCGTCGAGGCCGCGTAGGAGGCGGTATCGCTGCCGCCAGCACCGTCGATCGTATCGGCGCCTGCGCCGCCTTCGATCACGTTGTCGGATGCGTCGCCGGTGATGTTGTCGGCATTGGCCGAGCCGATCACGTTCTCGAAATTGGTGATCGTATCGCCGGCCGCATCGCCGCCGCTGGCGGTGCCCGCGCCGAGATCGACGGTCACGCCCGCCGACGATGCCGCGTAGGCGAGCGTGTCGTTGCCGGCGCCACCATCCAGAGTGTCGCCGCCGGCGCCGCCCTCGACGGTGTCGCTGCCGGCGCCGGCATTGATCGTGTCGCCCGAGGCGCCACCGATGAAGCTGTCATTGCCGGCGCCGCCGGTCATGGTATGCGGCCCGTAGGAGACCGCCTGATAGGTCTTGGCGGCGATGGCGTCGCCCGAGCCGTCGAGGTTCGCGCTTTCCCAGACCACGACCACGCTGCCGTCCTCGAGCACGGTAACGTCCGGCGTGTCCTGGTCGCCGGAGGTCGTGTCGTTAATCTGGATCTCGGATCCGACCGTATTGCCGTCCTGGTCGTATTGCTGGCCGAATACCGCATCGCCGCTGCCGTCGCCGGAGGCCGAACGCCAGGTCACAAAGTAGCCGCCATCGAGCAAGCCGGTCACCTTGGGCGCCATTTGGTTGCCGCTAACGTAGGTGTTCACCAGGAACTCAGAGCCGACCGTGTTGCCGTTCGCATCGTATTGTTGGGCCAGGATCGCATCGCTGCTGCCGTCGCCAGTATCGGATCGGAAGACGACGACAAAGCCACCGCCCGCGAGCGCCGCGACCGCCGGCTCCCACTGGTTATTGCTGGTCGTGGTGTTGACCTGGAACTCGCTGCCGACCGTATTGCCGCTGGCGTCGTAGCGCTGAGAGAAGACGCCGTCCGCACTGCCGTCGCCGGTGTCGGAGGCCCAGACCACGACGAACCCACCGTCGCTCAGCCCGACCACCTCGGCGTCGAACTGATTGTTGCCGCTGGTCGTATTGACCAGGAACTCGCTGCCCACCGTGCTGCCGCTGGCGTCATATCGCTGCGCAAGGACAGCGTCGCCACTGCCGTCGCCGGAATCGGAGCGGAAGACGACGACAAAGCCGCCATCCTCGAGCGCGGCGACTGAGGGCTCGCGCTGGTTGTTCGACGTGGTCGTGTTGACCAGGTACTCGCTGCCGACTGTGTTGCCGTTCGAATCGAACTGCTGGGCGAGAATGGAGTCGCCGCTGCCATCGCCGGTATCGGAGGAATAGACAACCACGAAGCCGCCGCCATCGAGGCCGACGACGTTGGGATCGAACTGGTGGTTGCTCGTGGTCGTGTTGACCTGGAACTCGCTGCCGACCGTGTTGCCATTCGCATCGAAGCGTTGGCCAAAAATACCGTCGCGGCTGCCATCCTGGTTATTCGATTCCCAGATCACGACATAGCCGCCATCGGCCAGGCCGGCGATCGAGGGGTCGTCCTGGTTGCTGCTCGTGGTCGTGTTGACCTGGGTCTCGGTGCCGCCGCTGGTGTCGATGCCGATGGTGGGTACGACCTCGACCGTGATCGTCTGGGTGGTGACGGCGCCCGACGCATCGGTCACGGCATACATGAAACTGTCCGAACCGACGAAGCCGTCGGCAGGCGTGTAGGTGTATGAGCCGTCCGCATTCACCGTTACCGTGCCGTTCGCGGCATCGGTTCCCAGCGCAAAGATCAACATGCCGCTGGTGTCGTCATCGGTGGCGTAGAGCTGGCCACCGATCGGCGTGCCGGCCGGCGTTTCGGCGACACCTGCCTGGGCAACCGGCGCGTCGTTGACGGCGTTCACGGTGACGATGATGGTGTCGGTCGTGGTCGCGGTCACCCCGCCCGTATCCGTCGACGTCGCGGTGATCTCCAGCGCCACCGCACCATCGGCATCGGGAGCCGGCACGAAGCTGAGCCCGACAAGCTGGGCCGCGGTCAGCGTCCAGACACCGCCGCCCTGATCGGTGCCCGCCGACAGGCTCGCCCCCGTCGGCACGCCGTCGATGGTGATCGCCAGGCTCTCCGAGCCGTCCGTGTCAGTCAGGGCGGAAGCGATCGTCAGCGGTATGCCCGCCTCGATATCAACCGTGACCGCCTCGGAGACGAGGTCCTGGGTGTCGAGCGACACATTGTCGAAGTAGATTTGGGTTGCTTCGTCGGACGTGGTCTTCTTGTTGTTGTGGCCGCCCAGCGTCAGCGTGTGGCTGCCGGCCGAAAGCGCACCCAGATCGATGGTCACGGTCTGCCAGCCGCTGTCGTAGTTGGCGCCGCCCTGACCATCGCCGTAGACCTGCGCGATGTAGTCGTTGCCGCCGGCGCCGATGAGCCCGCCGTCGATGGACATTAGGACTTCGCTGTACTCGTCGGTCTCGTAGTCGCCGTCCATTGCGATGCGATACGAGAAGGTCAGCGTGCCCGAGGCGTTGGCGGGAACGGTAAAGCTCTGCGACCAGCCGCCCGACATGTTGGTGATGTCGGTATTGTTGACCCCGCCGAGATCTACCAACAGGCCGCCGCCGCTCTCGCCGTAACCGCCGCCATACGCTCCGCTGGCATAGCCGGGCTCGGCGGTGCTGCGGAAGGTATCGTCGGAATAGCTGAACCCGTCAGCGCTCGCGGCGAAGTCGGTGTTGATCTGCGAGGTCGATGCGCCGGTGATGTTCACGGTCAGCGGAATGTCGGCGCTCGAGCCCGACGGCGGCGTGATCATGATACCGGCGAGGTTCTCCGGCGCCACGGTCCAGGTCCCGTCGCCATTGTCAGAGCCGGTGCTGAGCGTCGCCCCTACAGGCACGCCGGAGACGATCACGGTGGTGCCCGCGACCGCGGCGTCGAGCGTCGGCTGCGACAGTGTCACCGCCTCGGCGCGGTCTTCGTTGCCGGTCGCATCGGCCACGGTTAGCGTCGGCGCATCGGCCACCGCATCGACCGTGACATTGATCGTATCGACCGTTGTCGCGGTGTCACCGCCGGTCGCCTCGGTCGTGGTCGAGGTCACGGTGAGGGTGAAATCGACGTCACTGTCGGCCGGCGGGGTGATCGTGAGGCCCGCAAGCTGCGCCGGCGTCAGGGTCCAGATGCCGCCGCCCTGATCGGAACCGGCGGACAAGCTGGCGCCCGACGGCACACCCGAGATCGTCACTGCGAGGCTTTCCGAGCCATCCGTGTCCGCGAGCGCCGAGGAAATCGACAGCGCGATGCCCGTGTCTTCATTTCCGGTCGCGTCGGCGACGGTCAGGTTGGGCGCGTCGGCCACCGCGGTCACGGTCACCGTCATGGTATCGACGGTTGTCGCGGTATCGCCGCCATCGGCCTCGGTCGAGGTCGCGGTCACGGTGAGCGTGAAATCAGCGTCGCTGTCGGCCGGCGGCGTAACGGTGAGCCCGGCGAGCTGGGCCGGCGTCAGCGTCCAGACGCCGCCGCCCTGATCGCTGCCGGCCGAGAGCGTGGCTCCTGCGGGAACGCCCGACACCGTGACCGCCAAGGTCTCCGATCCATCGGTATCCGAAAGCGCCGAAGCTAGCGACAGCGCGATTGCGGTGTCTTCATTCCCAGTCGCATCAGCCACCGTCAGCGCCGGCGCATCGGCCACCGCATCGACGGTCACGTCGATGGTGTCCACCGTGGTCGCCGTGTCCGCGCCATCGGTGGCGGTGGCCGTCACGGTGAGCGTGAAATCGACATCGCTGTCGGCGGG
>Ga0209633_10005252_pt1 | contig 11427 bp, 10 predicted proteins | sample Cruoilmetagenom1_FD_187290 | JGI IMG/M metagenome (GOLD analysis project Ga0209633, IMG submission 187290) | Oil polluted marine microbial communities from Coal Oil Point, Santa Barbara, California, USA - Sample 1 (SPAdes) (version 2) | ecosystem: Environmental > Aquatic > Marine > Oil seeps ... | reverse complement strand
ATTCTTATGCTTTACAAGCCTTTAAAGAAAGCGCCATAGACTACTTACTCAAGCCTGTTGACACCGATGATTTAATCAAATCTATTGAAAAAGTAAAGGCAAATAAAGATAAAAATGTATTAGGCAAAGAGCTTATTAATGCTTTTACGCAGTTCTCTTCTAAGTCATCATTTGACAAAATCGCCTTGCCCCTTGCGGGAAAAACTATTTTTATATTTCCGAAGGAGATTCTTTACTGTAAATCTGATGGTAATTACACTGAAGTTTATTTTAAGGACAAAAAACGAGAAATTCTCAGTAAAAAATTAAAAGATGTCGAAGCCATCCTAAACAATTCTCTGTTTTGTCGTGTCCACAACTCCTATGTAGTTAATATTAATTACATCCGTGAATTCATCAAAACAGATGGCTTGCAATTAATTTTAGATGATAATACAAGCATTCCTGTGTCACGTGCAAAAAAAATAAATCTACAAAAAATTCTAAAGCTTTAGACAAAATAAGTGAATACATCTACCCTAAAAAATATTCTTGCCCACCCTAATGAAAATGGTTTTGTTGTTTTTGTTTTAGGCATATTATTTATTCTATCTGTTTATCATTTTTTGCTCTATTTTCAACACAAAAACAAAAGTTATCTATTATACAGCTTATACACATCATTAATATTTATTAGCCACTTACATGATGCCGAAAATAATTTTATCCAAACTTTAATTCAACCTTTTGAGCATTATTTAAATGCTTTTGATAGTTTTTTTATGTGGTCCTATAATGCCGTATATTTTCTATTTGCCTTCACAATGCTAGAGCTAAAAAAGGCATCTACTTGGTGGTATAATTTTATTCGCAGGACAGTTTATGCCATCCTAATCGCCAGTATTATTACCATGATAATTGCATTTGCCCAAAACGATGCTGCGCCCATACACCGCTTTAGCAATTTTTTGGTCCCTTTCTTTTTTATTTTTGGAATGGTTTCTTATTACATCCTAATAAAATTCAAACTGCCGTTGTGGAGATACTTTTTCTGGGGGTCACTAATCCTTTTAATCTCATCTTTGATTGCTTTTTATTTTCAGGCATTTGGCATATTACAAGAAGGAGACAATACCACCTTCTCTATTTTTTACATTGGCGTAATCATCGAAAATATTATTTTTTCACTTGGCCTAGGCTATAAGCAAAAACTCATTATCCAAGAGAAAGAAGAATCACAAAAAAAGTTAATCCGGCAACTAAAAGAAAACGAAACCCTAAGAGAAACCATACAAGAAAAGCTAGAAAGAGATATCGAAGAAGCACACATGGAAGAAGTGAAAGCCAAATATGAAAAAGAGCTTATTGAGTTAAAAATGACTTCATTAAGAAGCCAAATGAATCCACATTTTATTTTCAATTCTCTCAATGCAATCAAGCTTTATATCATAGACAATGAAAAAGAAAATGCCGTTTATTATTTAAATAAATTTTCTAAGCTAATACGAAAAATCCTTGCTGCAACTCGTAAAAGAACCATTACACTTGCAGAAGAAATCGAAACTACTAAATTATACTTAGACATAGAAAATATTCGATTTTCAAACGAAATCGAAATCGAAATATTTATTGACAATGCACTGAGTATCAACACAATAAAGATTCCGTCTCTTATACTCCAGCCATTCATTGAAAATTCCATTTGGCATGGACTCTCAGGAAAGAAAGGATTGAAAAGAATAGACATTTCCTTTACTAAAGAAAAGAACACTCACCTTGTAGTTACCATCCAGGACAATGGTATTGGACGAAAAATGTCTGCAAAGATAAAAGAGCAAAAAATTCACAAAAAAGAATCTATTGGAATCCCACTAACAGAAGAGCGACTAGCAAATTTCTGCAAAGATACTATTCATAATTGCTCTCTAGAATATATTGATTTAAATACAAATAATGCTTCGTCAGGAACTAAAGTAATATTACGAATACCTTTGTCTTAAAGAATTATTTTTTCCAGGATCTGAAAACTATGTGGCAATAGATTTTTTTCATCTCCAGCATGATATTCGGAAGATACCGTTTGCCAACTTTCAGGATTCGGTAAATAAAAGAAAGCATCTCCAATTGGAGAAATATGAACGAGCGTCTGATAAATTCGATCAACAACCGCCATGGCTTCTCGATAAATGGTCGCGCCTCCTGTTATGAAGATTTCATCAGGAAATTCTCCTTTTGCCAAATCAATAGCAGCGGATAAACTATTTACAACTATACAGCCGCCTATTTTTAATTCTTCACTTCTAGAAATAATAATATTAGTTCGTTTAGGCAAAGGATGCCCAATAGAATCGTAAGTCTTTCTCCCCATAATGATTGGAGATCCAATAGTCATTTTTTTGAAGTACCTAAAATCCGCTGGCAGATACCAAGGCATTTCATTATGCCGCCCTATTACGCCATTTTCGGCAACGGCATAAATTGCTGAAATTCGAACCTTATTGCTCATCTTTATTTTCTTCTATCGTATTAATAACTGTCTCATGCATTCTAGTTTCCAAAGCCTTTCGTGTTTCATGAATCACACCACTTACGAATTTTTCGGCAACGAGACTCGCAATTGGTGCTGCATAAGATCCACCCCAACCAGCATTCTCTACATATACTGCGATAGCAATTTTAGGATCATCTTTGGGCACAAAGGCAAAAAACACTGAGTGGTCTTTCCCGTTTTTTGTTGTGTTTTGTACAGTCCCTGTTTTTCCACAAACAGTAATCCCCGGGATTTTTGCTAAAGGAGCGGTACCAGCATCTACGGCCATTTGCATTCCATGAATTACGGGCTCAAAATGCTTTGGGTCAACATCTACTGAATGCTTAACACTATAGATACTATCAATTGGTGTACCATCAGAGATCTCGGTCACCAAATGCGGTGTATAAAAATAACCACGATTGGCAATAATAGCAGCCAAATTAGCAATTTGCATTGTAGTTAACTGAATCTCTCCCTGCCCAATACCAATTGACATCACTGTTGGAGACTTCCAGCTACCTTTTTTCTTAGGGTAAACCTTATCATAAAAAGCAGTTGTTGGGATATTTCCTGAATTTTCGTTTGGAAAATCTATCCCTAATTTTTGTCCGAGACCAAATTTAGTAATGTCTTTCACAAAACGATCTAGGCCTTTATCTGGGCTATAAAAACCGTATTGATCGATAACTCTTCGCATAGTTTGAAAGAAATAACTATTGCAGGAAATTTGAACCGCATGATCAACTGTGTGCACTGGACTATGTGCGTGACAGCCGTAAGTATGTCCTGCATAGTTATATCCAAGATTACATTTAAAACCAGTATTTTTGTGAATTACCCCTTCATTTAAACCGATAAGCGCTACTATAGTCTTAAAAACGGACCCAGGCGGGTACTTTGCCATAATAGCTCTATTAAAGAACGGCAACTGTGGATCTTTAAGTAAATTAGCTAATATTTTACCACGTTCTCTCGTAATAATTAACAAATTCGGATCATAGGTTGGTGTACTCACCATTGTTAATATCTCTCCCGATTTAGGTTCTATCGCTACGACACTGCCCACTTTTCCTGCCATTAGCCATTCAGCATAAGCCTGCAAATCGATATCTATCGCTGTCTTTAAATCTGACCCGGAAATCGGATCTACATCTTGAGCCCCATCTTTAAACGAACCTACAATTCGTCCTAGATTGTCTTTTAGCTGATATTTATATCCTTTTTTACCACGTAAAAATTTTTCATATTGCTTTTCCATCCCTATGGCACCAATATAATCTCCTGCGGTATATACCCCTTCACCTTTTTCAATATCTCTTGGACTTACTTCAGAGATATATCCTAATAAATGAGCGCCAGCTTTTACTGGATAACCCCGAATATTTCTTAAAACAGGGAAAAATCCTGGAAACTCATGTAAATGTTCCGATAATCTAGCAAAAGTAGGTACTGATAGCTTTTTTAAGAAAACATAAGGTACGGACTTCGCAAACCGGACATCCTTCCAGTTTTTATTTAAGTTTTTCACGAAAGTCTCTTTGTCAATATCCAATAACTCACAAAACTTGGTGGTGTCCATATTGGGGTCTACCAATTTAAAGGAGACCATCAAATCATACATCGGGTTATTAGAAATCATCAATTTTCCATTCCTATCCAGGAGAACCCCACGCGAAGGATAAGTCGTTGTTTTGTCAATGGCAATGGCCTGAGCTCGTGACCGAAAGGCATTATTAACTAACTGAAGAGAAAAAGCTTTTCCAATAAGAACCAACGCACCTATTACCATTACTATCTGGATCGATAATAATCTGGTCCGGTTATTTGATTCTTTTTCCATTGCTTATTACTTTTTGGAATTAAAAATTAACGCATAGGCTAAAAACACTGGATAGGAAACGATAAAACTTCCAATAGTCTTTACCAGTATCTCTCCAATATAAACGAAAGTAAATACATCAAAGGTATAATAAACGAAAATATGCAAAAACAAAATAAAGGCTGAGAACTGGGCAAATTTTCCAAAGCCTAAATTCGCTCTGGAAGGAGTCAGTGATTTTGCTTTATCCATATCTACCCCAAAAAGCCTTAAAGAAAAATCTCTGATAAAGCCCGTAAAAACAAGAGCTCCTGCATGTACTCCAGGTGAATCATAAAACATATCCAATGTCAATCCCATCAGAAAGCCCAAAAAAATCAACAATTGTTTTGGGCTTTGTGTTGGAAGAAGTAATACATACATTGGATATAGAAAAATCAATAGCCGAAACCCACCCAACTCAATAGGAATTTGCTTTAAGATTAGTAATTGAATAGCAATCAAAAAGATAAATCGGAAAATATTTGCCTGTAATTGGTCATTCATGAGCTTCTTCCAATTTTAATTGCTCTTCTTTTAGCAGGTTATTCGCTACATACACTCTTTTTAGTGACGTCATGTCTTCCACTAAACTTACTCTTATTTCATAATACCCACTGCCTGGTGCCACATAAAAAGTATCAACTTTACCTATTAGATATCCTTCCGGAAAAACAGAAGAAAAACCATTGGTGACAACAGAATCTCCAATAGAGATCTTTGTTGATTTTGGAACAAAGTCCATATCTAAGTAGTGGTAGTCATGGTTTTGCCAAGTTAAAGATCCAAAAAAAGCCTTCCCATTTACCAAAACATTTCCACTGATATTTATATCTCTATTTAAAATAGACCTAACCGTAGAGTAATGATCAGAAACGCTGGATACAATTCCAACAGCTCCTTTTGCCGAAAGAACCCCCATGCTTTTACCGACCCCGTGCAACGCTCCTTTATTCAATGTGAAAAAATTATTGGCGGAAGTCACCGAGTTATTAATTACTTCTGCATCCGTATAAACAAATTTTACCAGAACAGAATCGCCGCTCAAGCTGTCCGCTCGAACACTATAGAAAGTATCTTGATGTGCAATATTGATATACCGTGACGATGCCAACTGATCTCGCAGTTGTTTATTCTCATTAGCCAAACTATCCGCAATGGAGTTCAAATAAAAATAACCTTGAATGGATTTCACTTGGCTATAAAATTTCCCTGCAAAGAAATTAGATGACGTAATAAAAATATCATTCTGCTTTTTATTATAATTGATAACCAATAAGGCACAGAGTAACTCCATCACGAGGAAGAGAAGTAAGCTACTTCTCTTAAGTAATAGCAGAATTAGGGAACGCATAAACTATCGGTATTAGAGCGGTATTTTTAGACACTCTTGCGATCAATCAAGAATGTGTACTTATCAATATTCTTCAATGCAATGCCTGTACCACGCACAACAGCACGTAATGGATCATCAACAATGGTGACTGGAAGTTTTGTTTTTGCGCTCAAACGTCTATCAATTCCGCGCAACAATGCACCGCCACCCGTCAAGTACAAACCCCTTCTAAATATGTCTGAAGCCAACTCAGGAGGAGTCATTTCTAGTGCCTTTAGCACTCCATCTTCAATTTTAGAAATAGACTTATCAAGTGCTTCCACAATTTCAAGGTGTGTTGTAAAAATCTGTCTAGGAATACCCGTCATCAAATCTCTACCGTTAACGGCATATTTTTCTGGAGGATTCTCTAAATCCTTTATAGCTGCGCCAACATTGATTTTGATTTGTTCTGCCGTACGCTCTCCAATCAAAATATTATGCTCTTGCTTCAAGAAAGAAATAATATCTCCAGTCATCTCATCACCGGCAATTCGAATAGATTGATCCGCTACAATTCCTGAAAGTGCAATAACAGCAATCTCAGTAGTACCACCACCTATGTCGATAATCATATTTCCTTCAGGCTCTTCGACATCCAATCCAATACCCAAAGCCGCAGCCATTGGTTCATAGATTAAATAAGTTTCTTTGGAGTTTACATTGTCGGCAGAGTCAAAAACAGCTCTTTTTTCCACTTCCGTAATTCCAGAAGGGATACAAACTACCATTTTCAAGCTAGAAAAAAAACTTCTTTTGTTACCCACCATTTTGATCATGCCTTCAATCATGCTTTCCGCAGCTTGAAAGTCGGCAATCACCCCATCTTTTAAAGGACGGATGGTTTTTATATTTTCATGGGTTTTTTCGTGCATCATCATCGCTCGTTTTCCAACAGCTATGGTTTGATTAGTACGACGATCTATCGCCACAATTGACGGTTGGTCCACGACTACTTTCCCATCTTGAATAATCAAGGTGTTAGCGGTTCCTAAGTCGATGGCTAATTCTTTGGTAAAAAAACTAAAAAGCCCCATTTATTTATTATCTCATTTTTATTTTTGCAATACATCAGATGTATATCTGATCTTCAAAAGCAGTCATTAAGCCTCTCTCACAATCTGTTGTAATGCTTTGGGTTGTTTTGGATACAAAATAGACCTGCTAAACCGTCAATTTTGTTCTTTTATTTAGTAGGGAGAGTGCCTAAAAAGCAACTTTGCCCTACGAACCCAAAATAACCAATGGCAAAACAAAAGAAAAATTATGAATTTTTATAATATACGCCTTTTTTTTATCTTTGTTTTGTTAAAAAACAATGATTTTCAACGTTTTAGTACTTTTTGGCGTAAAATTTAGTACTAATATGTCCTAACTTTTATCCGTTCCACTAATAACTGTTAGAATTTTACCCTATTGTGCAAAATTCGCCTTAATTTTGCAATGAAACTAAAAATGTAAATCATGCGCTTCAGTATTTCATCCGGAGAACTCCTAAAGAACCTGCAAATCATCAGCGGGGCGATACCTTCTAATCCTGTTATACCTGTTTTGGAAGACTTCCTTTTTGACATCCAAGGCAATAATTTGACTATCACTGCATCCGACTTAGACACCACCATCAAATCAGTGATGGATGTACGGTCAGATGAAAATGGTAATATTGCCATCCCAGGTAAAATCTTATTGGAAACTCTAAAATCTTTTCCAGAGCAACCTTTAACTTTTAACGTAAACATGGATACCAAAGCGATTGAAATTACATCGTCTTATGGTAAATATAGATTGGCTGGCGAATCTGGAGAAGATTTCCCAGAGATGCCTGCACCACCAGAAGAACATAAAATTTCCATTGATGGGGCTTTGCTCAAAGAAGCAATTAGCACTACCATTTTTGCCACAACTTCTGACGAGATGAGAATGGCTATGACTGGTGTTTACTTTGCTGTGGACATGAATGACATAACCGTTGTCGCAACAGATGCGCACAAATTGGTCAAATATGTTATAAAAAACTTACCAACCAACGTAGTAGCATCTTTCATTGTACCCAAAAAAGGCCTTTCCCTGTTGAAAGGTGCAATGAGTAGTGACGAAGTTTCTTTATCGTTTGACAGTAAAAATGCGTTCTTCAGCTTTGGTAACACTGAAATTTCTTGTCGTTTGATTGATCAAAAATTTCCAGATTACAATGCAGTCATTCCACAGAACAACAACAATGTTTTGACCATATCTCGTACGGACTTGTTAGGCTCCTTGAAGCGGATAGCTATTTATGCAAATAAAACAACCAATCAAGTTAGTCTTAACATCTCTGATGGAAGCTTAACTGTTTCTGCGCAAGACTTGGATTTTTCTAATGAAGCGACAGAGCAATTGACTTGCCAATATGAAGGAGAACCCATGACCGTCTCGTTTAATGCGAAATTCATGATTGAAATGCTTAACGTTTTACACGCTGAAAATGTAAGACTAGAGCTTTCGTCTCCAAATAAAGCAGGTTTACTCTATCCAGACCAAGACAATTCTGAAGTAGAAATTATGATGCTTGTGATGCCAGTTATGACACATAGTTAAAGTCGTTGTTGTAAATCAACATAAAATGAAGCTTTTTTCTTCCATTTTGGTCTCCATTTTTCTATTTGGTATTAGCTGTAAAAGTGATTCTAAAGCAGACCAAGATGGCCCCAAAGCTGTTTTTATGGAATGGCAAAAACTAATCGATGCCAACGAATTTTTAAAGGCCGAAAGACTTAGCACCCCAGCAACCATTCTGTGGATTAAAGAGATAGAAGAAATTGATGTTGATGACTCTACTTTCGCAAACAATGAGACTACACAAATCCTTAATTTGGATTGCATTATACAAAACGATACAGCTACTTGTGATTATCAAATTATGGAAGAAGGAGAAAACTTACAGAGCGCTATCCAATTAGTCAAGGTAAATGGAGCATGGCTAGTGGATATCCACGACGATCCATCTGACGAAGAACTTAACGAAGAATAAGCAAGAAACTTGGCTCAAAAAACGTCCTACTTCAAACCTGAGTTCGGCTAAACCTTTGGGTTCAAGTGAATAACCAAATTGAACTTTACATTGTCATAAAAAAACACAGCAACGTTTCCATTGCTGTGTTAGAAAAATCTTAAGCTAGATCCTATTTTTTCTTCTTAGCTTTTGGTAATGAACTAATCATTTTCTCTGGTCGAACATACTTTGTGAATTCTTCTGAAGTCAATAAGCCTAATGAAATGGCCGCTTCCCGAAGTGTTGTATCTTCTTTGTAAGCCTTCTTTGCGATTTTAGCTGCATTATCATAACCAATCTTCGTATTCAAAGCCGTTACCAACATCAATGAATTCTCTAACATTTCTTTGATGCGCTTATAGTTTGGCTGAACCCCTTGTGCTAAATTTTTGTCGAAAGACACGCAAGCATCTCCTATCAATCTAGCCGAAAGTAAGAAATTTTCAATCATCATCGGCTTAAACACATTCAATTCAAAGTGTCCTGTCGCCCCACCTACATTTATCGCTACATCATTACCCAAAACTTGAGCCGCCACCATCGTTAATGCTTCTGTCTGAGTCGGGTTAACTTTTCCAGGCATAATGGAAGAGCCTGGTTCGTTAGTAGGGATGATTAATTCTCCGATACCGCTTCTAGGGCCAGAAGACAACATCCGAAAATCATTACCAATTTTCATTAGAGAAACAGCCACTGTTTTCAAAGCGCCGTGAGCTGCCACAATCGCATCGTGAGCGGCCAAAGCTTCAAACTTATTCCCAGCCGTCTTAAAAGGTAAGCCCGTTAATTTTGCAATTTTTTGGGCAACCAACTTATCATAACCATAAGGTGTATTAAGTCCAGTGCCTACCGCAGTGCCACCTAAAGCCAATTCAGAAAGGTGTTTCAAAGAAAATTCAATGGCCTTTAAACCATGATTTAGCTGAGACACGTAACCAGAAAACTCTTGTCCAACGGTCAAAGGAGTTGCGTCCATAAAGTGTGTCCGCCCAATTTTAACGACATTTTTGAATTCCTTAGATTTTGCCGCAAGGGTATCACGCAATGCCTTGACTCCTGGGATTGTAGTTTCCATCAACATTTTATATGCTGCAATGTGCATAGCCGTTGGAAAGGTATCGTTAGAGCTTTGCGACTTATTTACATCATCATTGGGATGAATTATTTTTTTCTCATCGGTCAACTTTCCACCTTTTACAACATGGGCTCGGTTGGCAATGACTTCATTCATATTCATATTGGACTGAGTACCACTACCCGTCTGCCACACGACCAAGGGAAATTGGTCATCTAACTGTCCTTTGAGAATCTCATCAGCCACTTTTCCAATAAGTACTGATTTTGTTTTGGGAAGTACACCTAGTTCCGCATTAGCTTGCGCTGCGGCTTTTTTAAGGATTGCGAAAGCACGGATGATTTCGATAGGCATTTTACCACTTCCTATTTTAAAATTTTGGAGTGAGCGTTGTGTTTGAGCGCCCCAATATTTTTCAGCCGGTACTTTTACCTTACCGATACTGTCTTTTTCTATTCTATTTGCCATTTTGATGGATTTTACTAAACAAAGACCAAATATAGCGATGATTATTATAATGTTTTGATGATTATTGACAGTGATTTTGGTGATATTAAAATTTTCGTCTTACATTCGTAAAAAAAAGAATAATGGATGACTTACGAATGGTTGTTTTTATCGCTGGGATTCTTTATTTCGCTATTGGATGGTTTTTTAAATTACGTCCACCCAAACAAATCAATCCTAGAGTAGGGTATCGAACTAAGCGCTCTCGTAGCAGCCCGAAAGCTTGGGATTTTGCCCAGCGATATTCCGCTGTGTCTTTTCAATGGGCAGGTATGGGTTTAATAGCCCTTGGGCTAGCCGCGCCATTCCTTCCGGGAATAGGAGAAAATAACCTTGCCATTCCCTTTGTGGCACTTTTTTCTGTGTTAATTATTTCACCAATGGTAGCCACTGAGCTTGCGCTAAAAAAGCGGTTTTAAGGCATGGGCATCTGAATACCAAAGTCTATGAGTGGAACACTAAAAATTAAAAGGAGTGAGGTGGTGCTATAAGATCACTTGCGAAACAACAAAATTTGCTAGCTAACAAATCACCCTTTTCACTAACCAAAGTCAGTCTTTTCAAAACATAAAGCCGCCTATTTTTGTGCACCAATTGAGCAATCAAAATACAAAAAGATGTACCAATCCGTTTCGCCAGAAGAAGCACTAAAAATTGTTAAGTCCAACAACAAGGTCTATATTCAAGCTGCAGCAGCGGCTCCGCAAGCACTTATTCGTGCCTTAACGGATAGAGCTGATGAACTTAGAAATGTAGAAATCTGTCACTTACACACTGAAGGCCCTGCGCCTTATGCTGACCCAGCATTAGCCAAAAGTTTTCATGTCAATTCCTTTTTTGTGGGTGGTAATGTGCGACACACTTTAAAGGCTGGCAATGGCTCTTTTACACCTGTGTTTCTTAGTGAACTTCCATCTATCTTTCGAAATGGAATTATAAAATTAGATATCGCGCTAATTCAAGTTTCACCACCAGACAAGCATGGATATTGCTCCCTAGGCACAACCGTAGCAGCGACACCGGCAGCCATTGAAAGCGCCAAGTTAGTCATCGCACAAATTAATCCACA
>Ga0209633_10005250_pt1 | contig 11431 bp, 15 predicted proteins | sample Cruoilmetagenom1_FD_187290 | JGI IMG/M metagenome (GOLD analysis project Ga0209633, IMG submission 187290) | Oil polluted marine microbial communities from Coal Oil Point, Santa Barbara, California, USA - Sample 1 (SPAdes) (version 2) | ecosystem: Environmental > Aquatic > Marine > Oil seeps ... | reverse complement strand
TTCCGGTGAAATTGGGAATCTAATTTCAAATTTTACTGGATTCCTGCCTACGCAGGAATGACAAAATTATTTTAACGTTAGCAACATCCTGAACCAGAACAACAAGCTTCTTCCTCCTTTGTTTCAGGAACACCACAAATATTGGGTGCTTTACAACCTGTTTCATTAGCAAAGAGCTTTACAATTAATTTATTTGATTCTGAAACTGTCTCCGAAACAGATAATATTGAAGTATGAAAATCAGTATTTCCGAATTCAACTTTTACTTCAGTTTCTAACCATAAGGAATTAATACTATCAACACGTTCAAGAATTGCCATCGCTTTATCAACGGTTAGGTAATACTCTTTCCCTACTTCTGACGGACTTTCCCATACTTGAATATGTGTTTCTTTCCAATCATTCGTATTTCCGCCACAGTCAACTGTTTCAAAAGTAACGTTTTTAACTTCTGTTAAATGATAATTTGTGCCTGCAAACTGATTTTCAGCATACTCAAATAAGAGTGCCTTATTTTTGTTTTCTTTTAAAATTGATATAAATTCTTTTGTTTTCATTTTTTATATTTTAATTAATACCTATGGTTTTACTTCTTCTTTCTAAAATGATATTATCTCTCCAAACTCCATCTTTCATTTTTCCAATTTTTTCACGAAACCCGATTTCTCTAAATCCCAATTTTTTATGAAGTTTTATACTTGCTTTATTTTCAGGGAAAATTCCTGATTGTAAGGTCCAAAACCCCTCCTTTTCACTTTGGTCGATCAATTCTTGCAATAACTTAGTGCCAATTCCTTTTCCACTATAATTAGTGTCAACATAAACACTAACTTCGGCAACACCACCATAAACACATCTATCAGAGACCGGAGATAAGGCAGCCCAACCAACAACAATATTATCTAACTTAGCAACAAATTTACATGTCTTTAAATGTGCAGTGCTCCATGTTGACCAAGAGGGAATCTCAGTTTCAAAAGTAGCTAAACCAGTTTCTATTCCTTCTTTGTAGATTTTTGAAACTCTACTCCAGTCATCTTTAATCATATTATTAATCTGTAATGTATTCATTATAAAATCAGATTAAATACATACCCTGAAAGGATAATGCACAAAGTTACAACGCTAAAAAATATTGCGATCAATTTTAAACTCATTACCTTTTTAAGTAACATGGCTTCTGGCAAGGACAGTCCTACTACCGCCATCATAAAGGCTATAGCCGTTCCTAAAGAAACTCCCTTACTAACCAATACTTGAACTACTGGTAATATACCTGAGGCACTTGAATACATTGGTACTGCTAAAATTGTCGCTACAGGTACTGCAAAAAGATTATTTTTGCTTAAATATTGTTCAAAAAACCCATCGGGTATATATCCATGCATTATCGCTCCTACACCAATTCCTATAATTACATACGGAATAATCCCTTTTAATATTATTGATACTTCATCCCAAATAATTGGTAACCGTTTACCGAAATTTTGTTTTTGTTGCGTGAAATTATTTTGCTCTCTTTCTGCATTTTCTAATACTTTTTGTACCCAAGGTGTTAAGTATTTTTCTAGTTTTAATCGCTGTAAAATTATGCCGGATACTGTTCCTAGTAATATGCCACTTACAATATAAATTATTGTCGTTTTTAAACCGAAAAGTCCTAAAAACAGGCCGATAGCAACTTCATTTACCAATGGTGATGTGATCAAAAATGAAAAGGTAACTCCTAATGGTATGCCTCCTTTTACAAAACCAATAAACAACGGCACTGATGAACAGGAGCAAAATGGAGTAACTACACCAAACATACTTGCCGATAAATACTCAAAACCATATAATTTACGACTAGAAAGGTAATTTTTAACTCTTTCAACAGGAAAATAACTATTCACTATTCCCATAAAGAAAACAATGAATATCAGCAGTAATAGAATTTTTATTGAATCATAAATAAAGAAATTTAAAGCCTCAGCCAAATGACTTTCTTTAGTTAGATTAAAAATTTCAAAAACAATCCAGTCTGCAATTTTTTGTAACCAATCGAACATTTTAATTCTAAATTATAATTAACTACAACAAGAATCTGTATCCTGATCAGTGGGACTACAACAAGAATTATCAGTATCATTAGAGCAGTTTTCTTCTTCATCTTTAAAAAATCCTTTTACTTCATCTATGCTAGGTATTCTTCCTTTAATCAGAACTTTTTCATTTATTACCACAGCGGGTGTACTCATTACATCATAACTCATAATATCTTGAATATCAGAAATTTTAATAACCTCCACATCAATACATTGCTCTTTGGCAACTTTTTTAATTATCTCTTCGGTAGTAATACAGTTAAGACAACCAGTTCCTAAAACTTTTATTGTTTTCATTTAGTCTATTTTTATTTTGCTTGATTCTATCTTAACAACATGAAATATTTTTAAAATCCTCTTGAAATAAGGTCGCGAATAAAGTTCTTGCTTTTTCCCAATTTTCTTGATTGATACAATATCTAACTTTAGGCGGATTCACTTCGCCATCTATTAATCCTGCTTCTTTTAATTCTTTTAAATGTTGCGAAATAGTCGATTGTGCCAATGGCAACACATCAACTAAATCACCAGTATAACAACAACTCTGGTTACTCAAATATTTTAAAATAATCAATCGTATTGGATGCCCTAATGCTTTTGAAAATCTTGCAAGTAATTCTGTTTCTTGCGTATAATCAATATGTTGTAATGTTTTATTCATAGTTAATCGCAAATATACGATAATTAATTAACTTGCAAAATATTTATGATAAATTATACTATTTTTATAACTATTAGAATTTTGGAAACCGAAGATTTAGTTAGCCACTTCCCCTCTATGTGGTTTTAAAGCGTCGCGAAAAGTTATCATATCTGTTTCATTGATTGTGATAAAAGCTATGCTGTGCATTTCTGAAATTTGATTTGTAGAGACTTCATGGTAAACCAAATCTTCTTTTTCAGAAAATTCTTTTAAATGAACACAATGGTGTTTGGCAATTTCTAATGCGTCAGACCCTCGAAAATCCCAAATCAATTTTATCTTTCTGTTCAAACTATTTTTTTACAAAGATATTCATTTCGGTATTGAAATGAATATCTTATTATTCAAAATAGATTAATCTTTCTGCATCCAGGTTAGTATTATTATTCCCAGCCTTCCAATTAAGAAAATAAACGATCCAAAGACTGGAACCAACAAACTTACCTTTATCCCTGCTGCGAACACTTCTTGAGAAACACTTCCCATTGACTCAATGGCATCAAACGCACCTATCATTCCTATAATATGACCTAAAAAACCCCAAACTAAGGCAAATAAAGTTATAGAATTGATTAGACTGATTGTTTTATCAATGGTTCCTTTTTTTAGAAAGCCTTTGACAATTAAAATTATTACTAAGATTAAGATTAATAATAGTGGGTACATAAAAAAAGGACCACCTTCGTTTAGTCTATCAAACAATACTGACATAATATTTAGATTTTAAATTAATAATGATCAAATATAGCATGAGTTTCTCTGCAATTTATAAATATGCGACAGAATAACAAATAACTATGTTATATAACAAATTTAAACGTTGCAATGATCTACTAGCTATTTTTTCGTAAAAAACAAATCTAAATAAGTAGTTCGTCTATAAAAATATGCCAACTAAAATAAATTAAGCATCTTTGAGTGATGAATTTATCTCAAATTAATAAAACTAAGTTTATACCATTCCATTTTCTGTTTTGGGTAGGTGTTTGGTTTTTCTTTGTGTACTTTTTTAGCTACAACTCAAATAACACTTCTTATATAACAAAATTCTCTAGTTTTTTACTACCTATAACAATGCTAACCACATATTTTGTGGTTTACTATTTAATTCCCAACTATTTACTTTCTAAAAAATATAAACTCTTTGCTTTGTATAGTATCTACACATTGATATTGTCAACCTACTTAATTATAATTGCAATTTTTGGAAGCTTTATATTTCTTTCTAATATGGAATTACAAAATATGCCACCTATGAGCCGCAATTATATTTTTATATTGATATTGGTTTATTTAGTTGTTTTTATAGTGAGCTTTGTTAGTTTATTGAGTCATAACTTTAAAGCTATTTCAAAAAATAAGGAATTAGAAAATAAAATATTAGAAACACAATTACAGATCAAAGATCAAGAATTGCAATATTTAAAGAAACAGATCCATCCACATTTCTTATTCAATACTTTGAATACTATTTATGGTTTTGCATTAAAACAATCTAAAAATACTCCTGATATCATTTTAAAACTTTCAAATTTATTAGATTATATTTTATATCAGGTTAATAAACCCAAGGTAAGCCTAAAAGAAGAAATTTCACATATAAAAGAGTACATTGAATTAGAGAAAATAAGGTTTCAAGACACTTTAAAAGTTTCATTTAATTCAGATACAATTTCAGATGAAGTTCAAATTTCTCCAATGCTACTAATTCCGTTTGTTGAGAATGCTTTTAAACATGGGAATTTAATTGATGGCTATTTGAAAATTGATATTGCTATTTTATTCTCTAAAAACGATCTTAGCTTTACTATAAAGAATACTGTTTTATCTGATGAACTTAGAGAAGAAAGTAAAGGGATTGGACTTGAAAATATTAAAAAACGGTTGGATATATTATACAAAGACAATTACACTTTAGATATTATTCAAGACGAAAATTGGCACACTGTTAGCCTAATTATTTCAAATTTAAATAAAATTATCAATGCGTAAAATAATCAATTGTATTCTAGTTGATGACGAGCCAATGGCTCGCGAAATTCTTGAAACGCATCTACAAAAAGTTGATTTTATAAAAGTCGTGAAAAGCTGTAAAAATGCTGCAGAAGCCTTTAATGTTATTAGTTCAGAACAAGTTGATCTGGTCTTTTTAGATATTAATATGCCTGAAATTTCTGGATTGTCTTTTGCCAAATCTATTAATAAGACTATTAAAGTAATTTTCACTACCGCTTACAGAGAATATGCAGTTGACGGATTTGATCTGCAGGCAGTAGACTATCTGTTAAAACCAATATCTTTTGAAAGATTACTACAAGCTATTGATAAATTTACGGATGAAAATGTTGAAATAAAGCAAGTAGCTTCTGTTTCAATTCAGGAGAAAAGTGATTTTATTTTTGTTCGTTCTGAAAGGAAAATGATAAAAATAAATTTTAATGAAATAAATTATATTGAGAGTTTAAGCGATTATATAAAAATTCATTTAGCCGATAAGACGATTGTTACCAGAGAAACCATTAGTAATATTGAAGTAAAACTTCCAAAAAACGATTTTATACGCATACATCGATCGTATATTATATCAATTTCTAAGATTGAATCATTTACAAATGAGTTTATTGAAATACATAAAAAAGCCATCCCTATAAGCAGAAGTTATAAAACCACCGTATTAGATAAATTAGAAAATTTATAGGCTAAAAAATTACCTTTGTATAATTCCTTTTATAAATACTTGAATGTCAAAAAAATCATTACTTCTAGTGATAATTCAATTTTCATGTTTTGCTTTTTTTGCATTAGATGGAGGCCTTTTCGCAAAAGGGACATTAATTATTATTCAAATTATAGGTTTAGTCATCGGTCTTTGGGGAGTAGTAGCTATGAAATTGGGTAATATAAACATACAGCCAGAAGTAAAACAAAACGCAATATTTGTTTCTCATGGTCCCTATAACTTGATAAGAAACCCTATGTATAGCGGTCTATTATTATTCTTTGTCATTTCAGTTATCGTTAATTTTAATTATTTAAGGTTGAGTGTTTTTATTCTTCTTACAATCGTTTTATTATTAAAGATTTTTTTGGAAGAACAATATCTAACTGACCGTTTTAAAAAAGAATACCTTGAATATAAAAAGAAAACATTTCGTTTGATTCCGTTTGTTTTTTAATTATACTCAGCTTAAAAATAATATATTTGGTGAATGAATAAAATGCTAACTGAACAAGATTTTATTTTCAAAAATAACAGCGAAGATATTCCTAAAAAAGGAAGCTTCACATGGAAAACTCCGAGTAATATTGCTTTAGTGAAATATTGGGGGAAACGTGACCCACAAATCCCTGAAAATCCATCCATCAGTTTTACATTGGATGCTTGTTTTACAATGACTACACTAGAGTTTTCTAAACGGGAAACTCGTCATTTCGAACTTGATTCAAAATCTAATAATGAGAACCTGAAACAAGTTCAGTTTGATATTTATTTTGAAGGTGATAAAAAAGATGATTTTAAACCTAAAATTCAAAAATTCTTACAAAGAATTAAACAATACGTACCGTTTATATCAAATTATGATCTTGTCATAAGATCGCGTAATTCTTTTCCACATAGCAGTGGTATTGCTTCATCGGCAAGTGGTATGTCTGCGCTTGCACTAGGTATTATGAGTTTAGAAAAAGAATTGAACCCAAATATGACTGATGACTATTTTAATAAAAAGGCATCGTTTTTAGCTCGGTTGGGTTCGGGTAGTGCAAGCAGAAGTATAGAAGGTGAATTGGTAGTTTGGGGAAATCATAACGATATTCAAGGAAGTAATGATCTTTACGGAATAAAATTTCCTTTAACAATTCATAACAATTTTAAAAATTACCACGACACAATTCTGTTAGTAGATAAAGGTGAAAAACAAGTTTCTAGTACTATTGGGCACAATCTAATGCATAAGCATCCTTTTGCAGAAAAACGTTTTGAACAAGCACATCAAAATCTATCACAATTATCAACCATTTTACAAAACGGTAATTTAAAAGGGTTTATAAATATTGTAGAAAGTGAAGCGCTTACCTTACATGCAATGATGCTGACCAGCAATCCGTATTTTATATTAATGAAGCCTAATACGCTTTCAATAATTAATAAAATATGGGAATTTAGAACTCAAACAAATTCAAATGTCTGTTTCACATTAGATGCAGGTGCTAATGTACATATACTCTTTCCTGAAAAAGAAAAGCAATCTGTTCATCAGTTCATAGAGACTGAATTACTACAATTTTGCCAAAATAATCACTATATTTGTGACAGGGTCGGATTTGGAGCTAAGCAAATCAAATAATAGCATTGAAATCTTATCCTTTTATGAGATTGTTCAAGCAGACATTCTTTTACTTTTTTAACGAGTTCAAACAAACTCATAATAAACTGGAGATTAAAGTAGCAAAACTATATATACTTGCAGCTTTATAAAAAGGAGCTGAGGTAATAGATTTTGTTATTTTGTAACCTTAAAATCTTCAGTCATGAAAAATTATAGCCTCATTATTTACCTATTTATTTTTATTTTTTCAAATGCTGTATTTGCGCAGAACGATACGATTTGGTACGATGCCAATTGGAGTAAATCTGTCAAAGAACAAGCCTCTTATTACAGACCAGCTCCGGCAAAAAAAGACAATGGTTTTTTCTTAGTTGATTATTATCTGTCTGGCATTAAACAAATGGAAGCTTTTTCATCAACACTTGATCAAGAGACGTTTGAAGGTGAGGTAATTTGGTATTATGAGAATGGTAAAGTAATGCAAACTGTTAATTACAAAAATAATGTGCCCAATGGTGTACGAAAAAACTATCATGAAAGCGGTTCATTAAAAAGTGAATATTCTTATATAGATGATAAAATAAATGGTGAATGGGTTGCGTATTATGAAAATGCTAAACTATCTGAATCTGGTAAGTATAAAGATGATGAACGAACAGGAGCATGGAAAGAATACCATAAAAATGGAAAAGTAAAAGGTGAAGGCAATTATGCTAGTGGTAAAAAAATAGGCATTTGGAAATTGTATTATTATGATGGACTTGAGGAAGAGTAACCTTAAATCCGTTACAATAAGCTCACATTTAATAATTTACAGAATAAATAGTGTATATTAACGTTTTAATAATTAGGCTTTTTAATATATTTATTATAGAATATACTATATTTGCCAAAATAGTGTTGAATTAACTATATTTTAAATGAAAGGACCTTTATTTTATGCTAAAATTTTACTCTTTGGTGAATACGGAATCATCAAAGATTCTAAAGGTTTGGCTATTCCTTATAATTCTTATCAAGGTGCATTAAAAGTTGCCGAAGACTTATCTGATAGTGCAAAAGAATCTAATGAAAATTTACAAAAATTCTATCAGTATTTATGTGATGTAGATAATAATAATTTAGCACATTTTAGATTAAAAGAGTTAAAATTAGATATTGATAAAGGTATGTATTTTGACTCAAGCATACCTCAAGGTTATGGTGTCGGAAGTTCAGGAGCCTTGGTTGCTGCTATTTATGATAAGTATGCTGATGATAAAATTACTGTCTTAGAAAATTTAACTAGAGATAAATTACTAAAACTAAAAGAAATTTTTTCTGTAATGGAATCTTTCTTTCATGGTAAAAGTTCCGGTTTAGACCCGTTGAACAGCTATTTAAGTATTCCCATTTTAATCAATTCTAAAGATAATTTAGAAGCCACGGGCATTCCCTCTCAAAAAGAAGGAAAAGGCGCTGTGTTTTTATTAGACTCTGAGCAAGTTGGTGAAACAGAACCTATGGTAAGCATTTTTATGAATAAAATGAAAAATGAAGGGTTTAGAAGAATGTTGAATGAAGATTTTGCTAACTATACCGATGCTTGTATTGATGACTTTTTACATGGTAATATCAAATCACTATTTGGTAATGTAAAACAACTCTCTAAAGTGGTTTTAGCAAATTTCAAACCAATGATCCCAAAAGCTTTTCACCAATTATGGCAGCAGGGTATTGAAACAAATGCTTACTATTTAAAATTATGCGGATCTGGCGGTGGCGGTTATATCTTAGGATTTACCAAAGACTACAAAAAAGCACAAGAAATCTTACAAGATTATAAATTAGAATTGGTCTACCGTTTTTAATTCCATTTTCACTAGTATGGATTTACTTAAAGTTGCCGAAGACAATACTCCCAAAAAACCAAAAAAATACCCCTTTTATTATAAATTTATAAGTCTATTATCTGTAGTTAGAGGTTATAATATTCTAATTATTGTACTTGCTCAATATTTAGCTTCTATTTTTATTTTTTCACCTGAAGAGTCTTTGCGACAGGTTCTATTGAATCTTGATTTGTATTTTATAGTGTTGGCAACGATTTGTGTGGTAGCCTCTGGTTATATTATTAATAATTTTTACGATGTAGATAAAGATAAAATTAACAGACCTCAAAAAACCAAGATAGATAGTATAGTTAGTCAACAAACTAAATTATATATCTATTTTTTTCTTAATTTTTTAGGCGTTGCTTTCGGATTTTTAGTTTCATGGCGAGCTGCTTTATTTTTTGCAGTTTATATATTTTTAATCTGGTTGTATTCGCATAAGTTAAAACGATATCCGTTGGCAAAATTATTCTCTGCAGCTACTCTGGCTCTTGTCCCTTTCTTTGTCATATTTGTGTATTATAAAAATTTCTCAACAATTATCTTTACACATGCTTCATTCTTGTTCTTTGTATTATTAATTAGAGAATTAATAAAAGATTTAGAAAGTATTGAAGGAGATATTGTGTTGAATTATATAACATTGCCTATAAAATATGGAGAACGCTTTACTAAAATGTTAATTACTCTAATTACTGTATTTACCTTACCTCCTATCTACTTTCTATTAAAGTATCCCGAAATAGGCTTGATGAAATATTATTTCTATTTCTCAATAGCTGTTTTATTTGGCTTTATCATACTACTTTGGACATCAAATTCAAAAAAGAACTACATATTATTACACAACATTCTCAAACTATTAATTATTGCTGGCGTGTTTAGCTTAGCACTTATTGATACTTCTGTAATTATAAAAAGGCTATTGTAATTGACAAACATTTATATCCCTGCATAGATTGAAAAAAGATAATAATCTTAAAAAATAAATAGAACGCTGATGACGCAGATTTTTTAAGATTTTCTACTCCTATCATAATAACCAGATGACTTTGTACTGAACTTGGTTGAAGTTTCACCGTTCTATAAAAAAGCTTACCTTTCATAAGACCTATGAGAGATGTATTTTTTAAATAACTTAATAACAATTAACTCAATAACTTAGTAAATAGTATATTTGCCGAAATTTTAACAATGGCAACTAGAAAAAACTCGTCGAGAGGACGACACGCTAATACTTCTTCTCGTACTCCTGAAAAATCGAATAGCAATCGTAATCAGGATTCCAAACCAAAGAAAAAATCATCTTTTTCAAAAACAAAACCAAACCCTTATCGAAAGGATATCCGTAAAGATACTCCTAAGCAGAGAATAGAAGAGCCTACAGAAATAAGGCTAAATAAATATATTTCTAATTCAGGTATTTGTTCACGTAGAGAGGCCGACACCTATATAAAATCTGGTAGTGCTACCGTAAACGGAAAGGTAATTACTGAGATGGGCTACAAAGTAAAACTAGATGATGAGGTAAGGTTTGATGGTTCATTAATTAGCCCTGAGGCCAAGCAATATGTCTTATTAAACAAACCAAAAAACTTTATTACTACCATGGATGATGAACGTGGTAGAAAAACAGTAATGGATCTAGTTGGTGGTGCCACCAAAGAACGTATTTATCCTGTTGGGAGATTAGATAGACAGACTACCGGTTTATTATTGTTTACTAATGATGGTGAAATGGCAAAAAAACTAACGCACCCTAAACATAATGTTCGAAAATTATACCATGCTTCTTTAGATAAAAAATTGGCTATGAAAGACCTACAAAAAATTTCAGAGAATTTTGTCTTAGAAGGTAAAATGGTCTTTGTAGATGCTATTTCTTATATTGAAAATCAATCAAAAACTGAAGTAGGTATTGAAATCCATTCCGGTAGAAATAGAATTGTACGTAAAATATTTGAACATTTCGGTTATACCGTTGTGAAACTAGACAGAGTGCTATTTTCAGGATTGACTAAGAAAAACTTATCACGTGGCCATTGGAGGCACCTTACCCAACAAGAAGTCAATAATTTAAAGATGTTGTAAACTAAAAAAACCGAACATAATATTCGGTTTTTTTGATTTACTGTTATATAATTTAATTCTTTATTATTTTTTTAGTCAACACCCCTTGATCTGAAGTAATTTTAACCAAATATAATGCTGGATTCAACTCTGAAATATTATATGATTTATTTTCAGCAAAGTTTCCTTGAAAGGTTTTAATCAATCTTCCTGAAATATCATAAATAGCGACTTTAGTTGCCAAAGTATTGATTTTAAATGCATCTCTAACGGGATTAGGAAATACTGTAATGATATCTTCAAGATTAACATCACCAACAGCTAATGTAACTTGACTACTTCCGTATACTTTAAATTCACCCGGTTGCAAAC
>Ga0209633_10005249_pt1 | contig 11431 bp, 7 predicted proteins | sample Cruoilmetagenom1_FD_187290 | JGI IMG/M metagenome (GOLD analysis project Ga0209633, IMG submission 187290) | Oil polluted marine microbial communities from Coal Oil Point, Santa Barbara, California, USA - Sample 1 (SPAdes) (version 2) | ecosystem: Environmental > Aquatic > Marine > Oil seeps ... | reverse complement strand
ATCAGTTCCTTTTGCCCGGGATTCATATATTCGATCACCCGGCTGCGGACCGGCGTTTCCTCGATCATTGCGGAAAATTCAAACACATCCATATCCGCCATGCCGGCTGCCCGCGCCTGCTCCGTGGCGAAGCAGGCCAGGCCGGGAATGGCCCGGATCTTCGTCCGCGCATCCTCTGCAAGCTTTATGGTTTTGTCCAGGAGCTTCTTGCCTTCCGTTGCCATCTGCATACGGGCGAGATCGAGGGACGCCATAAGAATATAGGACGGGCTCGTGGTTTGGAGGAGCTTGAGCGTATTGGTGATATCATCCACATCGACCCTGCCTTCCCGCGCATGGAGCATGGACGCCTGGGTCATGCCTCCCACGATCTTGTGCGTGGACTGGACGCAGAGGTCGGCCCCGGCGTCGAGGGCGCAGCGGGGCAGCTTGGGGTGAAACTTGAGGTGCGGTCCGTGCGCTTCGTCCACGAGCACGACCATTCCCCGCCCGTGGGCAGAGGAAATGATCTTCGGGAGATCGGCACACAGTCCGTAGTAATTCGGGCTGGTGACGAGCAGGGCCTTCGCGTCAGGGTGGGCGTCGAGCGCCGCCGTGACGGCCTCGAGAGTAACGTTCAGGGTGAGCTTGAGGTCGTGATCGAAAACAGGGTGAAAAAAGACGGGTTGCGCTCCGCTGACGATCAACCCCGTCAGCACGGAGCGGTGACAGTTTCGTGCTACCAGGACACGGTCTCCGGGACCCGTGGCCGATGCGACCATGGCGTGGTTGCCCACCGTCGTGCCATTGACGAGAAAATAGGATCGGTCGGCGCCGCATGCCCTGGCGGCAAGCTCCTGTGCTTCCTTGATAACGCCGCTGGGATTCTGGAGCGAATCGACTTCGTCGAGCGTGGTGAGGTCGATGGAAAAGATGCGGGGCCCGACAAACTTCCGGAACCGGGTGGATATGCCTTTCCCGCTTTTATGACCGGGGGTATGGAAGGACACCTTGCGGCTCTCCGCAAGGTTGACCATTGCGTCGAACAGCGGCGTCCGGAACTGTTCGTCCTCGAGTTGTGATGGAAGAGTCATGATCCATTAATTATAGGTAAACAAGGGGGCGTTGTCTTCGATGACCTTTGTCTCTTCCGCGAGCGCTTTGCGGATATGCTTCGGCAGCTGGAACATGCCCTGGTTCGTGATGCCGTCGTAGTACCGGAGCGTGCCGCTGATCCGTTCGCTGATCATACCGTCCACCCGCTTCTGGGAGAACTTCCTCGGATCTTCATCCTTTGAGGCAAGGGTAAACCCCCAGGGAAGCCCGAAGGACGGGATCTCCGCCTGGTATGGCGCAACCACGGGGAACACGGCGCTGATCGTCTTGTTCACCGAAGTAAAATTCAGCAATTGATGCAGGGCCGTGGTGCCTGCCTGGAGCGAGATGACCCCGCCCGGGCTCAACCGCTCGTTCACGATCTCGTAAAATTCACGGGTGAAGAGAAGGTATGCCGGTCCCTCTTCCACGGGCTCTGAGATGTCGATAATGATCACATCATAGATGTCTTTTGTTTCCTCGAGATATTTGCGGGCGTCCAGAAAGCGGAGATCGGTCCGGGGATCGTCAAAGGCGCCTTCATGCCACTCCGGAAGAAGCTCCTTCGATTTCTCCACCACCTCCTGGTCGATATCGACCATCATGCAGTATTCCACGGTCTTGTGGCGCAACACTTCGCGGAGCGTCGCTCCCTCGCCGCCCCCGACAATAAAAACGCGCTTCGGGTCGGGGTGGGTCAGCATGGCAGGGTGGACCAGCGCCTCGTGGTAGATGAATTCATCGGCCTGCGAAGATTGTATCTTGCCGTCCAGCACCAGGCACCGGCCGTAGCTGCCGCTGTCCATGATCTCCATGCTCTGGAACTTCGTCTGGCTGCTGTAATGGAGTTTCTGGATACTGTGCATATGCCCCTCTTCAGGGCTCGTGTACTCAATATACCACTTGTAGCTCTTCGGCTCTGTCATGCTGAGCGGGATCTCCTTCTATCTGGGCTTGTACTTTGTGCGGAAGCTTTTCGCTGCCGAGAATACCGCGTTTCATCTCGACGGAGGAAGGGCTCTTTGACTGGAACTGCGTGACGAGGTATTCGGCCGCGTCCTGCGGCTTGATCAGATCTCCGCAGGTGAAGATATCGACTGCGGCGTAGCCGTATTCCGGCCAGGTGTGAATGGCGAGGTGGGATTCGGCGATGACCACCATCCCGCTGATGCCAAAGGGACTGAATTCATGAAAAGCGACCTCAACTATCGTCGCCTTTGCCTTCAGTGCGGCATTTTTCAGCGATTCTTGTACAAACGCTAAATTGCTCAGGGTTTTTGGGTTGCAGTCCCGCAACTCCAACAGCAGGTGGGTCCCCAATGCGTGCAACCTGTTTGCCTCCTTCTCCGCCCGCCAAACCGTGTCAGAGCATTATTATCTGACTCCACGAGCACCGCCTCCCGCTCTCGATAGCGGAAGGGCAATATACGGTTCACTCCAAGCCGCCCAACAGCCGCAGGCGGATCCCAACAACCTTTGATTTTTATTGTGATTTATCAAAAATAGCCCGATTTGTCAAGGATAAAATCGCTTCACGTCCATTTTCTCAATATTCCTGCTCGAAGGACGGCCGTGAAGCCCCTCCTTCGCCTGTTCTTTCCTCTTCAGTTCCTCCCGGGGAACCGCAAAAAGAGGGTGCCACGAAAAAACGCTTTACAATTGTGTCCGTTCGTTTTACTATTCGTCCCTAAGTGGAGCACCGCCCGTAGTCACGCTTGGGCGTGATCGATAATCCGACACCCTGCGGACATTAACAGAACCACGCGGTGGTCGCCGGAAACCGGGGAATACGGGAGATCGGGACCGAAAACACGCAGATACGGCTTCTGGTCCGGCACCGTCGTGGGGAACACGGAACGGAATTGTGGAGAACCACATGCCTGATGAAAATAGTTACGTAGAGATCTCCTCCGTACTCGTCAATCCCGAGATCTTTACGCGCCCTTATACCTGCGATGTTTCGAAGTACGGCTGTAACTCCCTCTGCTGCTACCGCTCCTGTCTCGCAACGCCGGAAGAAGCCTCGAGGATCGAAGAACATCTCGACGGCATCCTCGCCTACCTGCCGTCCGGGAACCGCGAGGCCATCGGGAACAACGGATCGGTCCTGGCCAACTGCTCCTCGCAGTGCCCCACGGGATGCGTGATCCACGAAGACGAGGCCCGCGCACTCAGAAGAAATTTCAACGGGTCCGACTTTCGCTGCGTACTCCTCTTCCAGAACAACTGCTCGCTCCTCTACACCACCAGCAAGGGAATCCGCTATTGCGCCGTACACAGCTACGCCCTGGAGAGCGGCATGGCCTGGGAACAGTTTAAATTCTCGGACTGCATGCAGTATCCGCTGTCGCTCTTCACGAACGAAGCAGGCAAACAGGTGCTTTCCTTGCAGGACACACCCTTTCTGCAGCACATCCCCTGCCTTCGGAACCCCGCCGGAGAACCGATGTACAAGGGGCTCAGAAAAATAATCGAGATTCTCCTCGGCGAAGAATTCTATGGAGCATTATCCTCCTACGCCGAAAGAAGCTTGGGGGAAAAACAGGTCCGTTCCCGACGGGCGAAATCAAAGAACGCAAACCGCGTCGTTGCCGATCATACAAGTCGGAAAATCACTTGACGCGTATTCTCCACCCTGTTATAGTTTCCCCCATGAAACACTCCGTTACCTTTACTCCCGACAACGTAAGTATTGAGATGGACCAGGACACGACCCTGTACAAGGCCGCAAAGGCAGCCGGCGCCTATGTGCTCTCGTCCTGCGGCGGCAAGGGAAACTGCGGCAAGTGCAAGGTCATCATCAAGAAGGGGGAGACGGACAGCGGCAAATCCCGTGCATTCCTGAGTGATGAAGAAGTAAAGCGAGGATACGTGCTCGCCTGTCATACCGGTGCCAGGAGCGACGTGACCGTGGAGATACCGCCGGAGTCGCGCATGCAGGCAAAGCACAAGATCGCCACGGGCGCGAAAACCGACGCGCTCTTCCATCTCATGGAAACGGCCGGCGGCTGCCTGGAATCCCGTATTCGCCGCGTGTATCTCGAGGTAACGCCGCCCACGCTCGACGACAACATCTCGGACTACGAACGGGTCCGGCGGGCCCTCGACGAAAAGGGGTTCGACGCCTCCCACCTGCACCTCAACTACCTGGTGCTCAAGAAGCTTCCACTCGTGCTCCGTGAGCAGGACTGGAAGTGCACGGTCTCTCTCGTTCAGGTCGGCGAAGTCCTCGAAGTGCTCAACATCTATCCCGGCGACGCCAGCCGCGCGCGATACGGAGCGGCCGTTGATATCGGGACCACCACGGTCGTGGTCTACCTCGTGGATATGACGACGGGCAACATCATCAATACGGCATCGACATACAACACCCAGGTAAAGTGCGGCGACGATGTGATCACGCGCATCGTCTACGCCACGGAAATGAACGGCCTTCAGGAGCTTCAGGGTCTCATCGTCGAGAACGTAAACGCCATGCTCATTGAACTCGCGGCAAAGAGCAATATCTCGCCGGACATGATCGACTACATTGTCGCCGCGGGAAACACCACGATGGCCCACTTGTTCTACGGCATCGACCCCCAGCACCTCCGCGAGGAACCCTACATTCCTGCTGCCACGTTCTTCCCCCTCGTCCGGGGGAAAAGTCTCGGGCTGAAGGCCGACCCGCAGGCCCTGCTCTACTCCATGCCGAACGTTGCCAGTTACGTGGGCGGCGACATCACGGCCGGCGTGCTCGTCTCACAGATTCACAGGAGCGAAAAGAATTCCCTCTTCATCGACATCGGCACGAACGGCGAGATCGTCCTGGGCAACAAGGACTGGCTCGTGACCGCGGCGTGCTCCGCGGGCCCGGCATTCGAAGGAAGTGGCATCAAGTTCGGCATGCGGGCCATGGAAGGGGCCATCGAGGAGGTGGAGATCGATCCCAGGACCTTCGAGTGCAACTATCAGGTGATCGGCGACGTAAAACCCGTCGGCATCTGCGGCTCCGGCATGATCGACACCCTTGCCGAGATGTATCTCACCGGGGTCATCGACCAGAAGGGGAAGATCCGGGAAGAGATCGGTTCGAAGCGTATACGAAAGGGTGAAACGGGTCTGGAATACGTACTCGCCTGGCGGGTGGAGAGCGCCGTCAAGAAGGAGATCGTGCTCACCGAAGTGGACCTGGACAACCTGATCAGGGCAAAAGCGGCGATCTACGCCGGCTTCGCCACGCTCCTCAGCCAGATGGGCATGACCTTCGCGGATATCGACAAGCTATACATCGCCGGCGGGTTCGGTAGGTATATCGACGTGGAACGGGCCATCACCATCGGCATGCTGCCTGATCTGCCCGCCGAAAAGTTCCAGTTCCTCGGGAACACGTCGATCATGGGGGCCTATTTTTCCCTTCTCTGCGACAAGCTCCGGCACGAGGCAGAGGACATCGCGAAGAAGATGACCTATATCGAGCTCTCGGTCTCCCGGGACTTCATGGACGAGTACCTCTCGGCAATGTTCCTGCCCCATACAAATCTTGACTCGTTCCCGACGGTGAAGAAGGAGTTGGAGAAGAGAACAAAGCGTGAATAAATCTAAGACACTATCCCGAAAGCCTGATACGTTAGCCTATAACCCTCCCTATTAGCAACTGAAAAATCATTCCGCCCTCCGTCGGCCCACTATCCATCCAGGAAGTATGATGCAGCCGGCAACACACAACCATGCGAAGAGGTCGCCGATGCGAGCGTATACAGTCGGAACGCCTTTCATCGGCACCTGGGCGACCATTACGCGGTCTTTTGATGCAAAATAGTCCGTTTGCGCAAGCACCCGCCCCTGGTAGTCCGCGGCAACCGTGATGCCGTTGTAAGCCGGGCGGACCAGGGAAAACCCGTTCTCAATGGCCCGAAATGTCGCCATCCTCATGTGATGGACAGCCACTTCCGGCCAGTCAGCTGAGGGAGCGAACAGCAGATCAACGTTGGCCATACCGGCCTGCCGAATCAGGCCGGGAAAGTCCATGTCAAAACAGATCGCAACAGCCAGCCGCCCATAGGGCGTGTCGATGTATTTAATGCGACCGTCGCCGCGAAGAGTGTTATTCACGCCCGTTCCTGGTACTGGTCGGGACTTCACATAGTCCCAGGCGATTTCGCCTCCCGGCCCGATCAAGACGACTTTATTTTCGTAAAGCGGTTTATTGCCGAAGTCCAAAACCACGAGTGCCATCCCGAGGTAAATTCCCTGACGACGGGCCAGGGCGCGTCCCCTTTCGATGAGTCGCTGTTCGTCCTGCTTCATCACCAGGGCGTTCCCTTCACCCCAGAAAATAATCCTGGCTCCAGCAAGGGCTTCACGATCTGTCCGTCGAAGCAGATCGTTGTTCAGCGTTCCAAACTCCCTTCGCAGCAATGCTATTTCAGATTTCTGGACAGCCTTCCCGCGGAACGGACTCATCACGATTTCGGATTTCACGAGGGAAGCGAGTTTTTCTACCTGTACAATAGCCGCCACGCGAACGGTATTTGCCGACGGCGGGAACAAGGCCAGCCGCGCTCCACCGAACAGCAGTGCCAGGGCCAGTATACCAGCATACGCCCCGGCCCCATACCGGATGCGTGACCAGGTAAACTCTTTCTCCCAGGCCCAGTTGACCACGGAGCCGAACCAGGCGATCAGAAAGGTCAGTCCCCACAGACCGGTCATTGAAACGATCTGCACGAGCGCTCCATTGCCAAATTGCGTATACGCTGCCGCACCCCAGGTGCCGAAGGGGTTCAGCAAAGAATTGACATACTCCATCGTTGTCCAGCCGAGGGGAAAGACAAGGGTTGACGAAAAACGCGTGTACCGGTGGGCTATGGCCCTGTCCATCAGGTAGGGCAGGATCATGAGCAATGACATGGCCATGATGAAGATCAAGTACCCGATGCCCGGAACCGGTACCATGCCATGCCAGGCAAAAAAACCCGTGACGGCAAGCACGAACAAGGCAGGAAGGATTCCCCGGAGAAGTTTCTGGCGTCTGACGAACCGAAGGAGAAAAACCGGACTCAGCCAGGCGGCGATGGGGATCACCCAATTTCCGTTCGAGAAAAGGAGCAGCACAGCGGCAATCGCAAGCCAGAGAACGGGCGGGAAATGAGGCTTCTTCGTCGAGTATGAAGATGTATCTGTCATGTTAGCCTTCCAATAACCTCAGCAGCATGTTCAAACCTCGTCTTCTGCGGTCTGTCCCAACCGTCATGCCGAAAGGAACAGCTGCGGGTCCTTATGACATGGACGATCGAGAAGACGGCGAGGGCGATGGAGGTCCCGATGCACTGAGAAATGATAAAGTTCTCGAGAAACCTGTTCCCGGTGTGGTCCAGGAAGATAAAGAGGGCAATGAGCGTATTCGCGACGAGGATGAAGAATGCTTTTTTTGGGGTGAACTTGAATTGGAGCGCTGCATCATGGAGTCCCATGGAGACATGGTGCTTCATCATACGTCATCCTTTGAGCCGGATCTTCTTTGCGTAAAATATATAACCTGACAGTCATGGGCCTATTGCTTTTTCCCGATATACCTGCTTAATCCTTCGCGGAATGATATGGGCTTGACGCCGAAGGCCTCGCGGATGTCTTTGGGGCTGCAGACGTTGTTTTCCTGGAGCATGATGAGCTGGTCGGTGGTTACCGGCGGTTTCGGCAGTACTTTCTCGAGCACTTTTGCCGCCGGTTTCATGAACAAGAGAGGGATATGCACCTTCGGCCGCTTGATCTCCATGGTCTCGGCTATGGCTGCCGTGACCTCTTCGTACGTAAGCTGATCAGGGCCGCCGATCTCGTAGATCTCGTTCACAAAGGCGTTCCCGGTAACGGCCTTCTTGATGCACCGCACCACGTCGTCGATATAGATCGGCTGTACCTTGGACTTGCCCGTCCCGATGACCGGCACGACCGGAGAGAGCTTCAGCATTTCGGACAGCCGCATGGTGAACTGGTCTCCCGGTCCGTAGATAAGCGAAGGCCGCAGGATGGTGTAAGCAATGCCGCTGGCACGAACAAGCTCCTCAGCCTCCCACTTGGTCTTGTGGTACTGGCTCTTGGCGCCGGGCCGGGTACCGAGGGCGCTCTGGTACACGAAATGGCCCACGTTTGCTTTTTTTGCGGCGCTCAAGAGATTACGCGTGCCGTCGACGTGGATGCCTTCGAAGGTCACGCCCGGGGCCTCCTGGATAATGCCGACGAGATGAACAACGCGTTCAACGCCGTTGCATGCGTATTCGAGAGAGGAGATGTCCGCGATGTCGCCGGGCATGACCTCGACGCCGAGGTCTTTGAGCGCCCGGGCCTTGTCCGGGTCCCGTACGATCGCCCGCAGGGGAACGCCGCTCTTTTTGAGGCCCTGCATAAGGTGCCCGCCGACGAATCCCGTTGCGCCTGTGATAAGTATCATGGACCACCTCCCCTACCACACATCAGGAGAATCTAAATATATTTTGGACGCAGATAAACGCGGAAAAAGAGGATAAAAGGATCGAGATTTTGAGAAACAGTGAAAATAAATTTTCAATCCGCTTTTTCCGTGTCGCCTAGTCCCGCCTTGGCGGGATTGGAAAGCTGTGCCCGGATATTTTCCGCAGATACGACAAAAACTTAACACAAAAAACCCCTGAAATCAAGGCAGCGGAAGCGTTGTTAAAAGAGCACCGGCATCCAGAACCCAATGTACGGGATGGTCTCGCCTTCTTCGTCCAGCCCCGCGGCGATGACAAGGCGGAGGGTGATCGGCACGTAGTAGGCGAACTCCATATCGAGGCGCGCCTCGGCACCGACGCTCCACTTGAGGGCAGAGCGGTCAAAGTCGCCGTCCCAGGCATTTCCCGCCTCGACAAACAGTGCGCCGTGGAGCCTCCGGAAAAAGAGGGGCTTGGTGTTCCACCCGCGCTCGATGTTCATGATCGGGAACCGGTACTCAAGGCTGCCGAGGGCTATCCGCGAGCCCCGGAATTCGTTCACCGGATAGCCGCGGAGATGGACGGTCTGCTGGTCGATGGAGACCGTCATATCACCGAGGCTGTCGCCCCCGAGCTGAAACGTGCGCTGCGGGATCAAGTCACCGCTCGACGTGCCGACGAAGGCCCGCACCTGAAGTACGTGATGGTCGCCGGGCAGGCCGATGTACTCGATCCAGTCAGCCGTGTATTTATGCAGATCGAAGTCGCTGCCGAGGGAAGTATCGAGGCGCTCGTAGCCGAGCTGGATGGTCCGCCCCTGTTCCGGGCTGATCGAAAAACTGTAGCGCCGCGCGCTGTTGAAGAGATAGGACACCCATCCTGAAGCAAGAATGCCCTCTGCCGGTGGATAACTTACTGTATCAATCACAATAGAATACCCCGTCGTGTCCGTCAGTTGCTCGAGCTCCCGCCACCGGTACCCGAGGGTGAGAAAATGCTGCCGCGACGTCCTGAGCAGCGGCACGATGATTGAGCCGCTGAGGGTCTTCTGCTTCTCTTCGTAATTTTTCGTGTCCTGTACCGCGTTCTCAAGAAGGTTGCTGTGTATGTTATCGATGTCCGAGGCATGGAGGCGGAGCGTCGGGAACAGGCCGTCGTAGAAATAATCAAATCCGTACCAGACGCGGCCGTCCTTCGGCCCGTACAGCCCGGTGAGGTAGTACGTATGGCGCTGGACCGCGTCCTGGTTGAAAGTTATACCGCCGACCATAAAACCGCTGTCATGACTGTAGCCGAACCAGGGGATCCAGAAGCGCGGATAGATCGTCGAGAGCGGGCTGTAGGGCCGCATTGAGGTTTCTATCGCTTTTTCTTCATAGCGCGCCGCGGGATAAGGGTCCCGATACGGCTTCGCCGATTTCCATGCAGCAGGATTTGCGGCAATGGTGTGGATGTCGTATCCCCTGGCGCCGTACGATGAAAAGGCAAGGGTCTTCCCGTCCGGCGAGGGTGAGGGGGTGAAGGCGCCGCCCGTCACGTTCGTCACCTGGAACAGCTTCTTCGTTGCCAGCTCATAGGCGTAGAGGTTGAATACCCCTGTCCTGTCCGAGGAAAAATAGAGGTACTTCCCGTCGGGGCTCCAGGCCGGGGCGTCGTCGTAGGAGCGGTCCGCGAAGAGTTCGGCTCGCTTGTTGCCCTGCCTATCAAGGACCTGGAGGGAAACAACGCCGCCGGGCTTCCAGAGGCTTACCGCGATGCGTGAGCCGTCGGGGCTGAACCGCGGCGTTCCGTACTGGTTCGGACTCTCCCCGCTGAGATACGTGATGCCATCTTCCTGGATCGCCCGTCTTCCCGTCCGCGGAACATCGAGAACGGCCAGCCGCGTCATGCCCATCTTGTTGACTACGAAGACGAGGCGCTTCCCATCGGGAGACGGATAGGGATCGCGGGCCCGCAGCCCCTTGGTGAGCCGCACCTCCCTTTTCTTTGCGAGGTCGTAATAATAGATGTCGTTATAATAACTGGAGTTCCTGCGAATTTCGAGCTTGGTATAATAAAGCCGTTCGTTGTCCGGGCCCCACGCCACGCTCGCGCCCGATGAGCCGAGGGAAAAGACATTCTCGACGACCTTTCGCTCTCCACTGCCGTCAGCGTTCATGACATAAATCCCCGGAAACTCATCGCCGTTCGAGACCGAGTAGGCAATGCGGGACCCGTCCCGGGAAAATGCCGGGTAAATATTGTAAAAACCGCGCTTGGTGCGGGGCGTGGACGCGGTCACGCGCTCTGTGCTGATTTTGTCCATTTCTTTCCTATAATGATTCCTGAGGCTGGTCTGCCACTCGTGCCAGAGGTGCTTATAATTCTTGCGCAAGACCCGCTCGCCCGTAGACGTGACGAGGAAGGGGACCCCCCTTCCGCTGTAGGCAACGCTGATCTCGGCAAGCTTCTCTCTGCCGTACCGGTCCGCGATGTAACGGGTGAAGGATTGGCCGAAGAGGTAGGGGGTCTGACCTGCAGGCCAGGAGTCGGGAAAGGTGGTCGCCTGGTCGAGCCTCGGGAACGGCCCTTCGACGGCCGCCATGCGCAGGACCATCTCCGCTGCCGCTGAGCGGCCCCGGCCGCCGGAAGTCTGCTCGGTCTCCTCGTACGTAGCCAGGCCCTCGATCATCCACTTCGGCTGGAACAGGTTCGGGAAGTACATTCTGCCGAAGATGCTCTGGAGGGTTTTCGGTATGCCGGCAACCATGTCGAGGTGGAGGACATGGGCGTACTCGTGGGTGATCACGAGGCGCAGCCAATCATCATACCGGCTAAGGGGACCGGGACCGCCGAGGGGGTGCGTCAGGAAGATGATCATCCGGCTATACGGCATCGGTGAGGCCATGCCGTTAGCCCCGTCCATGGCATCTACGAGCACGAGGCGG
>Ga0209633_10005248_pt1 | contig 11432 bp, 9 predicted proteins | sample Cruoilmetagenom1_FD_187290 | JGI IMG/M metagenome (GOLD analysis project Ga0209633, IMG submission 187290) | Oil polluted marine microbial communities from Coal Oil Point, Santa Barbara, California, USA - Sample 1 (SPAdes) (version 2) | ecosystem: Environmental > Aquatic > Marine > Oil seeps ... | reverse complement strand
GATCGAGTTAGCCGGACCACCTTTGGTTACGATTCTGATCAGGCGCACGCGTCAAGCACGGCGTTTATCGCTGCGCGTGTCGCAGCTGGATGGGCGCGTGACCATGAGCCTGCCGATGCGCACGCCCTTACGCGAGGCGAAAGTCTTTGCCACCGAAAAAGAGGGTTGGATTAGAGGGACACTTGCCAAACGGCCCGAGATCGAAAGACCCATGATCGACGGTAAAGTCCTGTTCCAGGGTGTAGAGGTGGACGTGGTAACAGGCCCCGGACGCGTGGCGCGCTTTGTTGATGGACAAATCACTGTGCCAGACAATCCTGCACGCGTCATGTCGCGGGTGGCGGCTTTCCTCAAGATCACGGCTCGTCACCGCCTGACTGAGGCCTCAGACCGCTATGCCGCGCAGTTGGGCGTGTCCTATGGCCGCCTGTCCTTGCGCGACACGCGCTCACGTTGGGGGTCTTGCTCCAGCGAGGGCAACCTAATGTACTCGTGGCGCCTGATCATGGCCCCGCCCGAAGTGTTAGACTATGTCGCCGCCCACGAAGTCTCGCATTTGCTTGAGATGAACCATTCGCCGCAATATTGGCGTGTGGTGGGCGGTATCTATCCGCAGTATAAAGCCCCACGTGGTTGGCTGCGCCAACACGGTCAACAATTACACCGTTTTCGGTTCTCAGACTAAACATCAACTGAGCGCACTTGACCGCAGTGGTGATTTTGTGATCACATAAACTATGCTTAATCCAGCCAAACCCAGCGACACAAACGCCCCCTCCCATGATCAAGTGTATCGCCAAATGCGAACACGGATTATGCATGGCGAACTTGCGCCCGGCACGGCACTGACCCTGCGCGGGCTAGGACGCGAATTTGGCGTCTCGATGACCCCCGCCCGCGAGGCGATCCGCCGTTTGGCCGCCGAAGGGGCGCTGACCTTGTCCAGTTCGGGTCGTGTCACCACGCCAGACCTCGGCAACGATCGCATCGAGGAGCTGGCGGCCTTGCGTGGGCTGTTGGAGCCAGAACTGGCCAGTCGCGCCTTGCCCCGCGCCCATATCGCGTTGATTGACCGCTTGCAGGTGATCAACCAGACCATCGCCGAGGCGATCTCCAAACAAGATCCGGTGGCCTATCTGCGCACCAATCTAGAGTTCCACCGCACACTTTATCTGCGCGCCCAAGCACCCGCGATGCTCGCCATGACCGAAACCGTCTGGTTGCAACTGGGGCCAACCATGTGCGCCCTCTATGGACGATTGCGTCGCACCGAGCCGCCGCAAAATCACCGTACTATCATTGCCGCTCTGCGCGCCGGAGACGAGCCGGGTTTGCGGCTCGCCGTGCGCACAGACGTGACCCAAGGGCTAAAGATGCTGGTGGGCTAATCGCGAAGAAGGCCGTAAGGACTGATGAGCGGCTCAGCGCCCGGCCCGCGGTGCAATCAGCCAAGGACCAACTCTGAAGGCAAACAATCCAAACGCAACGATCCAGGTCAAAGCAGACCCCGTTATGGCCCAGTCAAATTGCACCCAGATTGCACCAATAACCCGCAATGTGACGCTAAAGATCAAGGCAATCATCGCAATATTCAAGGCCTTATCAGCCGCAAGCGAGCGACCTGTGTGGCCTAAACTGGCCCGCACCATCACCGCGAGCGTCATCCCTCCCGCCGCGCCAATGCCAAACACATGCAATGCGCCCGTGCCGATGGCTGGGCTGCCTATCAACATGCCCACCGCGAGCGTTAAAAACCCCAGCGGTACGAAAGCGTAAAACACATGTAACACCAACAGCAACGGGTTCGCCACTGTCCGTTCCCCAGCCCAGCGTCCCAACCGGACAATATGGGCAATGCCCAGCACAGCAAACCCGACGCCAAGCAGGGGCGCGCTGTCAACCGCCGTCCAAAACCCAAGCACAATCGCCGAAGCGGCAACCGTGACCACGTCATAGCGATCAAAGGGTTTGGGCATTTTCCCAGCCGCACGTCGTGCCAGCCAATTGCGTGTAAAACTAGGGATTACACGCCCGCCAATCAGCATCAGTAACACCAATACGGACGCAAACCCCAGCCGAACAGGTGCTGTCCCCAGCCCTCCATTCATCATATCAAAGTGGAACCAGATATTGGCCAAACCCATCAACAGAACAGGGGCCAAGACCCGCAAATTCCGCCAGTTCTTGCCGGCAATAATCTCGCGTGAAATCGCAACACCCAGGACCGGCAAAAACGCGGCGTCCACGGATGCAACAATGGCATAACTCGCGTCCTCGCCCATCAACATCGCAACCCGTCCCGCCAGCCACAATAAAAAGATCGCAATTAGCGGCCATCCCACCACCGGAAAACGTCCTGTCCAGTTTGGCACGGCCGTGAACAAGAACCCCGCGATTACCGCCGAAGTATAGCCAAACAGCATTTCGTGCTTGTGCCAGTCAATCGGTGCAAGATGGATATCTAAGCTGTAGTAACCGTGCAGTTCCGCCAGCCAGAGCGCGACTGAGACGATGCCAAATAGGGCTGCAAACAGAAAAAACGGGCGGAATCCACCACTGAAAAAGGCATGGCCTGTCCACCTGCGTTCACGTTTGGAACCGTGTTTTTTCAGCAGAGGTGGTGACATTACGATTTTCGATTTCTGGCTGTTCCGAATTGTTTCAAAGCGTATGTTTTGCGTGACCCGTTGCCAACGAAAAAAGCTGCGGTATCACGCCGCAGTTACTGCTCGCCATAATATGCTGCCCTCCCTTGGTTAGAAAAGACAGCGTTGATTTCATCTAAGCGTGGATAGCGCCGTCGCCGCAAGCAAGCGCGGCTTCGCGGACGGCCTCCGAACAGGTCGGATGCGCATGACACGTCAAGGCGATGTCTTGGGCCGAGGCGCCAAATTCCATAGCGACACAGATTTCGTGGATCATCTCACCGGCATTCGGCCCAATGATATGCGCGCCCAAAACGCGGTCAGTACTTTGATCTGCAAGGATTTTAACAAAGCCGTCGCCCGCAAACATCGCCTTGGCACGCGCGTTGCCCATAAAGGTGAATTTGCCAATCTTATAGGCGTGGCCGGCTTCTTTCAGCTGTTCTTCGGTCTGACCAACGGTGGCGACTTCAGGATTGGTATAGACCACACCCGGGATCACGCCATAGTTCACATGACCTGATTTCCCCGCCATCACTTCGGCGACGGCCATGCCTTCGTCCTCGGCCTTGTGGGCCAACATCGGGCCGTTGATGGCGTCGCCGATGGCGTAAATGCCGGAAACATTGGTGGCCCAATGGGCATTGGTCTGAACTTGATCGCGAGGCGACATTTCAATGCCAAGCGCTTCCAAACCCAATCCATCCGTAAAAGGTTTGCGGCCTGTGGCCACCAAAACGACGTCGGCATCAAGTACGGCTTCGCTGTCGTTTTTACGTAGTTTATAAGTGACTTTGGCCTTGGTTTTGGTGGTCGAAACGGATTGAACAGCCGCCCCCAAAACGAATTTAATCCCTTGCTTTTTAAGGGTTCTGGCAAAGACTTTGGACACCTCGGCGTCCATGCCAGGGGTGATATGATCCAAGAATTCGACCACAGTGACTTCGGCTCCTAAACGTGCGTAAACCGACCCCATTTCAAGACCGATCACCCCAGCGCCAACCACCACCATTTTCTTGGGTGTTTTGGGCAATTCCAGCGCACCTGTGGAGGTGACGACGATTTTTTCATCCACCTCGACACCCGGCAAGGAGGAGGGCTCAGAACCTGTCGCGATGACGATATTCTTGGCGTCATACACCTCGTCACCGACTTGAACCTTGCCAGCTGCCGGAATCGAAGCCCAGCCTTTGATCCAGTCTACCTTGTTCTTTTTGAACAGAAATTCGATGCCTTTGGTGTTTTGGCCAATTACATCATCCTTATAGGATTGCATTTGCTTCCAATCCACCGAGGGTGACTTCCCCTTGAGCCCCATCTTGGCAAAATTATGCTCGGCCTCGTGCAGCATATGGCTGGCGTGTAGCAGGGCTTTGGATGGAATACAGCCGACATTCAGACAGGTGCCACCAAGGGTTTCGCGGCCTTCAACGACGGCCGTTTTTAGGCCGAGTTGCGCACAGCGGATGGCGCAGACATAGCCGCCGGGGCCAGCGCCGATGATGATTACGTCGTAGGATGCCATTGTGAATTCTCCTTGAGAAAAACGGGGTATAGAAAGCGTATGGAAACGGTATGGATTTTATACATACGGGTGTTGGTTTGGCGGGGCAGAGGCTTGATGCCTCCGGCGGGGATATTTTTGCAAAAAAGAAACATGATCAGATTAGGGCCGTGATGAGCATGGTGAGGGTGGCCCCCGTGGCGATGGTCCAGATGGTGGAGCGAAGGTAGGGAATGCCGAAGGCGTAGGCGGGGACATAGGCGATGCGGGCGATCAGGTAGGCCCATGCGCAGTTTATCGTCAGCGGGGTGGATTGGTCGCCCAAGGTGACGACTATCACGGCGATGGCGAACAGGGCGAGCGCGGCGTAGTGGTTATCAAGCGCGCGATTCAAACGGCCCGCGAGGCCCGTCAGCGGACGCGGCGTGTCGCGGGGGGAGGCGCCGTATTTGATGCCGAACTGGGCGTCGGAAAAGAGGATGGTCAGGGCGAGTTGCACGGCTTGCAGCAGGGCGGCGTAGGTGAGGATTGTGAGTTCTGGGGTCATGGGCTGCGCTCCGTTACCAGCGCATCGCAGGTCGGGCAGAAAACTTGCGTGGTTTTGCCCGATTTTTTGATGACCCACGGACCGGGTTCATGCGCGTCGATGTAGGACGGACCCTCACTGGGTTTGGTGTGAGGGCCGACACCGACCACCCATTCCAGTTCGCCTGCTTGTCCGCAGTTCTTGCAAGTTAGGTTTGTGGGTTCGAGGTAGGCCATTTAGGTTATTGGTCCGGTTGAAGGGGGCAAGTTAAAGGAGAGAATGGTGAGTCCTGCGGTCATTTCGATTTCTTACCCTTTTTCTCTGTCCAACCATAATACCTTTCAACCCATTCGGGGTCTGTATCATCATTTTCGACAACCGTTACCTCTAATGTGCCCCCACCCATTGGCAAAGCATACAAGAACAAAGTTGGCCCACTATCAAACTCAACAACCACTGACCCCACATCAGACTGTGAAACAGACGTGATTGTTTGCCCCTTCAGACAATCAATTATTCGCCCAGATAAAAGCTCGTCATCCATAACAAACCATCAACAATTCACCTCGCCATTGCCATTATAAATCCATCAACAATCGACGCGGATCCTCGAGCGCTTCTTTCACCCGCACAAGGAAGGTTACAGCCCCTTTGCCGTCGACAATCCGGTGGTCATAGGACAGCGCCAGATACATCATCGGGCGGATCACCACTTGGCCGTTGATCGCCATCGGACGGTCTTGGATTTTATGCATGCCCAAGATGCCAGATTGCGGTGGGTTTAGAATGGGGGAGGACATCAGCGATCCGTAAACGCCGCCGTTGGACAGGGTGAATGTGCCGCCCTGCATTTCGGCCATCGACAGTTTGCCAGCCACGCCCTTTTGGCCCAGCTCGGCGATTTTCTGTTCGATGCCAGCAAAGGACATTTCATGCGCGTTGCGTACCACGGGCACCACAAGCCCGGTTGGCGTGCCAACGGCCACGCCCATGTGGACGTAATTTTTGTAGACCACATCGGTGCCGTCGATTTCGGCATTCACGTCAGGCACTTCGTTCAGAGCGTGGATGCAGGCCTTGGTGAAGAAGGACATAAAGCCCAGTTTGACGCCGTGCTTTTTGAAAAACAGGTCTTTGTATTCTTTGCGCAGGTCCATCACAGCGCCCATGTCGACCTCGTTATAGGTGGTCAGCATGGCGGCAGTGTTTTGCGATTCCTTCAGGCGACGCGCGATGGTTTGGCGCAAGCGGGTCATTTTGACTCGCTCTTCGCGTGAGGCATCATCCGCAGAAGAGGGCGCGCGTGGGGTTGTTGCTGGTGCGGCGGCAGCGGCAGGCGCTGGTGCTTTGGCCGCGTTTTGCACATCTTCTTTCATGATGCGCCCGTCGCGGCCAGTACCGGTGACTTGACCAGCGGCCAGACCAGCCTCGGCCATCATTTTGTTGGCGGAGGGCGCGTTCTCGATGTCTTTGCCTGTGGTCACAGCGGCGGTGGCGGCAGGGGGCGCAGCGGGTGCGGCAGCTGCGGCGGAGGCACCGCCCATGATCACCGCCAGCTTGCCGCCAGCGTTCACGGTTGCGCCGTCAGCGGCGATGATTTCTGTCAGGGTGCCGGAGGCCGGTGCAGGCACTTCGACAGAGACTTTGTCGGTTTCCAATTCACACAGCATTTCGTCCTGCGCCACCGTGTCGCCAACGGCTTTGAACCATGTAGAGACCGTTGCCTCAGTGACAGATTCGCCCAATGTAGGGACCATCACGTCAACAGGCGCACTGTCCGATTTCGCAGCGGGAGCCGGAGCTGCCGCAGCGGCGGGGGCAGGTGCCGCGCCTTCGCCAGCGGTTAGGGTTGCAAGCAGGGCGTCTACGCCAACGGTTGCACCCTCAGTGGCGACGATTTCGGCCATGACGCCTGCCGATGGGGAGGGCACCTCGACGGTGACTTTATCGGTTTCCAATTCGCAGAGCATTTCGTCCACAGCAACGGCATCGCCGGGTTTTTTGAACCATGTGGCGACGGTGGCCTCGGTGACAGATTCGCCCAGTGTCGGGACGCGGATTTCGATGGACATTATGTTATCCTTTGATGGTGAGCGCATCATCAATGAGCGCTGTTTGTTGGGCTTTGTGGGTTTTGCCAAGGCCGGTCGCGGGCGAGGCAGAGGCGTTGCGGCCCGCGTAAACTGGGCGCTTTACCTTGGATTTGATCCGGTCAAGTACCCATTCAATATTGGGTTCCATGAAGGTCCAGCCGCCCTGATTTTTGGGCTCTTCCTGGCACCAGACTACATCGGCGTTTTTAAAGCGTTCGAGTTCTTTGACTATCGACATAGCGGGGAACGGATAGAATTGTTCAATCCGCATCAGGTAGATGTCTTTTAGGCCACGCGCATCGCGCTCTTCCAGCAGGTCATAGTAGACCTTGCCCGAACACATCACGACGCGTTTGATTTTGGCATCAGAGTTCAGGGCCAAGTCGGACGAGCCTTTTTGCGCGTCATCCCAGAGGACACGGTGGAAAGAAGAGCCTGTTGTGAAATCTTCTTTCGCGGACACAGCCTTTTTGTGGCGCAGCAAAGATTTTGGCGTCATCAAGATCAGCGGTTTGCGATAGGAGCGGTGCAACTGGCGGCGCAACAGGTGGAAATAATTGGCTGGTGTGGTGCAGTTGGCAACGATCCAGTTGTCCTCGGCTGACATTTGCAAGAACCGTTCAAGGCGGGCCGAGGAGTGCTCTGGCCCCTGTCCTTCAAACCCGTGGGGCAACAGCACCACGAGGCCAGACATACGCAGCCATTTACGTTCGCCGGATGAGATGAACTGATCGAACATGATTTGCGCGCCGTTAGCGAAATCCCCAAATTGGGCTTCCCACAGGGTTAGCGAATTGGGTTCGGCCAGCGAGTAGCCGTACTCAAAGCCGAGGACCGCGTATTCCGACAGCATCGAGTCGATGACCTCATATTGGGCCTGACCTTTGCGGATGTTGTTCAGCGGGTAATAGCGTTCTTCGGTGTCTTGGTTGATCAGCGCCGAGTGGCGGTGAGAAAAGGTACCGCGGGCCGAATCTTGGCCTGACAGGCGAACTGGGAAACCCTCGAGCATCAAGGAGCCGAACGCCAGCGCTTCGCCGGTGGCCCAGTCGATGCCTTTTCCTGCTTCGATCATGGTTTTCTTGGTCGCCAGCATCCGGTTGACGGTTTTATGCACTGGAACATCGTCTGGTACATGTGAAAGCGAGGCGCCGACGTCGCTATAGGTTTCAGGCGAAATAGCGGTTTCGCCGCGCTGGTAATCCTCGTCCTTTTTGGACAGGTGTTTCCAGCGGCCGTCCAGCCAATCCGCCTTGTTGGGCTTAAAATCCTTACCTGCTTCGAATTCCTCGTTCAGGTGGGCTTGAAACGCGGTTTTCATATCGTCAATTTCGCCCTCGGGCATCAGTCCGTCGCGGATCAGGCGTTCCGTATAAAGCTGTAGCGTGGTTTTCTGGGTCTTGATTTGTTTGTACATCAACGGGTTGGTGAACATCGGTTCATCCCCCTCGTTGTGGCCAAAGCGTCTGTAACAGAAGATGTCGATCACCACGTCTTTTTGGAATTTCTGACGGAACTCTGTGGCAACTTTGGCGGCGTGAACAACGGCCTCCGGGTCGTCCCCGTTGACGTGGAAAATCGGCGCTTCGACCATCAGGGCGATGTCCGTCGGGTAGGGTGACGAACGGCTGAAATGTGGCGCGGCGGTGAAACCGATTTGATTGTTCACTACGATATGGATGGTGCCGCCAGTGCGGTGGCCAAGCAGTCCTGACATGCCGAAGCATTCGGAAATCACGCCCTGGCCTGCAAAGGCCGCATCGCCGTGCAGCAACAGCGGGATCACGCTTGAGCGTTCCTTGTCAAATTTCTGGTCCTGTTTGGCGCGGGATTTGCCCAAAACCACAGGATTCACAGCCTCAAGGTGGCTGGGGTTGGCGGTTAGAGACAGGTGTACGGAGTCGCCGCCAAATTCGCGGTCCGAGGAGGCGCCGAGGTGATATTTTACGTCCCCAGAGCCGTCCACATCTTCGGGCTTGAAGCTGCCACCCTGAAATTCGTTGAACACAGCGCGGTACGGTTTGGCCATCACGTTGACCAGCACCGAAAGGCGACCACGGTGTGGCATGCCGATGATGATTTCCTTGGCCCCCAGATCACCACCACGTTTGATGATTTGCTCCATCGCCGGAATCAGACTCTCGCCGCCATCCAGACCGAAACGCTTGGTGCCCATGTATTTCACATGCAGGAATTTTTCAAAACCTTCTGCCTCGACCAGTTTGTTCAGGATGGCGCGGCGACCCTCGCGGGTGAAAGCGATTTCCTTGCCATAGCCCTCGATGCGCTCTTTGAGCCATGCGGCTTCTTCGGGGTTGGAAATGTGCATATATTGTAGCGCAAAGGTGCCGCAATAGGTGCGTTTCACAATATCGATGATCTGACGCATCGACGCGACTTGCAGCCCCAGCACGTTGTCGATGAAAATCGGACGGTCCATGTCGGTTTCGGTAAAGCCGTAAGACACAGGATCCAATTCGGGGTGTGCTGCCTGTTCGGCCAAGCCAAGCGGGTCCAGATCAGCGGCCAAGTGGCCACGAATACGGTAAGCCCGGATGATCATCAGGGCGCGGATACTGTCCAGCACGGCGCGTTTAACCGCCTCGTCCGAGACTTTGACGCCTTGCTCACCGGCCTTTTTAACGATTTTTTCGGCAGCCTTGGCAGGCTCTGTCGCGTCGGTTGGCCATTGTCCGTCGAGCGCATGGGTCAGATCATCATCCGGGGTAGGTGGCCAATCCCCACGCGCCCATGACGGGCCAGCAGCAGCGGCTTTGACCTCTTGATCACCCTCGCCAAGCTCTTTGAAAAACGCTTGCCAAGCTGCATCAACCGCATTCGGGTCACCTGCGTATTGAGCGTAGAGCTGCTCGATATACTCGGCATTATGGCCTTGCAAAAAGGAGGAGTTGTGGAACTCGTCAGTGGTGGGGTGTTCGGTCATTATGGGCACCTTGTGAGGTTGAGCGACTCGTTTTATTCGTATCCGTCGGGAACGTCGGCATAACCATATTGCTCGAAAATCCACGGTTTGGTTTTGTGCATATGGTCGATGGTACGTTTGTTGAAATACTCGTGAACCGGGATTGATTTTCTTTGTTTGGCGGTCGATTTGGTGACGGGCATATTATCGGCATCAAAAGGCGCGCCGACCTTATCGCAGAGGGCTTCTAAGTCGCCCATCAGGGTCTCAAACCGGATCACATGATCAATGACGTTTTCACCATCAATGGTCATATGCGGATCGGTCAATTGCACATTGCGATTGAGGGCGAATTTTGTGAAGGCCCGTTTAACAACGCTGAAATCTTCCGATATGTCCAGCTTGCGGCGCCTGCTCCACCAATAGAAATGCGATACGACCTGATCAAACGGGTTGCGGATTGCCGCGACCTTGGTTGAGCGGGGCCAGATATTGGGGTCTAGCTGATCCAGTTCATGGCGCAAATCTTTGGCAAAGATATGATTGTACCAGATTTCATCGGTGTCGTTTTTGTTGTGATCTTTTTTACCGCCGCGAAATCCGACAATGCCGTTTTCATTGACGATTGCATGGGTGGGTTCGGTTATCTCGTCCCCCAAACCGCAGGATTTTTGCAGGAACATCGCGATGGATGTTCCCGCCACTTTTTGGCGTTTGATGTAGATAAGGTTATGGCGATAGGAAACTAGCATGCAGAACTACCTCTGAAAATTGTACAATGGTTAACGGAACTATGGCCATTCTGGTGTCGGGTGCAATTCACGATTTTCTCCCTTGCCCTTAACTACATCGAAAAACCTTAACCAATCGCTTCCATCACCGCTTCGCCCAGACCCGCGGGGCTGTCAGCCACGATAATACCAGCGGAGCGCATGGCTTCGATTTTGCTTTCGGCGTCGCCTTTGCCGCCCGCCACGATCGCACCAGCATGGCCCATGCGACGGCCGGGAGGGGCCGTGCGACCAGCGATGAAACCAGCGGTTGGCTTCCAACGGCCAGCCTTTTTCTCATCGGCCAAGAATTGTGCGGCTTCTTCTTCGGCCGAGCCACCAATTTCACCAATCATGATGATGGATTGGGTTTCTGGATCAGCAAGGAACATTTCCAACACGTCGATATGCTCGGTGCCTTTGATGGGGTCGCCACCAATGCCAACAGCGGTGGATTGACCCAGCCCCATGTCAGTGGTTTGTTTCACGGCCTCATAGGTCAACGTGCCGGAGCGTGAAACCACACCACAAGAGCCACGTTTGTGGATGTGGCCGGGCATAATGCCGATTTTGCACGCATCAGGGGTGATCACGCCGGGGCAGTTTGGCCCGATTAGGCGGGATTTGGACCCGTCCAGCGCGCGGTAAACCTTCATCATGTCCAGCACCGGAATGCCCTCGGTGATGCAGACAATCAATTCCAGCTCGGCGTCGATGGCCTCAAGGATTGAATCGGCGGCAAAGGGCGGTGGCACGTAGATCACGGAAGCGTTGGCGCCGGTGACGTCGCGGGCTTCGTGGACAGAGTTGAAGACCGGCAGATCAAGGTGGGTTTGCCCGCCTTTTCCCGGTGTTACGCCGCCGACCATTTTGGTGCCATATGCAATGGCCTGTTCGGAGTGAAAGGTGCCTTGTGAGCCGGTGAAGCCCTGACAGATTACCTTGGTGTTTTCGTTTACTAGAATGGCCAT
>Ga0209633_10005247_pt1 | contig 11433 bp, 7 predicted proteins | sample Cruoilmetagenom1_FD_187290 | JGI IMG/M metagenome (GOLD analysis project Ga0209633, IMG submission 187290) | Oil polluted marine microbial communities from Coal Oil Point, Santa Barbara, California, USA - Sample 1 (SPAdes) (version 2) | ecosystem: Environmental > Aquatic > Marine > Oil seeps ... | reverse complement strand
TCCAGTCACAGGACCGTGAGCGTCCTGTTCAGGCTCAGGAAGATATGCCGTTTCAACTCAGTTGTTGCGCCTTATGAGTAAAACAGTCAAATGTCCGACTTGTGGTAAGGATGTTGAGTGGACCCCCGAGCAAAAATGGCGGCCTTTCTGTTGCGAGCGTTGCCGCTTGATTGATTTGGGTGAGTGGGCCAATGAGAGTCATCGCATCCCGGGGGCAGAAACTATCCCGGAAGAACTGCTTGAGGACAAGGAAGAATAAAGGAGCTTCCAATTCACTCCACCCGTCATACCGGCGAAACCACGTAGGACGGATTAGCAAAGCGTAATCCGCCGCATGTAAACAGGTTGTGTGCGCACAGCTACCTTACCTCAAAATAACGCAAAGATCGCAAAGGCGCAAAGAAAAAATAAAATAAAGCTCTGTGTACTCTGTGGCCTCTGCGTTTTATTTCCAAAGCCCATTATTCCCAGTAAATGTAGCCCGGATGAAACGAAGTGGAATCCGGGAATGGTTATGCGTGGTGAAACCCCGGATTCCGCTCACGCTGCATCCGGGCTACCTGCTGCCTTCGTCATACCGGCGAAGGCCGGTATCCAGAAATATCAATAGCTAGTGGGTTTCCGCCTTTGCGGGAGTGTCTTATTCAGAACTTTCTTAGAAAAATAAAATATTCAAAAATACTAATATAACTGGATGATAAAGCATCATTTCGTTTTCACTCAATCCTGATATTCAAAAAGTTTAAAAGCTGTTTAACAAGTTTGTTATCGAGTTCAACTTATGGGTATTGACTCGTTGTGGTTAATTGTTTAGTGTCGTTAGTAACTACATGGACAGTGGTGAATTACCCCCCCTGATTCCCCTTTCCATAATCCAGCAGCTGCAAATATTTGTTGCGGTGGCCGCATTGTGAAAATAATATTTACAATATTATATGGGGGAAAGCATCATGGCTCGTTCAAGATTATCCGTCTCGCTGTCTGCGGTATTCCTTTTCATTGTCCTTCATTCGGTTGCACATGCCGCCGTTGAAGAAATCTGGCAGTTTTATGTAACTATACTGCCTGGCCAGACATTTGATAGCCTGGGAAAGGCCGAAGCGGCCATGCGCGCTTCAAGCATTGATGCCTCGAACCTGACCGTAAAAGATGAGTATATTTCAGATATACAAATTACAAAGTATTATCATGTCGAACCAGTCAATCCCACGTTTGGTCCCTGGCAATATACTGGTGACTCATGGCAATGCTTTTCAAGTGAAGGTGAAGCCCTTAATTCAATCGTCGATACCCTCCAAGCGAGTAACAAATGGTGCTCAGTAACATGGTCCCCTTCAGGAAATTTTAGTGGAGGTGGAGGTGGTAGCACACTATGTGGGATTCCTTATGGTGGCTATGAGTCAGAAGCGCGTCCTTATACCCAGGAACTTTATTCACCATATATTGGGACAAATGGTGAAGAGCTATGTGCTGGGCCATATTATAATGATTGGGCTCCTCGCATAATACGTGTTCGGCCAAGATACTGTCCTGATGGTTACTATTTCTATTATCCTAACTGTATAAATTCCATAAGAGCAACTATATATGGCAGCCTGAATCAAACCTGTACTATTACCGAAGGCAACCCCTGCAGCCCCGCCACAGGCGAGAAGACCCAGACCGAGATTGATTTTCAAGCTCCCGGTCTTGAATTCAAGCGCAGTTATCATTCTTACACCCAAACTGCCAGCAATTCCTATTTGGGTAACAACTGGTACCACAATTATACCACCCGACTGATACTAACATACGGTTTTCCCGCTGGGGCAGTCAGACAAAACGGCAATATTGAGCCAATAAAAGCTCGTAATTATACGACCAACTACATCGCCTATTCCGGTGCCGGGATTACCGTCGACCCGGATGGAACCGGCTGGTTATTGCGCACCAAGTCGGGTGATTCGGAATATTACGACAACACCGGCAAGTTAATCCGTACTGTTGACAATGCAGGAGCGGAAACAAGCTATGACTATGATCCAGGCACCGGCAAACTGCTTACGGTCAGTGATGCTATGGGTCATTCCCTGGCCTTCACTTATGCCGCTGATACCGGCTTGCTTGATACGGTCACCGATCAGAGCAACCGGATTGTCAGTTACCTTTATAGTGTTACTGGAAATCTGGATCAGGTCACCAATCCGGACAACACTACCCGGCAATACCACTACGAAGATCCCCGCCATCCCACTCACCTCACCGGCATCACCGATGAGCGCGGGATGCGTTATGCCTACTATGGCTATGACGACAAGGGCCGCGCCATCCTGACGGAACATGCCGGTGGCGTAGGGCGAAAAACATTTGCCTACAATGCAGATGGCTCGACCACGGTCACCAATAGCCTTGGCATTAATAAAATTTACACCTTCAATATCAATGGACCCGGAATCCGCAGGCCAAGTAACATTTCTGAGGCGGGTGCATCGGTCAATTATGTCTACCGTAAAGACACTGACTGGACCAATCCACAGACACGACTTTACTCAAAGACGGATGAAAACGGTGTCATAACCACATATACCTATGATACCCACAACCGCACCTCCCAAACCGAAGCCGCCGGCACACCGCAAGCCCGTACCACCAGCTACACCTACGACCCGAGCTTTTACAGTAAGGTTGCTACGCAAACCGAACCCTCGGTATATGCCGCTGGCAACAAGGTCACCACCTATGGCTATGATGACTTGGGCAACACCACCAGCATCAAGATCGATGGCTTTACACCCGACGGCACCCCTGTCAGCCGCACCACTAAGATGCAATACCTTGGGCCGCTGAATCAACTCAGTCAGATCAACGGGCCGCGCACGGATGTGAATGACGTTACTACCCTGGCGTATTACGCCAATGATCCGATAGAAGGGAACAACCGCGGACGACTTAAATCCGTTACAGGTCCAACGAGTATTCTGATGCGTAGTAACATCCAGTATTCCGCTACTGGTAAGGTGCTGTCGGAAACCCGGCCCAATGGCCTGACCATTACCAACACCTACTACCCCGGTAACGACCGGCTGGAAACCACCACCCAAACTGCTGGCAGTGAAACACGCACCACCCGCTGGACCTACCTGCCCACCGGCGAAGTGGAAACCATCACCCAGGCCTATGGCACAGTCGATGCGACGACACTCACCTTTGGCTATGACGATGCCCGCCGCATGACGCGCATTACCGATGGTCTGGGCAACTACATTGAATATACCCTCGACACCGAGGGCAATAAGACCGCCGAGAACCATTACGACAACCTCGGCAGCCTGAAAAAGGCCCTCAGCCAAACCTTTGATCTCTACAACCGGCTGAACACCACGGCACAAGCCAACGAAGCCACGGACTATGACTTTGCCGCCGATGGCACCCTGGCCAAACAGACCGACGGCAAGGGGGCAGTGACGGATTATGGTTACGATGTCCTCAAACGCCTGACCACTACCACCCAGGATCTTGGCGGGACCAACACCAGCACCGCCGATACCCTGACCCGGTATGGCTATGACGTGCATAACAATCTCACCCAGGTCACCGATCCCAATAACAACGCCTCAAGCTATGTCTATGACGATTTGGGTAACCTGCTGTCCCAGACCAGTCCCGACACCGGCACCACCGCCTTTACCTATGATGACGCAGGCAATATCAACACTAAAACCGACGCCAAAGGACAAATCCTGACCTACAGCTATGACGCCGCCAATCGCTTGCTGACCATCGATGCCCCCGGCACCGATGAGGATGTGAGCTATGGCTATGACGCCTGCGCTAACGGTAATGGCAAGTTGTGTACCGCGACCATGGGGGGTATCAGTGTCAATTACACGTACACCCCCTTTGGCGATATCGCCGCACACCAAGGCGTCAGTTACAGCTATAACCCAGCCGGCCGCCTCACCACCATGACCTATCCCTCCGGAGTGATGGTGTCGTATAACTACAACGCCGCCGGTCAGGTACGGCAGATCGACCTCGATGATGGCACCAGCACTCAAACTCTCGTCCGGGATGTTAGTTATACCGCTTTCGGTCCGGTCAACAGCTTTAGCTTTGGGAATGGCGCTGCGGCCCAACTGACCTATGACACTGCCTATCGGCACAGCCATCAGACAACTGGAACAATCCTGGATTGGGATTACACCAGCTACGACGCCAATGGCAACCTTACCGGCCTGACGGATAGCCTCACTAGCAACATCCGCAGCTTTGGCTACGATGCCCTCAACCGCCTTGAGGCAGCCAATGACAGCCTCTTCAATCAAAGCTATGGCTACGATAAAAACGGCAATCGCCTGCAATTGACGGATAATGGCATCGCAACCGATTCCCTCTACGAACCCAGCAGCAACCGCCTGAGCCAGGTCGGCGCGGCCAGTTACATTCGCGATGCCAACGGCAACACCACCAACGATGGCCTCCGCAGCTACGCCTATAACCACCACAATCGTCTGGTCAGTATTGATAGTGGCAGTGCGGCCTATCAATACAATGCCCTGGGCCAACGGGTCAACAAGACCGTCAATACCACCGCCACCTCATTTGCCTATGATCTAAACGGCCAATTGCTCGGTGAATACGACACCAATGGCAATGCCATACAGGAATTCATCTACCTGAACGGTCAACCCATTGCCGTAATCGATGTGATGCAGGTAGAAACCACGCCGGAAGAACCGGTCGATATTATTGTTGACAATCTTTTTGCCGGTGCCAGTTGGCTGGGTAACTGGACATTATCTGCCAATAATCCCGGTCATCATGGCAGCAACTATCGCTATGTCTATCCGGCCGATGGCACCAGTGTGTTTACCTGGCAAACGCCGCTCGAACCGGGCCAATATGAGGTCTATGGTTGGTGGGCGGCGACAACCATTTCCTCCACAGCAGCAACGTACCGCGTTGATCATGCGAACGGCTCAGATCAAATCGTAGTGGATCAGCAAGTCAATGGCGGCCAGTGGAATCTGTTGGGGACGTATACCTTCGATACCCTGGGACAGGTAGCGTTATTGGAGCCCACGGATGCACCCATTATCGCCGATGCCGTTCGCTTTGTCAGAAAATTCAACAACCCGGTTACCGGCGTGGTGGTTGACACGCTTGATGCGGGCGCCAGTTGGATAGGCAATTGGGTTTTATCGGTATATCGTCCGGGATATTACAACAGCAGCTATCGCTATATCTATCCGGCCGATGGTACCGGTGCGTTCACCTGGCAAACGTCACTGGAACCGGGCCAATATAATGTCTATGGTTGGTGGGCGGCGACCACTATTTCCTCCACAGCGGCAACATATCAGGTTGATCATGCCACTGGCTCTGATCAAATTGTCGTAAACCAGCAAACCAATGGTGCGCAATGGAACCTGCTGGGCACCTATACCTTCGATACTCAGGGACAAGTATCATTGTTAGAGCCGGTGAATGCGCCTATCATCGCCGATGCCGTGTATTTTATGAAAACCAGTCCTGCAACGGTGGCACAACGCAAGGTCTATTACATCCACACTGACCACCTCGGCACCCCGAGAAAGGTCAGTGATCCGGCGACTAACGCCGTGGTGTGGAACTGGGACAGCGATCCCTTTGGTACCACCGCCGCCAATGATGATCCGGATGGGGATGGCAACCAGTTTGTACTGAATTTGCGGTTTCCGGGGCAATATTACGATAGTGAATCCGGGCTGCATTATAATTACTTCAGGTATTATGATCCGAAGACGGGGCGGTATTTGACCAGTGACCCGATTGGACTAGAGGGAGGTTTAAATACCTATGCTTATGTATCAAATAATCCAATTAACTTTTTCGACCCGGATGGGCTTAGCCAAAGGCCAGGGAAGCCACCTATGGGTGATATTGGAGACGCAATTGATCATGGCAAATGTGGTTGGTGGCCAGCGGCTTGTATATTTAAGTGCATAAGATGGCGCTGTGAAAGAGAAGATGAATGCGGAAATATTACATACTATTTCATTGGCCACAGGTATCCATATGCCTCGAGACCTGGATATAATCCTAATAATGATGATAAATGTGTGTGCGTGCTAAAGGGGTTAGTTCCTGGAAACATGTAAAAATTGAAGTTTCACTTACATTCGAGTTAGGTATGAAAAATTATATTGTTTGGATTTCAGTAATTATTGTAATTGTACTGTCATTTTTCGCTGGCATGCATTTTTCAAAAATAGGAATTGCACGCTCAGTTGGACAATTGCAAGCAGAATTAAGCTTTGGTCATTTAAAGCACTACAAAGACTTACAAGTAGACCTACGCTCTAACTGTAAGCCACGTGCTGAGTCTAGACTCGTGTTTATGATTAATGAGCAGAAAATGTTAATGGCAGAGTATGTGCAAAAAAACCGTGATGAGCAATTCGAAAAGTATATAAACATGCGCGATAAAAATTTAATGACAGAACTGCGCACATATAAAGTTGACTGGGACAAAGAGTGGACATTACCAGTTTGTAAATGAGAACAGTTGGTAGGACAGTAGACCCTAAGGATGGAATTGCGATCTTGTAATCCGCCGTAATATTTGGGGTTGGAGGGCCGTAGGGCGGATTAGCAAAGCGTAATCCGCCGCATGTAAACAGGACAACAATGTTAAAGGACTTAACAACCCATGCCAAATTATCGACGCCACCAAATTGAAGGTGGCTGTTGTTTTTTTACCGTTAATTTGCTTGAACGTCATCAAAACCAACTTCTCGTCCAACACATTGAACTATTACGCGATGTGGTAAAGCGGGTACGGTTTCGACATCCGTTTAATATTGATGGCTGGGTGGTATTACCTGAACACATGCATTGCATCTGGTCCTTACCAAAAGGTGGTGATGATTATGGTCTGCGTATGCGATTGATTAAAACATTATTTTCAAAGAATATGCCAAAGACCGAACGGCGCTCTGCCGTGAGACATCGCAAAGGCGAACGTGGCATCTGGCAACGCCGTTTTTGGGAGCATACGATCCGGGATGAACGGGATTATGTACGCCATATGGATTATCTCCATTACAACCCGGTCAAACACGGTCACGTTGACAGGGTGATGGACTGGCCGTATTCAACATTCAGGCATCATGTCAAACAGGGTGTCTATCCGGAAGATTGGGGAATCGGTGACATTGACATCCCTGCCGGTGAACCGGGTTGAGACATGCGGCGGATTACGCTTCGCTAATCCGCCCTACATACGATAAACCAGCAGAATAAATCAGTCCCCGACAACCAACTTATAAATTGCCGTGAAGCTTGACTCACTATTGCCAAAGCTCAGTTCTACGCGCCAGTCTTTTCGCCCGGACACACAAACCGGTAATATCGCCATTCCTTGCCAGACATTTTTCTTCTGTGTTTTTTTCAATGAAAATCGATTGAACCCCATTTGCATCCCCGTCATGGTGAAATTCACGTTCATGGTTTCAAGCATCCCGGCATTAAAACCGCTTGTTACCACCTCGATGCCAAATCGGGTGAGATATTTGACAGCGGGTTTGAATCGTAGCTCAACAGACTGATGATTGATGCTCGCCACACAGCCTTGCTTATTCAGATCACATGCAGGGTTCGATTTCAGAAAAACGGCTGTATTTTGTTTAACGGGATCTTTGTTGACTAATTTATTAAGATAAACGCCGGCAACCACCAGCAAGATAATCAGAACAATCCCTACTAAAAGGTTTACTGTTTTCAATACATTCATGGTCTTTTCCAGAAGGTGCTGATGGCAGCGATACCTTGTGCGCCTCTTTGCTTCGCCGTGGTGATGTCAGCTTCCGACATGCCACCCAGGGCGTACACAGGTACTGCTGATTGACCCACCATCGACTCAAAGGTTTCCCAGCCCAAAACAGGGGCGCCAGGATGGCTGCTTGTTGGCAGTACGGGTGAGAGCACAATGAAATCCACACCCAGCCTATTGGCCTTGTGTAATTCGGTCTCATTATGTACCGAAGCGGCAAGCCATTTATCATTGCCAATGGGTCGTTTATCGCAGGCCAATAAACTTTGGCTGTTTAAATGAAGGCCCACATCCAGCTGCTTCGCCAGTTCGGCGTTGGTATTCACAAGAAGTTGTGCCTGATATTCCCCACACAAAGACTTCGCTTCCTCTGCCAATAAGGCAAGTTCCTTCTCTGGCAGTTGTCCGGTGCGTAGTTGAACCAGTTTAATCCCCTGTTTCAGGCCATGATGTAACCGAGACAGAAAACCTTGTTTGTTTTCAAACTCACCGGTTATCAGGTAAGCATCGGGGAGTCGCAAGGCGTTTATGATTGCCTGGTTTGCCAGAGGAAATGAGAACTCAGCTAGCTGACTTTGCGGGACCCATTGCAGAGCTTGCCCTTCCAGGCCGGTTGCTGTGCCGGAAAATGCTTTAATACACAACACATCCAGCAAGACAGATTTATCGGGGTAATGAAAAGGGATCTGGATCAAGGGTTCGGCCGAGTCGATAGTGATGCCCACTTCTTCCTTCAGTTCCCGCTGTAAGGCATCAAAGACATCTTCATCTTGCTCAAGCTTGCCACCAGGAAACTCCCACAAACCACCTTGATGAAGATGCCCAGGCCGCTTGGTGATCAGTATTTCCGCTTTGGCATTTTGTACCACGCCGACGGCCACATGGGTGAGCTTGTCACGCATACCGGCTGTATCAGGTACGGTACTCGGCATTGATCTTGACATAATCATAGGAAAAGTCACAGGTCCAGAGCCGGGCCTCGGCATTGCCCCGCTTGAGTTCAACCCGGATGGTAATCTCGTCTTGATCCATGACCTGCTGGCCCTGTTGCTCGGTATAGTCGGCATCCCGCCCACCCTCGCTAACAATACGCAGATCATCCAGATAGATTTTCAGTGCGTTAATATCCAGCTCACTCACACCGGCGCGGCCCACAGCCGCCAGGATTCTGCCCCAGTTGGGGTCACAGGCAAAAAAGGCTGTCTTGACCAGGGGCGAATGGGCAATGGTATAGGCGACCTGTAAACACTCAGCCTCATCTCTACCTTGCTTGACATCGATAGTAATCAGCTTGGTCGCCCCTTCACCGTCGCGCACCATCGCCTTGGCCAGTTCTTCGCAAACCTCACGCACAACCCCGGCAAACTGCTGATAAGCTTCACTCCCGGCATTATCGATACAAACCCCACTTTTACCCGTGGCCATTAACACACAGGCATCATTGGTGGAGGTATCGCCATCGACAGTAATACGATTGAAGGAATGATTTACAGCATCATTCAAACACTGTTGTAACAGGCCTTGCGGTAATTCCGCGTCTGTTGCGAGATAGGCCAGCATGGTGGCCATATCGGGGCGGATCATGCCGGAGCCCTTGGCGATTCCCGTTATGGTAATAGTTTTGTCTTGCAACGCTATTTGTCGAGACAAACCCTTGGGCACAGTATCCGTTGTCATGATGCCATACGCGGCATCTTCCCAACCCTGTTCCGTTAATTTACCTACGGCATCTGGGATGGCCTGTTGAAACTTTTCCACTTGCAGGGGTTCACCTATGACACCGGTAGAAAAAGGTAATACCTGTTGTTCAGTGCAAGCCGCATCCTTGGCCAGGAGTTGGCAACAACGCAGGCTATCCTGCAAACCCTGCTCACCCGTCCCGGCATTGGCATTGCCGGTATTGATTAGCAAGTAACGAGGGGCAGTCGTTTGAAAATGCTTTTTGGCGACCACCACCGGGGCGGCACAAAAGGCATTTTGAGTAAAGACAGCAGCGGTACGGGTGCCTTCTGCCAGTTCAAACACCACCAGGTCACGTCGATCGGCCTTTTTGAAACCGGCACAGGTCGTCGCTGTGCGTATACCTGCAACCGGTAAGAGCTTGGTGACATCCAGAGAGTGTTTCACCGGGTTTATACCGCCGTTATCAGCTTAAACGACCGTGGCACTGCTTGTATTTCTTACCGGAACCGCAGGGACAGGGTTCATTACGACCGACCTTACGGCCTTCCCGCACAAAGGTCTTGCCTGCTTCCTGTTCCGGTTGTTGCAGCACACCGGCTTCGGCATGTTGAAATTCGATATTCCCTTCAGAACGACGGCGCTGTGACTCCATGGCCTCGACATCTTCTTCACCACGGATCTGTACCCGGCTGAGAATAGCAACCACCTCTTGCTTAATCCGATCCAGCATGTCAGAAAACAGCTCAAACGATTCACGTTTATATTCCTGTTTGGGGTTCTTCTGTGCATAGCCACGCAAATGAATACCCTGCCGTAAGTGATCCATGGTAGCCAGGTGGTCTTTCCACTGGTTATCCAGCACCTGCAACATGATTTGCTTTTCAACCAGTCGCATGACTTCCGCACCGACTTCCGCCTCCTTGGCCTGGTGGCTGGCTTCCGCTTCGGCGAGGATTTTCTCGCGTAGGCTTTCTTCGTGCAGGCTATCGTCCTTCTCCAGCCACTGACGTATAGAGAGCTTCAGGCCCAATTCCCCTTCCAGGGTCTCTTCCAGTCCGGGGACATCCCACTGTTCTTCGATACTGCCCGGTGGAATGAAACTGGCGATAATGCCATGTACAACATCTTCACGAATGGCCTGAATCGATGCAGAGATATCATCTTCCACCATTAACTCATTACGCTGGCCGTAGATCACTTTGCGCTGATCATTCGCCACATCATCGTATTCCAACAGCTGTTTACGAATATCGAAGTTATGTCCTTCGACCTTGCGCTGGGCGTTTTCAATCGCCTTACTCACCCAGGGATGCTCGATGGCCTCACCTTCCTGCATACCCAGCTTGGTCATAATGGCCGAGATACGTTCCGAGGCAAAGATGCGCATCAGGTTATCTTCCATGGAGATATAGAATCGACTGGAACCCGGATCCCCCTGGCGACCGGCACGGCCGCGTAACTGGTTATCGATACGGCGTGATTCGTGTCGTTCAGTACCAATGATGTGCAGACCACCGGCATTCAGAACCGTGGCATGGCGTTTTTTCCAGTCTTCCCTCACACGTTCAATGGTCTGGTCATCGGGATTTTTCAGCGCGGCAATTTCAGATTCCAGATTACCGCCCAGCACGATATCCGTACCACGACCGGCCATGTTGGTGGCAATGGTCACTGAACCGGTATTACCCGCCTGGGCCACGATCTCTGCCTCACGCTCATGTTGTTTGGCGTTCAATACTTCATGTTTGATTTTCTGCTTCTTCAGAAAATTGGACAGGAACTCGGATACTTCAATCGAGGTGGTACCCACCAACACCGGTTGTTGGCGTTGCTGACAATCAATAATGTCCTGTAACACGGCATTGAACTTTTCCTGCTGGGTCAAATAGACCAGGTCGACCTTGTCATCACGTACCATCGGGCGGTGGGTCGGTACGACCACCACTTCCAGGCCATAG
>Ga0209633_10005246_pt1 | contig 11433 bp, 5 predicted proteins | sample Cruoilmetagenom1_FD_187290 | JGI IMG/M metagenome (GOLD analysis project Ga0209633, IMG submission 187290) | Oil polluted marine microbial communities from Coal Oil Point, Santa Barbara, California, USA - Sample 1 (SPAdes) (version 2) | ecosystem: Environmental > Aquatic > Marine > Oil seeps ... | reverse complement strand
ATCGAAGTAGCAGAAGCTGTCCGTGCAAACTGGCCGCAAACTAAACCACTTTTTTTCAGGTTGTCAGTCATTGATGGCATAGATGTAGGTTGGTCAGTCGAGAACTCTATTGAACTGGCAAAGGATTTGAAGCGTATCGGTGTAGATTTAATCGATTGTTCAAGTGGGGGCTTTAATGTAGCTCGTGACAAGAGCATCCCACGAAACTTCTGTTTTCAAACGTACCTGGCAGATGCTGTCAAAAGTAGGGCAGAAGTCTCTGTATCAGCTGTTGGCTTGATCACAGAACCAGAGCAGGCGGAAACAATATTACAAAAAAGTCAGGCAGATTTGATTGCAATTGGCAGAGCAGCTTTATTTAACCCTTACTGGGCTAGGCATGCTGCACAGTTTTTTGGTATTGATGAAAAATTTGAAAGATGGTCGCCCCAGTATGGGTGGTGGTTAGCGCGCTGGAAGAGGACGCTAAATCATTTAAAAGATACAAGTTAATCATATGATTATTAGCACAACAAACCCCATAGAGCTTGACGCCGCAGGTTAGATCGTGTAGCAGTAACAATTAAGACTAATAATTTTAATAATAAAGTTAGACCAGTAGATACCGACTTGTTTAGTGATCTGGAGTGGGTAGAAACTGGAAATGAGGAGAAGCACCATGACTGGACTATATATTGATAAGGAATATCAAAAGAAGCTTGAAAAAGCCTGGGAACTATTTAACAGTGGTGAGGAGATAAACGAGCCAAGATTATCGCAGGCTATTCTCGACTCCTGGGATCGTTCGCGAAAGTTTAATGTCAGGGCAGAACAGGTTCGTGCTCCTGAAATTACTGCCAAACAGGTATTTGAAAAAGAGCTCGAACAATACAGTAAACTGCAGGCAGCCGCCTCACCCGTGATCCAAGATGCGCGTACTATTTTAGATGATTACGGTCTGTTTATGTTACTGACTTCTCCTAAAGGGACAATCATTAAACGGGAGGGAAGTGTAAGTTCGTTAAGCACTGCGGATTCCAAAGACTTGATAATAGGCAGTAACTGGTCAGAAAAACATTGTGGTACGAATGCTGTTGGTACGGCTATTTCATTAAAGCGACCGATTCAAATTATCGCCCAGGAGCACTATTGCGAGATGGTACATGGATGGGGATGTGCAGCTGTTCCTGTCAAAGATTTACGTGATGGTCGCATTCTTGCAATTCTGGATACCACCGGGGACAAACATGAATTTGATTCTATGATTTTTGGTTGGGTTAATTCTATGGCCTCATGTATTGAGTTCCGACTCAATGAAGAGCGAACTGAAGTAAAGTATCAGATTATTGACCAATCTATGGAAAAAATCCGACGATGGCAAAAAGAGAACGTTTTGCTTTTTGATGAAGATGGGTTTCTTATTTGGAAAAGTGAGTCTTCATTTCTGGAAAATGATGCAATTCCCGATTTTTTGCAAAACATATCTTTAGGCACTCGTGTAGACAAAATGGCTGTTGCCCAAGAGCCACTTAAAAAGCTTTCCTTATTGTTGAATCAGGAATCGCTAGAGCCGGTAATTCTTGATGGTAAACTGGTAGGACATATTTTGATCTTACATTCTGCTTCCAAAAAAGTTACAGATTCTTCAGTAAAAAATCTTAAACAAAATACTCGAAGCTCATTGTTGAAAGGTGTAAGCAGTTCGACCAACCAGTTACGTGAACTAGCCAAAAGGTTTGCTTCTGTTAATGCAACAGTTACGATTATTGGTGAGACAGGCACTGGTAAAGAGGTGATGGCAAGAGAAATTCATTCACTCGCTAATAAAACAGGGGAGTTCGTTGCCGTAAACTGTGGGGCCATGCAACAGGACTTGCTAGCTAGCGAATTATTTGGTTACAAGGAAGGAAGTTTTACAGGCGCTAGACGTGGTGGAATGATTGGAAAATTCGAAGCAGCTAATAATGGGACGTTGTTGCTTGACGAGTTTTGTGAGCTACCATATGAGTTACAGTGCTATTTACTGAGAGTGTTAGAGGATCATGAAGTGGTTCCCGTAGGTGATTCCATACCACGACCAGTTAATGCACGAATTATTGTTGCTACTAATAAAAACCTTGAGGAAGAGGTTGAATCAGGGCGTTTGAGGGAAGATCTATATTACCGTGTAAATGCCAATGTCATTCAGCTACCACCCTTGCGTGAAAGAAAAGATGATATCCCAATCTTGTTTGAATATTTCATGGGAAAAGTAGCAAGTGAATGTGGTGGAAGAGAAGTGCCCAAACTAACAGAAGAATTTATTCATGCTCTTAATGATCATAGCTGGCCAGGAAATACCAGAGAGCTAAGAAATTTTGCTGAAAATTGTTTCTTGATGAATGATGGTGAAGAGTTAAAGATTGAACATATTCCCAAAAGAATGCAGGGTAATACGTGTGCTCAGACCTTGAAAGAACTGGAACAAGATACGATTACTAAAGCATTAGAACTTCATGGAGGCAATGTCACAGAGGCAGCTAAATATCTTGGTATTGCAAGAAGTACTTTCTATCAAAAAATTAAAAAAAATTAATTGCCTGAGAATTTTTATCCATCGTTAACAAGCGTTATTTAATTGGAATTCAGGCAAAACCTTTATGAACTAGCAAATTTTCTTATATGCCCATCCTTTTGTGATGGGTTGTATATTCTATGTACCGTCTGTTCTTACATGTACTTTAGCTTTGTTGGCACTTATCGCTATCTGAAATGTAAGTCGACTTTCGAAGTGTTTATGTTAAATAACAACCTTTCTGAAAAATAAAACCTTAAAGATTTTAGCAATAGTGTATCGATCTAAGAAATGTCTGTACTAATTGTCTGAAATAAGGACAGGCCTTAATTGATTTTGAAGAGCTGATAGCCTTTATTTTACCCTACAAGCCTTATTGCATATAAGGATATTCATAGTGGCATGTTCCTTGCCCTTCTACTATAGAACTATTTGGTTGCTTACTATTTTTGCGATCAATCTAGTTAGATCAGGTTTGATCTATCTGGTAATAAAAAACGATAACATTTTTATAAGTTAAATGTGAATTCACGAAGGAGTAGAGATTATGGTTGCTGTTATGAAAGAGGGAGCAAGTCTCCCTGTAGAAAAAACACTAGAGTACAAATTACAACAACGTGATGAGTTGTATAAAACAACAGGTCACTACTGGGGTACAAAAAGCCTTACTCTAAAAGAGCAGGATCCGATTAAATATGAGCGATTTTATTCCCGCATTCAGTCGGCAGTTTTCGCAGCTCGTGAAAAAGCAAGATTTGTAGCAGCGAGTCCGGGTGGACGTGAGATGGGTGAATCTGTCTGGGCATTAACGACTGCCGAAGGGGATACTCTCGCAATGTCACTGGGTTTTATTTCTCATTGTGCTGCCTTTCCTGTATCGATCAAACATATGATTGATAACCAGTTTGAAGAAAACCCCGGGATTAATGATGGTGATGTATTTGGTGCTGATGATCCATTGACCTCTGGTGCCCCACACCCTGGAGATACTTACACATTGGTTCCTATTTCTGTTGATGGTGAGATTGTCGCATGGGCCTGTTCGGTCAATCATATTATGGAAGCTGGTGCGCCTCAGGCAGGTAGTTGGCCTGTGTTTACAGTTGATACTTTTATGGATGGCTTTGTTTTTCCTCCGATGAAAACCGGGGAAAACTTACGACAAGCAAAATGGTGGGACAATCTCTGGATGAGGCGTACCCGCGCCGGAGCAATGAATGTTCTAGATGACAGGATGAGGTTGGCTGGTTGTTCGATGATTCACGGATCTATACATGAAATTATTGGGGAATTCGGGGTTGAATATTATCAACAGGCCTGTAAGGAAATCATCGAAGAGAGCCGAAGAATGATTCTGGATAATATGCGCTCTACTATGGTTCCTGGTGAGTATGAAGGAAGTTGTTTCAGAATCTCCATGCTTAAAGGCCAACAACAAATTTGGGAGCATGCTGATAAGAATGAGCTGATTCATGTACACGGCGTGCTTAGTCTAGATGAAGATAGTCGAATCGTTTGGGACACAGAAGGTTCTTCCCGTTGGGGTTATCACGGGTTTAATGGTTACCCGGGAGGATCAGACGTTGCTTTGTATCTTTGTATGACGACTACGTTTGCACATAGCTGTAAAGCCAGTGCTGGTGTCAATATGAATGTTGAGAGTATTTATCATGAAGGCAGTATTTATAACCCTGATACTGAGTTTGCTGCCTGTGCAAATATCTGGGCGCAATCAATGCAAATGATGGGCGTGGCTGGGAATGCAGTTCATCGTAATTTCTTTATGCGCGGTTATCTTGAAGAAGCTTTTGTGGTGGATGATGCGTGGGAAGGTGTTCAGGGAAGTGGGGTTCTTGAAGATGGTACTCCTTATGGTTTTACCAACTTTGAATGGGTCGGAGGAGGAGCGATGGGAGCTTATTCTTTTAAGGATGGTACCCCGACCACCTGGGCACAACATACACAGTTATGTAATGTGGGCAACTCTGAAGAATTTGAATACCTTATCCCACCTTTACACCACCTTGGCCGAAAACTCGAACCAGGTCTATGTGGACATGGTAAATACAGAGGAGGTATTGGTCAAAGTTCGGTGCACTGGATGAAAGAAACAGGACAAAGGCTTGGTGTGACACGAGGAGGCTCGGGAACAGCATTAAGCACTCACGTTTCTTTGGGCATGAATGGTGGATATCCTGCGCCAGGTGTATTAACTGTTACAGCTAAAAATACTAATCTAGATGAGATCTTTGATGCAGGTGGAGATACTCCGAGATCTGCTGGCGAACTACTTGAATATTCAAAAAATGGAAAAATTAAGGGTGATGTTACTGCCTGGAAATATGATCCTCCAGAGCAATCAATGGGTGACAACGATCTCTGGGCAAATGCAGCAGGAGCTTCAGGAGGTTGGGGCGATCCTCTTGAGCGTGATATCGCTAGTGTTGTTGAAGATATTCGAATAGGTCAGGTACCTTCAGATTTTGCGAAATTAATGTATGGCGTCGTCGCAATGCAAGATGAAGAAGGTGTAGTTCACCTGAACGAAGACGAGACATCTGCCGAACGAGAAAAAATGATTGCACGTCGCCGTTCTGAATCCATACCAGCCTCTGAGTGGTGGTTGAAAGAGCGAGAGAAGGTTATTAATAAAGCAATGCGTGAAGAAGTTCTGGAAATGTATCGAAGTTCAACAAGCTTCAAGGGATATGACACACATTTTAAATCATTCTGGCAGCTTGATGAAGATTTTGAAATCTGATTTCAGTTACCGGTAAATCATCAGTGATAACCGATCGTAGATAGATAAAAAATGTGAGGAAGAAAAATGGATAAAGTTGATAAAGGTTTAATGAAAAAGCTGGTTAACGGTGATATAGCAGATGACGATGTTACTGAGATGCGTCGTATGGAAAAGAAAGACCATGAGCGCTTCTGGACATATCTGGGTGTATTACAGGAAAGTGTGTCATGGAACGAAAAAATACTCATGAGACTAAACGATCATTTATACATCGTAGCAAAGGGTAATGATCGTATAGTTAAGTGTGATTGTGGTCATGAGCTTGGCGATTATCGAACTAACTGGAAACTAAGTTGTGATCTCCGTGTACGTGAAACTCAGGAGCAGGTGGATGAGGTTTATTACCCAGCGGCAGCAGCGCCGGATGCAGCATGGATGGAGATCCGTGAGTATTTTTGTCCTGGCTGTGTGGCACAGCTGGCTGTTGAGGTGGTTCCTCCTGGCTATCCCATGATTTTTGAAGCACTGCCTGATCTGGATCGTTTTTACAGGGAGTATATGAATCGTCCATTGAGTGATGAGTCGCCAGAGTGGTTTCAGAATAAGACCGTAGAAAGTGTTGCCAAAATAAAATAACAATTGAGGAGAGTTCCATGTCAGCTTCACAAGAACAGATGAAATCCGATAAGAAGTATATTTTAGCCCTGGATGCGGGTGGTACGATGACCGACACAATTTTAGTTGAAGATGACGGTACTTTTACTGTTGGGAAAGCTTTAACTAATAAGAAAGATGAGTCATCCAGCTACCTTGAGTCGGTAGAAGATGCAGCACTGAGTATAGGCATAACTTCAAATGATGCGCATACAAATGCTTCTGTTAGTATTTATGCAGGTACAGGGATGTTAAATACCTTGTTGACAGGCACGGGTAAAAAAGTTGGTTTGCTAGTTACTCGGGGTTTTGAGGATATGTCGATCATGGAAGGAGGGTTAACCTACCTTGGCCAAACTCAATCTGAAATCTTGCATAATCAATTGCATTCGCATACAAGGCCGATGGTTGATCCGCAGAATGTTCACGGAGTTAGTGAACGCATTAGTGGTGGCAGTTACTTCATGGACAAACACATTGCCCCAGGAAAGGTGTTGGCACCTTTAAGTGAAAGGCACGTTAAGGAGGGTGTGAAGAAGCTTATTAAGGCACAGGTTGAGGTTATCGGTATTATTTTTATTAACTCATATATCGCCAGTAACCATGAGCATCGTGCTAAAGAAATTGCATTAGAAATACTCAAAGAAGAGGGGATAGATATTCCTGTGGTTTGTTCTAGCGATATAGCTCCTGTAAGCAAAGAAAATAACCGCTTAAAAAGCCTTCTACTGCAGTGCTTTGCTGCAGAACATACACGAGAAGTTATTCTGGATGTCGAAAATAGTGCAATAAAAGATGGTTATGATGCACGTTTATTGACTTTATTATCATATGGCGGTGCTGTAAATGTAGAGTATCCCCGTTTATATGAAACAGTTATTTCCGGACCTATTGGCGGCATGATGGGTGCGCAAGTAATGAGCCAGAAATTAGGTCTGAAAAATGTTTGTACTGCAGACATGGGTGGCACGAGTTTTGATGTGGGGCTTATTGTTAACAACATGTTGTCTATCCGTAAAGATCCTGATTTTGCTGGGCACCGTTTGGCACTTCCTATGGTGGCTATTGATTCTGTAGGTTCAGGAGCCGGGTCAGCTGTATGGATAGATGAGTACAAAAGACTTCATGTTGGTCCAGAAAGTGCAGGGGCTGAAGTAGGGATTTGTTATAAATACGATAAATTAACAGTCACGGATGTCAATGTTGCAATGGGCTATGTTGATCCTAATTACTTTCTGGGTGGCAAGATCACACTTGATGTAGAAAAAGCCAAGAAAGCACTTAAAGAGGCTGTTGCTGATCCATTAGGGTTGGATATTTATCAAGCTGGTAAAGGCGTTCTGGAAGTGGTTAATGCTCAAATGCGAGAAGCGGCTAAGGCAATTCTCGTTTCTAAAGGGTATGACACAAGAGAGTTCACCATGATGTGTTATGGTGGTGCAGGTCCCGTTCATATGTGGGGCTATACACAAGATTTCGATCTCGCAGATGTTATAACCTTTCCTTATGCAGCTGCTTTTTCAGCTTTCGGTGGCGCCTGTGCTGAATACCTTCACCGGTATCATATGGGGGTCGTTATTACTATCCCAAATGGACTGGATAATGAACAAAAGACTAACATTGCATTTGAGGTTGATGCCGCCTGGCGATCATTGGAAGACAAAGCAAGACTTGAAATGGAGTCTGAAGGAGTCAATGCTGATGATCTAGAATATCGTTATGGATTTTATGGACGCTATATGGGGCAACTGGAGAGTTTTGAAACTCTATTGGATTCAGGGCATGCAAAGAGCCCCGAGGACCTTGATAAAATGGTTGCTGCATTTGAGGAGATGTATACCAATATCTATCCTGATGGGGCAAGGTTCCCTGATGCAGGCTATGCAGTAACTGAAGTATTTGTGCAAGCCGTCGCTCCAAAAGCAATGCCGAAAATACTCAGCCATACATTACAGGGTGAAACACCACCAGAGGCTGCTTATGTGGAAAGTCGACAAGTGAGTCATGAAGGGCAGTTTTATGACTTTAAAGTCTGGCAAATGTCTGAGCTAGAAGCAGGCAATATTGTACATGGGCCATCAATAATTCGTGATCCCATGACAACCGTAATAATTCCACCTGAAAAGCGGATTGAAATCGACGAATATCTGGTTTTGCATTACAGGTGATTCAAAGGGTCAAGTCCGCTTTCTCCAGGAAAGCGGACTTTTCGACCTACAGCACCACCATTGTTCATATGGAGGTGTAAGCCATAAAGATGGCTTTAAATTTATATAAGAGGAAAAAGGATAGATGGAATTTACACCATACCCTGACATCGTCTGGGAGCCTACCGAAAAGCTATCGTCACAATCCCAGATGAAAAAGTTTATTGAATCAACAGGTGCTGTTGATTATAACGACTTGTTATCCAAAGCTGATCATGACCCAGAGTGGTTCTGGAATGCAGCCATTAAATTTCTAGACATAAAATTCTACAAGGACTATAGCGCAGTAATGGACAGCTCGAAAGGAATCGAGTGGACGCAATGGTGTCTTGATGGAAAGACAAACATGGTGTTGAATTGTGTGGATAAACATAAGGGAACTAATGTCTGGAATAAGACTTTTATACACCATGAAACCGAGGCTGGAAAAAAGAGTTCATTTTCTTATGCTGAACTTGATGAAAAGGTCTGCCAGTTAACTGAAGGACTTCGTTCGCTTGGTTTGGGTAAAGGCGACGCAATTGGTTTATATATGCCAATGATTCCGGAAGTTGCAATTGCTTTTTTAGCAATCATTAAAATGGGTGGAATGGCTATCCCTCTTTTTTCAGGGTTTGGACCGGAGCCGATCATTGTTCGTCTTAACGACGGACAGGCCAAGGCAGTAATTACTGTAGATGGGACTCCAAGACGATCAAAAACAGTCAATTTAAAGTCAACTATTGATAAAGCAAAAAAAAGTATTCCGTCCTTAGAGCATGTAATCGTTTTTGACCATATGGGGTTAGATATTGAAAAAGAGCCCGGTGATCATGATTGGATCGAGTTGACAAAGAATATGCCTGTTAGTAGTGAGACCGAGGTTATGGATTCAGAAGATCCGATGATGCTGGTTTACACATCAGGAACAACTGGCATGCCCAAGGGAACTGTTCAAACACATGGTGGATTCATGGCAAAAGGGATGTTCGATTTGCATGTTTTATCCGAGCTATCAGAAGAAGATCGATTACTCTGGATGAGTGACATGGGCTGGGTGGTTGGCCCACTTGAAATTATGGCCGTCACGTTCACTGGGGCAACTTTGATTATGGCAGAAGGTGCGCCTAATTACCCTGAGCCTGGTAGGATCTGGCGATTGATTGATGATTATAAAGTAAGCTGGCTAGGCTTCGCACCCACTATTGCGCGTATCTTCATGAGTCAACCAGATGAGCAGGTATCAAAGTACGACTTTTCATCATTGAAGGTAGTATTAACAACAGGTGAGCCTTGGAATCCTGATGCATGGCTTTGGTTCTTTGATAAAATTTGTGGGAAGACTGTACCTATACTCAACTTAACGGGAGGGACCGAAATTGGTTGTGGGATCCTTGGTTGTACAGTTCTAAGGCCGTTGAAACCATGTTGCTTTAACACAGCGATACCCGGTATGGGGGCTGATATTCTCGATGAAGAAGGTAGATCCATTGAGGATGGTAAGGTGGGAGAGCTCGCTCTTCGAAATCATTCGATAGGACTGACTCGAGGTCTGTGGAAAAACCCTGAACGTTATTTGGAAAGTTATTGGCGAAAGGTACCAGGGGTTTGGGTGCATGGTGATTGGGCAGTAAAAGATGACTATGGAATGTGGTACGTCCTTGGTCGTTCTGATGACACACTTAAAATAGCCGGAAAACGTACAGGGCCTGCAGAAATAGAAGGACCATTGTTGGCGACTGGAAAAATTGTAGAGGCAGCGGTTATTGGTATCCCAGACAAAGTTGGGGGATCTGCTGTAGTTTGTGTTTGTGTCCCTAAAGAAAGCAATAAAAATGAGGCTGCTCTAAAAGAAGAATTGATTGCTGCTGTAGTTGCTGAAATGGGGAAAGCATACAAACCAAAACAAATTGTTTTTGTGCAAGATTTACCTAAAACCAGAACCATGAAAATAATGAGAAGGGTTGTAAAAGCACTTCTTCTTGGAAATGAACCAGGCGATATATCTTCCATGATAAACACTGAGTCAATTGATTTTATTAAGCAAAAAAGGCTACAATAACAAACGTTAGGTTGGTGATGTTGTTTTAGCTTGAAAATTTTATTTATCTTTAAATATGTCCACACATTTGTTGCAGGTCGATTAATTACATTATTTGGGAATCATTTGGAAAGATATGAGTGAAAAAGATCAGAACGCAGTATGGCCTTTAGAAGGTATTCGAGTATACGAAATAGGTACAAGTGTCGCGGCACCTTTTGGAACATGGATACTGGCAGCATTGGGTGCAGAGGTTATAAAGGTTGAGCCAGCCGGCCGAGGTGATGATTGTCGTCACTGGGGCCCCCCATTCTGGAACGGCACTTCAGCAATGTTTCAGGCACTGAACAGAGATAAAAAATCGATTACGATTGATTTAAGTGATGCAGCAGATAAAGAATGGTTACACAAAGAATTAGTAAATAAAGCAGATGTCGTTTTGCAAAACATGCGGCCAGGCAAGATTTCCTCTCTTGGTCTGGGCTCTGAGACGCTTTGTAAAGAAAATCCAAAATTGATTTATTGCAATATCTGGGCATTCGGTCAAACAGGCCCGATGGCTGATAAGCCGGGATACGATCCACTTATGCAAGCTTATAGTGGTCTGATGGGTTTAAATGGTGAAGAGGATCGCCCTCCCGTTAGAGTAGGTACTTCGATCATTGATATGGGTACAGGGATGTGGTGTTCTATAGCGATTCTTACGGCACTTTTTAATCGTCAGAAAACAGGTGAAGGATCTGTAGTCGATGCTGCGTTGTATGAGACAGCATTATCCTGGATGACTTATCACATGGCTGGTTATCATTCGACGGGTGAGTTGCCTGTTCCCCAAGGGTCGGGCGTGCAAGGAATTGCTCCTTATCAGGCCTATGAATGTTCAGACGGATATCTCGTGATTGCTGCTCCAAACAATAAATTATTTGATCTCTTAAAAGATGTCTTGGGTAATCCGGAATGGGTGAGTGAAGAACGTTTTCAGACAAACCCTGACCGCTTTAAAAATAAGCCGGAACTCAATCGGCTGATGACAGAAATTGTGATCAAAGAGCCGCGATCTTACTGGCAAAGTAAACTGGATGATGTCGGGATACCTAATTCACCGATTCAGAAAGTTGATGAGGTTCTGAATGATCCACAAACACAATCTTTAGGCATAGTTCAGGAATCGCTTGAGAACGCAATGCAGCTGGTCGGTTTACCGATCAAATTCAATGGAGAACGCCCTCCACTTAAAAATGAAGCACCTGCGCTAGGTGCAAATAATGCTGAATAT
>Ga0209633_10005245_pt1 | contig 11436 bp, 7 predicted proteins | sample Cruoilmetagenom1_FD_187290 | JGI IMG/M metagenome (GOLD analysis project Ga0209633, IMG submission 187290) | Oil polluted marine microbial communities from Coal Oil Point, Santa Barbara, California, USA - Sample 1 (SPAdes) (version 2) | ecosystem: Environmental > Aquatic > Marine > Oil seeps ... | reverse complement strand
GCATACAGCCTCATTTTATCCGTACATCTGATCATGCGTTCGGTGTCGGTCGAAGTTGATTTAAGCGACGTTGATTTTATCTGAGCAAGCGTTCGATAACCGCCTGTATCAATAATAGGTTCAGCGCCCTTATGTAACTGAGAGGGCGAAGCTTTATCAATAGATTGCCCTGAAGGACTTATAACAGAGACTCGTTATTCAGAATTGTTCCCATTTCCCGGCCCCCGGTTCAATGAAATGATTCACAGAGGTGAGTAATGTACAGAAAAACAATATCTGATGTGGTCGAGGTTTTTCGCTGTCCCGCATGTAGCGGCGAGCTCAATCTGCAATCAGGTACCTTGTCCTGCATGTCGTGTGATTATAAATCAAAAATGCAAGATAACTGGGTTCCTGATCTGGTTTATACGGGAGAAATAGAAAAATATACAGACAAAGTAATAGATATAGAATACGTTCCTGATGATTTATCAGTATTTAAGAAGAAGTACGGTTCATTTCAAGGTTTTCAAGAGCACTTAAATCAGGAACTGATTCTGCTAAAGCAAGCTCACAACGAATTAAGCATACTTGATGTTGGCTCCTATTTGTTTGATGATGTGGTTTTTAAGCCATTTGCAGAAGAGATAAGGCATCATGTCGATAGCTACGTTGGGATTGACCCATCAAAAGCATTTTTTAAGCGGCAGTCTCCAATTGAGGGTTTTAACGTGGCCAGAGCCTTTGGTGAGTATCTTCCGATCCTGAGTGCTTCCGTTAACTGTGTTCTCTGCATAGCAACCATGGATCATATGTTTGATGCTGAGCGGTTTCTTGCAGAGGCAAAGCGAGTTTTAAAAAGCCGTGGGATATTGGTTATCCACCTGAATAATGACGGCTCATGGTTCAAGAAGTTACTAAAAAAACGCGCGCAAAAATGTAGAGAAAACGCAAAAGAAAGCCATAACTATTTTTGGAATGTACCGGAGATGAGAAGATTGATAGAAGAAAACGGATTCCAGGTATTGCGGTATGGGGGATTTAGATATCTACCGATATTGGGCAATACCAAGTTAACTCGAAGATTATTCGAATATCACACTATCGAATATCACACTTATGTGGCTATCGCGACGATGATTGATCGTATTCTGAATAGGGTGGCAAAAGATTACGGCGGTGATTTTTGGCTGATCGCAATGAAGCCAGATGATGACTAGAGAAGTCCTGGTTTAAATACGACCACTTCCCATACGACGTAACGGTAAGGAAAGTGGAAATGACAGAGGCCCCTCCAGGGAGCGAGGAGGAGAATTTTGCGGACGAAAGGGATGTACAGCCTCATTTTACGTACATCTAATCAGGCGTTCGGTGTCGGTCGAAGTTGATTTAAACGACGTCGATTTTATCTGAGCACAGCATTCGATAACCGCCTGTATCAACAATAGATTCCGCACCCTCATGTAACTGAGAGGGCGAAGCTGTATAAAAAATTGAAGGTCAATGTTTTAAAGTCCTCCATCACCAGCTAATTATCCTTGACCAACAAGTGAATGTTATTCGCGTGACGCGACATTTTATACATTTGTGATATATGTCGGACGTTTGAGATAATGGCAGAGGAAATTGAAACGATTTATTTGAATCACACTGATTAGTAATGCGAACTCAAAGAATTGCGGATATAGACGGCAAAAGTAGAACGAGAATTGTAGGATATAATATTTCTCTTGCTTTCTTGTATCGAGCATTGGCTACCGGATTTAATTTGCTGCTGGTTCCGTTTATGATCGATTACCTGGGCGTTGAGAGTTATGGAATTTGGGTAACTCTGCTTTCAGTAATGGCATGGATTTCCGTCTTCAATACCGGACTGGGAAATGGGTTAAGGAATAAAATAGCCGAGTCTCTCGCAGTTGATGATATCGAACGTGCGAGGGTTTATCTGTCTACCGGATTGGTAGCCCTTTGCTTCGTCTCTCTTTTAATTTTTCTGATTTTGATATCCGTCGCACCTTTCCTCGACCTGACGAGGATATTTAATACCGACTCTTTAACCAATAGCGAATTATTACGCATAGTTCTGATTGTGGGATTTTTCTTCGTTATAAACAACGTTCTCTATCTGAATCATTACTTACTCCTCGCGTATCAAAAAGCCGCAACAGCTACTTTGGTTGCTGTCTTTTTGAATATTTTTGTATTGGTTTTTATCTTTTTCCTAATCCGTTTTACATCGGGCAGTCTGCTTTTTTTTGGAATTTGTTACGGTCTGTCAATGGTGCTGGCCAACCTCGCTCTAATATCACATTCATTCAGAAAGCTTAACGAGATACTACCTTCTTTTAAATTTTTTCAGCTCGATAAAATACCTGAGGTTGCTCATCTGGGCGGAAAGTTCTTTGTTATTAACGCCGCTTCCATAATTATGTTTACAACGGACAATATTATTATTACCCAAGCTTTGGGCCCAGCGGAGGTTACTCCCTACAACGTTGTTTACAAGCTCTTTAGCGTAATCTTGATTGGTCAGTCAATCCTATTTGTTCCTCTATGGTCGGCTTATACGGATGCTTTTCTCAAGGGTGACTATAAATGGATTAAGGGCATTCTCAGAAAGCTTCTTTTATTAATGGCGCCCATGTTAATTGGCGTAATTCTCCTCATTGTATTCGCAAGAGATATCATTAATATCTGGGTAGGACAAGATATAATCTTCCCAAATATGTTAGTCGTATACATGGGTGTATACGCCGTTATACTTTATTGGAATAATGTGTATGCATATTTCTTAAGTGGGGCGGGGAAGATCGAGCTTCAAATGTCCTCTTCAATAATAGCAGGTTTGACCAATATCCCTCTCTCTCTATATCTTGCCAAAAATATGGGTATGGGCTTAAACGGCATCATTCTGGGCTCGATAATATCACTTTGTCTTTTTGCAATTATAGGGCCCGTGCAAACCTATTATATTCTGAACAAGTCCTCGAAAGCTCAGCAGATCCATAATATGTAAAAGATAATTTATCCAAAGCTATTTAAGAAAGACTGAAAAACTGGACAAGTTTTTGCATCGTTAATAACAAACCTTGAATTGCAATGACTTATTTCCTTCTAATATTATTTTCTTTAGTATGCTTTGGGCTGCTTTATTGGGGCATGCTTGCAGATCACCGGCAGACAAAAGCTCCACTCTGTCTCAACTTTATTTGGAACGATAGTAATGTTGAGTGTGGGAACTTTATCTACCTATTCTGCAGGTTTGTTCGGGGCCGCAATATCCACACTTCTGACGGAGACAACAGTTCTGTTAATCATATTGTATTTCAGTAAGCGCTCTGCAAAAGCATAATTACATGAACAATATTCATAGAAAGACGGTGATAAGATGAATGTCAATTTAGTGCTCGTACCAATATTGCTGATGTCTTTGTCGGCAACGATAATAGTTTTCGCATATTCATGGTACAAAGATGCCATTGCTTCTGGTGAAAGCAAGTTCAGAGCACTTATCAGCGCGGGTTGTTTTTTCTCAATTCTATATTTTGTTATGTTTATACTAGAACCTTTATTGATACTCTTATGGCAGGACGGCTCTGCATACTATCTTGTTAATATGCCGAAAGGTCGGGTATGGTCGCTGCTAAGCCAAGCCTTGTTCTATGGTCTCCTAGGTTATGTCTTCTTTGCATTAGGTTATAGACTAAAGTTAGCCAGACATGTTGGGAGAGCTCTTCCATATTTCAAGATAAATAAGGCAAGAAAGAGCCTCTATATTAGTATAGCAATTGTATACTTTCTCCTCTCCATGGTCGGTCTATGGCTTTATGGAATCGATAATATTTTATATATTGTGTTAAATCCACAAGGCAGAATTGAAGCACTATCGGGAACCGGATATTTATTTTTTTTTGTGCAGTTCTATCTAACTGCCGTTTTATTGATATACTCTATACAGTTGGATTCACCTAGACCGTCAAAGATATGGGAATTTATATTATGGTGCCTTCCCGTCCCAATACTTTTGTTTGCCAACAGGACCAATCTCCTTCAAATCTGGTTGGCGATGCTTATTATGTATGTTTTAAAAAGTAGAAAACCAAAAATTACTAAAGCCTTATTGGTGGTGATCTCTATCCTGATTGTGGCAGGGGTATTCTTATTCTACAGGATGCATTTTTCTTCCAATCAAGGTATCTACAGCCTTGCCGATATTGAAGAAGCTCCCCTAAAATTACTCTGGTCCATACGTCATGCTCTTGTCCCTTTTGACAGTCTCATGGTATATTTTGACGTCTTTCAGAGTAATATAAGTTATAAATACGGATCTCCATTCATAGAAATATTCCAATATATAATCCCGAGCGATATAATAGGAGAAAGACCATTTGATTCTGCAAAAGAATTAGCACAACTTTCCTATCCCAAGGTCTCCGAGAATACCGGCTACCCATTTACTATTGTAGGCTTTCTACATGTCAATTTTTCCATCCCTGGAATTATTGTTGGAATGTTTGTCATGGGAATTTTGTTAAGAGTATTAAACTCATACCTAGTGTATCACAGGGAGCAAAATAGCGTGATAATCATATACAGTTTTGTGTTAGCGAGATTATTTATAGTATTGTGGGGTGTGTTTTACTCTGGCACATTGGGTTATGCACAGTTTTTTATTCAATTTGCTATCGCATTCGCCATATTAGGCGGATTCAGATTGTATAGAAAACGAGCAAGAAAGGAATCGGAGATTAGTGTGGCAATTTGAAAGATATACTATATGGGGCACGGAGAACCCCGCAACCCTAGATACAATAATTTTATGACTGATCGAAAATACTAACAATAAAAGAAGTTATAAATGAATGTTTTTTGAGAGTTTGGTCCGAATTTGATTGACCTGCAGAACCAGACAATATTTTAACAGTAGAATAACATAGAACCCATTCAAACAAATAAGCCGATGTGGTAATACGGCGTGTACCTGCGGGTGAAAAATGACCGTTTACATAGTAGGTGAGTTAGATGATAAAACAACTTGAGCAGGTTTTTCGCAGGGAAGTTTTTACGCCGTCGATACTTGGAGTATTTTTCCATCCTTACTATATTAGTAGGCATGGATTGCATAAAGGTATAGTCTCAAATAAACACTACTTAAAAGGAAGAATGCTTGATTTTGGATGTGGAAGCAAACCATATAAAGATCTAATTGCTGTTGATGAATATATTGGACTAGATATTAAAAATAGCGGTCACAGTCATAAACAAAAGAATGAACAAATTGACGTTTTTTATGATGGTAAAAGAATACCCTTTGATGCTAATCACTTTGACTCTGTGTTATCTACCGAAGTATTTGAGCACGTATTTAATATCGATGAAGTAATCAGTGAACTTTTTAGAGTAATCAAACAGGGAGGGCATTTAGTTATTACTATACCTTTTGCTAGGGGTGAACATGAGATACCGTATGATTTTGCTAGATATACCTCGTTTGGGATCACTCATTTGCTTAATAAAGCCGGTTTTGAAATAATGGTAATGGAGAAGACAACAAATTCTGTTGAAACGATATTCCAACTGTGGAATATTTATATTTATCAGTGTCTTTTACCTTCAAACCAAATTGTAAAATTATTATTTACACCAATACTCATAGCACCGGTGACAATTTTGGGAATTGTTTTTTCTAGGATTTTACCTAAAAAACAAGATCTGTACCTTAATAATGTAGTTGTTGCCAAAAAACCTTTGCTTGAACGTTAAATGAGGTGTCTGGTAAGAATAATAAAGTTGCCATTATAATTCCCAGAGCTTGCGAACAATCAGAAATTATATAACTAAGAATTGGATTATATGAGTCTAACATATGGAATATCACAATATGACAAAATAGATTAATGTTATCGTTCTCAATTTAAGGGAAAACAAAAGATTTAATTTTTAGGAGGAAACTTTCGAACTATGAAAATTACTGTTTATCAAGAGTATGATGGTGCAATATTCGGCGACCAGAAATATTTATGTCTTCTACTCGAAGAATTTAAAAAGTATGCTCCCGAACATATTTATTTTCGTGCAATTGTACCTACAAAAAAAGAGTTGTATAAAGAGGCAGCTAACATCGGTGATAGGATAGTTAGATGATAAAGCAATTTATGCAGTTCTATCGTAGTCAATTGTTTATGCCATCGATACTTGGAGTATTCTTCCATCCTTTCTATATTAGTCATCATGGATTGCATAAAGGTATAGTCTCAAATAAACACTACTTAAAAGGAAGAATGCTTGATTTTGGATGTGGAAGTAAACCATATAAAGATCTAATTGCTGTTGATGAATATATTGGACTAGATATTAAAAATAGCGGTCACAGTCATAAAAATGAACAAATTGACATTTTTTATGATGGTAAAAGAATACCCTTTGATGCTAATCACTTTGACTCTGTGTTATCTACCGAAGTATTTGAGCACGTATTTAATATCGATGAAGTAATCAATGAACTTTTTAGAGTAATCAAACCGGGAGGGCATTTAGTTATTACTATACCTTTTGTTTGGATTGAACATGAGATACCGTATGATTTTGCTAGATATACCTCGTTTGGGATCACTCATTTGCTTAATAAAGCCGGTTTTGAAATAATGGTAATGGAGAAGACAACAAATTCTGTTGAAACGATATTCCAACTGTGGAATATTTATATTTATCAGTGTCTTTTACCTTCAAACCAAATTGTAAAATTATTATTTACACCAATACTCATAGCACCGGTGACAATTTTGGGAATTGTTTTTTCTAGGATTTTACCTAAAAAACAAGATCTGTACCTTAATAATGTAGTTGTTGCCAAAAAACCTTTGCTTGAACGTTAAATGAGGTGTCTGGTAAGAATAATAAAGTTGCCATTATAATTCCCAGAGCTTGCGAACAATCAGAAATTATATAACTAAGAATTGGATTATATGAGTCTAACATATGGAATATCACAATATGACAAAATAGATTAATGTTATCGTTCTCAATTTAAGGGAAAACAAAAGATTTAATTTTTAGGAGGAAACTTTCGAACTATGAAAATTACTGTTTATCAAGAGTATGATGGTGCAATATTCGGCGACCAGAAATATTTATGTCTTCTACTCGAAGAATTTAAAAAGTATGCTCCCGAACATATTTATTTTCGTGCAATTGTACCTACAAAAAAAGAGTTGTATAAAGAGGCTATTACTATCGGTGAAGTTGAATTACTGAATGAACCGCACTGGATATTTAGAGTCATTTCTCTTATAAAGGTCATAAAGCGTTCCAATACTGATGTCATATTGTGTACTAATGAACGTTCAATGCTTACAATTTTATTAGCGTCTTTACTAAAACGTATACCAATAGTCTCGTATGTAACCTATGAACGCAATTCCCTGTGGAGCGATTTCATCTGTTTCTTTTTTGCAAAGCGTGTGTTGGGAATTTCTCCACAATCTATATTAATAAAAAATGGTTTACTCAGAAAGCTTTTTCATAAAAAAATATTTATGCTGCTTATAGGAGCGAGATTAGAAAAATTTTTTGAAGTACCTCTTGCTAATGATCATAATGGTCCCATGAAGATACTACTTGTTGCTTCTATAACTTATCGCAAAGGGATAGACATTGCCCTTGATGCTATGGAGGAACTTAACAAAAGAAAAGTATCTTGTGTTTTGCGTATAGCAGGAGCAGCTGTTCCTAAATCCGAAGTTTATGCTGATTCTATGAGAGATAGAAGCAAAAGATTCAAATATGTACAGATTGAGTGGTTAGGCTGGAAAAGTAATATACCAGAATTGTTATCTTGGGCGGATGTTCTTATTTTGCCAACTAGGAGCGAAGCTCTAGGTGTTTGTTTGATCGAAGCAATGGCTGCAGGCAGGCCGGTAATAACAACTCCAGTTGGAGGGATCCCGAGCATTGTAAAAGATGGATTAACAGGATTTCTTATATCGCCAAATGATCCATCTGCGTTGGCTAATTACCTGAGTTTGTTAAATACAAACTTCGATATTAGACAAGAAGTTGGAAGAGCTGCACGATTGTATGCTCTAGAGCATTTCAATTTAGAGTCGCATATTAAATTATTGAAAAAACATTTACGAGATGTCTCAAATAAAAAATAAATTGTCTTTTGCAACACAGGATTGTATTCCTTAGATCATCAAATGACTCGAACTAATGAATATGCAGATATTTATCTGCTAAGACATGTGCAAGACAAATAAGGGTAACATTTATTGTGATAAAACGAGACAAGCATATTAAGTTGGGCTATGTGGGAGGGGCTGACCTTAGCTTGAGACTCCCGATGATAAAGCTTTTACATTCTGCAGGATTTGATATTTGTGGGTTAGGACCATCAAAAGAGAAATATTTATTTGAGAGTAACAATATTCCTTACGAAGTTTATCCTTTTAAAGCTGGGATCGCAATATTCTCCGACATCTCAAGTTTTCTAAGATTATATTTCTTATTTAAAAAACATCAGTTCACGATTGTTCATACTTTTCATACAAAACCTAATATATTAGGAAGATTAGCAGCCAAACTTGCAGGAGTACCATGTATTATAGCAACTATTACCGGCTTGGGATCGTTGTTCTCTGAAAACAGCATAAAGAATAAAATACTAAGAATATTCTATACCTTAGGTCAAACAATTTCGTGCAGTGCTTCCAATATTACAATTTTTCAGAATCAAGATGACTTGAAGTTTTTTGCCAGTAACAAGATTGCATCCCCTACGAAAGTCACTTTGATAAAGGGATCAGGTGTAGATACAGAGGCTTTTTCTTTAGAAAAATTACGTCACAAAAATCTAAACCATGTTAAAAAAGACTTAGAGTACGATCCTACTCAAATTAGAATATTTTTGATTAGCAGGCTCTTAAAATGCAAAGGCATCGAAGAGTATCTGGAAGCTTCCAGGATATTGAAACAAAGTTACAACGATCTATGTTTTTATCTAGTCGGTCCTTCGGATAACACAATGTACGGTTTCCCCGTAGAAGGCTTGGAAGAATACAAGGATATTGTAAAGTACATGGGATACAGAAATGATATTCCGGAAATCCTAAGTTTTGCCGATATCTTAGTCCATCCCACGTACTACAGAGAAGGTCTCCCTCGTATATTATTGGAAGCTGCAAGTTTAGAAATACCTATAGTTACCACTGATGTTCCAGGCTGCAGAGAAGTAGTAGAAGATGGAGTTAATGGTTATCTTGTACCGCCCAAGGATCCAAATGCTTTAGCCGAGGCTATTGAGAAACTCATATTAAACAAGAACCTAAGGCAAAAAATGGGACAAGTTGGTCGAGAAAGAGTAGTTAAAGAATTCTCTTTAGATGTTGTTTATCAAGAAACTTTAAAAGTCTACAATGATTTGCTTCAAAATCTTTAACGATAGTTCTTTGTTCCAATTTGACCTATCATTGTCAACCTAAAAGTTTTCATCACCCCTTTCTCTTAAACGACTTTATACTTGGTAGAAAGGGAGTTTTTAATAAACCACAATTGTCTAATAAATTCTTTTAGACAATAGGGGGATCAAGTGGAACCAAAAAGACCCTTGAAAACTAACTATCATCAGGAAGAGGTCTTTCCAATATCTATGGACTCCAGCAACAAACAAATGAATGAGACAAGCCCCTTTTCTTCGCCCACTGACGATTTCTCTTCCGTAGTGGAGAAACCAATTAATTTAAACTTTCACAAGAAATTTGGTTGGTTTGGAATAAACAGAATCTATTCTAGTAACGGATATGGCGAAGAGTATCTCCTAAAGAGACCATTTGACATCGGGCTATCATTTGCAGGGATACTATTCTCATTTCCATTATGGATCATTATCGCCATAGCGATTTGGTCCGAGGACAGAGGTTCTCCTTTTTACCTGTCGGACAGGGTTGGAAAAAACGGCAAGGCTTTCAGGTACTTCAAATTTAGAACAATGGTACCGGACTCCGACAAACGATTTGGTCCTCTCCAGGCAAAGGAAAATGACCCGAGAATAACAAGGGTCGGTAAAATTCTTAGAATCACCGCTATGGATGAGCTCCCACAGCTTCTTAACATTTTCAAGGGTGATATGAGTTTCGTCGGGCCTCGCCCGCTGATGCCTGCCGAGATTGAAGTAGAGCAAAATGCTTCCGGAGAAGCTGTCAGTTTGGAACAAGTTAAGGGCTACGTCGAAAGACATTCAATTATTCCCGGGCTTACCGGGATTGCTCAGATTTTTGCACCGAGAGATTTAATTCGAAAACACAAGTTTCGATACGATTTGTTTTATATAAAGAAACAGAGTTTGATGCTGGATATTAAACTTGTTCTGCTTTCTTTTTGGATTACATTTAGAGGCAAATGGGAATCGAGGAATAAGAAATTCTAGACATACAATCATATTTAGCCATCTGGGTTGTTTCCATTTATTAATAAAAGAACATAAACCTTAACTTGACGGTCTTTGATTAGATATTCGGCTTTCAATCCAAGACACCTTTTAAGGAAGGGCTCCGTAAAACAATTGAGTGGTATAGAGAGAATATGCTTGGATAATGTTTTCGAAAATGAGTTGTTCTCTCACTCCGTATATTTATAGTACAGTTGAGTATTATGTAAGAATATCTACTAGTTACAGTCATATTTACCGCATCTTACAGCCTATTCATCAAACAAAATCCCAACACATAAATCTCCTGGAAACTGTGGATTCACCGTATACCAATTGCTGGATGTAAAGGACTCAGACGAATATGAGACTTAGTAGGTATAAAGAGACAAGAGTGCTAAAAGAAAAGAAGGAGTAACGATGGTATTAAATGACAAACAAAATAGATTCTTTGATGTAATTATTGTAGGCGGGGGACCGAGCGGCCTTCATACTGCGTCTTTTCTTGCTGATTCAGGATTAAGTGTGGCATTATTTGAAAAAAATTCAGAGATCGGAAAAGATGTTGTCTGCTCGGGAGTAATTAGTAAGGAAGCTTTCTCCAGATATGACCTGCCTAAAGAAGCAATAGTAGGGAGACTAAAAAAAGCAGACCTGTTCTCACCCAAAGGAATATGCCTTAACTATTCGCATCCGGAAGAGGCTGTGGTCGTGGTCGATAGACATATTTTTGATAAGAAACTTGCCGAGATAGCAATCAACAAGGGGGCAGAGATCTTTCTTGACACGGAAATTTCTTCGATATCTGTAAACGATGAATACGTTAAGGCCTTTATCAAAACGAAAGAAGGCAAGAATGAAGTAAACGCAAAAATTTGTGTGATTGCAACAGGTATCAATTATCATCTTCAAACCTCACTTGGTCTGGGACGACCCAAAAAAATAGTAAAAGGTATTCAGGTTGAAACTAGACTAGAACAAATAAGGCATTTAAGGATGTACTGGGGCAACAGGTTTTCAACCAGCTTTTTTGG
>Ga0209633_10005244_pt1 | contig 11436 bp, 10 predicted proteins | sample Cruoilmetagenom1_FD_187290 | JGI IMG/M metagenome (GOLD analysis project Ga0209633, IMG submission 187290) | Oil polluted marine microbial communities from Coal Oil Point, Santa Barbara, California, USA - Sample 1 (SPAdes) (version 2) | ecosystem: Environmental > Aquatic > Marine > Oil seeps ... | reverse complement strand
CAATATTACCGACGGTTGTTCCTTTTTCAAGGTCCCGGTTCTCAAGTTTGAACCGGGACTCGCGAAAAAAGGCGAAGAGTTTGACCGTAACTTTCATTTAGAAATCCCAGAAAGTCGCCATCTCTTCATCGGTGAAATCGAATACAACATTGTGCGGTGGCAACGGTTCAGTATAAAAGAAATCCGGCAACCTGTCATCTGCTGCAGTGAATCCAGCAGCCAGGTTGAACCCTCGTTCTGTTTTAAGGATAGACTGGCCCAGGGCAACCACATCATCTCCGGTTAATGCAATACCAAACCTTGCATTGAGAAGATCAATCAATGCCGGGAGACATTTCTCATCATCAAGTGCCGCGAAGGCGATAAAGAGGCACATGCCTGTGGAGTCGATTGCCGCTGTGGCAACCTGCAGATTTCTGGAGAGCTCAATTTGACCTTCTTTGCTCATTGGGTCAACATTACCGCCAACACCCAGAATATTTGCAGTGACTGCGTAGCCCATGGTATGGTCGGCACCCTGGGTAGAGGTGGCATAGGTAATTCCCATCCCTTTAATGGATCGTGGATCATAGGCAGGAATCGCCTGGTTCTTGACTACAGGGACTCTGGTTACACCATAGGCACGACCGACGGAACCTGTTCCGTTTCCTATTATGCGTCCAAGTCCTGTCCCTTTTGTCACTTCTTCCTGTAAGATTCTGCAGATCCCGGCCCCGTCACCAAACTCCAGTACGCCGGCTTCCATGGCAACACCAAATGCAACAGAGGTTTCAATGGTATCAATGCCGATATCATCCATGATTCTGTCTGCCTCGGCGATCTGATCAAGATTATCTACACAGCAGTCAGCCCCCATGGCCCAGATTGATTCATATTCAAATCCGGCGGTGAGTTTTTCTCCTTTGGCGTCATTGTATATCTGAGAACACTGGATGACACAGCCGGCATGGCAGTTATGCCTGGGTTTCCCTCCACGCTCAACAATGATGTCATGCATGGTCTCGCCGGAAATGGCCTCATGCCCTTCAAACTGCCCGGCAGTAAAATTTTTAGTAGGCAGGCTGCCTGCTTCATTGATTACATTTACAAGTACATTCGTGCCATATTGGCCAAGGCCTGCAGTTAACGGGTGATCCATGAGTGCTTTGGCAAAGACTCTATTTGCTTCTTTGAATTTTTCAGGTTCAGCGATTTCGACTTTACCGTCTTTGGGATCGATGGTGATAAACTTGATCTTTTTAGAACCCATAACGGCACCTAGACCACCCCGGCCGCTTGATCTCAGATTACCATCCGGATCCTTAATGGAGACATTGGCACTGCACATCTTCATCTCACCTGCCTGGCCGATTGTCAGGATAGCGGGACTGCCTTCAAGGCGATCAGCAAGGGTCTCAAGAACGGCGAAGTTTCCTTTACCCGGTAGTTCAGTTTCCTCATTTATGGTAATAGACTCAGGGGTCAGTGCAATGGAGTACCAACCATCTTTCTCGGGTAACCCTTCAACTATAAGTGCTTTACAGCCTGCCTTTGCAAGGATTTGTGCAGCAGTGCCTCCGGCATTGGATTCTTTAATGGTTCCTGTTAAAGGACTTTTGGCACCAATGGAGAGTCGGCCTGAGTTTGCTGCAATTGTACCGGATAGAAGGCCGGGAGCAATAACAAGTTTATTTTTTGGTCCCAGTGGATGACATGTAGGTTCCACTTCTGCTGCTACGATCGTGGAGGTGAGTCCACGGCCTCCATGACCTGCCCAGCTTTCTGGAACGTCTTCTATAGAGGTGGTGAGGGTAGACATATTGACCCGAAAAATTTTATTTGCCATAATTTTCTCCTTTAGTTAGTTTTTTGCTGCTCATACATAACATTACCGCAATCCCGAAGGTTATATCCACCGAGGGAAAGAATAAGGTCGTGAAATTCATCATTTGTTTTGATAAGTTTAAGTACAGCATCTACTTTTAGGTCATTCTGGAAAGAGGTTGGAACGATGAGGTCATATCGTTCTTCTGCTACCGGCACGAAATCGAGATCCAGGGCATTGGCTGCGGCACGGATACCAAGACCGGCATCTACACTGCCATTTACAACAGAAGCAGCAACAGACATATGGGTATATTCTTCATGGCCGTACCCTTGAATTTTCCCCGGATCTATACCTTCATCTGATAAAATTTTATCGGTCAACAACCTGGTTCCAGCTCCGTTCTGCCGGTTGATGAACATATAACCGTTTTCAGCCAGGTCAGAAAACCCCTGGATCTTTTTCGGATTGCCTTTGGCCACAATTAGTCCCTGCTCCCGGTAACAGAGGTTGATCAGTTGCAGGGGAACACCCTTTAAAAACCGTTTAATGAACGAGACATTGTATTCACCGGTCTCCTCATCAAGAAGATGACAGCCGGCAATATGTGCCTCGCCACGTCTGATGGCCATGATGCCGCCCATGGAACCGACATGGGCGGAGGAAATTCGGATAATTGGACGCTGCTTATGCAGTTGATTAGCGAGGAGGTCAAGAATATTGTCGTGACTGCCTATAAACACAAGGGTTGCATCAATCTCATTTTGGGAACGCAGCAGTTCAACACGAACTTTTTCGCCACCGCCGACCCCCTCACTGCCTGCAGGGATGGTGAGCAGTGCATCCCCTCTGACAAGAGACATTACAGTTCCGGCACCTTTACCGGAGGGTGTAGCCATCAGGTTGTCCCCAACTTTGCCAAGGGTTATCTGCACAAACTGGTCAACTCCCATGGTGGAATGGAGCGGTCTTGACATTATGGCATCAACAATTTGAGCTTCAGGCAGAGGTCTTCCCATAAAAGCAGAAATCATTTCCTGCACAAAGAGGCGCATTGTAAGAAGGGCGGAGACAGGGTACCCGGGCAAACCAATAACCGGGGTGTTGCCAATCATTGCAAGGATGACCGGCTTTCCCGGTTTAATTGCCACCCCGTGAACGATCACTTTCCCTATTTCAGCCAGCACCTTTGCACTGTAGTCTTTGGTTCCGGCGGAGGCCCCTGCATTAAGGATAACGATATCATTTTCTTCAGCCGCTGTTGTAATTGCCAGCTTAAGTTTTTCCTGGTCATCAAGAACCGGCAGGCCCCGGGTTGCTATTGCTCCCCACTCATTAAGGTAGCCAGTCAGGATACGTGAGTTGAATTCAATGATATTGCCGGGCTTTGGGGGTTGATCCGGTTGAATCAGTTCACTTCCTGTGGGGATAACATGGGCTTTTGGTGGGCGCACCACTTTAATTTCAGTCACCCCGGTGGCGAGCATAGCTCCCTGATCGATGGGGCGAATTGCATGGCCTTCCGGTAAAATTAACTCAGTGGCAACAAGATCCTCACCGATGGTACGAACATGCTGCCAGGGGGTGGCCGGCATATGAAGTTCTATTTCGTCTTCTGCAACCTGGTGCACATCCTCAATCATCACCACTGCGTTAAATCCGTCAGGGATAGCGTTTCCGGTATTGACAGGGATGTATCGCTCTTTTTTCAGCCGCACAGGCGAAACCTCGGTGGCCGAGCTGAGATCACTGAACTGAACAGCTATGCCATCCATGGCTGCTGCATTATAGGATGGCGATGATCTGAAGGCAAAAACAGGTTCAGCTGTAATTCTGCCCAGGCAATCATCCACCGCAACGAGTTCGACAGGTTTTTTTAAGAGGAACCGGTGATCATGGAGTGTCTTTTGCCAGATCTCCTTTGCTTCAGAGAGGGGCATATTTGGTACATAAATATTGCGTTTATTCATTTATGATATACTCGTAAAAAGGTCATTCGAAGTTACAGATGGCTAAGTCAAAAAGTTTGATATACAAGGCGTAGTGTTTCTGGCAGGTTCTCGGCTATACATGTGGTATGTCGAGGTCCTGCCAAAAACCTACAACGCCGTAGATCAGACTTTTTACGACGCCATCATTTATGACAATCTCGTAAAAACCCTAGATGTTGGATGGCTAAGTAAAAAACTTCATATGCGAGGCGCGCATATTTTCTATTATTTCGGCGTACCAGGGTACGTCGCAATGATGGAAAATATGCAGCAACGAAGCAGATGGAGAGTTTTTACGACGCCATCATTGATAAAAAAATACCTTAACGTTAGTCCCTTCGGAAACACCCTGGCTGTCCTCTTCAATAGTGAAGTATCCATGGGCCCGGGAGAGAGTTGAAATAGACCCGGATTTACCCATAATAGGATCTGCAGTCCAGGTATCGTTATCATATTGCAGTTTTACCCGCACAAGATCTCTTCTGCCTGGAGCAGAGTTGATATTTCGGCTCAGTCTTGCAGAGAGCGTTGCCGGTGGCAGTTCCACCTTATTCTTAATACCGCTCAACTTAAGGATGGCCGGCAGTACAAAAAGATCAAAGCAGACAAGTGCGGAAACAGGATGCCCGGGGAGTCCAAAGACAGGCGTGGTCTTACTTAAACCCATGAGTATTGGTTTCCCTGGTTTCAAGGCAACCCCATGGATGAATATCCCTGGAGGACCAAGGGCTTCGACAGCCTGCTCTCCAAGATCTCGTACACCGACGGAACTGCCACCTGAAAAGAGCACAATGTCGTTTTCCTGAACTGCCTTCTCCAAAGCTGGAAAAAATATGTCAAATTTGTCTGATACAATACCATAATCAACGCATAATCCACCTGCACGTTTGATCATTCCTGCAAGTGTTATTGAGTTGATATTACGGATCTGGCCGGGAAGGGGGTTGTCACCATAGGGAACTATCTCATCGCCGGTAGAAACTATGCCGACACTAACTTTTTTAAACACTGAAACTTCAGCAATTCCCAATCCTGCAAGAAGCCCGATATCCTGCGGGCGCAGCAAGTGACCGGCCGGGAGTGCTTCGGCATTTCTGGAAATATCCTCTCCTCTCTGGATAAGGTTTGTACCTTCACCAATTCCTTTGACAATTTCAATCATGGTGTCGTCAACGGGCACTGTATGTTCAAACATGACAACACTGTTTGCGCCGTGAGGCAGCAGACCACCGGTAGGAATCTTATGACAACAACCTTTTTCAACTTCACCGACGGGCTCTTCACCCATTATGACCTCTCCTGTTATGTTCAGATAACAGGGCATGGTCTGGCTGGCCCCAAAGGTGTCAGCAGCACGGACCACATACCCGTCCATGGTCGACCGGGCTGCAGCAGGAAGATCCTCTGGTGAAATGACCGGTTCCCCAAGAATTCGGTCTAATGCCAGATCCAGAGAAACAGTTTCACTCTCCGGAACAATGGTATTGAGTTGATCCATCAGGATTTGAACTGCCTGGTCAACAGGCGTAAGACCCGAACGGCCGAGCATATCTTTGGTAGCTATTGATTCAACCATGAGTCGTACTGATTTTAAGTTTAATTTTTTTTGTGTCGGCCAGAAGTGCAGTCAGATCTTTCTTATTAACAATGCTGTTTGCAAGAGATACCTGCTTAATTTTTTCAAGCAGCGTATCCCTTTTTGCAAGAAAGTCAACAAACTGCCGGGATGTTATAGAGACACCCATTTGAAGGAGTCCCGGCCCTCTTTCCAGGGCTATACTGTTGAAGAGCTTAAGGGTGACGGTTAAAGGTCTATTTTTAATTTCTTTCGACACTTTTTTATCAGGCTGTGTTCTCAATCCAGCATGGAAACTGTTTCGTCTGAATATGGCACCAGCAAGACCGGGCATAGCTGCGGAAAGTGCAAGAACAGGATTCTTACCTCTTAGCGGGGTGGTGAGGTCATCGACGGCTGTACCGTTTAAAAAAATAGTCTGGACAACATCGGAAATATAATCCAGAGTAAAACCGGGCAACCTGTTTAAAAAAAGGGCCATAGTTTCGCCCTCACTGCCCTTTATTTCTACACCGGATTGTAATAGAGTGGTGTAGAAAGGCAGATCCTGCGGGTCAAGTGTGAGAATGAGTTCAGGTTTTGTTGGTTGGTTGTCCATGGCATAACTATCTAATATTTTAGTACCTTACTCCTGAATTTCTGTTATAAAAAAAGAGATAAGTGTAGACTTCCAGAGTTTAAACCACAGAGTTCACAGAGAACACAGAGGAGAGAAAAAGAAATGCTTTTTCTCTGTGCTCTCTGTGAACTCTGTGGTGAAATAATGTACCTTTTGGGTTGCGGGTGTCGCCCACTTTGTTTTTTACAACGCCATCATCAGTTAATCTTTTTAAAATTGCAACAGTGAAACTTCATCTCAAGTTATCATCTTAAGGTACAAGGCCCAATATAGCAAAATTAAAGCGGTTTGCTGATAAAAAATACTGATATAAATTTTGATGGCGTCGTAAAAAGCTCCCTGCTCCGTCATTCCCGCCTGCGCGGGAATGACGGAATGGCGAAATATTTGGGTTTTTACGAGACCATCAATCTTTAGTATTGTTCAAGAGGAAAAAATATGACCACACAAACCCTGACACCTCTTTCCGGATATAAACAGTTCCCAGGCCCTGTAGTCGCAGTTATTATGGATGGTGTCGGCATAGGGCCCGGAGATGAAAGTGATGGCGTTTATATGGCAAACAGCCCGACACTTGACCTGTTGTTTGCCGAACCCTTAATGACAACACTCAAGGCCCATGGCAGTGCTGTCGGCTTGCCGTCGGAAAAGGATATGGGAAATTCCGAGGTTGGCCATAATGCGTTGGGGGGTGGAAGGATTTTTCACCAGGGAGCTCAACTGGTAAATGAAGCAATAGCGTCCGGTTCCGCGTTTTCAGGAAGTGGCTGGGCCGGTGTGATAAAAAGTGCACAAAATGGTGGAACAGTTCATTTCATAGGTCTGGTATCAGACGGCAATGTACATAGCCATATAAACCAGCTGTATGGTCTGCTTGAGCGGTGTTCTGTTGAATCATTCAGCAGGGTAAGGGTGCATGCTCTGCTTGATGGTCGTGATGTGGATCCCAAAAGTGCACTGAAATATATTCGTCCACTGGAGCAGAAACTGGAGCAGCTTTCAGCAGGGGGCAGTGATTATCGAATAGGTTCAGGCGGTGGACGGATGGTTACCACGATGGATCGTTATAATGCCAACTGGGATGTAGTTGAAAAAGGCTGGAAGGCACATGTGCTTGGAGAGGGACGTCATTTTGATTCCGCCTCCGTTGCAATTGAAACCTATTATGCTGAAGATTCTGAAATAATGGATCAGTATATGGACAGTTTTGTGGTTGTCGAAAATGGTAGCCCGGTGGGCACAATTGAAGATGGAGATACGGTAATCCTGTTTAATTTCCGTGGAGACCGGGCAATTGAAATTTCCCGTGCTTTTGAGGACGATAATTTTGCAGAATTTGACAGGGTCAGGTTTCCTGAAGTATTTTATGCCGGTATCATGCAGTATGACGGAGATGAAAAGATACCTGGACACTACCTGGTGGATCCTCCTGCAATAGATAATACCCTTGGTCAATACCTTTGTGCAGCGGAGGTTACCTCTTATGCTATTTCCGAGACGCAGAAATATGGTCATGTGACCTATTTCTGGAACGGTAACAAGTCAGGATATATTGACCGGGAACTTGAAAAATATGTAGAAGTTCCATCTGATAAGGTTACTTTTGATCAGCGTCCCTGGATGAAGGCTGCAGAAATTACAGATAAAGTAATTGAAGCTATCCAGAGTGGCGAATATAAGTTTATTCGTTTGAACTTTGCTAATGGCGATATGGTAGGGCATACCGGTTTTCCTGCTTCAATACGAATTGCTGTTGAAACCGTTGATCTCTGTCTCAAACGATTGCTGGACGCCATAAGAGACGCAAGGGGTGTTGCAGTTATTACCGCTGATCATGGCAATGCGGATTGCATGTGGAAGGAAAAGGACGGCAGGATTATTCCGATGGTGGCGCATACCCTGAATCCGGTTCCTTTTATTGTGAAGGACTTCAGCGGATCAAACAGTTTTGTATTGACGGATGTAAAGCAGCCGGGACTGGCAAACTTTGCCGCAACCATATGTACGATTCTTGGCTATCAACAGCCGGAGGAATATGAACCGACTCTCCTGAAAATTTAAAAAGTAGAATAATATGACTGAACGAATGAGTAAATCTGCCAGAAAGAGAATCTTCAAGCAGGAAGAGGAAGCCGCAGAACAGATTGCGCTTCTATCAGACAAAGACCTTAAAAATTTTCCGGGCAGCCAGGATGTAAAAGATCAGGTTATAAAATGTAGAGTCTTGAAAGGCGGGTCAAGAAAAAGACAGATAAAATATGTTGCAAAGGTGATGCGGCAAGGTTCTATGGATGAAATCTTAGACTATCTGGCAGAAAAAAAAGGATCCAGGCTGAAGAGCAACAGGTTACACAGCGAAGCGGAAAGGCTGCGTGATGTGATCATCAATGAAGCGCTTGACGATCACCAGCACTGTCTGCAGAATGGGACCGAGTGGGAACCGGACTGGGACGGAGAGGAAATTGATGCAGTTGTGAAGAGATACCCGCTTGACGAGGGTGATTTGAGAAAGTCTGTATTTCAATATACCAGGACGCGTATTCATACCCATTATCGTGAGATTTTTAGAATACTCAAAGCAGCTGTTGAAAAAGAGGAATTTCAACAGAGAATGATTTGACTTTTAAATTGCAGGACAGTGTGAAGAGGAGGTATGAATGTCTATAAGATTGCTTGCTGTTGAACTCTATCGTGCCCAGCAAAAAGTAGATAGGATTCAAAAAGAGATCGATAAAGCGGACTATAAAGAACAGGAGTCCTTGCAGGATGAGCTGAGAATTGCCGGGAAAGAACTGCAGCTGCTGCGTAAAATGCTTGATGGAAGAAAGGAGTCAGGTTCCTTTAGAAAAAAGTTTAGTACCTTACTCTAGAACTTCTGTCATAAAAAACAAGAAACTGAGGAATGTATATTGAAATTATGTGGTTGTATTCACCACCGAGGTACTTATCCAAGCATTCTAAAAGTTCCGATTTATTCGGATTAGTAGTTTCTCATGATAGTAACCTTATCGCACTTCGTCACTGTCAACATATGCGTACGCACTATGCTTATGTATTGACTCGAAGCTCTCCACACTTGCTGAAAACCAGGTGATATCAGGGTTTTCAAGTGCCAGTACGGCAACTTTGCGGACTACATCTTCCACAAACATGGGATTGTTAAAAGCCTTTTCCGTCACATATTTTTCGTCCGGGCGTTTTAGAAGAGCGTAGAGTTCGCATGATGCGGATTCTTCAACCATTGAAATCAGATCTTCAACCCAGATAAAATTATTAAATTTAACATTGAGTGTCACCTCAGCACGCTGGTTATGGGCACCACCCGCACTGATTTCTTTTGAACAGGGACAAAGGGTTGTAACCGGCACACAAACAGAGAGGATAAATTTTTCATCGCTGCCGATTCCTCCGGAAAAGGTGCAACTATACTCCATCAGGCTATGGGTGTTACTGATCGGGGCTTTTTTGTTGATGAAATAGGGAAATGACATCTCCAGTCGGACACTTTTCGCCTGTAGCTCCTCTTTGACTTTGGAAAGGATGGAAGAAAAGCTGGTAACAGAGATTTCCTCCAGCGAGTTGTTGAGTATAGATATAAACGTTTCTACACAGTTATCAGTATGACCGTCTGCAAGTCTGGCCTGCATAGAGATTGTTGCAATGGTGTTTTGAAGCTGCCCGCTTTTTTCTTTAACGCGTACGGGTGTTTTAATATCTTTTAGACCGACCGTCTGGATGTGCATTATTTTGCTCAATAAAAAAGATGTTGGTTAATTGCTCAGCCACCACTTTTTTCATGCGGTGAGAGGATGTTTCTCCAGAAAAAAAGAACTTATAGCAACGCACACTACTTACTCTTTTTGCCAAGATTCGACAATACTCTTTTGGCAGGATACCTTTACAGGGATTTAATATATCATGCGTTTATAAAAAAAAATGTGTATTTTGAGATAGCAGATATTTGAAAAAATTTTCTGATATTCGTTTTCACAATTTTACAATGAAGATGGCGTCGTAAAAAATCCACCAGTCCGTCACTCCCGCGCAGGCGGGAATCCAGAACGTGTTGAAATAACTAGATCGAAGTCTACGCTATCTCCCGCCTGCGCGGGAATGACGGAAAACTTGTACAATGGAGTTTTTACGAGTTCATCAATGAAAGAGACAAAAGAAAAAGTCCGTTTGGATAAATGGCTATGGGCTGCCAGATTTTTTAAGACACGTTCGCGGGCGGCACAGGCAGTAAACGGTGGCAAAGTGCATTTAAATGGCAGCCGTGTCAAAGCGGCCCGTGCTGTGAATGTGGGTGATGATTTGCTCGTATCCCGGGGAAATGTGGAGTTTAAGATTAAAGTAATGGGACTTTCTCTATATAGAAGACCGGCTGTGGAGGCTCAATTGCTTTATGATGAATATGAAGAGTCCATTCTTGCCAGAGAAGAAAATAGAGAGCTGCGAAGAATGTTTAATGTGAGTCATTCCGCACCTGCGAAAAAGCCCAACAAGCGTGATCGCCGCAAAATAAAAGAGTTTGTCAGAAAAGACTAACTGGAGATTATGATGAAGAAAATAACAAGAGCATTACTAAGCCTTACTGACAAATCCGGTATTGAGGGTTTTGCCACTGAGTTGGCAAATCTTGATATTGAGCTGCTTTCCACCGGTGGAACCGCAAAAAAACTGAGAGAGGCCGGTTTGACTGTAATGGACGTTTCAGAATTCACCGGTTTTCCTGAAATGCTAGATGGCCGGGTGAAGACCCTGCATCCTAAAGTGCACGGCGGCATCCTCAACCAGAGGGAAAATGAAGACCACCGCAAACAATGTGCTGAACATGGTTTGCAAGATATCGACCTGATAGCTGTAAACCTTTATGAATTTGAGAAAACAGTTGCCGATCCCGGTTGTACACTTGCCAATGCCATCGAAAATATTGATATAGGCGGCCCGACGATGCTGCGGGCAGCGGCAAAAAACTTTAATGATGTGACAGTGATTGTTGATCCTGCTGATTATCCCCAGGTATTAAAAGAGGTGAAGGAGACAGGCAATACCAGTTTGAATACCAGGTTCAGACTGGCGGCGAAGGTGTTTGCCCTTACATCAAGGTATGATACCGCAATTTCAAAATGGCTTGATAAAGTGGATGTTGACAACAATAGTTTTTTCTCCGGAGAATAATCATGCTAAAAATGGCAGTTTTACTTTCAGGAAGCGGGCGCACTCTTGATAATTTCCATGAGGGAATTCAGCAAGGAACCCTTGCTGGAGAGATTCAGGTGGTGATTTCAAATGTGAAAGATGTGCTGGGACTGACGAAAGCTGAAAAATACGGCTATCCTGCTTTTCATGCGGCGGATAGTGAGAAGACAAACGCGATACTGGAAAAATATGATATTGATATTATCTGCCTGGCCGGTTACCTCAAATTATACATTCCTCCTGC
>Ga0209633_10005243_pt1 | contig 11436 bp, 11 predicted proteins | sample Cruoilmetagenom1_FD_187290 | JGI IMG/M metagenome (GOLD analysis project Ga0209633, IMG submission 187290) | Oil polluted marine microbial communities from Coal Oil Point, Santa Barbara, California, USA - Sample 1 (SPAdes) (version 2) | ecosystem: Environmental > Aquatic > Marine > Oil seeps ... | reverse complement strand
TTGAGAGATGACTATAATGGAAAAGTGTTTTTTCGTAAAGACGATGATATTGAGGAAAAAGTAATGTATGATTTTTCACTTACTGAAGGAGAAACATCTTTTGTATATAGTTTTTCTGATAATATTCATAATTTTATTGTAGATAGTATACGAAATACTACATTACAAAATGGGGAAATAAGAGATGTATTGTATATTAGTTACCTTGATGAAGAGAATAATGCATATTTTAATGATATTTGGATTGAGGGAATAGGTAGCACTTTTGGATTATTACTTTATGAATATTACCATAATTGGATTGGGAATTATACAAAAAGAGAATTGCTTTGTTTATATGTTAGTGATGTGATAACCTACAAAAACCAAGAATATGAAACTTGTTGGGAAGTTTATAACGGTAGTACAGTTTCTAAACTTCAAGATAAAACTTTATATATAAAACCTAACCCTGTAACTTCAATTTCTTATATTGATAATATACCACACAATTCAAAAGTTGAAATATTTGATGGTATGGGGAGAAAGCTTTTATCTGAAAAAGCAAGTAAGACATTTAAAATAGATAAAAATAATTTCAAGAAAGGATTTTATATTTTTATTATTAAAAATGGAAATGAATATATTAACATTATTAAATTTACAATTCAATAAAAAAAGATATGAAAAAAATTATAATACTTGCCTTTATAACACAAAGTATATTTAACATAAGCATCGCCAACCCTATAGATATAAATAAAGCATGTAATATTGCTACAAATTAGTATATATATAAATGCGATAATAAAACAGATTACACTATTAAAAATAATTATAATATAAATTATCACGATACATTGACTTTACACAATCAGTATAAATTATGGAAATGTTATGATTGAAACTGTTAAACTTATTATTGAGTAAAACCATATTTTAACATTTTATTTAATCTTTTAAATTTGTATTACAAAAAAGACTTGTTAATTTTAGCAAGTCTTTTTTAATTTAAAGCCAATTCAAATATAAATAATCATTAAACGTTAATAAAGAAATTGCAAAAAACATTCTAATAATAATAAAAGTTATATTTTTGCATAATTGTTAAATTAACAAAATCTTTAAAAAGAAAAACAATGTCAAAAATTATAGCTTTAGCAAACCAAAAAGGTGGTGTTGGAAAAACTACAACGGCAATTAACTTAGCTGCAAGCCTTGCAGTATTAGAAAAAAAAGTACTTATTGTTGATGTTGACCCACAAGCAAATGCAACATCAGGAACAGGTTTTGACGTAAATGAAATTGAAAATAGTGTTTACGATTGCTTTATTAACGATAAAAAAGCAGAAGATATAATTTTAAAAACTCAAATTGAAAACTTATATCTTTTGCCGTCTCACATTGATTTAGTTGGTGCAGAAATTGAAATGCTTGAAATGGAAAACCGAGAATATATTCTTGCAAATGCTTTAAAAGAAATTAAAGACAGTTATGATTACATTTTGCTTGATTGCTCACCATCATTAGGCATGTTAACATTAAATGCACTTACAGCAGCAGATTCTGTTATAATTCCTGTTCAATGCGAATATTTTGCTCTAGAAGGTTTGGGTAAATTGTTAAACACTATCCAAATGATACAGAAAAACATAAATAAAGAATTAAGTATTGAAGGATTTTTATTAACAATGTATGATTCCAGATTAAGACTTTCAAACCATGTTGCTGCCGAAGTTAGAAAACATTTTGAAAATATGGTTTTTGATACAATAATTCAAAGAAACATTAAGTTAAGTGAAGCACCTAGTTATGGAATGCCTGCAATACAATATGATGCAAACTCAAAAGGTTCTATAAGTTACTTAAATCTTGCAAGAGAATTATTAGAAAGAAACTCTGCAAAATAATTTCATTATTAGCTTAATAAAATAAAAACAGAAAATAATACACTAAAGATATGGCAAAAAAAAGTCCTCTAGGAAAAGGTTTAGGAGCATTAATTAACAATTCTCAATTTGAAAAGAAAACTGTTGAAGAAGCAACTTCAACAAGTGCTGTTGCTGAAATTGATATTTCAAAAATTGATCTTAATCCTTTTCAACCACGTGTTGATTTTAATGAAGAAAGTTTAGAGGAATTAAAGTCTTCAATACTCGAACACGGTGTAGTTCAGCCAATTACAGTAAGAAAAATTTCAACTGATAAATTTCAATTAATTTCTGGAGAAAGAAGATTGAGAGCATCAAAATTGGCAGGCTTAAAAAAGATAATTGCTTTCGTTAGAGAAACGAACGACCAAGAAATGTTAGAAATAGCATTAATTGAAAACATACAAAGAGAAGATTTAAATGCAATTGAGATTGCAATTTCATACCAAAGATTAATTGATGAGTGCAAATTAACTCAAGATAATTTAGGAGATAGAGTTGGAAAAAATCGTTCTACAATTTCTAATTATTTAAGATTATTAAAACTTCCTGCAGAAATTCAATCTGGTTTACAAAAGAAAACAATATCAATGGGGCATGCAAAAGCTCTTATTAATATTGAAGATAAAGAAAAAAGAATTGAAATTTTTGAAAAAATAATTGCAAATAAACTTTCTGTAAGAGATGCTGAAAAAATAATTAGAGAATTTTCATTCCCTGCAAAAAAAGTTAGCACAAGAAAAACTAAAACAAAATTGCCAGAAGAATACATTAGTTTCAAAAATAAACTTTCTGATGTATTTAAAAGTAACATAAGTATAAAAAGAAGCAATGCTGGTAAAGGAAGTTTAACGATACCTTTTACTTCTGATGAAGAATTTAAAAAAATCCAAAATCTTCTTTCAAAAATTAGCAAATAAGAAATGAGTGCAAAAACAGTATTTTTTATATTAATATCTTTTGTTTTATTTTATAAGAGCAATGCACAAATTGATACAACAAAGTTTGTTTTAAATACAGATACAACTTTAATTTCAAAAAAAACAAATAATTTAAAAAAAAACAATCCAACTGTAGCAACTTTGTTATCTATTTTCCCAGGAGCTGGTCAGGCATACAATAAGCAATATTGGAAAATTCCTGTTTTTTATAGTTTACTTATTTATGAAAGTCATAATTTTGATATAAAAAATAAAAGATATAAAAAATATCTTAATGCAATAGTTGAACACCAAAAACACACTACAGACCCAACTTATGAACTTCCAGTTTTTTCAAAAGACATTGAATTATTAACAACCGACCAATTAACTCAAGCAAAAGATAAATATAGACGTTCTAGAGATTTATCTGCTGTATTATTTATAGCAATTTATGCTTTTAATATTATTGATGCAAATGTATATGCAAATTTATCTGATTTTGATGTAAGTGATGATTTAACAATTTCAATAAAACCAGAAGTTATACCTATTTATACAATTCAAAATCAAAATTCTATTGGAATATCACTACAATTAAAATTTTGACACTATTTAAAAGACTAGTTTTATTTTCTAAAAACTTAAATTCTTAATATGAAAACCTTCATTATAACAATACTTTTTTCAATCTTAATTTTAACTATTAATGCCCAAAAAAAGAATATTAATAACGAACCTGAAGATTTTGATGCAATTGCACAACAAACTGAATATCTTGACCTTTTGGTAAACAATTGGTATGTTAAACGAAGTATAACTAGTAGTAACAATACTAGAGTAAAAATAAATCCTCCTTTTATTGAAAATCTAACAGAAACACCAGATTCAGTTTATATAAAACGACTTTTTAATTTACCTACAATAATTCCAATTTCATACAACGATAAAGTTAAGAAATGGATAAAAATGTACACACGTAATAATTCTTTTAGAAGAAACTTATTAGGAATGACAGATTATTATCTTCCATTTTTTGAACAAATTTTTGACAAATATGACTTGCCTTTGGAACTTAAATATATGGCAATAATTGAATCTGGCTTAAACCCAAGAGCAAGATCAAGAGCTGGTGCAGTTGGTCTTTGGCAATTTATGTACCCAACTGGCAAAATGTATGGACTTGAAATAAACTCCTATGTTGATGAACGTATGGATGTTTTAAAATCTACCGATGCTGCTGCAAGATACCTTCGCGACATGTACAAAATTTTTGGTGATTGGACATTATCAATTGCAGCATATAATAGTGGGGCAGGAAATGTTAAAAAAGCAATAAGACGTTCGGGAGGGAAAACTGACTTTTGGGAAATATACCCATACCTTCCTAAAGAAACCAGAGGATATATTCCTGCATTTATTGGAGCTTTATATACTGTAAATTATTATAAAAAACACAATATTATTCCTTCAAAAATAAATTTTGATATTGTAACTGACACTGTTATGGTTAATAAAAAACTTCATTTAAAACAAGTTTCAGAATATCTAAATATTGATTTTGACGAATTAACAATCCTAAATCCTCAATATAAAAGACAAATAATTCCAGGCCATTACAAAGCCTATCCATTAAGACTTCCTTTTGATAAAGTTAGTGATTTTTTGGCTTCGGAACAAGAAATATATAAATACAAAGATAGCCTTTATTTAACTGACCAAGTTACACTTGTTGAGCCTTCAAAAAGTGATAGACCGTATAGAGATTACAGCAAAAACTACACACCACCTACAAAAACAGGAAAAAAGAAATTACTTTACACTATTAAATCTGGCGACACATACAGTAATATTGCAGAATGGTACGATGTATCATACAAAGATTTACAATATTGGAACAGTATAAGAAGTAATAAATTACAAATAGGTCAGAAAATTGCAGTTTGGGTTCCTGCAAAAAAGTACAAGCATTATAAAAAAATTGACACAATGTCGAGAGAAAAAAAAGATGCAACAAATGTGCCTTCTAACAAAAATTCATCTTCTAAAAAAACTTTTGTAAAACCTGACAAAAGTAAATATGTAACTTATAAAATAAAATCTGGCGACAACTTATGGCTTATTGCTAAAAAATATTCTGGTATTTCAGCTGATAATATTATGAAAATTAATGGCTTTACAAATGATGATATAAAATCATTAAAAATTGGACAAGAAATTATTATTAAGAAAAAATAAGATGACTCCCAAAAAGATACTTTTTTTTATATTATCAGTTTTCTTTATTCTTCTTTTATTATCAATTATTTTTCCTACTGAAGGAATTAAGATTTCAGAAAACAAAAATCTCAACTTTATTACTATTGAGGAAATTATTAATCCTGCAAAGCAAGAAAAAGTTGATATTTCAGAAATAATCGATAACACTAACATTGAAGATAATATTGACAGTTCTGCTTTTGAAGTTGTTATTAAAAATAATAAATACGACTCCATAATGGTTGATTCCCATTATGTTTATTATGAACCTGTTCCAATAAGAATTGATTCCGTTGTAAGACATATTGAATTTCCAAATAAAACACATTCTAGTTTAAATCGTTTTTTTGAAATTTTGGCAAATGTTAAAAACGAAAATAAAATTGTAAGAATTATGCACTACGGCGATTCTCAAATAGAAACCGACCGCATTTCAGATTATTTCAGATATAAACTTCAAACCCAATTTGGAGGTAATGGTGGCGGACTTGTTCCTGCTGTAAAAGCTTACGATTTTAAAACTCCAATGACACAATCATATAGCGGAGCTTGGAAAAGATATACAATTTATGGAAGACGAGACACAAGCATTAAACATCGGAAATTTGGAATGTGTGGAAACTTTGCACGTTTTACACCTATTGTCAATAAAGATTCTTCAATTCTTCAAAAAGACAGTTCAAACTTCATAAAGAATGAAGTTCTTATGCCTCATAAGATTAAAAATTATGCAAACTTAACCCTCTCACAATCAAGATATTCATTTCAACCTACAAAACAGTATAAACGATGTAAATTATACTATGGAAATGCAAATACCGAAGTTAAAGTTAAAGTTTTTGCTGATGAAGTTCAAATTGCAGAAGACATTTTAAATGCTACTGAAGATTATTCATATAAAACATGGACTTTTGACAAAACTCCAAAAGATTTAAAATTTGAATTTGAAGCAGAAGAAAGTCCGGACATTTATGGTTTTTCTCTTGAAGGATATTCAGGAATTAATGTTGATAATATTGCTATGCGAGGTTCTGGAGGATTGTTCTTTACAAGCATGGATTTGAATATGCTTAGCAGAATGTACAAGCAACTCAACACAAAACTTATTATTCTTCAATTTGGAGGCAATATAGTTCCTGGCGAAAGAGAAAAATACGGATGGTACCGAAAAAGTTTTTCAAGGCAAATTCGCACACTTAAAAGAATTGCTCCTGATGTAACAATTATGGTTATCGGGCTTGCAGATATGTCGAAAAAAGAAGATGAAATATATGTTAGTTACACAAACATTCCATTAATAAGAGATGCCCTAAAAAAAGCATGTTTTGAAAACGATTGTGCATATTGGGATATGTACGAAGCTATGGGAGGTGAAAATTCAATGCCTTCATGGGTATTTCACAACCCTGCATTAGGAGAAAAAGATTTTACACATTTTACACCCCAAGGTGCAAGATATATTGCAAAAATGTTTTATAATGCATTTATGTTTGAATATAATAGGTATTTAAGAAATAGAAAATAACTTTATCTCAATATTGTTTTTATTATTAGTATGAAAAAATTAAACAAATTTGAGATGTTAAGGATTAAAATAAAGTTAATAACAAAAGAAATAACCAAATTAAGAATATAATACTAACTTTGTATTCTATAAACTAAAATAATAAATTATGGGTAACGGAACAGTAAAATTTTTTAACAACTCGAAAGGATTTGGATTTATCACACCTGATGATGGAAGTAAAGATGTATTTGTTCATCAAAATGGATTAATTGATGATATAACTGAAGGAGATAAAGTAAGTTATGAAGTTGAAGAAAGTCCAAAAGGCTTGAATGCAACAAATGTTAAAGTAGTATAAATATTACTTTTTGACATACTTGAATTGTAAAAGCCTATCAAATTTGATAGGCTTTTTAATTAAAAAGTTATTGACAAATTTATTTAATGAACTCCTCCAAGGCAGAGTTTTAAAGTTTAAGGAGAAAAACCATTTTCAATTTTCATACAAACCTTAGTTTTTCATACTTTTCTCTAAACCCAGATGCAAAACACCACATAATTATAGTGATTATAATTTACAAATCCTGAAAGGATGCAAGGTAAAAGCATAGGGCAAAGCCCTATGAGAAATCATTAAATACAAAATTAGGGCTGAAAGCCAAAAATAAAATGCTCAAAAAATGCAAAAAAGATTATCACTTATACAAATTCTTTTCTTCTTTACAATAAATTTCTCAATAACTTTTGCACAAGATGCATACCCCTACTCCAACTACAAACAAAATTATATTAGAACTGATAAAAACAAAATATTATTTCCAGCAGATAGTTCAAACTTTGAAAATTTATTCTCAAAACTTGATACATTAATACTTAAAGGAGAAGGAAAAATTAGAATTGTCCATTTTGGAGGTTCACATATTCAAGCTGGAATTTATTCTGGTGAAGCAAGAAGAAGGATGCAAAACTTTTTTCCTGGTCTTAACGGTGGAAGAGGAATGATTTTCCCTTATGGAATGTCAAAAACATACACCCCAAAAAACTACAAAATAAAATGGACTGGCAAATGGGACACATACAGAAATGTAGAACGCGAAAGAAAAGGAAATTTAGGAATACTTGGCATACAAGCAAACACAGAAGATGAAAATGCAAGTATAACTGTTACTTTAAATCCAACATATCAAAAATATGAAATAAATTCAATAAAAGTTTTTCATGACACAGGCAAAGATGCTTATAAAATAAGACTTCTTACTGATAGTTCAACTTACAAAGTAACAGAATATATAAATGAGGGCTACACACTTATAGAAACTAAGAATTATATTTCTAAAATAAAATTACAAGTTCAAAAAACTGACACAGCACAACATAAATTTATACTTTACGGAATTAATTTAGAAGATAATCTTGCAAGTGGAATTGTATATACCGACGCAGGAATTTCAGGTGCAAGTTTTGTATCTTTCTTAAAATGTAATATTTTAGGAAAGCAATTATCTGTAATAAAACCAGATTTAGTTATAATTTCAATTGGCACAAATGATACTTATGTAAAAAACTTTAATCCTGAAAGATACAGAAGACATTATCTTCAATTTGTTGAAATAATAAAAAAGACAGTGCCAAATGTTGCAATATTAATGACCGTTCCTAATGATTGTTATTTTCATAAAAGAGAACCTTTAAAATACACACAAGATGCAGAAAATGTAATTCTTAAACTTGCAAAAGAGCAAAATTGTGGTGTTTGGAATTTATACAAAATTATGGGTGCTTATAATTCATCATACCTTTGGCATAAAGATAAATTAATGCAAAACGACCTTATCCATTTCACAAAAAAAGGGTATATTATTAAAGGAGAATTAATGTTTGATGCTTTATTGAAGGCTTATGATGAGCATGTTGCAAGAAAATAAATAATTTTTATTTGCAAGTTTTTCCACCCATATCAGTAAAAACACTATCAATGGGTTCCCAAAGTTCTATCTTGTTGCCATCTTCATCCATTATATGAACAAATTTACCGTAATCAAAAGCCTCAATTGTATCTAATATTTTTACACCATTAGACTTTAGTTTATTTACAAGTCCTTCAATATTTTGAACTCGATAATTTATCATAAAATCCTTTTTAGATGGTGAAAAATACTCACTACCTTTTTTAAAAGGACTCCACTGCAAATAATTTATTTCTTTTGGTCTATTTGCATTCCTAAATTCAAAACTTGCTCCCCATTGGTTAGTTTCAAGTCCCAAATTTTCAGAATACCATTTTTTTGTTTTTTCAGCATCTTCTGAAAAAAAGAAAATACCACCAATTCCTGTTACTTTCGGAATTATTTCATTTTTTATTGTTTTTTCGTTTTCTGACTTATTCCCTTTCATTAAATCTGCTTTATTATTATCTGTATTACAACTTATAAAAACTAAAATTGTAATTATTATAAATAATTTATTCATTATTTTTATTTTTGCTAATATAAATAAACTTTTACTCCACCCCCTCAAGCGAAAGCAGGTATGACAATGTATAAGCAATATCTTCTGCCAAAGCTTCTATAAAGCTTATATCATCTTTATTAAATAACCTTGTTGCTCCAAGTTCAATTACACCATAAACTTCCTCATCAACCATAATCGGACTAATAATAATACTTGTGGGTTTTGTATGCCCAAATCCTGAAACTATTTTTATATAATCATCATCAACCTTATCAATAAACAAAGTAGATTTATCAACAGCACATGTTCCAACAAGCCCTTCACCAAAAGGAATTTGCTTGTTTATCATCTTCTTTTCATTATATGCAAATGAAGCTCTTAAGTTTAGCACTTGCGTATTTCCCTGTCCTCCAACAACATATACTCCTCCAATTTCTGCATTAAGAAAACTTACAAGTTCCGAAATTAATTCATAAGATAAAGTATTAATATCTCCAATATGTCTTCTTAAAATACGTCCAAATTTTGCAATCCCTTCTTTATGCTTATCTTCAATTGTACGTTTTTCCCTTTCTATTAGTGAATTATTAACTTCATTAGATATTTTACTCTGTAAATTTAAAATTGCCTGACCTAAAATATCTTTATCTTTAAAATTATAAACTCTGCTTGAATTACCTTCAAAAAAATCATTAATTACAGAAGTCTTATATTTATAATCTTCTTTCAATTGTAATATCATCTTATTAATGTTACTAAAGAAATTTACATCTTCAACAAATGAAAGTTTATTTTCTTCAAAAACTAAACTTTTAAATTGATTTTGAATACTTGCAATACCCTTAATATAAACCTTATACATCAAAAATAAAATAAATAACATTATGAATGCAGAAAATAAAATTGACAAAATAATATTGACTTTAAGTTTGTTATAATCTGCAATAATATATTTTTCCGATTTCCGAATTGAAATAGAAATATTAATTAAAAGTTCACTAACTACATCATCAAGTTCATTATATAAACCTCTGTAATTATAAGTACCAATAATTTTATGAAGTTTTACAACTTGCTTAAAATTATTCAAATATTCAGCAGAAGCATCAAGTAAAATCCTATTATTTGTAATTATATTTGAACTATTAATATAATTAATAAATGCTTGTATTCTAACAAAAAACTCATCAGCTTTATCAATACTTAAAGATTGAAAATATTGATTTTCTAATGCACTAAGCTTATTAAATCTGATTATTAAATTATCATTAGAAATTATTATATTATTTAATCGTCTATGAGAATAATTTAATCTTTCAATATAACCATTTTTTTTATTACCAATTTCTATAATATTATTGATTATTGTAGAAAACTTATCGGAAAAACTATTTAACAATAGCTTGTTTTGCTTAATATTTAAATCAATCTCATATCTGTTAATATTTTCATCCTTTACAATTATATTAATTAACTTATTTAAAGCAATTTGAGAATTAACAACATTCTCGGTACTTTCATCTCTATAAGTTTCATAAAATATATTGTTATGTTTATATTTTATAAACTTGTTTAAATTATTTTTTAACTCTACAGATGTAATAGTAAATTTATTTAAGTTATTTTGTAAACTATTAATCTTAGAAAGTTTATTAATCTCAAAATTCACATAAAAAATTATAAAAACTACAGAAAGGATAAAAATAACTAATAAACCTATAAATTGAAATCCAGTATTATTCAATATTTTTTTATTCATAAGAAGCATTTATCAATTAACAAAAATAAAAAAAGATTACAGTATATTTTAGAAAAAATAATATTTTTGCAACAAAGAATATATAACAATAAATATAAAGCGAATTTACATACATCTAAGTTATTAACTATGAGGCAATTAAACCACACGCATGCCTAATTACACTTATATTAGTTTCTTAAATAATAATTATTTTTAGCAGTACTTTATAAAAAGATGTAAAAACATTTAAAAATAATTCTAAATTTGTTTGAATTATACGAATAAATTAATTTTCTTTGCAGTCCGAAATAAAAAAGATTTTCAATAAAATAAAATAATAAAATGTCACGAGTTTGTCAAATTACAGGAAAAAAGGTTGTAGCAGGAAACAATGTTTCTCACTCACATAAAAAGACTAAACGAACTTTTAAACCTAATTTATTTAAGAAAAAATATTTTCTTGAAGAAGAAAATAGATGGGTTGTTTTAAAAGTATCTGCAAAAGGTATGAAAATAATAAATAAAAAAGGAATCTTAAGTGCTTTAAAAGACGCTAAAGAAAAAGGTTTTATTTCAAAATATTAATATATATTATAACGCTCAGAAAAAATGGCTAAAAAGAAAGGAGATAGAATACAAGTTATTTTA
>Ga0209633_10005241_pt1 | contig 11438 bp, 10 predicted proteins | sample Cruoilmetagenom1_FD_187290 | JGI IMG/M metagenome (GOLD analysis project Ga0209633, IMG submission 187290) | Oil polluted marine microbial communities from Coal Oil Point, Santa Barbara, California, USA - Sample 1 (SPAdes) (version 2) | ecosystem: Environmental > Aquatic > Marine > Oil seeps ... | reverse complement strand
CTCTCTTTTCTTCTAATAATTTGTTTTCAACATTAGGCATAATGTTGATCTTTTTCAATTTATCAATAGAAAGTTGAGTTTCAATATCAAAGGTTCTAATACTATCAACCTCATCACCAAAGAATTCTATTCGATAAGGCTCATCATTTGAAAAGGAAAACACATCAATAATTCCGCCTCTAACTGCAAAATCTCCAGGTTCGGTAACAAAATCAACACGATTAAACTTGTATTCGTGCAACATTTCATTAATAAAATCTAAAGAAAGCTCTTCACCAACACTTAATTTTAACGTATTTCGGTTTAATTCACTTTTTGTAATTACTTGTTCAAATAATGCTTCTGAATAGGTTACAATAACTGCAGGCTTTCTTTGTGAATTAATGCGATTTAAAACTTCGGCTCGAAGTAATACATTGGCATTATCTGTATCTTCAATTTGATAGGGACGGCGATAAGAACCTGGATAAAAAAGAACATTATTTCCCCCTAAAAGTTGCTCCAAATCATTTAGGTAATAAGCAGCTTCTTCTTTATCATTAAAGATTAATAAAAACGGACTTTCACTTTTTTTAAATACAGATGAGATAACAAAAGACAACGATGATCCTGCCAAATTAGAAATTTCTATTTGGTTTCTTTCTTGAAGTAATGCACGTACAATTTGATCTACTTTTTCAAATTGATTGTATAAATCAACAATTATTTGTTTACTCAATCTTTGTGATTTTTGACAAAGATAGTATTATAAAGGAAACACGATAATTAGTTCAAAGAAATAGTATAAAGGATTGTTTTTTTTAATTAAAATGGTTAAAAAAAATTAATTAATTCGTATATTTAAGGTTACTAAATTTCTAATTATGTCAATTGCAAATATTTATTTAAGTGGAGATCAAAAAAGGAATATCAGTCATTTTGCAAATATTGTAAAAATTGCAAAATCGGATGGTGAAATTTCTAAAGAAGAAGAAGATTTGTTAAAAGCAATTGCTAAGCAATATCAAATAACAGATGATAATTATAAGGCAATTTTTAAAGATCCTGAGTATTACCCAATACGAGCACAATTGGGTTGTGAAGAGCGTATAGAAAGATTATACGACTTGTTAAAAATGGTTTTTGCAGACCATAAATTGAGATCTATGGAAGTCTCTATTTTAAGAAAGATAGTTGTTGGATTGGCCTTTCCATTAAAAAATATTGATAATATTGTGATTCAAGCTGTACATCTGGATATGGAAAATTGCAGTTTAGAAAAATTTCAAGAAGAAATTATGAAAGTGAATCCAATATGATTCCTAATTATTATAAAATTCGTGCCCTTTAATTTATTTAAAGGGTTTTTTAATTATGGAATTTTCATAAGACTAGTTTATGATTTTTGAATTAACTATGAGATGGAATATTCTCTTTTGGTTTAATTGATTATTTTTAGCCCTTATTTTATAAAAATGAAGCAAAAAAAGATTACAGGGATTCAACAAATTGGAGTTGGTGTTGAAGATATGCATACTTCATGGAAATGGTATCGCAAACATTTCGGTTTTGATATTGGAGTATTTGAAGACGAAGCTGTAGCTGAATTAATGCTTCATTATACCAATGGAAAAACTCGAAAAAGGCATGCGGCACTAGCTCTTAACATGCAGTCTGGAGGAGGTTTAGAAATATGGCAACATACCGGGAAAAAACCTGAAAAAGCAAATTTTGAACCAGAGCTTGGAGATATAGGAATTTTTGTTGCAAAAGTTAAGAGTCTAAATATATCTACTGCTTTTAAGCAAATGCAATTGGATAAATTAAATGTACTTGGAAAATTAGAATCATCACCCAATAATAAACAGCACTATTTTGTAAAAGATCCGTTTGAAAATTTATTCCAAATTGTTGAAGATGACTATTTGTTTGAAAAAAGTAAAGCAGTAACTGGAGGAATTTATGGAGCAATAATTGGAGTTTCAGATATTGACAAATCCTTAAAAGTTTATCAAGATATATTAATGTACGATGAGGTCGTATACGATGAAACTGGAGTTTTTGATGATTTTTCAGGTTTACCAGGAGGTAATCAAAAGGTGCGTAGAGTTTTATTAAAACATTCGGTTACTCGTAGTGGTGGTTTTGCTCCATTACTTGGTCCAACTCAAATTGAATTGGTACAACTTATTGATAAAAAAGGACGCGATATTTATAAAAATAGAATTTGGGGAGACCTTGGCTTTATACATATCTGTTTTGATACCATTGGTATGGATTTATTACGTGATGAAGTAAAAGAAAAAGGTTTTCCATTTACTGTTGATAGTTCAGCATCTTTTGATATGGGAGAAGCAGCAGGGCATTTTGCTTACATATCTGATCCAGATGGAATACCCATTGAATTTGTAGAAACGCATAAATTACCTATTGTTAAAAAATTAGGATTGAATTTTGACTTACAAAAGAGAGACCCAAACAAGTCATTACCACATTGGATGATCAAAACTCTAAGATGGAAAAGAGTTAAGAATTAATGTTACTTTATAATTTGAATTCACAAGTGTTTACTTTAATTGGTAATGATATTCATTTGTTTATTTTTGTAATATAAACAATAGTTTTAAGTATAATAACAACTAAAAAATAACTTTATTTGTAGAGTATAGGTTACTAGCACCTATATTTGTACATATAACAAGTTGGCGTTCATTATAACCAACAAATTTCAATGTGAGAACGAATAGAGAATCAATAAGAATAGCCATAAAGATAATATTGTGGTAAAAAATAAATCTATGTCTGAAATTAAAGATACACGACAATTATGGATTGAAAAAGGCTATGAGCATTTTGCTTTGTATGGCCCAGATAATATAAGCGTAAATAAACTAAGTAAAGAAATAGGATCTTCTCGTGCTTCTTTTTATAACTACTTTGGAGATATCGAAGTTTTTATTGAAGAGTTGTTAGACATGCACTGGCATATTAATCAACAGTTTTGTTCTATTGGAGTATTAGAATGTAAAAAATATTTCCCTGATGTATATGTACTATTAGAACAATATCCTATTCCATTGAAATTTAGTAAGCAGTTATTCCTTAATCGACATAATCCAGTTTACAATTTACTATTTATTAAAACATATAATGCGTCTGCCGAAGCATTTATCCTAAAACTATTTTCTGATCAATTTGATTTGCACCATAATCGTGAGGATACTAATAACTTATGGTTAACATTTGGAGAATCGTGGTATTCAAGATTAGACACCAATAATATGTCCGCTACAAATATGCAACAACTGGCTGAAGAAGTAATAAATTCAGTTCTAAAATTCACCTCTTCAGATTTATACTCCAAAATGCGGGGAATACCATTATAAGACTAAATTCTCCATCTCATTCTGATGTTTAGTTGGTGTTATTGCCTCTAAGAAAACTCCATGTTTTTCAAATGGTTTTAAGAAGGTGTCAAGAACAAGGCTTGCGAAGTATTTAGAAGCCAGGAGTTTACTTTTGTAAATGACTGATTCTAAATGCAAGCGTAACGTAGTTATTGACGTTTTCTTAGAGCCATTAATTAAACCCAAAACAATTAACTCAAACTCTATACAAGGGTGTCTAAAATATTAGAATAAGCTGTTGTAAATTTGATGTAATCAATACTCAAATTACTGTGGTAGATCATCTCAATATAGCCTATAAAGAATTTGCTGAGAAAGGCATAAGAGGGATTACTCAATTTATCGATAAAAATGATACTGCTGAAAATCTCATACACAAGCTTCTCGCACTTCATATTGATAAATTAGATATCATCACTTCATTATTAAAAAAGAAAAGCACTTATGATAATCTATTTGATCTGATATCTGCTTACCCTGACCAAATTAAATTTAATAAACAGCTATTTATATACAGAGAAAATCCATCAATAAACATGTGTTTTCTATACGGCATAAGTACTCTTAAACCCATCACAATCCCTTTATTTAAAAATCATTTCAAATTATCTAAGGATATAGAATATTATGATTCTGTATGGATGACCTTGGTTGAATCATGGTATTCGGCATTAGATGTAAACAATCTTACGGCAAAACATATGAAAGACATTTCAGAAGAAACCGCAGAAATAATATTAAAACTGAATAAACATCAAAATTTGCATAAATCAAATAACCATATTTAAACGTATTCATAAAAATAGAATTATGAAATTAAAAAACATTATTATTATTTCAATCGGAGTTTTAGTCATACATTCCAATTGTTCCAGTAAGGGAAATCAAAAAGATGTCTCATCAATTGAAAATGACACAATTGTTTATTCCCTTCCAATAAACTATGTAAAGTCTTTGAACAGCCTTGATGCTTCCCAAAAGAAAGAAGATGGGTCATATAAAGAAGTGCTTGAACTATATGAAAAATTAAATTATACACCAAAAGCATGGCAGGCAGGGATACGAGAAATTCCTCGAGTTTATCTTGTTTCTATTGGAAATAAATGGGGTTCTTCTACATCCAAAGAAGTTACTATTCTACATAAGAAACAGTTATTTTTCCGTGGACTTACTCCACTGATTTTGCATGCCAATGAACTGATTTTGAAAGACCGAACACAGCTAGAAAAAATAAGGTCTTCTTTTAAGAAAAATTCCTCTCTGTTGGAAAAGGATAAAATTTGGATTCTGAAGTTATCAGAATTATATAAAGTCAAAACAGAGGAAGGTCGGATTACAGAGACCAATATAAATGAATTGTGGGAAAAAGTTGATATCATACCTCCATCATTGGCATTAGGTCAAAGTGCTATAGAAAGCGGATGGGGTACTTCCCGTTTTGCTGCTAAAGGTAATGCCATGTACGGTCAATGGGCATGGGGAAAAAGTGCGATGACTCCTGAAAAAAAACGAGAGCATTTAGGTAATTACGGTGTGGCTGCCTTTGAATCTTTACAGGAATCCGTTTCTGCTTATATGCTTAATCTTAATACCCATAATGCCTATGCTGATTTACGCAGTAAAAGAGCGGAACTTCGTAAAAAGGAAGAAAAGATTACTGGTCTTATATTGGCTGAGACCCTAACAAAATATTCAGAACGGGGTCAGTCATATGTTCAAGAACTTAAGTCTATGATAAAAACGAACCGTCTAATTCCGACTGATGATGCATATTTATCAGATGAAACATCTATCTATTTGTTTCCAGTAAAAAATTGAAAATCTAATTGAAAAAAATAATACTGAAAATGACTAATCTAATTTTTGAGTTTTTCAGTACAAGTTGTTAGTTAACCTAAAAATCAATTATTAAATATTATGAAAAAATTATTATTTGTATCGGCGTTTTTTTTATTAACCTGTGGCTCTATCTCCGCTCAAGCGAATTGGGAAGCTGGCGTCAGATTTGGAAATGATTTTGCTCTGGATGTTACAATACCATTAGCAGCCTCTCCTAGATTACATACTGCAGTTTATTTCAACAATAATGTTGCCGTTGGGGCATATTTCGACTGGTTATTTGCATTAAATGGTGGACCTAGTGGATTAAAATTTTATCCCGGTGTTGGACCAGAGTTCTATTTTGGAAATAATTTCAATGTAGCTGTTGCTGGAGATTTTGGGGTAGAGTACTCCTTTAAATTTCCATTAACCGTTGGATTGGATTGGCGACCTCGTTTTATGGTTACTGATAACATGAAATTTGGTTCAGGCAACTGGGGATTTATAGCACGTTTCCGATTTGGAGAAGGGGCAAAGTTTGTACGAACAAATTAATCAAACATTTAAAAAAGAATCAAAATGAAATTTAAATTATTAGCAATCTTAGCAATAGCCATTTTTGCCTATTCTTCATGTAATGAAAAAGCACCTGAGCTAACACCATCCGAAGCCAAACAAATTGCCAAGGAAGCTTATATCTATGGCTTTCCTTTAGTCCTCAACTACAAAACAATGTACAGTTATACCATCAACAAAAAATCAGCTGAATACAAAGGGGATTTTAATCAATTAGGATGTGAAGCTCGAGTATATACTCCTGAAGACAAGGCAGTTATTACGCCAAATTCAGATACGCCTTATTGTATGGGGTGGATAGATTTGAGAGCCGAACCCGTTGTGTTTACCATTCCTGAAATTGAAAAAGATAGGTTTTATGAAGTGCAACTTATTGACATTTACACACATAATTTTGCGTACTTAAGTACAGTAGCAAAGGGAAATGTTCCTGGCAAATACCTAATTACAGGTCCTAGTTGGAATGGTGAAGTTCCTGATGGTATTACAGAAGTTATTCCTTGTGAAACACAATTTCTTCTAGCCATCGCTCGCACACAACTCTTTAACCCTGATGATATAGATAATGTTAAAAAAATTCAAGATGGCTACAACATTGAGCCATTGAATACTTTTTCTGGAATGAATGCACCAACTAACGAAGCTGCTATTGATTTTCCTGAATGGAAAGATGGAACTGAGTTTAGTGCAGAGGCATTTCCTTATTTCGATTTTATGTTGACATTGGTTAAAACACCTAAAGAAGAGCAAGACCTTATGAAAAGGTTTGCAAAAATCGGATTGGGTACTGACGAAAAATTTGATATCAATAAATTTTCTCCAGAAATACAAAAAGCCTTAGAAGAAGGTGCTCAAGAGGGTCTTGCAGCAATAAAAGAATTTGGTGCAAAAGAATCCAAAGATCCATTAGCCAGCGGAAAAATATTTGGCACAAGAGAATTTTTAAACAGGAGTGCAAAAGATAATTACAGCTTGGACAACCTTTTTATCCTTCGTGCAACTGGTGCACTTATGGGTATTTATGGAAACTCCGGTGCTGAAGCTATTTACCCTACCTATATGGTAGATGCAGAGGGTACTCCGTTTGATGCTTCAAAAAATAACTTTACCATGACATTTAAAAAAGGAGAGTTTCCACCAGTTAGTGCATTTTGGTCACTTACTATGTATGATGGTAAAACCTCACTGCTTATAAATAACCCACTAAACAGATATCTTCTTAATTCTCCTATGATGGATAGTTTTGTTATGGGTGAGGATGGTTCTTTAACCATTTATGTGCAAAAAGATTCACCAGGTAAAGATTTAGAATCGAACTGGCTACCTGCTCCTAATGGTCCTTTTTATGCTACTATGAGACTTTATGGTCCAAAAACAGAGGCACTTGAAGGAAAATGGACTGCTCCAGCACTTGTTAAAGTATCAAAAAATTAAATAAAAAGAAATAATAATTAAATCAATAACAATGAAAAATAATTTTTTAATAATATTAGTAATAAGCATTGTTGCCTTTTCATCGTGCAATCAGCAGAAAAGTAAACAAGCAGATGTGAAATCAGAAGTTGCTCATCAAACATTCAAATATACCACAAACATTCCGGTAGGTATTACAACTCCAGATAAGGTGGAAACAAGCATAGGAACATTGGAATATTTTGATGGTGTTCCTACAAAAGAAACAGCAGGAAATGTATATGACTACTTAGATAAAATGCGTGGTGTTGATGCTTTTATGCGAGGTATTCCAGGCGCTTCGGTAAGGGGATTAATATTAGGTTTAGAAGAAGCCGGAGTAGATCAATACAATAAAGTAGGAATTACAAAATCTTTGTTAGATTCTAAGTCTTTACTATTAACGGCAAATACCTCTACCATTTACGTCACACCATACATTAATGTAAAAAAAGACGGACCTATTGTAATGGAAGCTCCTGCTGGTTTGCTTGGTGCTTTTAACGATGCTTGGTTTCATTACATTGCGGATATCGGACCATTTGGTGCGGACAAAGGTAAAGGCGGAAAATATTTAATATTACCTCCTGGATATGAAGGAGAAATTCCTGAAGGTTATTTTGTTATAAAATCGCCAACTAACAGAGTATTTATTTTTACGCGCACATCCATTGCAAATGGCATAGACAAAGCCGTAAACATGCTCCAAGAAAATTTAAAAATTTATCCATTGGCTGAAAAAGATAATCCTAAAAAAATGGAATTAGTGGATATTTCAGGTGTTGATTTCAATACAGTACATACCAACGATTTTTCTTTTTATGAGCATTTAGCCGAATGGATTAATGAGGAGAGTGTAGATATGTTAGATCCTGTAACAAAAGGGATTTTTGCATCTATTGGTATTGAAAAAGGAAAAGAATTTGCTCCTGATGCAAGAATGAAAGGATTACTTACCGAAGCCGTTGCTATAGGAAACGCTGCTGCACGTTCAATTACCTACTATCCTCGTACCGATATGAATTTATCCGGTGTTGAAATTTACCCAGGTACAGAAAGTTCCTGGATAATGGCTTTTGCCAATAAAAACGTATTCTTTACTACTGAAAATGGAGGCCTGAATATTAATGCCCTGGATATGTTTCATTATAGTTATACTGCCGTTACTCCTGCAATGGCTGTAACTATTGAAGGGGCTGGCTCTGATTATGCCATTTCATTTCTGGATGGAGAAAAGAACATTTTTGATGGAGCAAAAGAATATAAACTGCATATCCCGGCAAATGTTCCGGTTAATGATTTTTGGGCAGTAACCATTTACGATACACAAACGCGCTCATTGTTACAAACCGACCAGCAGTTTCCAACAGTTGGTAGTCTAACGGAAGGCTTTAAGCAAAACGAAGATGGTTCTTTCGATGTCTTTTTCTCCCCAAATCCTTCATCAGGTAGGGAAAACAATTGGTTGCAAACCATTCCCGGTAAAAGCTTTTTAGTAATCCTTCGTGTATATGGTCCACTTAAACCATGGATTGATAAAACTTGGAAACCAGGTGAAGTTACGCTGGTAAAATAATAATTAAATAAATAATCATGAAAACAAAAAATTATTTAAAATTGGCATTATCAGCACTTGCTATCAGCATGTTCACTAGCTGCTCTAATCCAACTAATACTGAACCCAATGATGTGGTGGCACAGACCACGCAGGATACCTATCTAGGGAAAATTGAATATCAGGACCAGACTATAAGCAAAGCTTCGGCTGCAAAATTGCATCGAGAAATTGATCTGCAGCGTGCGTCTCAGCTTACGCTTTGGGCTATGCCGATAACTAGTTTTTATGAGATACATAAAGCTGCAAAAGCGAACTTAGGTTTTAGCGATGATGAAGTTGTGATAGGTACATACGAAGGATATGATGCCGTATATCCTTTTGTTACAGCAAATGTCACAACACCATATACTTCATCTAATGTAGATTTATCTGCTACAGGTCCATTGGTTGTCAACATTCCAGCAGGAGGCATTTTTGGCGTGGCTAACAATGCCTGGCAAGAACCTATTAAAGAGATTGGTTCAGGAAAAGCAGAGAGACTTCTTTTTGTTGGACCTGGCCAGGATTACCCCAAAGATTTTAAAGGTGAAATCGTACAGAGTAGTACCTTTATTTTTGGATACTTTTATCGTGTATTGGGTACAGGAAAAGAGGCAGATAAACTAAAAACAGCAGTAACAGCATACAAATTATCGGATGCTGCCAATCCACCAGAAACAAAATATATTTCGTTCCAACCAAAACCAGGAGATAAGGTTTCCATAGGTACAGCGCCCGAAGGTATGGAATATTGGGAGTTGGTAAATGCCTATGTTCAAAAAGAACCTATGGCCGATCGCGATCGCTTTTTCTACGCTTGGTTAAAAGACTTGGGTATTGAAAAAGGAAAACCATTTAATCCAACAGCTTATCAAAAAGAAATCTTATTGGAGGGTGTAAAAACTGGAATGGCTATGGCTCAAGCTACATCATTTAATAAAACCAAAGAAAAGTTTGCCTCATCGCTTTATGGAAATGATTCAGGATGGGAAGACGCTATGGCAGGAATGGATCCTAAGATAGATTTGGAAACCTATTCCATGTTTAACGAACGGACTTCCTATACATTTGAGGCAATTACCACCTCTGCTGGAATGGTATCAAGAGTTGCAGGGAAAGGTTCTGCCTACTTAGGGTCTTATTACGATGCTGATGGTAATGCGCTAATGGGCGGCAATAACTACAGCCTGCACATAGAGCCTAATCCACCAGCAGCAAACTTCTGGTCTATTACGGTTTATGACATAAAGAACCGTTTAATCATTCAAAATGAGACTAGAGGTGCAGATCTTTCTTCTCGCTCAGAGAGCTTAGTTACAAACGCTGATGGTTCTGTTGATTTATATTTTGGACCCAAAGCACCAAAAGGAAAAGAAAACAACTGGATTCAGACCAATAAAGGTGAATCCTTCTTTGTTTATCTGAGATTGTATGGCCCTGAACAAGATTATTTTGACCAAAAATATCCAATGAATAAAATTGAAAAATTAAAATAAAAAACAATGAGAACAATTAAACTAATATTTTTAACAATTATGCTTGGGGTTTTCTCTGTAAATGCCCAACAATCGCAGGAAGAGTTATCAAAAGCTGCAGCAAATCCATTAGCTGATTTGATAAGTTTGCCTTTTCAAAACAACTTGAATATGAATTATGGACCATATAATCGGAATGTAAATGTGTTGAATATTCAACCTGTCATTCCATTATTCAATGGTAAATTCATTACACGAACTATTATGCCTATTGTATCTATTCCTGATTTTTCGAAAGAGAGTGGTAATGAAACATGGGGATTGGCTGATATGGTATTGACAGGATTTTATGTTCCTGAAAGCAAAGGATTGATGTGGGGTATTGGTCCTGTTATTGAATTGCCTACCGGTGGTAGTAAGCGAGGTAGTCAAAAATGGAGTGCCGGACCGTCATTGGTAGTAATGGCTCAACCTGGCGATTGGACTCTTGGAGTACTAATTAACAATGCCTGGTCATTTGCTGGTAACTCAGATCGTGCTGATGTAAACCACATGTTGTTGAATGCATTTGTTGTACGTCAATTAGGTGGTGGCTGGTATGTGAACAGTGCCCCTATTGTTACTGCCGACTGGACAGCCGATTCCGATGACCGATGGATTGTTCCATTGGGTGGCGGTGGAGGAAAAGTGATCATGCTTGGTGGAAAACTTCCTTTAAACCTGCAAACTCAATTATATTACAATGCGGTACGCCCTGATTTTGGACCAGAATGGCAATGGAGAGCACAAGCACAATTATTGTTACCTGCAAGTATTTTTAAAGGGGAAAAATAATCCGTATTATTAGAATAAGTATATGAGATATGAATAAACAACGAAACGCCAACATGCGCTCATACTGCATACCGCAATTAGTTGTACATATGAAGTTTATAAGTATTAACTAAATATATTTGTAAGCAGAAAAATACGTAATATTAATGCGGCACGCAGCATAGCGCCATCCGTTGGCAGTAATTACCAAAAAATCAATACCAATCTAATATTAAATCATTGATATCATTAATTCTTTTACTTATATCAATTGCTTCTTCATCTGAAATTTTCAAATTAAGCTTTTCGGTATAATAT